>Ga0308159_1002456_pt1 | contig 21394 bp, 20 predicted proteins | sample PhyCR1_FD_201040 | JGI IMG/M metagenome (GOLD analysis project Ga0308159, IMG submission 201040) | Phyllosphere microbial communities from UC Gill Tract Community Farm, Albany, California, United States - DLSLC.R1 | ecosystem: Host-associated > Plants > Phyllosphere > Unclassified | place: USA... | reverse complement strand
TTGAACAGCACCAGACATTCAGTGCGGGCGATTGTAGTTAGCTAGCGATGTATAAACCATGTCTGATAAAGAAATAATTTTTATCGATTACAGCAATAATCCTTCACCATTATTGCAACGGTTCGCGATCTTATCGCGTTCGATTCCTCGCAAAAACCACAAAAATTGCCGTGTTATTGAGCAATCCATGGCCGCCCTTACAGCGCGTAAGGGCATGCCAAACCGATGCAACCCCCCATAAAACAAGGCATTCGGACATCACCGAATCGCTGGCGCGGCGCGAGGTTCGGGTGCTCGCCAGAACCACGAACTGACAGCACATCTTGACCGTTTTATGCAAATTTAAGCGGTGGTCTAGCGAGTCAGAAACGTCCTGCGACAGCTTCCGTGTGACAACATGTCGCACGCTGCGCGCAGCCGAAATTGTCCGGCGTCACGTTCTATTCACAAATCCCTACACGTAAAAACGCCCCGGCCTTCGTTCAAGAACGACCGGGGCGTTTTGCAGTAGCAGGTCACGCGGGTGTCAGGCTTTGCGCTGGCGATTGCGGTAGATACCCAGCGGCACCAGGATCACCGTCAACACGAACGCAACCAGTGCCCACTGTGCCAGGGACAGGCCAAGTACCGGTGGGTAGGGGGTGCTGCAGAAGCCATCGACCTGGAAGCCCAGCGGGAACACTTTCGCCAGGGGCAGATCGTCGACGATCGGTTGCAGCACATCGATGCCGCAACTGACCTGAGGAAAGAACTGGGTGTACACGTGGTGGCCGGCGGCGGCTACCCCGCCGAGGGCGCTGAGTATCACCAGGCCTTCAAACAGCGTGAGAGCGCCTTTGGTGCGCATGGCCGCGCCGATGAACGCGAAGATCGCAATCAACAGCAAGGCGTAGCGTTGCAGGATACACAGCGGGCATGGCGCCTCGCCCAGCACCACCTGCATGTAAAGCGCACCGCCGATCAGCGCCAGGCAGATAATGCCCAGTAACACCAGAAAGCGCCGCTCCCTGCCTAAACGCAATTCGTCACTCATCTCCGTTTCCCTTTGTTTGGTTGTGCCAATGGCCGCAAGTTTACACACAGGCAGTGGTTTAAACAGAAAGGGGTTAACGGGGGATTAATCCAGGGAAATGTTGTGACGGGGCGGACGCCATCGCGGGCAAGCCCGGCTCCCACAGGGGATCGTGTTTCCCTGTGGGAGCCAGGCTTGCCCGCGACGGCGCCGACTCGGTGTATCGGTGAAACCCTATTCCAGGGCAGCGGCCGGGCCGAAGAATTCGTAGCGGCTTTGTGTCTCGGGCACGCCCAAGGCCTTGAGGTGGCGCTTGATCGCGGCCATGAAGCCTTTAGGGCCGAGGAAGTAGGCATCCAGGTCGCGCTGCTCGGGCAACCAGGCGGCCAGTTGGTCCTGGCTCAGCAGGCCGACCTTGTCCGCTGCGGGGCTTACGCCGTCGTCCTCGGCGTAGCAGTAGTAGCGCTTGAGCTGTGGATGCTTGGCGGCCAGGGTGTCTACCCAGTCGCGGAATGCATGCACGCCGCCGTTACGCGCACAGTGGATGAAGTGCACCGGACGCTGAGTGGCCAGGGCGGCCTCGAGCATCGGCAAGGTCGGTGTGATGCCGACGCCGCCGCTGATCAGCACCAGTGGTTTGTCGCTGGCCGCCAGGGTGAACTCACCCGACGGCGGGAACAGGTCGATGGTCGCCCCGACATGCACTTGGTCGTGCAGGTAGTTGGACACCCGCCCACCCGCTTCGCGCTTGACGCTGATGCGGTACAGGCCGGCATCGGTCAGGGCCGACAGGGAATAGTTGCGGCGCACTTCCTCGCCATCCAGCACCAGCTTCATGCCGATGTATTGACCCGGTGCCGCGGCGAGTATTGGCCCGTTGTCCACCGGGGCGAAATAGAACGAGATGATTTCGTCGCTCTCCTCCACCCGCTTGACCAGCAGGAACGGCCGCGCCCCCCGCCAGCCGCCAGGCGCCTGGGCTTTCTCTGCATAAATGGCCGCCTCGGCGCCGATCAGGATGTCCGCCAACTGGCCGTAGGCCGCGCCCCAGGCACTCATCACCTCAGGGGTCGCAATCTCACTGCCCAGCACTTCGGAAATGGCGCGCAGCAGGCAGGCGCCGACGATCGGGTAGTGCTCCGGCAGAATCTGCAGGGCCACGTGCTTGTTGATGATCTTGGCCACCAGGTCGCCCAACTGGTCCAATTGGTCGATATGCCGCGCGTACATCAACACGCCATTGGCCAGGGCGCGGGGCTGGTCGCCGCTGGCCTGGTGGGCTTGGTTGAACAGCGGGCGCACCTGCGGGTATTCCGAGAGCATCATGCGGTAGAAGTGGGTGATCAGCGCTTCGCCGCCACTTTCCAGCAGGGGCACGGTGGATTTGACGATGGCACGGTCTTGGGCACTAAGCATGGGGAGCCTCCTGGGCTTCTTCAAGTATTACCCTGGCTTACTCAGTATTCGTGCCAACTTATTATTCTTTGTTTTTCAATGAGTTAAATTAAATGTAGTCAGTATGACCTCCTACAACTTATAGTCATAAGGACTACAAGGAGTCATTATGACTGCGCAACCGCTGCTCACCACCCTCTTGCCTCTGGTCGCCGACCTGTCCCGCGAGCTGCCCGAAGGCGAGCGTTACCGCCGCCTGCTGCAAGCCATGCGCGCGCTGTTGCCCTGCGATGCCGCCGCACTGTTGCGCCTGGACGGTGACTGGCTGGTGCCGCTCGCCGTGGATGGCTTGAGCGCCGACACCTTGGGCCGGCGCTTCAAGGTCAGCGAGCATCCGCGTTTTGCCGTGCTGCTCAGTAGCCCTGGCCCCACGCGTTTTGACAGCGACAGCGAATTGCCCGACCCCTACGACGGCCTGGTGGATGGCTTGCATGGGCACCTGGAAGTGCACGACTGCATGGGTTGCCCGCTGTTCGTCGACGACCAGCCCTGGGGCGTGCTGACCTTGGACGCCTTGGACACCGAGCGCTTCGAGCGCGTGGAACTGGACGCCCTGCAAGCCTTCGCCAGCCTCGCCGCTGCCACCGTCAACGTCGCCGAGCGCATCGAGCGCCTGGCCCTGCGCGCCGAAGACGAACACCAGCGTGCCGAGATCTACCGTCAGGCCAGCGGCCAGCAGCACAAGGAAATGATCGGCCAGAGCAAAAGCCACAAGCGCCTGGTAGAAGAGATCAAGCTGGTGGGCGGTAGCGACCTCACCGTGCTGATCACCGGCGAGACCGGGGTGGGCAAGGAACTGGTGGCCCAGGCCCTTCACGCGGCGTCGCCCCGCGCCGATAAACCGCTGATCAGCCTCAACTGCGCCGCCCTGCCGGAAACCCTGGTGGAGAGCGAGCTGTTTGGCCATGTGCGCGGCGCCTTCACCGGCGCCTTGAACGAACGGCGTGGCAAATTCGAGCTGGCCAATGGCGGCACGTTGTTTCTGGACGAAGTCGGCGAACTGTCGCTGACGGTGCAAGCCAAGCTGCTGCGCGTGCTGCAAAGTGGCCAGTTGCAGCGCCTGGGCTCGGACAAGGAACACCAGGTGGACGTGCGCCTGATTGCTGCCACCAACCGCGACCTCGCCGACGAAGTGCGCAATGGTCGCTACCGCGCGGACTTCTATCACCGCCTCAGCGTGTACCCGCTGCAAGTGCCCGCATTGCGCGAACGCGGGCGTGATGTGTTGTTGCTGGCCGGCTTCTTTCTTGAACAGAGCCGCTCACGCATGGGCCTGGGCAGCCTGCGCCTGACCAGCGATGCCCAGGCGGCGCTGCTGGCCTATAACTGGCCGGGCAATGTACGGGAGCTGGAACATTTGATCGGACGCAGCGCACTCAAAGCCCTGGGAAATTGTCGCGAACGGCCGAAGATTCTGAGCCTGAATGCCCAGGACCTGGACCTGCCCGATGTGAGCGCGCCACTGATCGAAGCGCCGGCCGACACGGCCCCCATCGTCACCGGCGACCTGCGCCAAGCCACGGAGCACTATCAACGCCAGGTCATCAGCGCCTGCCTGGAACGCCACCAGCACAACTGGGCCAGCGCCGCCCGCGAACTGGGCCTGGACCGCGCCAACCTAGGCCGCATGGCCAAGCGCCTGGGTATGAAATAACCAGATAACTCCAATCCAAATGGGGGAGCTGGCTTGCCTGCCCCCACATCAGACCGCCTTCGCCTTGAAAACCGGGCTCGCAGCCTTAGGCTTACGAAACACCAACACATTCCCCAACATCACCAACACCAACCCCGCCAACGCCGGCGCCGTCCACTGATACCCCTCGGCGAACGCCGACACATTCAGCGCAACGACTGGGAACAGCACGGTGCAATACGCCGCCCGCTCCGGACCCATCCGCCCGACCAGGGTCAGGTACGCGGTAAAGCCAATGACCGAGCCCGGAATCACCAGGTACCACAGCGCACCGACATACCGCGCGCTCCAGTCCATCTCGAACGGAATCCCGCGTACCAGGCAATACGTCGCGAGCATCGCCGAACCGTAGGCCATGCCCCAGGCATTGGTGGTCAGCGGCTTCAGCCCGGCTTTCTGTTGCAGGCTCGAGAGCATGTTGCCGGCCGAGAAACACAAGGTCCCCAGCAACGCCAGCCCCAAGCCAAGCAGGGTCTGCGGGCTGGCGGTGTGCCCGACCAGTTCCGGCCAGAACAGCAAGCCCAGCCCGGCGAGCCCCAGGGCGCCGCCCATCAACACATTGCGCGCCACCCGCTGGCCGAAAAACACCCGGGCATTCAGCGCGTTCCACAACGTGGCCGTGGAAAACACCACCGCCACCAAGCCGCTGGGGATCCACTGGCTGGCCGTGAGAAAGCACATGAAGTTGACGCAAAACAGGCACACCCCCTGGGCCACGCAAATCAGGTGGCCGCGCCGGTTCATCACCTGCAACTTGCGGCTGAGCAGCAACAACGCAAACAGCACCAGCGCCGCCAGGCCGAAGCGATAGACGATGGACACCGGAATCGCCACCACGCCCAGTTGCCATTTCAGGGCGATCCAGGTGGTGCCCCAGATCAGCACAGTGAGTAAATACAGGGAAAGGTTCATAGCAGGCTCCATCGATAGAGCCACAGTGTGGCGCCCAATCCAGGGCGCGCTCTTGCACAATCTTGCGCTTTTGTCGGGCGGTGGGATCACAGCCTCGGCGGCGGGGAGTAGGATGCAAGACGTCAAAGAGTACGAACCATGCCTGATCTGGAATCCCTGCAAGTCTTTCAAGCCCTTAACCGCTCGCCCAACGCACGCCTGGAAGCCTGCGCCGAACTCGGTGACGGCTTGTCTGCGGCCTTGTGGAGCAACCACCACGACTCACAGGACTACCAGGCGCCGACACATCACACCCTGTCGTGCTACATCGGCGGTGGCACCGGCACCTTTCGGCGTGACCAACCGGGCACCAAGGGCGGGCCGGACAAACTGTGCATCCTGCCGGCCGAGCATCAGTCGGCCTGGGTGATCAACGGCGAGATACGCCTGGCCCACGTGTATTTCAGCCCGGAGCAATTTGCCATGGGCTGCGTCACCCTGCTCGACCGCGAGCCGCGCACCCTGCAACTGCGCGAAAGCACCTTCCTGGAAGATGCCAGCCAGGCGCGGCGCTTTCACCAGTTGATCGCGCTGAACTGGCACGAACCCGCCGAGCGCCTGCTGACCAGCAGCCTGGCCCATGAAATGCTCAGCCACACCCTGCTTAGCCAAGTGGGCGCCCGCGACGGGCTGCGCCTTAAAGGCGGGCTGGCGGCGCACCAACGGCGGCTGTTGGTGGAGTACATCGACCAGCACCTCGAAGACCCGATCAGCCTGGGCCAACTCGCCGGGATGTGTGCATTGTCGGAATACCATTTCGCGCGGATGTTCCGTCAAAGCTTCGGCCTGCCGCCCCATCAATATCTGCTGGCGCGCCGCGTCACTCGCGCCCAGGCCCTGCTGCGCAGTGGCGCCCTGCCCTTGAACGAGATCGCGTTGATGTGCGGTTTCTCCAGCGCCAGCCACTTCACCCATCGCTTCCGCCAAGCCATGGGCGCGACACCCGGCGAATATCGCCAGGCGTTCTGCGCCTAGGTCATCAACCCCAGGGTCTTGGCCTTGGCCACCGCTTGCGTACGTCGCTCCACACCTAGCTTGCTGTGGATGCGCCGCGCATGGGTCTTGACGGTGTGCAGGGAGATAAACAGGCGGTCGGCGATTTCCAGGTTGGAGTTGCCAAGGGCGATCAGTTGCAGCACTTCCAACTCGCGTTGGCTCAGGGGGCTTTCCACCACGCCCGGTGCTGAAGCCTGTGGCTCCATGCCCAGTTCACTCAACAACCCTGGCGAACGCAACCGCAGCTCGCGAATCGCCTGCTGCACCTGGCAGCGTGCCGCCAACGCCAGCCCGGCCTGCAGCGAACGGCGCGCCAGCGCAGGGTCACCGACTTGCCAGGCGACCTCCCCCAGCACCAGGTGCAGTTCGGTTTCCAGGCAGAACATGCCGCGCTGGTGCGTGGCGTGCAGCAAGGCCTTGAGCCGCGCCACCGGTTGATCGGCGCAGCCCAGTTTCACTTCCGCCAGCACCAGCAGGTATTCCAGGCGCGGGATCAGTTCCAGGGTGGCCGGCGGAGCCTGCTTGGCCTGGGGCCCACGGAAGTGGCGAAGCACGCGACGCACTGCTTGCGCCGTGAGTTCGGCGCGCCCCTGCTGCAACCAGAAGTGGCCGCTGACCAGCAGCAACACTGCGCGATACACCGTGTCGGGGACCTGGCGTTGCTGCATCAAGCGCTCGGCCTCGCGCAGTTGCACAAAGGCCTGGGCGTAATCGCCACGGTTGGCAGCCAGCAGGGCCAGTCCGAGAAACCCGTAGAGCACGCGTTTGTCCTGGCTGTGCAGGCACATCGCCAAGCCTGTTTCGAAACAGTCGGCGGCCAGGCTGTCGTGCCCCTGGCGCAACGCCAGATGCCCACGGCGCAACGCGATGCGTCCGACCAGCGGCCCGGCCGTGAGCCGCTGCTCGACCAACATCGCCTGCACGTTTTCCAGCAGGCTTTGCGCTCGGTATGGTGCGCCACGCTGTTCCAGCAACTGCGCGTGATCCAGTTCGAGCAGCGCCTCAAGCAACAGCGAACCCTGGGCACGGGCCAGGCACAGCGCTTCACGGCTGAGGCCCTGGGCGACGTCCAATTCGCCGCGCAGCAAGGCTTGCTGGGTCAGGCCCGACAAGCACATCAGGCGTGACGTCCAGGCGCTGTCGGGTAACGCTTGCAGCGCCTCGAGGAAATGTTCGCGGGAGCGCTCGGCATCGCCGCCCAGGTGCAGCAGCCAGCCCCACTGTGCCTGCCAGCGGGCCAGCAGGTAGCGCTGTTGCGCCGCCGTCGGTTGCGGAGCGAAGCGCGCCAACTGGTCGATGCATCGCGCGGCCTGGTCGAAACGCCCGGCGAACAGCAACGCCGCCGTCACCAGCCCGACCAGTTGCGCCGAGCCCAGCATCAATTCATCGCCATGCTGTTCATGCAGGCGCAACAGCAACACCGCATTCTGCTGGCGGAACAGGTCCTCGAAACTGAAGTGCTGCAACAGGCTCACCGCCACTTCATATTCTTCGGCCAGCAACGCGTGTTCAAACGCGGCCTGCCAGTCCTGTTCGGCGGTGAACCACTGGCAGGCCCGTCGGTGCCAGGAGCGCTTGGCCGGCCAGGGCTCATCACGCAGCAATCGGCCCAGCGGCGGAAAGACCTGCAACCAGTCTGTGTCTTCCCAGGGCTGGATAAACGCGCCGAGCGCCTGCAGATCGCGCAGGTATTGAGCGCCGTCGCCATGGCCGAACAGGTGCTCGCACAACCCTGGGTTGAAGCGCGGCAGATGCGCCAGCACACGCCAGGCTTCGGCCAGTTCGGGCGGCAACGTGCTGAACAGCTCGTGCTGCAAGTAATCGAGCAAGGTCCTCTCCGGGTGGGCGTCGCCGAGCAAGGCGATGCGCACACCGGCACACCAGCCGGCACTGAACTGCAACACGCTGTCGACGGTTTGCCCCGGCACGTGGATGAGCAGTTGCTGGATCTCGGCCGAGGTGAATGCCAGGTCAGCGCCGCACTCCAGCAACTCATCGTCGAGCAGCAACCGCGGCCAGTTACACAGGGGGCGACGACGCGCACCCAGCCACCAGGTCAACGCCGGGCTGCTGACCGTGAGCAAGCGGTCGAGCAACGCGTCGGTTTCGGGTGTGGCGGCGCGACAGAAGTCATCGATGAACAACCATGCTGGCGTCTGCCAGCGAGTGAGGTCGAGCAGCAGCGTCGTTTCATCGCTGAACGGCAGGCCGAGGATCTGCGCCAGCCGTTGGCAAAGATCGATCGGGCCGAGGGCAGCACCATTGAGCGGCAACCAGTACACCAGGCAGCCGGCTGGCGCCTGCAACGCGCACTCGGCGAGCAACGCGCTCTTGCCACTGCCGCCAGGGGCACACAGCAACTTGACCCTGACCGGTGCGGCCAGCAACGGCTCGGCCAAGCGTGGGCGCAGCAGATGGTGGGCGGACAGCCGAGGCATGAATCCAGGACGGTCCAGGCAGCGTGTCATGGCGGTCATTGCTGCATCCTGCGTTCTTATTGTTATGCAACCTGGCGCCTACCCTAGTCCTGTGGTTGGCGGTTGTTGAAGAAAGATTCAGCAGGGTGATTGGCGAGCATAAAATTCAAGGCATCCACAACTCGATGTGGGAGCGAGCTTGCCCGCTCCCACATTGGGATTGCGTTTCACATCAAGGCTCAGCGCACGCCCTCAGCCCTCAATGCCGCCGGCGTGTAGTCCGCCGCCTTGGCATTGAAACCAAACACAAAACTGCTCTTCTCTTCATTCTTCATACCCAGCGCGAGGTAGCGCCCGGCGATGATGTCGTACAGGGTTTCCACGGTGTAGGCCGGGGTCTGGTGGTTGTAGTAGAACTGCGCATGCCCCTCGGCCACCCGCCACAGTTGGCCACGCCCATCGTAGTGATCCACCAGCGCCACCTGCCAGCTGTCTTCGTCGATGTACATGTGGCGCTTGGCGTAGATATGCCGCTCACTCGGCTTGACCGTGCCCACCACTTCCCATACGCGGTGCAGCTCATAGCGGGTCAGGTCCTGGTTGATGTGGCCAGCCTTGATGATGTCGTCATACTTGAGCGTCGGCTGGTCGAGCTTGTAGCTGTTGTAGGGGATGTACATTTCTTTCTTGCCGACCAGCTTCCAGTCGTAGCGGTCCGGGGCGCCGGAGAACATGTCGAAGTTGTCCGAGGTGCGCAGCCCGTCGGAAGCCGTCCCCGGTCCGTCATATGCCACCTGCGGCGCACGGCGCACGCGGCGCTGGCCAGCGTTGTAGATCCACGCCAGGCGCGGTTCCTTCACCTGGTCGAGGGTTTCATGCACCAGCAGCACGTTGCCCGCCAAGCGCGCCGGCGCGGTCACCGACTGCTTGAAGAAGGTCAGCACGTTGGCTGCCTTGGCCGGGTCCATGTCGGGGATCAGTTCAGCGCGCTGCGCTTGATCGACTCGTAGATCTCCGGCGGCAGGTTCACCGTACGGTGGGTCGGGTACACCGGAATCTTGTAGGTCTCTGGGTAGCGCTTGAACATCGCCACCTGGCCGTCGGAAAGTTTGTCCTTGTACTTGTCGACGGTGGCCGCGGTGATCACGAACAGCGGCTTTTCACTGGCAAACGGGTCGGCCAGGAAGCCCTTGCTGTCGACCGCGCCGGCGTTCTTGGGGATGCCACCGGTCCAGGCCGGGATCGAGCCGTCGGCGTTGCCGGCTTTTTCGGCGCCCACCGGGGTCAGGGTGGTACCGAGCTTGGCAGCCTCGTCCGGCGACACAGCTGCCATCACATTGGCTGCCAAGAGGCTGAGGGCCATTACCGCAAATAGCTTACGCATAGAGTCTTGTCCTTCTTTAAGCCAGATCAGAAGTTCACGCCGAAGCTGAGGGCGAGGAAATCGCGGTCGGTCAGGGTGTTGTAGTCGCCACCAAAGAAGTCGGTGTAGCTGAGGCTGGCGGTGTAGGTATTGCGGTAGTCCGCATCGACACCGACGCTGATCGCCTTGGCGCCTTTGTTGAACAGGCCATTGGGGCCGTAGCCGGCGACGTCATGGGACCAGGACAGGTTGGGCTTGAGGTTGATCCCGGCAATCACGTTGTTGTAGTCCAGGATCGCCCGCGCGCGGTAGCCCCAGGAGGTGGAGGTGACGAAACCATCGGTGTCACCCTGGAAACCGTAGGCGCCGTACACCGAGTCGCGGCCATAGCGAAGTTTGGATTTATCTTCCAGGCCTGCGACATGGACGATGGCCGCTTCACCCACCACCGTGAGCCGTTCGGCGCCCAGCACCTGGTCGAAGAACTGGGTCATGGTGCTTTGGATCTGAGTGATCTCTTTACGGCGATAGCCTTTGTTGTCGTCACCGAAGTTGCTGCGGATGGGTGACGCCAGCTGACCGGCGACCGGGTTGATCAGGGCCAGGGTCAAGTCGGTGGTATTGAGCTGCACCGGGGCATTGGGCCGGTAGCTGATCTCACCGGTCCACGCCGTGCCGGTGGGCAAGGTCGTCGAGAAGCTGGCACCGAACAGGCGGATATCTTCGGGGTAGTCGAGGTAGTACTGGCCGCGGCCGAGCATCAGGCTTTGCACCAGGCCCGCGCCGGAACCCGGCGCCAGGCCGTTGGCGGTACCGGCAATCGCGCCGAGCGTGGCCAGGCTGGTGGTGTTGGTGATGGTGCCCACCGTCGGCGTGCGGCTGTGGTAGTTCATGAAGTACAGGCCGTACTCGGTGTCATCCCCTAGCCAGCGCAACGCGGCGCCGAACTGACCGGAATCACGCGCGTCACGGTCACCTGCGCGGCGTACGATCACCCCTTCATTGGTCACGCCAAACCCTTGGCCAAACGCCGCAGCCACAGGTTGCAATGGCGCAATCGCCGGGTTCCCCACCGTGTAGTTGTTGGTGCACCCGTCCGCCGCCACGTCGCCACCGAAGAAGGTGCCGCAGTTATCCAGTACCGTCTGGTCCCACTCCAACTGGTAGAAACCTTCTACCGTCAGTTGGTTGGTGAGGGTCTGGGACGCGAATAGCATGTTGACCGGAATCAGCCCTTCCTTGATCTCGGCACCGGGACGGCGAAAGGCCGACACGTCAATCGGGTTGATGCTGTTGATGGAGTTGCCGATGAACGTACTTTCGCCCCAGCTCACGACCTGCTTGCCCGCGCGCACGGTGCCCGGCAGGTCACCCAGCGAATAGTTGTGGTAGACGAATGCATCGAGAATTTGCGCGCCGCTGGATTTGGCGCCTTCCTTGCGGTTGTGGTCGCTGATGGGCTTGAACTCGCGGTCTTCGTCCTTGAGTTCGAAGTCGTACCAGTACTTGCCGCGTACGAATACGCCTGTGTCGCCGTACTTCAATTCAAGGTCGTGCAGGCCCTTGAAGATCTTGGAGAAGGTCTCGCCCTTCTTGAAGTTCAGGCGCCCGTCATCCCCCGTGGAAGCCTGGCCGGTGCCGCCATTCACGGTGCCCACCAGTTTGCTGTCGGCATCGCGCATCCCCCAACTCGCGCCCACTGACAGCGACGAATCGAATTGCCCTTCGATCTCGCCAATGTTGAACGAAACAGCCTGTGCCTGGGCACAGCAACCCAACGCAACCGCAGCGGCCAGCGCCTGTGGCCTGAAGATGGCGCGCATTGTTGTTCTTGTCATGCGTCTTCCCCGGTGAGTGACAGAAGGCCCCACCCTACTGCCGCCCATGGGGAGCGATAAGCGCACCAAGGAGGGATTCGTGTTGTCGCTCGAAAGGATGACAGGCCGCTCTGGCCGGGGTCTGGGCGCGCGCATGCATCAGGTGGATGGCGGGTTATCAGGAGAATGGATAGCACGCCCAGCAACTGTTGCCGAATCAGCAACAGTCCTTGTCATGAATCGGCATTACTCATTTTGTTACTAACGGCTATTCTTGCCGGGCTTTCAGGGCAAATGGCCCGCTTCCCCCTCCGGAAGAAAAGCCTGATTCAGATGGATTGATGTCTTTTTTCAATCTGTTACCGGTGTTCACTGACGTTGATTTATCGCTCCTTGATCCAACGTCTTACTTCAGCCGCTGCGTTTGCAGCGGCTTTTTTTTGCCCAAAATAAAACGGGGCGCTGTCAGCGCCCCGCAGGATTCAAGCTTTTTCAAGCAACGATCACAGGCTGTATTTCTGTAGATTGGCCATCATCTCCTTCAGGGCCTCGATGTTGTCCTTGGGGTGCGCGGCCCCCTCGAAGTCGCAGATCTGCTGCCAGTGTGCCGCCACGTCCTCGGGCGAGAAACCGGCTTGCGGGTCAAAGCCCACACCCAGGCTGCGTTCCCAGCGGGTCTTGCCGATCCAGCCGCCACCGACTTCAAACAGCCCGGAGGTTTCCTGGCAGGCCTCGCTGCCCAGGTACACCACCAGCGGGCTGACCAGCTCCGGCTTGAGGCGCTCGAACACTTGCGGCGGGATCAAGCCTTCAGTCATGCGCGTGCCCCCCGTGGGCGCGATGGCGTTGACCAGGATGTTGTTCTTGCGCCCTTCCAGCGCAAGGGTGCGGGTCAGCCCATACAGGCCGAGCTTGGCCATGCCGTAGTTGGACTGGCCGAAGTTGCCGTAGATGCCCGAGGTGGACGCGGTGAAGATCACCCGGCCATAACCTTGCTCGCGCAGATGAGGCCAGGCGGCGCGGGTCACTTTGTAGGCGCCTTCGACGTGCACCCGGTAAACCAGGTCCCAGTCGCTGTCGTCCATTTTGTGGAAAGTCTTATCGCGCAGGATACCGGCGTTGTTGACCACCACATCGATACGGCCGAAGGCGTCGAGGGCGTTCTGCACGATCTTGTCACCGTCGGTGACAGAGTCATGGTTGGCCTCGGCGATACCACCCGCCTCGCGAATTTCGGCCACGACCCGGTCAGCAGCCGAAGCGTTGGCGCCTTCGCCCTGGGTGGAGCCACCCAGATCGTTGACCAGCACTTTGGCGCCGTGTCTAGCGAACAGCAGCGCATGGGCCCGACCCAATCCGCCGCCGGCACCGGTGACGATCACGACCTTATCCTGGAACTGCACTGATTCACTCATACCGAACTCCAATGGCGACAATGGGACTGGGTCGAGTGTCAGGCACGGGGGCCATGGTCACAATAACCACGACTGAGCCTGAATGGTGCTCGATAAGGCAGAGGGATGATCATGTGGGCGCTGGCATGCCTGCGATGCAAGCGCCTTGGCCTTTCAGTCGAACCGCAGCGATGCTATCGCAGGCAAGCCAGCTCCCACACGGGGCCAGCAATGCGCTCGCGAAACGCCAGGTAATGCTTGAGCACCTGCACCGGCGTCTCGATCTGCGGGTAGTGGCCGATATTGGCCAACAGCACCGTGTCGGCGTGTGGCACCAACGCGCGGTAACGCTCCACCATGTGGGCGCCGGAAATCGGGTCGATCTCGCCATCGATCACTCGCAGCGGTACTTCACCCTGCTGCATCGCGTGCACCCAACGTTCACGCAGGCGTCGACGCTGAGGGATGTAGGCGATGAGTTTATGCAGGATGCGCGTGCCTTCGTGAGAGTCGATCAGGCTCCAGAAATCATCCAGGGCACTTTCGCTGGGGCGGGTATTGGGGCCGAAAATCTGATTGAAGCTGTTCGCCAGGGCATTGCGTCCGAAGGCGCGGCCGATCATCCAGCCCAGGGGGCTGAGCAACATCTTCTGCACCAGGGCCGGGCGATGGGTTTCGGGAAACAGGCCACCGTTGAGAAACACACAGCTGGCCATATGAAAGCGACCTTCGTAGTGCCTGGCGAGCAGTTCCTGGGCAACGCTGTCGCCGTAGTCATGGGCGAGCACGTGTACTGGCTGCTCCACGCGCAGGTGCTCGAGCAACGCTTGCTGCAGATCCGCCTGCTCCAGCAGGCAATAACCATGGTCCAAAGGTTTGGCCGAATCGCCAAAACCGAGCATGTCGCAGGCAATTACCAGGTTGCGCTGGGCCAGGGGCTGCCACAGGTAATGCCAGTCCCAACTGGCAGTGGGGAAGCCATGGATCAACAGCAACGGTTCTCCCTGCCCCGCCACCCAGTAGCGGATGGTGTGGCCGTGGAAGTCGAACGTCTGGCTGCGTTTGCGCCAGACACTCAGCGGGATCTCGGCGAGTGGCATCAGGTTTTATACCCAGGATCGAAGCTGTCCAACTTGCGCAGCAACGCCGGCCAGGCCAGCGCGCCCCCCATACCTTGAGCACTCTTTGTGACAGCCGCCACCATTGCCTTGGCGCCGGCAAGGATCTGCGGCCCGATGGCGATCAATTCGGCGCCGCCGTTTTGCGCCAGCACCTGGATGTCGCAGGCGCGCTGGAAGGTAAACATCATCAAAAAGGTGTCGGCGATGGTGCTGCCGCAGGTCAGCAGACCGTGGTTGTGCAACATCAGGAAGCTGTTTTCGCCCAGGTCGGCCTGCAGACGGGCCTTCTCTTCGTGGTTCAACGCCACCCCCTCGTAGGCGTGATAGGCCAGGCTCGACAGTACGAAGATCGATTGCTGGCTGATCGGCAACACACCCTGCTTCTGCGCCGCCACCGCGACACCGGCAGCGGTGTGGGTATGCAACACACAGGTCACGTCGTGACGCACTTCATGGATGGCGCTGTGGATGGTGTAGCCCGCAGGGTTGATCTCGTAGGGGCTGTCCATCAGTTTGTTGCCGGCTTGATCGACCTTGACCAGGCTCGACGCAGTGATCTCATGGAACATCAGCCCATAGGGGTTGATCAGGAAATCATCGGTGCCCGGCACCTTGGCGGAGATATGGGTGAAGATCAGGTCATCCCAACCATGCATCGCCACCAGGCGATAGCAGGCTGCCAGGTCGACGCGGGTTTGCCACTCGGCGGCGCTGACCTGATCTTTGACATTCTGTGGCGATAGAACGGGGACTAGGCTCACGGTAACGACCTCCTTGGCGCACGTTATTGTTATTGTTTTTTTGAGTGATGGGCCAGTCTAGTCAGACGTCGGGGCTGCAGGAGTTGCCTTCGCAGCCAGCTTGATGACCGTACGAGTCAGTGTTGAGAATAGTTTAAATTGCGCACAAGCAGTGTCAGAGAAGTGCCGCCAATAAAGGCACGGCAAACAGGTTGAGCAAGCCCGTCAGTACCATCACCAACCCTGCGACCGAGCCCTCTTCGCCCCCCACTTCATGCGCCCGGCTGACGCCCGCACCGTGGGCCCCTACCCCGAATAACGCGCCCCGCGCCAGGGGCGTGCGCAACGGTAACCACTTGAGCAGCACGCCGCCGAGCATGGCGCCAAACACACCGGTGAACATCACGAACACCGCCGTCAGCTCCGGTACGCCGCCAAGGTCGGAGGACACCGGCATGGCAAACGGCGTGGTAATGGAGCGCGGCACCAGCGACATCGTCACCGCACTGTCCAAAGCCAGGGCTTTGGCCAGGCCGAACGAAGTGGCGATGGACGCCGCGCTGCCCGCGACCATCCCCAGCAACAACGCCGACCAGTGCCGCGCCAACAGCCGCCGCTGTTGCCAGATCGGCACGGCAAACGCCACGGTCACCGGCCCGAGTACCAGCATCAGCCAGTGGGTGTCGGCCGCGTATTCGGCGTAGGCCGTGTTCATGGGCACAGCCACCGCCAGCAGCAGTACAGGCACCAGGATCAACGGCGACAACAGGTAGCGACCGGTGCGCCGGTAGATCCAGCGGCTGAAGATGTACGCACCCAAGGTCAAGGCGAGCCAGAACACCGGCATCAGCTCAAGCTTCATGGCGCAGCCTCCAGCGGCAGACCAGCTCCACGGTGAACGCCGTGACCAGCATCACCGCCAAGGTACTGAAACCGATCACCAGCAGGATGCGCCAACCGTCATTGCGCAGCAGGCCACCATAGTCCAACAGGCTCATCAAGGCGGGAATGAAGAACAGCAGCATCTCGGCCATCAGCACGCCCGCGCCCAATTGCAGGGCCGCCGGCTTGACCAGGCCGCTGGCGAAGGTTGCCAACAACAGGCCCAGGCCCACGACGCCACCGGGAACCGGCCACTTCAACCACACGGCCAGTTGGCAGCCAAGCAGGTAGATAGCCAGCAGTACGACCAGTTCAATGAACAAACGGATAAAACGTTTCATGGGCTTTGGGTCCTCGCAGGCGCTCATTTTAGAGAGGCTCGCCCCATCCCCACAGCGAATTGTTAGACTGCCAGCCATTCCACTCTGGAATACGACGCCGGGAATCGCACCATGGAATTCAAACAGCTGCGCAGTTTTGTCGAAGTGATCCACCAGGGCGGATTTACCCAGGCCGGCAAAACCCTGCATATCAGCCAGTCCGCTGTCAGCAAGCAGGTCGCGCACTTGGAGCAAAGCCTCGGCACGCCACTGCTTGACCGGATAGGCTCGCAAATCCGCCTGACCGCCGCTGGCCACGTGGTACTGCAACGTGCCGAAGCCATGCTGCGCCTGCAAAACGAGCTGCTCAGCGAATTGGATGACATGCAGCAATTGACCCGCGGTGAATTGCGCCTGGGCCTGCCATTGCTGGCGGGCGATACCTTGTTCGCCGGGTTGTTTGCCGAATACCGCAGGCGTTATCCGAACGTGACCATCCAACTGCTGGAAGGCGGCAGCCGCAATATCGAGCAGGCCATCCTGAGTGGTGAACTGGAAGTGGGGGGCAGCTTGAAGCCCAGCGACCCGGCATTTGCCTGGCAAGCGTTCTGCGACGAGCCACTGGATGCGTTATTGCCGATCGATCATCCCCTGGCGGATAACGCCCAGGTACGCCTGGAGGAGTTGGCCGAGACGCCGTTCCTGATGTACCAGCGCAGCTTCGTGCTGAACGACCGCCTGATGCAGGCATGTGAGCAACTGGGGTTTACGCCGAAGGAAATCGGTCGCAGTGGCCAGGCGGACTTCCTCGCCGCCCTGGTCGCCGCCGGCCAGGGCGTGGTGCTGCTGCCCAGTGTGGTCGCCCGTGGGCTGGTGCGGCCAGGCGTGGTACGCCTCACATTGAAGGCACCCGAGTACCTGCGCTGGGACATTGCGTTTATCTGGCGTGAAGGCGCCTATCTGTCGAAGGCCGCCCAGGCCTGGCTCGCGTTGCTGCGCGAATTTCCGGTCAAGCGCGCAGTGCAGTGACCAGTTCAGCCAGCCATGGCTCGGCATCGGCTTCCGGCGTGACGCTTTCACTGGCGTCCAGGCGCAGCATCGGCAGCACTTCGCGCACGCCCAGTTCGGCAAACAGCTCGCGCATCTGCTCACCGCCGCCACAGAAGGTGTCGCCATAGCTGGCGTCGCCCAGGCCGATCACCGCACCGGGCAGGCCGCGCCAGGCGGCCGGCAGTTGGTCGCGAATCATCGAATACAGCGGTTGCAGGTTGTCGGGCAGTTCGCCCATGCCGGTGGTGGAGGTCACCGCCAGGAAAGCGTCTGGCGCAAACGCCTGCACATCCGCCAGGCTGGCGCGAGGGTTGTGCCAGGCCTCAAAACCGGCGGCATTGAGGATACCGGCAGCGTGACGGGCAACTTCTTCAGCCGTGCCGTAGACCGAGCCGGAAAGGATGGCGACTTTCATCAATCTGATCCTGTAGTTGAGCGAAAGCCTGGGATATTAACAGCTGGCGCAAATATTTCGGCGCACCCCGTGCAACATTCAGGGCATGTCATAAACTGCCAACTTCAATCACAAGCCATGGACCGCTCAATGATTAACGCCAAGCTGATGCAACTGGTTGTGAATGCATCCAACGACGGTATCGTCATTGCCGAACGCGAAGGCAAGGACAAGCCACTGATCTATGTCAACCCGGCATTCGAACGGCTGACCGGCTACACCCTTGATGAAATCCTTTATCAGGATTGCCGCTTCCTGCAAGCGGGCGACCGCGACCAACCGGCCCTGATGGCCATCCGCGATGCCTTGGAAAGCGGCGGATCCTGCCGGGAAATCCTGCGCAATTATCGCAAGGACGGCAGTCACTTCTGGAACGAGCTGTCGCTTTCAACGGTATACAACGAGGCCGACAAGCAGACTTACTTTGTCGGTGTGCAAAAGGACGTCACCCTCCAGATCAAGGCCCAGCAACGCGTGGCTCAACTGGAAGCCGAGCTGGCGCGGGTCGGGGCCGAGCTGGCGGCGCTCAAAGCGACGAGCGGATCTAACAAAATTTAGAAAATACGTTCATTACGGAGGATAATGGCATTTTAACACCCCCTCACCGAGCTCGATCGATGCAACGCGATGCGCTTCTGACCCAGGATGAGCTGGATTTCATTCAGAACATGCAGCACAACCCACAGCTCAACCTGCGGGATGCGTCGTCGAGCCTGACCGTCAATGGCGGCGCGCAACTTCGCGATTTGCTCACTCGGCTGGCCGCCCACGACCACGTCACCCTCCAGGCGCAATTCGATAACCAGCAACTCACCTTCCCCCTGCACCTGGTAGAGGATGAGTTTCATGCCGTGCATTTGCGCTTGGGTGTGCCGAGCATTTTCGAAGACGGGCCGATGATCCGCCCGTGGCGCCTGGCACTGGAATCACCCGTAGCGCTGGAAAACATCAAGGGCACCCCGGGCGCACTGTGGGTGCATGAGGTGTCATTCAAGGGTGTGCTGGTGGAGATTCGCGGCAGGATCAAACCGCCGAAAACCTTTTCCCTGTGGTTCAGCCCCTCGGGCTATGAACGCATCGCACTGCGCGGCACGTTCGAGCGGGAAACTGCACGGGGGTTGTTTGCCTACCGCCTGAACCAGGGCGACGTGGATGAAACCGAGCGCCTGCGCCAATTCATCCTGCACCAACACCGCCTGGTCCACCCGCAGATGCACGCCTGAGATCAGGTATCCAGCGTCCCGCCGAGAAACTGCTGCAAGCGCTGCTGCATCGAGCGACCATCATTGCCCAGGCAGCCGATGGACGTGCCCGACAGCCCTGCCCCGGCAAGGTCAGAGGCTGCACCGGCGAGGAACAGCGGGCAATCCAGGGTCAACGCCAAGCGGTTCAGGCGCGCAGCCAGATCCTGGTTGTGTGAGTGATTGGAAAAGAGGACGAGCCCTTGGGGCCGAGTCTTTTCACAGACCAGCGTCAATTCATCAAGCGGTTGCCCCATGGGCAGCACCTGCACGGCCTGCGCATCTCGACTCATCATCAACGCGGCAACCAGCAACTCCAATTTACGGCACTCGCCGGGAATGGCCGCCAGCAAAACCCGTGGAGCCTTCGTGGCACATGCCAGGCGCAGGCGCTCCAGGGCGCGCACTTGCAGGAAACTGTCGAGGAACAGCCATTCGCTGGCCTGGCCAAAACGGCCCTGGTGGCGTAGCAGGTTGCTCCACAGAGGCATCAGGATGTCCTGGAACGCCACGCTGAGCGGGTAGCTGGCGAGCACCTGGCCATAGAGGCTTTCCAACTGCCGGTCGTCGAATTCACTGACAGCCTGCATCAGCCGCACCTGCCATTGCGGCCAGTCATTTTCCTCGACCGTATCTCGCTCGGCCCGTACCGCTTCGGCCTGCTGATCGTCACGGGCGAGAATCTTGCCCACCTTGCTCACGGTCACGCCGCGCTCGATCCAGTCGAGAATACGATTGACGGTCTGGATATCGGTCTTGGAGTAGAGGCGGTGCCCACTTTCGGTGCGCGTGGGCTGGATCAGCCCGTAACGTCGCTCCCACGCACGCAATGTCACCGGGTTGACACCTGTCAGTCTCGAAACTTCACGAATAGGAAACAACGCATCGGCATCCGAACGGATACCGTGGACTATTTCGCGATGAGGCACAGTAATTTCGGGCATTTGAGGTCGGAAACATCCGTGTAAATGTGGGTCCCATTTAACGCCGAATCAACTGTCCGATTCAAGCAGCCAGGCAAACCGACCGAAGTGTCTGGCGTATTTTTGCAAAACAGGAATAATCCTTGCCTGTTTTTTAGCGCAGCCGCATTACCCCGCGGCTACGCCTGTGTGCCACCTACCCGGTCCAGCGCACCCGATTACTGGAGATACATAATGTCTACCTCACCCGTCACCCTGATGGTTGCGCGCCGCGTGGCCAAGGGTCGCTACGAAGAACTGATGGCCTGGCTGCGCGAAGGCGAGCAATTGGCCACGGACTTTCCCGGCTACCTGGGTTCAGGCGTCCTCGCGCCACCGCCCAATGATGATGAATTCCAGATCATATTCCGCTTCGCCGATGAGAAGACCCTGCATGCCTGGGAGTTTTCCGCCTCCCGCAGCGCGTGGCTCAGCCGTGGCAGCGACTTGTTTGCCGACCCATCCGAGCACCGCGTGCGCGGCATCGACGGCTGGTTCGGCGCGGTAGGGGCACGTCCGCCGCGCTGGAAGCAGGCAGTAGCGATCTGGCTGGCGTTTTTCCCGGTGTCGCTGCTCTTCAACTTCGTCCTGGGCCCGCTGCTGGGCGAGTTGGACCTGGCGCCACGCGTGCTGGTCAGCACCCTGGCGCTCACGCCCCTGATGGTCTACTGGTTCATCCCACTGTCGACCCACCTGTTGGCGTATTGGCTGCATCCTGCCCCGACCCCGCGCAAGGCCACCGAAGCGGCGGCGTGAATACACGGGGTGGCCGGTCGCTGGTATAGTTTCAATCTGCCAGCGATTCGAGCCCCCCATGACCGCAACAAACGCCCCGATCCTGATCACCGGTGCCGGCCAACGTGTCGGCCTGCATTGCGCCCAGCGCCTGCTGGACGAGGGCCAATCGGTCATATTCAGCTACCGTAGCGAGCGCCCCGGCGTGCACGCGCTGCGCGAACGCGGTGCGGTCGGTGTGTTTGCCGACTTTTCCAGCGAAGCCGGGATCCTTGCGTTTATCGCTGAACTCAAGAACCTGACGCCCAGCTTGCGGGCCATCATCCACAACGCTTCGGCCTGGGTTGCAGAAACCCCGGGTGACGAGAGCCGCGCCTTGATCGACATGTTCAGCGTGCACATGCTTGCGCCGTACCTGATCAACCTGCATTGTTCACCCTTGCTGCAACGCTCTTCACCCGCCGACATCGTGCATATCAGCGATGACGTGGTGCGCAAGGGTAGCCGCCAGCACATCGCCTATTGCGCCACCAAGGCCGGGCTCGACAGCCTGACCCTGTCGTTTGCCGCGCAGCTTGCGCCGCTGATCAAGGTCAACGGCATCGCTCCGGCAATGGTGATGTTCAACGACGGCGATGACGCAGCCTACCGCGCCAAGGTGCTGGCCAAGTCGGCACTGGGCATCGAGCCCGGCCCCGAAGTGATCTACCAGAGCGTGCGTTACCTGCTGGACAACCCCTATGTCACCGGTACCACCCTGACCGTCAACGGCGGGCGGCATATCAAGTAAG
>Ga0308159_1002454_pt1 | contig 21412 bp, 9 predicted proteins | sample PhyCR1_FD_201040 | JGI IMG/M metagenome (GOLD analysis project Ga0308159, IMG submission 201040) | Phyllosphere microbial communities from UC Gill Tract Community Farm, Albany, California, United States - DLSLC.R1 | ecosystem: Host-associated > Plants > Phyllosphere > Unclassified | place: USA... | reverse complement strand
TAAGCCTGTGCTTTCGCAAAGGCCAAGTCTGCGCAACCCTCTCCCCTCCATGAGGGGAGAGGGAAGACTTAGCCCGCAGCGACCATGCGCTGCGTCTGTTCGCCCAGCTTCTCGACACCCAGCTTCACCGTCTGGCCCGCGCGCAGATAGACCGGCGGCTTCTGGCCCAGGCCGACGCCCTCGGGCGTGCCGGTCGAGATGATGTCGCCCGGCTCCAGCGTGCAGAACTGGCTGACATAGGATACCAGTTCGGCCACGGTGAAGATCATGTCGGCGGTGCTGCTGTCCTGATAACGCTTGCCGTCGACCTCCAGCCACAGGCGCAGATCCTGCGGATCGCCCACCTCGTCCGCCGTGACCAGCCACGGGCCGGTCGGGCCGAACGTGTCGCAGCCCTTGCCCTTGTCCCAGGTGCCGCCGCGATCCATCTGGAACGCACGCTCCGACACGTCATGCACGACGCAATAACCCGCGACATGCGACAGCGCTTCGGCTTCCGTGAGGTAACGGCCGCGCGTGCCGATCACGACGCCCAGTTCGACTTCCCAGTCGGTCTTTTCCGATCCGCGCGGGATTTCGACATCGTCGTTCGGGCCGACGACGGCGCTGCTCCACTTGCCGAACACGACGGGCTCGGCCGGGATGGGCAGGTTGCTCTCGGCGGCGTGCGCGCGATAGTTCAGGCCGATGCAGATGAACTTGCCGGGACGTGCGACGCACGAGCCCAGGCGCGGATTGCCCTCGACGACGGGCAGTGTGTCGGGATCGAGCGCGGCGATCTCCGCCAGACCCTGCGGCGTCAGCCGGTCGCCCGCCAGATCGCCCAGCACCTCGGGCAGCGCACGGATGCGGCCCTGATCGTCCAGCAGTCCGGCCCGCTCGCGGTTCATTTCGCCATAACGCAACAACTTCATCGATCCGTCTCCTTATGCGTGACGCCGCCACGCAGCGTGACGGCCATGAGTCTTGCGCAGCACCCGGTCGGGCGCGAACGGGGCGGGCGGACTACGCCATGCCCCTTCCCTACCGGCTCGTTCCTTTTAGCGCTATCAGTCTCGCGTCCCGACATCCCGCCCCATAATCGATCCGCCGATCAGCCTTGCCAGCCGGGACGGAGCGCGATGCGCAGGATGCGGTCGTTCGCGGCCATGAACAGCGCGCGGCCCGCCTCCCCGAACGCGCAATTGGCGATGGGTGCCCCCTGCTCGATCAGGCCCAGCGGCTCGGCCTCGGGGGTCATCAGCATCATGCCGCCGGGGACGGAGCAGACCAGCGTGCCGTCGCGCGCGACCTTCATCCCGTCGGGCAGGCCAGCCCCTCCGGCCGCCGGCATCGCACGCGCATCGAGCAGCATGCGGCGATTGCCGACCTGCCCCCGCGCATCGACGTCATAGACCATGATCGCGGGAGCCGCTTCATCCGACACCGACACATAAAGACGTCGTTCGTCGGGTGACAGCGCGATGCCGTTGGGGCGGGTCAGCGTGCCGTCGATCAGGTCGACACTGCCATCGGGCCGCCGCCGATAGACGCCATTGACCGCCTGCTCCTTCAGCGGCGATGTATCCCCATCCTTGAAACCATAAGGCGGATCGGTGAACCAGATCGCACCGTCCTTCGCGACGTGCAGGTCGTTGGGGCTGCTGAACCGCTTGCCTGCATAACGATCGGCCAGCACGGTGCGACGACCGGTCTTCAGGTCCACCCGGTCGATGGTCCGCCCGCCGCTATTGGCGATCAGCAGCGCGCCCTTGGCATCCAGCGCCAGCCCGTTGGCGCCGGGTTCGCGGACCAGCGCCGGATCGGTTCCCGCCGCGCCGGAGGGGTTCAGCACCACCGACACGCCCCGCCCCCGCTGCCAGCGGCGAACGATATTGGCGGGCGGATCGGCGAACAGCAGATAGCCGCCGCCCGGCACCCAGACCGGCCCCTCCGCCCAGCGTATGCCGGTGGCGATCACTTCCGGCTCGGTGCCCGGCGCGATCATCCGGTCGAGCCCCGGCGACAGGCGACGAAGGCGCGGCGTCGTCTCCGCCGCGTCGGCAAGGGTGGGGGCCGCGACCAGAGCGAGACCGGCGGCAAGGACGGAGCGGCGAGAGGCGATCATGGGGCCAGCATGGGCCAAGCCATCCTCGCCCGCAAGCGGCGGCGCGGGCATGCCATCTTTCCCAAACCGGCCATTCGCGACTAAGAGCCGCGCGATGGGGACGAATGGGGCAAGCATGACTGTCGAGCGGAGCAAGGCCGATCTGTGCGCGTGGCGCATGGAAGCGATAAGACGGATCGAGGCGGACTATAACCGTTCGGCCGACACGCACCTGATCCGGGTCGACCTGCCGCGCTATCCGGGGATCACGCTCTATCTGAAGGATGAGAGCAGCCACCCGACCGGCAGCCTGAAGCACCGGCTGGCGCGCTCGCTGTTCCTCTATGCGCTGTGCAATGGCTGGATCGGGCCGGATACCTGCGTCATCGAGTCCTCCTCCGGCTCGACGGCGGTGAGCGAAGCCTATTTCGCCAAGATGCTGGGCCTTCGCTTCATCGCGGTGGTCCCCGCCTCGACCGCTGCGCCCAAGCTGGATGCGATCCGTTTCCATGGCGGCGAGATCCACACGGTCGACGATCCGCGCACCGTGTACGACGTCTCCAACGCACTCGCGGCGAAGACGGGCGGTCATTATCTCGACCAGTTCACTTATGCCGAGCGGGCGACCGACTGGCGCGGCAACAACAATATCGCCGAGAGCATCTTTGCGCAGATGTCGGCGGAGGAGTATCCCGTCCCCGAATGGATCGTCTGCGGCGCGGGAACGGGCGGCACCTCCGCGACGATCGGGCGGTACATCGCCTATCAGCGGCACGGCACCCGGCTCTGCGTCGCGGACCCGGTCCATTCGGTCTTCCACCGGCACTTTGCGGACCGCCAGGCACTGTCGCTGCCCGAAGGTTGCGGCAGTTGCATCGAGGGGATCGGGCGGCCGCGCGTCGAGCCCAGCTTCATCCCCTCGGTGATCGACCGGATGATCGCGGTCGAGGATGCCGCCAGCATCGGCGCGATGCGCGCGCTGTCGGCACGGCTGGGACGGCGGGTCGGCGGGTCGACCGGCACCAACCTGATCGCCTGCGCCACGCTGATCGCCGAAATGGCGGCGGCTGGGGAGCGCGGCTCGATCGTCACTTTGCTCTGCGACGGGGGCGAGCGATACGGCTGCACCTATTATGACGATGCGTGGCTGGACGCGCGCGGCATCGATTGGCGGCCCCATGCCGCGCAAATGGCGGCGCTGCTCGCTGGCGTGTGATCTGGCAGGCGCGGGGCGAACGAGCCGTAGGAGGAGCGATCATCATGACGGACAGGCTCAAATTGCTCGTGACCCGCCGCCTGCCGGACGATGTGGAACGGCATCTGTCCGAAAGCTGGGATACGACGCTCAGCGCCGACGACCGGCCGCTGGACCGCGACGCGCTGGCCAGGGCGATGACCGAATATGACGCCTGGATGCCGACGATCACCGACCGGATCGATGCCGATCTGATCGCGACGCCGGGCCGCCGGGTCCGCATCCTCGCCAATTACGGAGCCGGGGTCGATCATGTCGATCTGGCCGCCGCGCGTGCCGCCGGGCTGGTCGTGACCAACACGCCTGATGTGTTGACCGAGGCGACGGCGGAGATCGCGATCCTCCTGATGCTGATGACCGCACGCCGGGCGGGCGAAGGCGAACGCGAGTTGCGCAGCGGCGTATGGACCGGCTGGCGTCCCTCGCACCTGATCGGACAGGGGCTGTCGGGCAAGACGCTGGGGCTGGTCGGCTTCGGCCGCATCGCGCAGGCGACGGCGGCCAAGGCGCGCGGTCTGGGTATGCGGGTGCGCTATGCCAGCCGCTCCGCCGCCGCGCCCGAGGTGGAACGCACGCTCGACGCCACGCGGGCGGAATCGCTCGAAGCCCTGGCGGCGGAATCCGATATCCTGTCGCTGCACGTTCCCGGCGGCGACGCGACCCGGCACATGATCGACGCCGCCCTGTTGGCCGGGATGAAGCCCCATGCGATCGTCGTGAACACCGCGCGCGGGCCGGTGATCGACGAAGGCGCGCTGGTCGAGGCGCTGGATCGGGGGGGGATCGGCGGCGTCGGGCTGGACGTCTATGAACACGAGCCCAAGGTGCATCCGGGCCTGCTCGCGCATCCGCGTGCCGTCCTGCTGCCGCATCTGGGCAGCGCCACCATCGAGGCGCGGACGGCGATGGGCATGCGCGCGGCGGCCAATCTCGCCGCCTTTGCTCGTGGCGAGGAACCGGCCGATCGTGTCGCCTGAAACGGCCATCGCGGCGCTGGTCGCGGATCGGCTGGCGCGGCGGCGGGCGGGTGACCCGCCGCTGATCCTGGGGCTGTGCGGGGCGCAGGGAAGCGGCAAGTCGACCATCGCCGCACGGCTGGCGAAGCAGGTTGAGCGCAGCGCGATCCTGTCGCTCGACGATCTCTACCTCACCCGTGCCGAGCGGCAAAGGCTGGCGCGCACAGTGCATCCGCTGTTCACGACACGTGGCGTGCCGGGCACGCATGACGTGGCGCTGGGGGTCGAGACGATCGCGGCGGTCGCGCGGGGCGACGCCGTTCCCCTGCCGCGCTTCGACAAGGCGATCGACGACCGCGCGCCGCAATCGACCTGGCCCTGCGCGCCGGAGGGATGCGAGCTGCTGATCTTCGAGGGCTGGTGCGTCGGCGCGCGGGCAGAGGACGAGGCCGCACTGGTCGCACCGCTCAACGCACTGGAAGCATCGGAGGATGCCGAGGGGGTCTGGCGGCGACATGTGAATACCGCGCTGGCGACCGACTATCCGCGCCTGTTCGCCCCCATCAATGCGCTGGTGCTGATGATTCCGCCCGACTGGTCCACCGTCCTGCGCTGGCGCACCCAGCAGGAGGAGGCGCTGCGCCGCACGCGCGGCTCCGGCGCGGGTGTGATGGACGATGCGCAGCTTGCCCGCTTCGTCAGCCATTATGAGCGGCTGACCCGCCACATATGGGCCGAAATGCCCGGCCGCGCCGATCTGTGCCTGATGCTGGCCGAGGATCGCACCCTGGCGGCGTGACCTAGGCCGCCGTCGCAACCTCGTCGCCGTTCGCCGAACCGCGCTCGTCCGCGCCGACTGTGGTCGATACGGGGATGGCAATGGTGCAATGCACGCCGTCCTCGCCCAGGCGGTACGTCGTCCGCGCGCCCAGCTGATAGGGAAGCGCGCGCTCGATCAGTTCGCGCCCCTGTCCCGTGCCCGTGGGCCATGCGCCTTCGGGCATCCGCACGCCGCTTTCGCGCCAGTCGATGTGCAGCCAGGGCTTGCCATTCGGCCCTTCCGCCTGAAGCGCCCAGCTGATCGCCAGCCGTCCCCCACCCTGCCCCAGCGCGCCATATTTCATGGCATTGGTCGCCAGCTCATGGATCGCCATGGCCAGCGTATTGACGGTCGAGGAGCGCAGCCGCACACCCGTCGGGCCTCTCAGCGTCACCGCATCGGCCCGTCCGTCCATCGCGATCAGTTCGGCATGGAGCAGTCCGTCGAACGTCACCCGGTCCTGCTCGTTCAGCCGAGACAACAGCCCCTGCACCCGCGACAGCGCGTCGAGCCGGTCATCGAACCGCGCCCGAAAATCGGGCAGGCTGGTCGAGCCACGCGCCGTATTCTCCGCGATCGAACGGACCACGCCCAGCAAATTGCTGGTGCGATGCTGCAACTCGGCGATCAGCACGCGCTGCAACGCCTCGCTTCGGCGCAGCGCCTCGTCCGCCTTGCGCCGCTCGGACAGGTCGGCCGTCACGACCAGCAGCCGGTCGGGCTGGCCGTCCCCCTTGGGCAGGACCGACAACGTACTGCTCGCCCAGACCAGCGAGCCGTCGGGGCGCGAATAGCGCTTGTCCAGGGTCGCCGGACGGCCGGTGGACACCGCTTCCTCGATCGCCACGAGGCTGGGCGACAGGTCGTCGGGATGCGTCACATCGGGCACGCGCAATTGCAGCACCGCCTCGCGCGAACGGCCCAGAATGCGGCACAGCTCGTCATTGACGCGCAGGAAGCGCCCGTCGAGCGACAGGACCGACAGACCAATCGGCGCGGTGGCGAAGATCGCCGCCAGCTGTCCCTCGGTCTCGGCCAGCTTGACCTTCACCACCTCTTCGCGAAGTCGAACGACCTCGGCCTGCGATTCCTTCCATTCGGTGATGTCACGCGTGGTGGTGGCGACACCGTCGCCCAGCTTCACGACCGTCTGGAAAAACCAGCCGTCGAACTGCTCATGGACATAATGACGCTCGGCCTGTTCGGGCAGACCGGTTTCGGTCACCCGGCAAAAGGTGTCGAAAATACCCTCTTCGATGACGCCGGGATTGCGCTGCAACAGGCTTTCGCCGCGCACCTCGCCATATTTTCGTTCGGACGTGTGGTTGTTCAGCACCCAGCGGAAATCGACGATGCCGCCCGTCTCGTCGCGGATTGCCTCGAACACCTGGATCATGTCGGTCGACGCGTCCATCGTCGCCTGCAGCAATTCGTGGCTGGGCTGGAACTCGACATGTCGTCCGTGCATCGCTCGCTCATCCTTCCCGATCCGGGATGGCAGCCGCTCCGCCGCCGCGCCTAACGTAACGATCATGGCGTCAATTTGCCACTGTGCGACGCGACGCCGAGACCGACCCCTAGACGACGATGAAACTAATGCGATTGACTCGCATAATCATCAATATTAGTTCGCCCTCGTAACGGATTTGGGGGGGATGACATGCGGGTTCGGGCGGCGCTGGCCATGATGCTGTCTTCGGTGGCGGCGCCCTGTCTGGCGCAAAGCATGGCGTCGCAGGGCCATGACGCGGCGTCGACCGAGGCAGGCAACGACGTCGTGGTCATGGGTGAGAAAGCCGACCGGACGTTGCGCGACACGCCCGCCAGCGTCGCGGTGACGACCGGACAGACCATCGCCGACCAGAATCTGATCGACATGTACGACGTGCTGCAACGCGCGCCCAATGTCGCGATCAATGCCGACCGGACCAGCTTCACCATTCGCGGCATCGATGCGTTCTACGTGTCGGGCGCGGGCGACGGGGCGCTGGCCAGCGTCTATCTCGACGGGGCGGTCCTGCCGCGCGCGGCGTTGAACACCGGGCCGCTCGACCTGTACGACATCGCGCAGGTCGAGGTGTTTCGCGGTCCGCAATCCACGGTGCAGGGCCGCAACGCGCTGGCCGGGGCGGTGGTCATCCGCACGACCGACCCCAGCTACGAATGGAACGGCAAGGCCAGGGTGATGCTGACCGGCCCCGACGGACAGCGCCGCGCCGCCGCCGCACTGGGCGGGCCGATCCTGGGCGACCAGATCGCGTTTCGCCTGGCCGGTGAGATCGCGCGGTCGGACGGCCTGCTCTACAACACGACGCTGCACCGCGACGCCGATCCCCGCCAGTCGGAGACGCTGCGCGGCAAGCTGCTCTTCACCCCTGACGCGGTGCCGGGGCTGCGGATCATCGCGACCTATATGCACGACCGCCATGTGCGCGGCGCCTATTCCTCCGAATTCGCTCCGCCCTATGCGCGCCGGGATCGCATCGTCACCGAGGATGTGGCGACCAACACCCGCGCGCTGAGCGACATCGCCACGCTGGAGGCGCATTATACGCTGGGCGGCGGCTTCGACCTGAGTTCGATCACCAACTATTCCAATGTGCGCGCGCTTTACATCGCCGACCCGGATCGCAACCCCACCCCCGGCCAGTTGAGCCGGACGAGCGACCCCGCCAGGACGGCGCAGCAGGAAGTGCGGCTGGGCATCGACCTGCCTTGGGTGCAGGGCCTGATCGGCGCCTATTATCTGCGCGAGGACAATCGCGACTATCGGTTCGAGGCGACGCAGAATCTGAACCTGACGCGGCTGGGCGTTGATCGCCAGTTGCTGGCACTGGGCCTGTCGCAGCCGCTGGTGGACACGGTGCTGGGCCTTTATGGCGGCGTGGTTCCGATCAGGAACCTGCTGACCCAGCCGCGCCTGACGCGCAATCTGGCGGGCTTCACCGACCTGACCTTCCCGCTGACCACCCGCCTGAAACTGCGCGCAGGGCTGCGCTACGACAATGAGCGGCAAATGCGCGGGGCGAGCCAGTCGGTCGCGCTGAACGGCACGCTGCCCGATCCGGCCCGGTTGCCCGTGCCCGCCCTCGCCCCCATCGTCACCCGGCTGAATGCGCTGCTGGTGGCCACGGCGGCGGGGGCGACCAGCGTCGATCCGACACGCGCCATCACCTATGACGCCTGGCTGCCCAAGCTGGGCCTGACCTGGGACGTGACCTCCGATGCGTCGCTGAGCGCGACGGCGCAGCGCGGCTATCGCGCCGGGGGCGCCGGGATCAACCAGCAGCGCGGCCAGAGCTTCACCTATGCGCCCGAATATACCTGGAATTACGAGGTCGCATTGCGCTCCGACTGGTTCGACCGCCGACTGAGTTTCAACGCCAATGCCTATTATATCGACTGGCGCGACCAGCAGGTGTCGGTGCAGCTGACCCCCGGCGCGGTGTTCGACACACAGGTCGTCAATGCGGGCAAGTCGCGCCTCTACGGCTTCGAGGCGGAACTGCGCGGGCGGCCGACGCGCCACCTCGATCTCTATGCGGGCATCGGGCACAGCCGGACCGAGTTCCTTGACTTCACCGTGCCGATCGGCACCGCGAAATGGTCGGCCACCGGCAACGAGTTCGCCAACGCCCCGCGCTGGACCGCATCATGGGGCGGCACCTGGCGCAGCGCGGGCGGGCTGTTCGCCAATCTCAACGCCACCTATCGCGATGCGGTGTTCCAGAGCACGATCGACCAGACCGTGCGCGACATCCGCCCGATCACGCTGGTCAATGCCAAGCTGGGCTGGCAGGGGCGGCATTTCGGGGCCTATCTGCTCGCCAGCAATATCTTCGACCGGCAGCAGCCGACCTCCTTCTTCACCGATTTCGACGGGCGGGTCCGCGGCACTATGTCACCGCCGCGCATCCTGGGCCTGAGCTTCGAGGGGCGTTTCTGAACCGCATTCGATTGTCAGACATATAAAGCTCCGGCCGCCTTGCCATCCGCGTGACACCCCGTAGACCTGTTCGACAAGAAAACGGGAGTGGATGGATGAGCAAGACCGGGGGCGGGATCAGCCGTAGACAGGCATTGGTCGGCATGGGGGCCGGCGGCGCGGCGATCACCGGCGGACTAGCCCTGGGCGGCGTGCAGGGCGCGGCGGCGGCGGAACGCTCCGGCACGCTGGCGCCGCGCCCGCCCATGGGCTGGAACAGCTGGAACAGCTTTGCGACCACCATCACCGAGGCGCAGGCGCGCGAAACCGCCGCGATCATGCGGGCCAAGCTGCTGCCCTTCGGCTATGACGTCTTCACCGTCGACATCCAATGGTATGAGCCCGACGCGTCCAGCTACACCTATAACGCCGCGCCGGTGCCTGCGATGGACGGCCATGGCCGACTGATCCCCGCGCCCAACCGCTTTCCGTCCAGCGCGGATGGATCGGGCTTCACCAGGCTGGCGGCGGACGTCCATGCGATGGGCATGAAGTTCGGCATCCACCTGATGCGCGGCATCCCCCGGCTGGCAGTGAAGAAGAACCTGCCGATCCTCGGCACCCGCTACCGCGCCGCCGACATCGCCGACACGTCCAGCATCTGCACCTGGAACCCGGACATGTACGGCGTCGACATGACCAGGCCCGGTGCGCAGGCCTATTATGACAGCGTGTTCGCGCTCTATGCTTCCTGGGGCGTCGATTTCGTCAAGATGGACGATATGAGCCGCCCCTATGACGCGCACGCGCCCGAGATCGAGGCCGCGCACAATGCGATCCGGAACAGCGGCCGCCCGATCATCCTCAGCCTGTCGCCCGGCGAAACGCCGGTGATCCGGGGTCCCCATGTCCGCCGCTTTGCGCAGATGTGGCGCATTTCGGACGATTTCTGGGACGAATGGTCGATGCTGGAGGCGCAGTTCACCCGGCTGGAGAACTGGACGCCCTATCGCGGGCCGGGTTCCTGGCCCGATGCCGACATGCTGCCGCTCGGTCGGCTGGCGCTGGGCAAGCGCGACACGAAGTTCACGCCCGACGAACAGCGCACGCTAATGACCCTATGGTCCATCGCGCGCTCGCCGCTGATCATGGGCGGCGACCTGCGCTATCTAGACGCCCCCACGCTGGCGCTGCTGACCAACCGCGCGGTCATCGCCGTCAACCAGGCCTCGACCGACAACCAGCCGCATTTCGTTCAGGACGGCGCGCGCATCTGGTCCGCCAAGCCCGAGGGCGCAGCCCAGGACCGTTATCTGGCGCTGTTCAACACCGGCGACAAGCCCAAGGAAGTGGGGCTGGCGCTCCACTATCTGGGGCTCTCGGGGGAGGTCGACGTGACCGACTTGTGGAGTGGTGCGTCGCTCGGCCGGGCGAAAGACCGCTTCGCGCGGACGCTGCCGCCGCATGGCGCGGGGTTGTACCGCCTTCGGGCGCGCTGAGCCCTTTCCGTTATCGCGTGGGCTGACCCGAACAGAGAGGACGACGACCATGAAGACACTGACCGCCTTCGCCGCCGCCGGGCTGGCGTTGACCGTCGCGGCGGCGGGGATCGCCCGCAATCCGCAGTTCGAGGGGGCCGATCCCCATGCGATGATGATCGGCGACGAACTCTGGATCTTCCCGACCGGAGGGCCGGGCGGAAGCTGGGCGGCCGACCGTTTCGGCGCCTTTTCGAGCCGGGACCTGAAGACGTGGCGGCCGCGCGGCGAGTTGATCCGGCGCGACCAGATCGGTTGGATCAAGGATGACGGCGCGCCCGAGCATTTCCTCTGGGCCCCCGGCGTCGCGACACGGAATGGACGCTTTTACCTCTATTACTCGGTCGGGCCGCAGAACCCGACGCCCAGCCGCATCGGCGTCGCGGTCGCCGACCGGCCCGAAGGCCCCTATCGCGACAGCGGCCGCCCGCTGATCACCGGCGACAAAAGGTTCGAGGCAATCGATCCGATGGTCTTCACCGATCGCAGGTCGGGCAAGACCTATCTCTATGCAGGCGGCAGCGCAGGGGGAACCTTGCGCGTCTGGGAACTGAAACCCGACATGGTGACCATCGCGCGCGAGGTGAAGGTCGCGACCCCGCCGAACTTCACCGAAGGCGCCTTCATGCACGAGCGCGGCGGTACCTATTACCTGTCCTACAGCCATGGCCGGTTCAATGGTCCCGATTATTCGGTCCACTACGCCACCGCCCCCTCGCCCACCGGGCCATGGCGCTATCGTGGTGCAATCCTGACCGGCGATGCGCGGCATCAGGGGCCGGGGCATCACAGCTTCGTCACGCTGCCCGACGGCCGCTCGCTGATCGTCTATCACCGCTGGGACCGCGCACCCGGCCCCGGTCCGTTCCAGGGCGAGCGGGTCGTGGCGATCGACCGCATCACCTATGCCCCCGATGGCCGTATCCGACCCGTGCGGATGACCGATGACGACGCGCCGGTCCTGCCCGCACGCCCTCTTCCTACAAAATAAGTTAACAACCGTTAACCATCTGAATTAATTCCGAAAACGGTCTGCTCGCATCACTGCCTCCTCTTCGCGGTTAGGATTTGCGCAAGGGGAGGCCGCGTGTCTGCGCAAGGACAGCCATGACCGCGCCCCCCTGCCCGGCACCGCGTGCCGGGGCATGACGACATGCAATGGGAGGAACAGGCCATGCAGACCGAGATCATCGCAAAGGCGACCGGCACCACCACCACGACCAGCGCCAACGTCATCGAATTGAGCGCGCCCAGCGTCGTTCGGCTCAATATCGACCGGTCGCAGGTCGCGACGATGGAGCGTGAGGGCAACGACCTGATCATCCGCCTGACCGATGGCCAGACCATTCGCATCGACCATTTCTATGACCAGCAGCAGGGCAAGATCAGCGACCTCGTACTGCGCGACGATCAGGGCAGCCAGTGGCTCGCCAATCCTTCCGCCAGCGGTGCGGGGCGGTTCCGGGCGATCACCGATCTCGACGACCTGATGGGCGCGGCGGCGACCGGCGAGGGCGGCAGCTCGTCCTTCGTCCTGCCCGCCATCTTGGGCGTGGCCGGGGTCGGCGGTCTGGTCGCGGCGGTGTCTGGCGGCGGCGGCAATGGCGGCAACCAGCCTGGCGGCCCCACCGCCGACACCCAGCCGCCCGCGATTCCCACCGCCAACTTCACGGCCAACGGCTCGAGCATCCGCGGCACCGGCGAGGCGGGCGCGACCGTCCGCGTGACCGACGGCGCGGGCAATGTGATCGGCACCGGCACGGTCGGCGCCGACGGCACCTTCACCATCCCGGTCAACCCGCCCCAGACCAACGGCCAGCCCGTCACCGTCGTGCAGAGCGATACGGCGGGCAATGTCTCGCCCCCCGCCACGACGGCGGCGCCCGATATCACGCCGCCCGCTACCCCGACCGCAACGATCACCGGCGATGGCCGTACGGTCAGCGGCACCGGCGAGCCCGGCGCGACCGTGACGGTGCGCAATGCCGCCGGACAGGTGCTGGGTACCGCCGTCGTGGGTGCGCAGGGCGCCTATACGCTGACCCTGACCACGCCCCAAGCGAATGGCGGCACGCTGACCGTCAGCCAGGCCGATCCGGCGGGCAACGTTTCCCCCGCCACCACCCTGACGGCGCCCGACACCACCCCGCCCGCCTTGCCCACCGCAAGCATCAACGGCGACGGCACGAGCGTTTCCGGCACCGGCGAGGCGGGCGCGACCGTCACCGTGCGCAACGCCGCCGGGCAGGTGCTGGGCACCGCGATCGTCGATGCGCAGGGCAGCTATACGCTGCCGCTGACCACGCCGCAGGCCAATGGCGGCATCCTGACCGTCACGCAGAGCGACCCGGCGGGCAATGTCTCGCCCGCCGTCACGCTGGCCGCACCCGACATCACGCCGCCCGCTGCGCCCGCCGCGACCCTGTCCGCAGACGGCACCACCGTGACCGGATCGGGCGAGCCCGGCGCGACCGTGCGCGTCATCGGCCCGGACGGCCAGCAGATCGGCACCGCCATCGTCGCCGCCGATGGTAGCTATACGGTGACGCTGACCACCGCGCAGACGGGCGGCGGCGTGCTGGTCGTGACCCAGACGGACGCGGCGGGCAATGTCTCGCCCACCACGCAGATCGACGCCGTCGATACCGGCACCATGCCGCTGCCCACCGCCCAGATCGATGCGCAGGGGGCGACGGTCAGCGGCACCGGTGAGCCCGGCGCGACGGTGGTCGTGCGCGACGTGGCCGGTCAGACGATCGGCCAGGGGACGGTCGACGCAAACGGTAATTACCGCCTGACGCTGGCCACGCCACAGGGGAATGGCGAGACCCTGACCGTCGTGCAGAGCGACACGCTGGGCAATGTCTCGCCCACCATCACCCTCACCGCTCCCGACTTCACCGCCCCGGCCGCGCCCACCGCGACCATCGCCGAGGACGGCAGCGCGATCACCGGCACCGGTGAGCCCGGCGCGACCGTCACCGTGCGCGATCCCGCTGGCCAGCCGCTCGGCACCGCCACGGTCGATGCGCAAGGCAACTACACCCTGCCGCTGGGCACGCCCCAGACCAATGGCGGGACGCTGACCGTCACGCAGAGCGATCCGGCGGGCAACACCTCTCCCGCTGCCTCGGTCAGCGCCCCCGATACCACTGCTCCCGCCGCCCCCAGCGCGACTGTCGCGGGCGACGGCAGCACCATAACCGGCACCGGCGAACCCGGCGCGACCGTCACCGTCAGCGATGCCGCCGGACAGCCGCTCGGCACCGCCACGGTCGATGCGCAGGGCAACTATACCCTGCCGCTGACCACGCCGCAGGCCAATGGCGAAACCCTGACCGTCACGCAGAGCGATACGGCAGGCAACACCTCGCCCGCCACAACCATCAGCGCGCCCGACATCACCGCGCCGACCGCCCCGACCGCGACCATCGCGGGCGACGGCACCAGCATCACCGGCACCGGCGAACCCGGCGCGACCGTCACCGTCAGCGACGCCACTGGACAACCGCTCGGCACTGTCACGGTCGACGCGCAGGGCAACTATACCCTGCCGCTGACCACGCCGCAGGCCAATGGCGAAACCCTGACCGTCACGCAGAGCGACCCGGCGGGCAACACCTCCCCCGCTACATCGGTCAGTGCACCGGATAACACCGTTCCCGCTGCGCCCACCGCCACCGTCGCTGGTGACGGCGCCAGCATCTCCGGCACCGGCGAACCCGGCGCGACCGTCACCGTCAGTGACGCTGCCGGACAGCCGCTCGGCAGCGCCACGGTCGATGCGCAGGGCAATTACACGCTGCCGCTGACCACGCCGCAGGCGAATGGCGAGCCCCTGACCGTCACGCAAAGCGATCCGGCGGGGAACATCTCGCCCGCCACGACGGTCACCGCGCCGGACATCACCGCGCCGACCGCCCCGACCGCGACCATCGCGGGCGACGGCACCAGCGTCACCGGCACCGGCGAACCCGGCGCGACCGTCACCGTCAGCGATGCAGCCGGGCAGCCACTCGGCACTGTCACGGTCGACGCGCAGGGCAACTATACCCTGCCGCTGACCACGCCGCAGGCCAATGGCGAAACCCTGACCGTCACGCAGAGCGATCCCGCAGGCAACACCTCGCCCGCCACCACGGTCAGCGCGCCCGACATCACCGCGCCTGCCGCGCTGGTCGTCACCGTAAGTGCGGACGGCACGCAGCTGACCGGCACGGGTGAGCCGGGCGCCACGGTGCAGGTCGTCGATTCGGGCGGCCAGCCGGTCGGCACCGCGACGGTCGGCAGCGACGGCAGCTTCAGCCTGCCCCTGCCCACGGGTGTCGCCAACGGCCAGACGCTCTCGGCGATCCAGACCGACGCAGCGGGCAATGCCTCGCCCGCAACTGCGACGGTCACGCCCGATCTCGTCGCCCCCGCCACCCCGGTGGCGACGGTCAGCGCGGACGGCACCAGCATCAGCGGCACCGGTGAGCCGGGTGCGACCCTGATCGTACGCGCGCCCGACAACAGCGTGCTCGCCACCGTCACCGTCGCCGCCGATGGCAGCTTCAGCGCGCCGCTCGCCACGCCGCAGGCCAATGGCGAAACACTGACCGTGACGCAGGCCGATGCGGCGGGCAACGTCTCGCCCGTCGCCACCGTCACCGCGCCCGACATCACGCCCCCCGCTCCGCCGGTCGCCACGCTCTCGGCGGACGGCACGGCGGTCTATGGCAATGGCGAGCCGGGTGCGACGGTGCGGATCGTCGACGGCAACGGCACGCTGCTCGGCAGTGCGGTCGTGGCGGCGGACAGCAGCTATACCCTCACCCTGACCCCGCCGCAGACCAGCGGCCAGACCCTGTCGGCGGTGCAGACCGATCCGGCGGGCAACCCGTCGCAGCCCGCCACCGTCGCGGCGCCCGACCTGACCGCGCCCCCGGCCCCGATCGCGACCATCGCCGCCGATGGCACCAGCGTGACCGGCACCGGCAAGCCCTTCGCCACCGTCCGCGTGCGCGCCGCCGATGGGACGGTGATCGCGACGGTGACGGTCGGCGTGGACGGCAGCTTCACCACCCCGCTGTCGCCGCCCCAGGCCAATGGCGAGGCGCTGTCGCTCGACCAGACGGATCGCGGCGGCAATCTGTCGCCCGCCACGCCGCTGACCGCGCCCGACATCACGGCCCCCACCGGCCTGACCGCCACGATCAGCGGTGACGGCGCGATCGTCACCGGTTCGGGCGAAGCGGGCGCGACCGTCACCATCCGCGATGCGAACGGCGCGGCGCTGGGCACCGCCACGGTCGCCGCCAACGGCATCTACAATGCGACGCTGACCACGCCGCAGACCAATGGCGAAACGCTTCAGGTGACGCAGGCCGACGCGGCGGGCAATGTCTCCGCCCCCGCCAGCGTCGTCGCGCCGGACACCACCCCGCCGCTTGCGCCGACCGGATCGGTCGTCGATGCGGGCGCGATCCTGTCGGGCACCGGCGAGCCGGGCGCGACCGTCGCCATCCGCGCCGCCGACGGCACGCTGCTGGGTAGCGGCCAGGTGGCCCTCGACGGCAGTTTCGCGGTGACGCTGAACCCCGCCCAGGCCAATGGCCAGGCGCTTCAGCTGGTCCAGACCGATGCGGCGGGCAATGCCTCGCCCGTCGTCGCGGTGACCGCCCCCGACATTACCGCCCCGATCGGGTTGACCGCCACGATCAGCGGCGACGGCAGTTTCGTGACCGGCGTGGGCGAGGTCGGCGCGACCGTCACCGTCCGCGATCCCGACGGCACGGTCATCGGCACCGCCGTGGTCGGCGCGAACGGCAGCTATGCCGCGCCGCTGATCCCTGCGCAGATCGACGGCGAAACGCTACAGGTGACGCAAGCCGATGCGGCGGGCAATGTCTCCCTGCCGCTCGCCCCCGTCGCGCCGGACCTGACCGCACCGCTCGCGCCCGTCGGCATCATCTCGGCGGACGGCACGCTGGTGACCGGCACGGGTGAAGCGGGTGCGACCGTCACGGTGCGCGACGCCACCGGTCAGCCGCTCGGCACGGCGCAGGTCGCCGCGGATGGCAGCTTCTCGGTTCCGCTGGCGAGCGCACAGCTCAACGGTCAGATCCTGTCGGTCGTCCAGGCCGATGCGGCAGGCAACGTGTCGCCACCGCTGGCGCTGACCGCGCTCGACACCACCGCACCGATCGGACTGACCGCCAGCGTCGACGCCACCGGCATCATCGTCAGCGGCCAGGCGGAGGCTGGCGCGACCATCACCGTTCGCGCGCCCGATGGCACGATCATCGGCACCGGAACGGCGGGTGCCGGTGGTGCCTATGCCCTGACCCTGACCACCCCGCAGCTGAACGGCCAGGTGCTTCAGGTGACGCAGAGCGATGCGGCAGGCAACACCTCGCCGTCCAGCCCCGCCACCGCACCCGACCTGACCGCGCCGCTCGCGCCGCTGGGCACCGTCTCGGCCGACGGAACGCTGGTGACCGGCACGGGTGAAGCGGGTGCGACCGTCACGGTGCGGGACGCCGCCGGTCAGGTGCTGGGCACGGCGCAGGTCGCCGCCGATGGCAGCTTCTCGGTCCCGCTGGCCAGCGCACAGCTCAACGGCCAGATCCTGTCGGTCGTCCAGGCCGATGCGGCGGGCAATGTCTCGCCGCCGCTGGCGCTGACCGCGCTCGACACCACCGCACCGATCGGGCTGACGGCCAGCGTCGACGCCACCGGCATCATCATCAGCGGCCAGGCGGAGGCGGGCGCGACCATCACCGTGCGCGCGCCCGATGGCACGATCATCGGTACCGGCACGGCGGCGGCCACCGGCGACTATGCGCTGACCCTGACCACCCCGCAGCTGAACGGTCAGGTGCTTCAGGTGACGCAAGCCGATGCGGCGGGCAACACCTCTCCGCCCAGTCCCGCCACCGCGCCCGACCTGACCGCACCGCTCGGCCCCGTCTTCGCGCTCGACGGCACCGGCGCCAATGCGACCGGCAGCGGCGAGATCGGCGCGACCGTTACCCTGCGGGACGCCAGCGGCACGGTGATCGGCACCGGCCAGGTCGGCGCGGACGGCAGCTTCAGCGTGCCGCTCAACCCCGCCCAGGCCGATGGCGGCACGGTCAGCGCGACGCTGACCGATGCGGCGGGCAATGTCTCTATCCCGGCCATTGTCGCCGCCCCCGACATCACCCCACCCGCAGCGCCCGTGGCGGCGCTGGATGCGACGGGTTCCATCGTCACCGGCCAGGGAGAGGTCGGCGCGACCGTTACGGTGCGCGACGCGGGCGGTGCCGTGCTCGGCACCGGGATCGTCGGGCCGCAGGGCGCCTACACCGTCATCCTGTCCGCGCCCCAGCTCGACAGCCAGCTACTGCGCGTCACCCAGGCGGATGCCACGGGCAACGGATCGCTCGCGACCACCGTCACTGCGCTCGACCGCACGGCCCCGGACGCACCAGTGGCGACCGTGTCGGCCGACGGAACGGTGATCAGCGGCGCGGGCGAGATCGGTGCGACGGTGACGATCACCGACCCGGTCGGGCTGGTCCTCGCCACCGTGCCGGTGAACCCGGACGGCAGCTTCAGCGTGACGCTGACCACCGCGCTGACCAACGGACAGCTGCTGACCCTGACCCAGGCGGATGCGGCGGGCAATGTCTCCGCCGCCGGTACTGCGACCGCACCCGATCTGATCCTCAACGACACGCCCGGCGCCCCGACCGCGATCATCGCCCTCGACGGTGCGAGCGTTTCGGGCACCGGACAGGTCGGCGCCGCGATCATCGTGCGTGATGTGAATGGCGCGGTGATCGGCAATGCGCAGGTCGCCGGGGACGGCACCTACACCGCGACGCTGACCACGCCGCAGCGTGACGGCGAGACGGTGCGCGTGACCCAGACCGATGCCGAGGGCGATGTCTCGCCCCCCGCGACCGTCATCGCCCCCGATTTGACCGCCCCCGATGCGCCCACCGCCATGATCGATCCGACCGGCTCGCTGGTCATGGGAACCGGCGAGGTCGGTGCGACGGTGCAGGTCCTCGACGCCAACGGTGCGACGCTCGGCACCGCCATTGTGGGCGCGAACGGCGCCTATCTGGCCGCGCTCGTCACGCCGCAAGTCGACGGCCAGCCGCTGACCGTCGTGCAGAACGACGTGGCGGGCAATGGCTCGCCCGCATTCCCCGTCATCGCGCCCGACCTGACCGCGCCGCTCGCGCCCATAGGGGTCGTATCGGGTGACGGCACCAGTCTGACCGGCACCGGAGAGGTCGGCGCGACCGTCACCATCCGGGGCGCAGGGGGTGCGGTACTCGGCACCGCCGTCGTCGATGCGAACGGCAATTTCACCGCACCGCTGACCCCGGCGCAGGCGAACGGCCAGCTTGTGACGCTGATCCAGGCGGACGCGGCGGGCAATGTCTCGCCCATCGCGCAGGTCACGGCGCCCGACATCACCGCGCCCATCGGCCTGACCGCCGCGATCAACGGCGCAGGGAACCTGGTCACCGGCACCGGCGAGGCTGGCGGCACCGTCACCATCCGCGACGCGGGCGGCACGGTGCTGGGCACGGCGGTCGTCGCCGCCAACGGCACCTACGCCGCGATCCTGACCCCGGCGCAGCTCAATGCGCAGGTCTTGCAGGTCACGGAGGCCGATGCGGCGGGCAACGTCTCGACGCCCGCCACCGTCATCGCGCCGGACCTGACCGCCCCGCTCGCCCCCATCGGCACCGTATCCGGGGACGGCACCACCCTGACCGGCACCGGCGAGGTCGGCGCGACCGTCACCATCCGCAGCCTGGGCGGTGCGGTACTGGGCACCGCCGTGGTCGATGCGAACGGCAATTTCGCCGTCCCGCTGACCCCGGTCCAGGCCAACGGCCAGCTCGTGACGCTGACCCAGGCGGATGCGGCGGGCAATGTCTCGCCGCTTGGCCAGGCCATCGCGCCCGACATCACCGCGCCCATCGGCCTGACCGCCGCGATCAACGGCGCGGGCAATCTCGTCACCGGCTTGGGCGAGGCGGGTGCGACTGTCACAATTCGTGACGCGGGCGGTGCGGTGCTGGGTACGGCGGTCGTCGCCGCCAACGGCACCTATGCCGCGATCCTGACCCCGGCGCAGTTGAATGCGCAGGTCTTGCAGGTGACTCAAGCGGACGCGGCGGGCAACGCCTCGACACCCGCCACCGTCATCGCACCGGACCTGACCGCCCCGCTCGCGCCCATCGGCACGGTGTCGGGCGACGGCACCAGCCTGACCGGCACCGGTGAGGTCGGCGCGACCGTCACCATCCGGGGTGTCGGAGGCGCGGTCATCGGCACCGCCATCGTCGATGCGAACGGCAATTTCACCGCTCCGCTGACCCCGGCCCAGGCCAATGGCCAGATCGTGACGCTGACCCAGGCGGATGCGGCAGGCAATGTCTCGCCCCTTGGCCAGGCCGCCGCGCCCGACATCACCGCGCCCGTCGGCCTGACCGCCGTCATCAACGGGTCGGGCAGCGTCGTGACCGGCACCGGCGAGGCGGGCGCGACCGTCACCATCCGCGATCCCGGCGGCACGGTAGTGGGAACCACCATCGTGGCGTCGAACGGCAGCTATGCGGCGACCCTGACCCCGGCGCAGCTCAATGCCCAGTTGCTGCAGGTGAGCCAGGCGGATGCGGCGGGCAATGTCTCGACGCCCGCCACCGTCATCGCGCCGGACCTGACCGCCCCGCTCGCACCCATCGGCACCGTGTCGGGCAACGGCACCACCCTGACCGGCACCGGCGAGGCGGGTGCGACCGTCACCATCCGGGGTCTAGGCGGCGTGGTCATCGGCACCGCGCTGGTCGACGCCAACGGCAACTTCACCGCAACGCTGAACCCCGCCCAGGCCAATGGGCAGGTCGTGACGCTGACCCAGGTCGATGCGGCGGGCAATGTCTCGCCCATCGCCCAGGCCAGCACGCCCGACATCACCGCGCCCGTTGGGCTGACCGCCGCGATCAACGGCGTCGGCACGCTGGTCACGGGTCAGGGTGAGGCGGGCGCGACCGTCACCGTGCGCGACGCGGGCGGCAACCCGATCGGCACCGCCATCGTCGCGGCGAACGGCAGCTACACGGTCACGCTCACCACGGCGCAGGCCAATGGCCAGGCGCTGACCGTCACGCAGGCCGATGCGGCGGGCAACACCTCTCTGCCCAGCCCGCTGATCGCGCCGGACATCACGCCACCGGCCTTGCCCGTCGCCACGATCAACGGCACGGGCACGATCGTCACCGGCTCGGGCGAGCCCGGCGCGACGGTGCGCATCCTAGGCGCACAGGGACAGCTGGTCGGCACTGCGATCGTCGATGCGAACGGCGCCTACACCGCCACGCTGATCATGCCGCAGGCCAATGGCCAGGCGCTGACCGTCACGCAGGCGGACGCCGCGGGCAATGTCTCGCCCCAGGCACCGCTGGCCGCACCGGACATCACGCCCCCGGCGACCCCAACGGCCGCGATCAACGCCACGGGCACGATCGTCACCGGCACGGGCGAAGCCGGTACCACGGTGGAGGTGCGCAACGCGGGCGGCACCGTCATCGGCACCGGCACGGTGGCGGGCGGCGGCACCTATGCCGTCACGCTCGCCACGCCGCAGCTCGCGGGCGAGACGCTGAACATCGGTCTCCGCGACGGAACGGGCAATGTGTCGGGCACGGTCACGGTGATCGCGCCCTTCGACATCAGCGCCTTCGACAATGTCGCCGCCGCACAGGTCGACCTCGTCCCCGTGCAGACCAACGAAACCCTGGGCAACGCCAATTACACGGCGCTCGTCTCGCTCGGGCTGGTCA
>Ga0308159_1002451_pt1 | contig 21427 bp, 22 predicted proteins | sample PhyCR1_FD_201040 | JGI IMG/M metagenome (GOLD analysis project Ga0308159, IMG submission 201040) | Phyllosphere microbial communities from UC Gill Tract Community Farm, Albany, California, United States - DLSLC.R1 | ecosystem: Host-associated > Plants > Phyllosphere > Unclassified | place: USA... | reverse complement strand
ACGAGTCGGACCGCCTGCTCGCCGAGGCCCGCGAGCGCGCCCAGGAGATGCTCGCCGACGCCGAGAAGCGCAACCGACAGCTCGTCGCGACGGCGGAGGGGCGTCTCGACGAGATCCGCACCGAGCGCGACGCCATCGCCGGGTACGTGAAGGGGCTCCGCGGACTGATCGGCCACATCGACGAGATCTCGCTCGACTCGGACGACGACTCGGACGACGACTCGGTCGGCGACGAGTCCGGCAGCGGCGATTCGGGCCGTGACGACTCGCGCGGCGACGACGCGACGGAGGACGGCGCTCAGCAGGACGGGTCCGAGGCGGACGACGCCGATCAGGACGACAGCGACCGCGAGGGCACCACGGGTACTACCCGCTGACCCGCTCGAGACCGAAGTGACCGAGGGGAGTCCGCCGATGCGGGCTCCCCTCGTCCGTCCCGGTCGTCAGCCCAGCTCGCCGTCCCACTCCGTCGGCAGGGGCGACGACGTCGGAGCGACCACCCGCACGATCTCGTCCAGCACGCGGCGCGTCTGCGCCTCCCCGACCCAGAGGTGCTTGCCCCCGGCGACCGGCACCAGCTCCCTCTGCGGGACCGACGCGAACCGCTCAGCGGCCGCCTCCGGTCGCAGATAGTCGTCGAACTCGGGGATCAGCGCGACCAGGGGCCGGCCGTCCGCCGCCCAGGCGGCGACCTCATCGGCCGTGGCGCGGTGGAGCGGTGGCGACAGGAGGATCGCCCCTTCGATCGGGTGCTCCCTCCCCCACTTCAGCGCCAGCTCGGTGCCGAACGACCAGCCGACCAGCCAGGGATGCGGCAGGCCTCGCTCGGCGACCAGCTGCATCGCCGCGGCGACGTCGGCGCGCTCGCCCGTCCCTCCGTCGAAGGCGCCCTCACTCGTGCCTCGCGGCGACGACGTGCCGCGGGTGTTGAAGCGCAGCACGGCGAGGTCGGCCAGCGCCGGGAGCCGCGCGGCGGCCTTGCGCAGGATGTGCGAGTCCATGAAGCCGCCGTGGGTCGGCAGCGGATGCAGGGTCACGAGCGTCGCGACCGGCTCGCGGTCGAGCGGCAGGGCGAGCTCGCCGACGAGCGTCAGCCCGTCCGAAGTGTGGAGCTCGATCTCCTCGCGCCGCGCGGGGAGGACGACGCCACCCCGGATCTCGTTCGTCATCGTGCTCCTTGGATGCGCCAGCAGTGGTTGTGCCAGTGACGGCGGCCGGCGAGGTCCGCCGCGTCGCCGAGGGCCCCGTCGCCGCGCCAGACGACGACGTGCGCGAGGCCGATGTCGATGGTCTGGCCGCAGCCGGGGCAGAGGTAGTTCTTCACGGCCCGGGCGGACGAGACGGGCTGCACGTTCCAGTCGCGGCCGGATCGCACCTCGGTGCGGCGCCAGCCGGCCATCATCTGCGACAGGTCGCGCGGTTCGTCGTCGCCCTCGCGCCGACTCCCCCGAGGTCGATTGCTGCGCGGCATTCCTCCAGTGTAGGAGCCGCTCCGGACGCGGCGACCGTCAGTGCGAGGTGTCGTCCATCTCGAGCCGCGTCTCCTCGGCGTCGAGCATGAGCTGCGCGCGTCGCAGGATCCGTGACGAGTACAGGCCGCGGCCCCGCGCCTCGAGCAGGGCCTCCCGTTCGGCCAGCAGCACCGCACGCCGGAGGATCAGGTACTGGGCGTGAGGTCCGAGCGGAGCGTCCTCCTGGCGATCCACCTGCTCCCACGCGACCTGCGAGCGCGTCAGCGTGTCGCGACGCACGCGCTCGAGCACCCGCGGGCCGACCGCCCCCTCGGGCAGCTCGGCCACGGCCTCGGGCAGCGCCTGAATGCCGGTCGCCGCGACCTCGTCGAGGAGGGTCGCGAGCTCGCGCCGATCGGCGTCGCGGTCGCTCCCCCGGATGCCCGTCAGACGGATCAGCGCCGGCAGCGTCGCCCCCTGCAGCAGGAGCGTCACGACGGCGACCGTGAACGCGATCAGGATCAGCTGCTCGCGGTACGGCGTCTCCCCGGGAAGCGATTGGGCCGCCGCGAGCGTGACCACGCCGCGCATCCCGGACCACGACAGGATCACTCCGCCGCGCCAGCCGAACGCCTCACTGGTCGTCGCCGCGAGATCGGTCTCGCGCCGCTGGTAGAGGCGCTCGGCGCGCTGCTGGCGCCGTCGGAACCGGTCGTCGCTCGTCGCGCTGTTGCGCAGCCGCATCACTCCGACCGCCAGCCGGCGGTTGATCCGCTCCGCCCGCCGCCCGGAGTTCCGCAGCCAGACGAGCAGCGGCCAGACGAACAGCGTCCGCAGCACGATCAGGAGCACCACGGTCGCCAGCCCGAGCAGGACCGCCTCGACGATGCCGAGCTCCCCCGGCTCGACCTCGCCGATGATCACCCGGATCTCGGCGCCCATCAGCAGGAACACCCCGTTCTCGAGGAGGAACTGCGCGGTGCGCCAGTTCACCCGCTCGCTGATCCGCGACTGCGGACTGAGGAAGCGGGCGCTGTTGTGCCCCGTGTAGATCCCTGTGACCACGACGGCGAGGACGCCGGACGCGCCCAGCTCCTCCGCCGGGATGTAGGCCAGGAACGGCACCGCGAACGACACCGCGGTGTCGAGCACCGGGTCGCGGAGCTTCGAGCGGACGAAGACGGTGATGACGCCCATCACGAGCCCGAGTGCCACCGCCATGACGACGGAGTAGACGAACAGCACGCCGACCTCGCCGACGTCGATCGCGTCGGACGAGACGCTCGCTCCGACGACCGCCGTCGCCGCGATCGCGGCCCGCAGCAGCACGAGCGCGGACGCGTCGTTCACCAGGCTCTCGCCCTCGAGCACCGTCACGAGGCGTGGTGGCAGGCCGAGCCTCTTACCGATCGAGGTCGCGGCGACGGCGTCCGTCGGACTGACGACGGCGCCCAGCGCGATAGCCGCGGGGAGGCCGAGATCCGGGAGGAGGAGGTAGAGGAAGACGCCGACGGCGATCGCCGTCACGAAGACCAGCAGCACCGACAGGCCGAAGATCGACCGGAGGTTCCGCCGGAAGTCGGTAAGCGGGACCTGGATCGCGGCGGAGTAGAGCAGCGGCGGCAGCACCCCCGCCAGGATCAGCTCGGGCTCGACGTGGATCTCGGGGACTCCCGGGAGATAGGAGGCGCCGATTCCGACCACCACGAGGATGAGCGGTGCGGCGATACCGAGCCGGCTCGAGAAGCGCGCGACCGTGACGACCGTGATGATCCCGGCGACCCCGAGCAGCGCGTAGTCCACGCGCTCAGGCTATCGAGAGCGGGGCCGGGAACGCGGACGGGCCCCGTCACTGTCGTGAGGGGCCCGTCGGCGGAGGGACGCGAGTCGTCAGTACCAGTTCATCGCCTCGGAGTGCGCCCACGCACCGCAGGGCGATCCGTAGCGGCCGGAGATGTAGCCGAGGCCCCAGGTGATCTGAGTCGCCGGGTTGGTCTGCCAGTCGGAGCCGGCGGAGGCCATCTTGCTGCCGGGGAGCGCCTGCGGGATGCCGTAGGCACCGCTCGACTTGTTCTCGGCGAAGGTGTTCCAGCCGGACTCGCGGGTCCACAGGAGCACGAGGCAGTCGTACTCGCTGTCGGCCCAGCCGCGGGCGACGACCATGTCGTACGCGATCGCCTTCGCGGATCCGGGATCGGGCGCGGCCGAACGAGCGACGGGAGCAGCCGAGCGCTCCGACTGCTCCTCCTCCTCCTCCGCCTCCTCGGTCTCGGTGGGGGTCGGGGTGGGCGTGGGCGTCGGGGTCGGCTTCGCCTGCGCGTCGAAGGTGTCGCGCTGCACGGCGCGCTCGACCGGAGCGGCGACCACGAGTCGCTGGGCGGGATCGCCGTCGAAGCGGGCCGGCGCCTGGTAGTACGGCGACGCGACCGCGCCGCTGGACGGGTCGACGACCGACACCATCACGAATCCGATGGATGCCGCGAAGGCGAGCACCGCCAAGGGGAGGCGTGCTCGGGAGCGACGTGCTGGGGCCTGACGCGGAACCGGGGGCTTCACGGCCAGGGGCCGGGAGACGGGTGGCTGGGCGACGGCGTTCGATTCAAGCTGACCCACGATTACGAAAGCATAACGGACGCGGGCCCGTTCGGCCAGGAACGGCGCGGAAGGTCAGCGGACGGCCAGCATGACGTCGATGACGGTGTCGAGCACGAAGTCGACCTGCGGCTCCGAGTAGCCCCCTCGCTGAGGAGCGAAGGAGACCGTGCGGACGTCGTCGACGCTGAGGACGGAGCCGTCGCGGAAGTACCCGGAGATGCGGTCGGCGAAGGCGTCGACCTGCCGGATGTTGTAGCCGGTGGTCAGCGCGCTGAGTCGCTGGAAGCGCTCGCGCTGCGGACGGGCCAGCCGGTTCACGACCTCCTGCGCGGTGGCGCGGGCCTCCCTGAGCCAGACGTCCTCGCCCTTCTCGGCGATCGCGTACTGACGCTCGCGACTCGCGAACGCATCCTCCAGCCGCTCGAGCGCGGCATCGACGTGCGGTGCGGAGTAGCCGCCCTTGCGGAGCGAGAACGCGGTGTGGCGGAGGTCGGCCGCGCGGAGGTCGGCCGGTCCGCCCGAGAGCTGGGCGTACGCCTCGCGGGCCGAGGCGAGGAAGGAGTCGACCTCCTCGACGTCGTAGCCGGGGCGGTTGTCACGGGCGCGCGGGAAGGGAGCGGTCACCCGGACATTCTGTCAACAGCGGAGCCGAGTGCGGGCAGCGGCGCGTCGCCGAGCCCTGCCGACCCGTCAGTGAGCGAAGAGGAAGTAGAGGACGTAGGCCGCGGCCGCCGACGGGAGGATCGAATCGAGCCGGTCGAGCACGCCGCCGTGACCCGGGAGCCACGAGCTCATGTCCTTGATCCCGATGTCGCGTTTGATGAGCGACTCCGCGAGGTCGCCGAGCGTCGCGCTCAGCAGCATGACCGCGCCGAACACCGCGCCGACCCACCACGGCTGGCCGAGGAGGAGGACGGCGAGGAGGACGCCCGCGACGATCCCCGCGACCGCGGCGCCGGCGAAGCCCTCCCAGGTCTTCTTCGGGCTGATCCGCGGCGCCATGGGGTGCTTGCCCCAGGTCAGGCCGGAGGCGTAGGCGCCGATGTCGACGAGGATCACGAGCACGAGGAACGAGAGCGCCCAGAGCTGTCCGCCCTCCTCGGCCACGAGGCGCACGGCGAAGGCGCCGAGGAAGGTCACGTAGGCCTGGACGAACACGCCGAGCCCCATGTCGAGGAGCAGGTCGCGGCGAGTCGAGCTCGTCCGGCGCAGCAACTGCTCGCCGAGGCGCCACAGCGCGACGAACGCGGAGCCGCCGAGGACGGCGATCCAGGCGGCGGAGATGCCGCCGTAGTACGCGGCCGGCACGACGATCACTGCGGCGATGCCGGTCGGGATCCGCGGGATGTCCCGCCCGGCGTGCCGGAGGGCGTTCGAGAGCTCGAGGGCCGCGAGGACGACCAGCGCCCCCGCGAGCACCATGAACAGCTCCTTGATCAGGAGGAGGCTGACGCCCATGGCGCCGACGCCGATCACTCCGATCAGGGTGGCCGAGACGAGGTTCCGGCCGGAGCGCGCGGTCAGGCGGTCGTTCGTCGCCTCGAGCTGCGCCCTGGTCGCCTCGAGCTGGCGCTCGACGTCGGCCTTGCGCTGCTGGGCGCGCGCCACCAGGGCGTCACGGGTGACCATCCGGGAGCCCCGGGCACCCGGGACGTGCGGCTTGCGCTCCTCCCCGTGCTCGGAGCCCTCGGATTCGTCGGCCACCACTAGACCTCGAGCAGCTCGGATTCCTTGCGCTTCAGCGCCTCGTCGATGGCGTCGACATGCTTCTTCGTGACGGCCTCGAGCTCCTTCTCGGCGCGCCCGACCTCGTCGTCGCCCAGCTCGCCCTTGAGCGCGTCGAGGTCGTCCTTGCCCTTGCGGCGGATGTTCCGGACCGCGACCTTGGCGTCCTCGGCCTTGGTCCGGACGATCTTCACGAACTCCTTGCGACGCTCGGCGGTGAGCTCGGGCAGGGTGACGCGGATGACGTTGCCGTCGTTCGACGGGTTGGCGCCCAGGTTCGGCATGTCCCGGATGGCCTGCTCGATGTCGCGCAGCGAGCCCTTGTCGTAGGGGGTCACGAGGAGGGTGCGCGCCTCCTGGTTCTGCATCGAGGCCAGCTGCGAGAGAGGCGTCGGGGTGCCGTAGTAGCTCACGAGAACCTTCTGGAACATGCCGGGGTTCGCGCGGCCGGTCCGCACGGTGGCGAAGTCCTCCTTGGCGACCTCCACGGCCTTGTCCATCTTGGTCGTCGCGTCGGCGAGTACATCCGAGATCACGGGGGCTCCTTAGAAGAGAGAAGTGGTCAGTCTAGTTCGAGACGAGAGTGCCGAGCCGGGCGCCCCGGATGGCCTTCGCGACGTTGCCGGACGGCTCCATGCCGAAGACCTGCATCGGCATCCCGTTGTCCATGCAGAGGCTGAACGCGGTCGAGTCGACGACCTTCAGGCCGCGCTGGAGCGCCTCCTGGTAGGTCAGCGTGTCGAGCTTCTTCGCGTCGGGGTTCGTGCGCGGGTCGGCGTCGTACACGCCGTCGACGCCGTTCTTCGCGACGAGCACGACGTCGGCGTGCGTCTCGAGCGCGCGCTGAGCGGCGACGGTGTCGGTGGAGAAGTACGGCAGTCCCGCTCCGGCGCCGAAGATCACGACGCGCCCCTTCTCCATGTGCCGGATCGCCCGGCGAGGGATGTAGGGCTCGGCGACCTGGGTCATCGCGATGGCCGACTGGACGCGCGTCTCGGCGCCGGCCTGCTCGAGGAAGTCCTGCAGGGCGAGGGCGTTCATCACGGTGCCCAGCATGCCCATGTAGTCGGCGCGACCGCGGTCCATGCCGCGCTGCGAGAGCTCGGCGCCGCGGAAGAAGTTGCCTCCGCCGACCACGACCGAGATCTCGACCTCGGTGGCGGCGTCGGCGATCTCGCGAGCGAGAGCGCTGATCACGTCGGGGTTCACCCCGAGAGTCCCGGCCCCGAACGCCTCCCCCGACAGCTTCAGAAGCACCCTGCGGCGCTTGCCCGTCGTCGTAGCATCCGTCTGCGTCATGGACGTCTTCCTCCCGTGGACCCGTACAAACCTATCCCGCGCGGAGCACGCCCCGCGACCACGCCCGGGGCACTCCCCCGGGCAGAGCGAAGGGAGTCCGGGTCGACTGAACGACCCGGACTCCCCTGCTGCGTGTTACGCGCCGACCTTGAACCGGGCGAAGCCCGAGACGGTCAGACCCGCGTCGGCCACGACCTTGCTCACGGACAGCTTGTTGTCCTTGGCGTAGTCCTGGTCGAGCAGCGCGACCTGCTTGAAGTACGCGTTGACGCGTCCCTCGATGATCTTCGGCAGGGCGGCCTCGGGCTTGCCCTCGCCGCGGGAGATCTCCTCGACGATGCGGCGCTCGTTGTCGACCTCCGACTGCGGGACGTCCTCGCGCGAGAGGTAGGACGGGTTGGCGAACGAGATGTGCTGCGCGATCGAGCGAGCGGTCTCGGCGTCGTCTCCGGAGTAGCCCACGACCACGCCGACCTGCGGGGGCAGGTCCTTGTTGGTCTTGTGCAGGTAGATGGCGAAGTTCTCGCCCTGCACGGTGGCGATGCGGCGGAGCTCGACCTTCTCGCCGAGGATCGCGGCCTCGTCGTTGATGAGGTCGGCGACGGTCTTCTCGCCGGCGGGGGCCGCGAGGGCCTCCTCGACGGTGGTGGAGCCGGCGGCGACGACGGCGGCGAGCACCGAGTCGGCCAGGGCGATGAACTTCGTGCCCTTGGCGACGAAGTCGGTCTCGCACGCGAGCTCGATCAGGGTGGCGACGCCGCCGTTCTCAGCGGCGGCGACGAGGCCCTCGCTGGTGGAGCGGTCCGCGCGCTTCGCGTTGCCCTTGGCACCCTTGAGGCGGAGGATCTCGACCGCCTTGTCCAGGTCGCCGTCGGCCTCGACGAGCGCGTTCTTGGTGTCGACCATGCCGGTGCCGAGCTGCTCGCGCAGCGTCTTGACGTCAGCGAGGCTGAAAGTGGCCATAGTTCTGCGAACTCCTCTGTGGTTCTGGCGTCCGGTCGACCCGGTGGTTCCCGGTCGACTGCGGGACTCCAGTCTGTCTGAAGTGGTGATCGCGGTGGCGATCGGTGCCTGTCCGAGCGGAGCCGGGCGCCTGCGGTCAGCAGTGCGCCCGGCTCCGGCTCAGGAGGGGTGTCAGGCGGTGGCGGTCTCGTCGGCCGGAGCCTCGGTGGTCGCCTCGTCGGCGGCGGGGGCCTCGACGGGCGCCTCGTCGGCGGCGGGTGCCTCGGCCTCGGCGACGGCCTCGTCAGCCGTGGCGGCCTCGGCGTCGGCGACCTTCTCGGTCTCGGCGCCGGCCTGCGGCTCCTGGCCCTGGAGAAGCTCCTTCTCCCACTCGGCCAGCGGCTCGACGGCGGAGACGTTGCCCTCGGCCTCGGGCTTCTGGTGACGCTGGATGAGGCCCTCGGCCGCGGCGTCGGCGACGATGCGGGTGAGCAGGCTCACCGAGCGGATCGCGTCGTCGTTGCCCGGGATCGGGTACTGGACCTCGTCCGGGTCGCAGTTCGTGTCGAGGATGCCGATGACCGGGATGCCCAGCTTCTTGGCCTCGTCGATCGCGAGGTGCTCCTTCTTGGTGTCGACGACCCACAGCGCGGAGGGGGTCTTCGACAGGTTGCGGATGCCGCCGAGCGACTTGTGCAGCTTGTCGAGCTCCCGCTTCTTGATGAGGAGCTCCTTCTTGGTGAAGCCGCTCTTGGTGGTGTCGTCGAAGTCGAGCTCCTCGAGCTCCTTCATGCGCGCGAGGCGCTTGGAGACCGTCTGGAAGTTGGTGAGGAGCCCACCGAGCCAGCGCTGGTTCACGTAGGGCTGGCCGACGCGGGTCGCCTGCTCGGCGATCGCGTTCTGGGCCTGCTTCTTCGTGCCGACGAAGAGGATGGTGCCGCCGTGGGCGACCGTCTCCTTGACGAAGTCGTAGGTCTTGTCGATGTAGGCCAGCGACTGCTGGAGGTCGATGATGTAGCTGCCCGAGCGCTCGGTCAGGATGAAGCGCTTCATCTTCGGGTTCCAGCGACGGGTCTGGTGCCCGAAGTGGACGCCGCTGTCGAGCAGCTGGCGCATGGTGACGACTGCCATGAGTGGTTCTCCTTGTCTCGGGGTCCGGGCGCACGACGGCGCCGAACTCCCGTTCGGTTGTCTGCGACGGCCGGTCGGCACGTCGCCCTGGCGCCCGGCGTGCTCCCGCCTCGCCCGCGTGAGCGGAGGAGGACCGGTAGGAGCGGAGGCCGAATGGGCGCGCGTAGTCACCCCGACGAGCGAGGTGCTCCGAGAATCCTAGCATCGCGGAGGCCGCCTCCCCCGCTGGTGCGGGAGGGCGGCCTCCGGGGTGTCGAGGGGCGCTGCTAGTTGCGCGCCGACTTCATCACGGTGCGGATGTGCAGCGTGTCCATCTCCTCCAGCGACCGGCCCTTGGTCTCGGGCACGAACATGAAGACGAAGACGAACGAGATCGCGGCGAACGCGGCATAGAGGCCGTAGGCCAGCGTCAGCGAGACGTCCTGCGACAGGATCGGGAACGTCACCGTGATGACGAAGTTGGCGATCCACTGCGCCGAGGCGGCGAGACCGAGCGCCGCGGCTCGGATCCGGTTCGGGAAGATCTCGCCGAGCAGGACCCAGACCAGCGGGCCCCAGGTCGCGCCGAAGAAGACGACGAAGGCGTTGGCCGAGACGAGGGCGATCGGGCCCCACGCGCCGGGCAGCGAGACGTCCTCGCCGTTGATGGTCGACTGGCTGAAGGCGATCGCCATCAGCGCGAGCGAGATCGCCATGCCCGCCGAGCCGACCAGCAGCAGCGGCTTCCGGCCGACCTTGTCGACCAGGAAGATCGCCACGAAGGTGACGACGACGTTCACGACGGAGGTGAAGACCGAGATGGCGAACGAGTTCGACTCGTCGAAGCCGACCGCGCTCCACAGCGACGTGGAGTAGTAGAAGATCACGTTGATGCCGACGAACTGCTGGAACACCGAGAGCAGGATTCCGACCCAGACGACGGGCAGCAGTCCGAGCGCGGGGCCGCGCAGGCTCGAGCGCTTCGCGTTCTCGGCGTCCTCGTCGATGCGCTTCTGGATGTCGGCGAGAGCGTCGTCGACCTCCTCGCGGGGCGTGACGGTCGCGAGGACGCGGCGCGCCTCCTCCGTCTTGCCGCGGGTGGCGAGGAAGCGGGGCGACTCCGGCAGCGTGAGTGCGAGCAGGCCGTAGATCACGGCGGGGACGGCGCAGGCGATGAACATCCAGCGCCAGGCGGCGACTCCGAACCAGAACGGCTCGGCGGCGCCGTCCGCGCCGTTCGCGATGAGGGTGTCCGAGAGCAGCGCGGCGAAGATGCCGAGCGTGATCGCGAGCTGCTGCAGCGAGGCGAGGGCACCGCGGATCGCCTTCGGCGCGATCTCGGAGATGTAGGTGGGGGCGATCACCGAGGCGATGCCGATGCCGAGGCCTCCGACGACACGCCACAGGACGAGGTCCCAGACGGCGAACGCCGCGCCGGCGCCGATGGAGGAGACGAAGAAGAGGCCGGCGCCGAGCAGCATCACCTTGATGCGGCCCCAGCGGTCGGCGAGGCGGCCCGCGAGGTAGGCGCCGAGCGCGCAGCCCAGCAGCGCCGATGCGACGGCGAAGCCGATCAGCGCGGCCGAGAGGTCGAACTCGCCCTGCACCGCCTCGACCGCTCCGTTCACGACGGAGGAGTCGAAGCCGAAGAGGAAGCCGCCGACCGCGGCCGCGATGGCCAGCCCGATCACCTTCCTCCGGAGCTTGGCTGCTGAAGGGGCCGGTGTCTCGGATCGTCCCGTGGTCATGATCGTCTCCGCTCTGGCTGCCGGCCGGCGGCGCTGATGGCGCCCCGTGCCGGATTCACGCGAAGCGACGTTACTCCCGAGTGCGGATCGGGCTCGACGGGTTGCATTCGCGAGCGATCCGAGACCGTCCTCCACCGGACGGGGTTCGCGGGGCTTCTCCCCCGGTCAGCGCGGGCGGCCGCCGGACTCGGCGCTCGAGCAGCAGGGTGAGCGGATGACGACGTCGATGCTCCTGCGCCCGGGCGTGTTCCTGGCGCTCCTCTCCGGCCTCCTGGGTTCGTCTGAGGCGGTGCCGCCGGGATCGCTGTGGGTCTCTCCGGTGCCCGGATTCGTCGTGGTCGAGCCCTGGCGGGCGCCCGAGCACCGGTACGCGGCGGGCCACCGGGGCATCGATCTCGAGGCGACCGCCGGAGCGCCTGTCGTGGCCGCGACCGGCGGGACGGTGTCGTTCGCCGGGCGGGTGGTGGACCGCGGGGTGGTGAGCATCGAGCACGCCGACGGGCTGGTGTCGAGCGTCGAGCCGGTCGAGGCGACCGTGTCCGCGGGTGCGTTCGTGGCTCCGGGGGACGTGATCGGGACGGTCGGCGGCGGAGGCCACTGCGACGCGCGGTGCGTGCACCTGGGCGTCCGGGAGGACGGCGAGTACGTCTCTCCGATGCGCTTCTTCGGGGGAATCCCCCGGGCTGTGCTGCTGCCTCTCGACGTCGCGTCAGGCGCGCGGGTGAGCGAGCCGGTAGGCGTCGCGGATGCGCTCGGTCGAGACGTGCGTGTAGATCTGGGTCGTCCCCAGGCTCGCGTGGCCGAGCATCTCCTGGACCGAGCGGAGGTCGGCTCCCCCGTCGAGCAGGTGGGTGGCGGCGGAGTGGCGGAGCGTGTGCGGGCCGGAGGGGCCGGAGCCGTCTTCGAGGAGGCGCGTGACGACTCCGTAGACCGTGCGGGGCGTGAGGCGCGCGCCCCGCCGGCCGAGCAGGAGCGCGTTCTGCGACTCGGGCTTCGCCAGGACGGGGCGGGCCGTGTCGAGGTAGGCGACGAGCGCCTCCTTCGCCGGGACGCCGAAGGGGACGACGCGCTGCTTCGAGCCCTTGCCGGTGACGAGGACGGTGAGCCGTGAGAGATCGAGATCGCCGATGTCGATCGCGACCAGCTCCGAGACGCGGATGCCGGAGGCGTAGAGCAGCTCGATGATCGCGAGGTCGCGGAGTGCGATCGGGTCGTCGGTCGCCCCGCGCGCTGCCACGGTGTCGATCACCTGCTCCGTCTGCGCCTGGGTGAGGACGTGCGGGAGGGAGCGGCCCGCCTTCGGGGTGCGGAGCCGTGCGGCGACGTCGGTGGGCGTGCGCTCGGTGCGCTGCGCCCAGGAGGAGAAGGAGCGGACCGCCGCGGTGCGACGGGCGAGCGTGGCGCGCGAGACCCCCGTCTGCGTCTGCTGCCACAGCCAGTCGCGCAGGAGCTCGAGGTCGACGTCGGCGAGAGTCGCGACGCCCTTCGTCGCCGCGTGGGCGAGGAGGGTGGCGAGGTCGCCCCGGTATCCCTTGGCCGTCGCAGGTGCGAGCGAGCGCTCGTCGAGCACGTAGCGGAGGAAGTCGTCGACGGCGCCGGCGAGGCTCGCGTCACGCACGCCGCCTCACGCCTCCACGGTGGGCATGCGCGACCACAGGTCGATGCGGCCCTGCTCGTCGAGCTCCTCGAGCCGTTCGATCAGGTCGGTGCCGAAGCGGGTGGCGATCGGAGCCGTCGCGCTGGGCACGAGGGAGGTCGCGATCGTCTCGGGGTGCACGTGGACGAGCGAGAAGCTCTGGGCGCCGTCGATCCCCCGCAACTCCCGTTCGGGCGCGCCGAGGTCCATCGTGTAGCTGGTCGCGCCGGCGACGAAGACGGGGACACCGGCGAAGGTCGCGGCCGTCGGGTAGTGCAGGTGGCCGCCGAGGATCGCGCGGACGTCGCTCCCGCGGACCACCTCTTCGAGCCGCTCGATGCCGCGGAGCTCGAGCACGGTCATCGCACCGAGCGGAGTGGGGAGCGGCGGATGGTGGAGGGCGAGGATCGTGCCGAGCGGAGCCGGAGTCGCGAGCTCGCGCTGGAGGCGCTCGATCTGCTCGTCGGTGAGTGCGCCGTGATGGAAGCCGGGCACCGCGCTGTCGAGCGCGATGAGCCGCAGCCCGTCCAGGTCTACGACCTCGTCGATCGGCGCTTCGCCGTCGTCGTGCGGCTGGTCGAGGAGTACGCGTCGGAACGCCCGCCGCTCGTCGTGGTTTCCCATCACCCAGACGATCGGGGCGCCGAAGCGCGCTGCGAGCGGATCGAGCGCCGCCTTCACCCGCCGGTAGGCGTCCTCCTCGCCCCTGTCGGCCACGTCGCCCGTGACGACGATCGCGTCGAGCCGGCCGCCGCGCTCCTCGAGCCGTGCGAGGGCCTGGTCGAGGCGCGCGACCGTGTCGACGACTCCGTAGAGCGGAGCGCCCTCGGCGAGGAAGTGCGTGTCGCTGAGGTGCGCGATCACCCGATCGGCCGCCCGGAAGTGCCCGAGCTTCGGATGCTCCGTCGTCGTCGCCTCGTCGTCCATGCGGCTCCCCTCGCTGACCTGCTTTCAGCGTAGGGCGGACGACCGACAGCGGGTGTCCGGCGAGCCGCGGGGCCGGCGCGAAGGGCCGCAGTCGGCCGCGCCGCGTGATCAGCGCGGGGGAACCGACCAGCTCCCATCGTCAGAGCGCTGCACGTGGGCCTCCGCCAGGAGCGCGCCGAGGATCGCGAGGGTCTCGGACACGCGGAGCCCGAGATGCTGCGCGAGCGCGTCGGTGTCCTGCTGTCCGCGCTCCCGCAGTGCGGTGACGAGGCGGGAGGCCGGTCCGGGAACGAGGTCCGTCGGGACGCTCTCCCCCACGCCGAGAAGCTCGAGGACCTCCGGCGCCGAGGTGACACAGGTCGCCGCGAACTCGCGGAGGAGGCGGTGGCAGCCGGCGGAGGACGCGCTCGTGACGGGGCCGGGGACGGCTCCGAGGGGTCGGCCGAGCGCCGCCGCGTGGCCGGCGGTGTTGAGGGATCCGGACCGGGCGCCGGCCTCGACGATGACCGTGGCGCCCGCCGAGGCGGCGATGAGCCGGTTCCGCTGCAGGAACCGCCACCTCGTGGGAGTGGTGCCGGGTGGCACCTCGGTGACGACCGCGCAGCCGGGGGTCGCGATGATGCGGTGCAGCAGCTCTGAATGAGCCGTCGGATACAAGCGATCCGGTCCCCCTGCAAGGAAGGCGACCGTGCGACCGCCGGAGCCGAGGACCGCACGGTGGCCGACCGCATCGATGCCGAAGGCGCCTCCGGAGACGACGAGCACTCCGCGATCGGCGACTCCCGCCGCAAGCTCCGCGGTGACGTGCTCGCCGTACCCGGTGGCCGCTCTCGCGCCGACGAGGGCGAGCCGGTGGGGCGGGGCGAAGGCGGAGGAGTCGCCGCGGCACCAGAGGACGAGCGGGGCGTGCGGACCCAGGTCGTCGAGTGCCTCCGGCCATCCGGGCGAGCCGGGCAGGAGCAGATGGGCCTTGAGCTTCTGCGCGATGTCGATGCGACGCAGGACCAGAGCGCGGTCCAAGCGCGGTCGCCAGCGATCGAGTCCCGCCGCGAGGGCGGACAGTTCGCCGGGCGTGCAGTCGGAGTCGGCGAGGACATCGGACGCGGTCGCGGAGGAGACGACGTGCGCGAGCGCAGCCGTGGCGCCGACGGCCTCGATGAGCGTCGCCGCGACGGCGTCGCCCGGCTCGGTCAGGCCGCTCCATGCCGCACGAGCGAGCACATCAGCGGCATCGGAGGCGTCCCCCTCGGCCAGGAGGGAGCGGGCGGCGCGGAGCTCGGAGCGATCGAACAGGTTCGCGGTCATGCCGCACCTCCTCGGAGGACGAGGGCGCGTCCGAGATGGCCGGCGGTCGGCCTCTCGGCGCCGTCCAGGTCCGCGAGAGTCCAGGCCAGGCGGAGAACGCGGTCGTAGCCGCGCATCGTGACGAGGCCGCGCTCGAGCGCCTTGTCGAGGGCCCGCGACTCCGAGGAGGTCGGTCGCTGCTCACCTGAGCGGAGCCAGCTGCCGGAGACCTCGGCGTTCGTCGTCCAGGGCGTGCGCCGGAGTCTCCCGCGGGCTCGTTCGCGGGCCGCGGTGACCCGCGAGCGTGCGTCCGCTGTGGTGACGCCCTGCTCCTCCCTCCGCGCGGCGAGTTGAGCGGCTCCGATGCGGCGCACGGTCAGTCGGATGTCGACCCGGTCGAGCAGCGGTCCGCTCAGGCGGGCGAGGTAGCGGCGCCGCAGGGCGGGCGCGCACGTGCACGTCTCTCCCGGGATGCCGTGGCGACCGCAGGGGCAGGGGTTCGCGGCGAGGACCAGCTGCACGCGTGCCGGGAACTCGGCGACCGCGTTCGCGCGATGGATGCGGATGACACCCGACTCCAGCGGCTGCCTCAGCGCGTCGAGCGCGACCGCGCTGAACTCGGGAGCTTCATCCAAGAAGAGCACCCCTCTTGTGGCGCGGGCGACGGCGCCCGGGCGGATGCGTCCGCTGCCGCCTCCGACGATCGCGGCGGCCGAGGCGGAGTGGTGCGGGCTCTCGAACGGCGGGCGGCGCACGAGACTGCCTCCGGTGGGCGCGCCGACGAGGGAGCGCATGCACGTGGCTTCGAGGGCGGCGTCGTCGTCGAGGTCGGGGAGGATTCCCGGGAGTCGGGTCGCGAGCATCGTCTTGCCCGCGCCGGGCGGACCCAGGAGGAACACGTGGTGACCGCCCGCAGCCGCCGCGATCATCGCCTCCGCCGCCTCCTCATTGCCGATCACGTCGGCGAAGTCCAGGCGCGACACCGGTTCGACCGGGGCCTGCCCGTGTGCGGCGGGCTCGGGGAGGACCGGGACCTCCCACTCCGCTCCGTGCCACACGGCCGCTGCAGCCAGCGACGAGACGGCGATGATCTCGACGCCGTCGACGAGCTCCGCCTCGGCGCGGTCCTCGAGCGGCACCATGACGCGGCGACGACCCGCCCTCGCCGCGGCGAGCACCGCGGGCAGCACACCCGGAACGGAACGGAGCCGCCCGTCCAGACCGAGCTCGCCGACATGCACCACGGACGCGACGGACTCGCCGTTCACCTCGCCCAGTGCCGCCAGCGCAGCCAGGCCGATCGCGAGATCGAACGCGGAACCGTGCTTGGGCATCGCGGCGGGTGAGAGGTTCACCGTGATCTTGTACTCCGAGATCACACTGCCCGAGTTGATCGCCGCCGACCGCACCCGCTCCTTCGCCTGCGACAGCGCCGCATCCGGCAGCCCGATGATCCCGATCGCCGGAGTTCCGTCGGACGAGTGCGCCTCCACTCCGACCACCGCGCCCGTGAACCCGACCAGGCCCACCGCGGACGTGCGACCCATGCCCATCACGCCACCGCCCGGAAGTGCCGCACCTGCACGGGAATCCCGTCCGGCGCGATGATGCCCACCGCGTCGATCCGCAGATGCCGCGCCCGCTGATCGTGCTCGCGCGCCCAGGCGTACGCCAACCGCCGCAGCCGCTGCGCCTTCGACCGCGTGATCGCCTCGATCGGCATACCGAACCGCGCGGAGGAGCGCGTCTTCACCTCCACCACCACCAGCGCCGCACCCTCACGGGCCACGATGTCGAGTTCGCCTTCCCGCACCCGCCAGTTGCGGTCCAGGAGCTCGAAGCCCTTCGCCCTCAGATGCGCCGCAGCGATCTCCTCGCCCCGCCGCCCCAACTCGTCCTTGTCCATCAAGACCTCCCGCACGAACCCTCACGGAGAACGGAGTAACGGGGAGAGAACCGGGGACGATATCGGGAGAGAAGGCGCGATGACCGGTTGTGGAGGGATCACGTCGCGGCGAGGTGGGTCTCGATACGCCGCCAGGGGCGGCTACTCGACCAGCAAGGTGCGCCGCGGCGTCCGAGTCGGGGGCGCCAGAGCCGCCTCAAGACGCCCGCTTCGGCTAGAGGTGGGTCTCGATACGCCGCCGGGGGCGGCTACTCGACCAGCAGGAGGGGGGCGCGCCGCGCGCAGAAGGCAGCGCACCGTAGCAGAAGGGGCGCGGAGCGCTACTCGTCGAGGGCGAGTTCCTTGGGGAGCTCGAACTCCTTGCGGGAGAGCTCCTCGACGTTGACGTCCTTGAAGGTCAGCACGCGGACCGACTTCACGAAGCGGTCGGAACGGTAGACGTCCCAGACCCACACGTCGCGCATGGTCAGCTCGAAGTAGAAGTCGTGCTCGGTGTCGCGGCGCACGAGATCGACCTCGTTCGCGAGGTAGAAGCGGCGCTCGGTCTCGACGACGTACGAGAACTGCGAGACGACGTCGCGGTACTCCCGGTACAGTGCCAGCTCGACCTCGCGGTCGTAGTCCTCGAATTCGTCCTCATCCATCGTCCGTCAATCCTACGCGGGTGCGGGAGCGCCGGACGCCGCGGGCACCTCGACGGCGACGGCCTCGCGCGGCTTGGACAGCCACGTGACGCGGTGCAGCGGAGACGGACCGACCCGGTCCAGGCCCGCCCAGTGCGCGGCGCTGCCGTAGCCCTTGTTGCTGTCCCAGGCGTAGTCCGCGAACTCGTCGTGGTGGCGCACCATCTGACCGTCGCGGCCGACCTTCGCCAGTACGGAGGCTGCCGAGACGGACGCGCAGTCGCGGTCGGCCTTGATGCGGGTGACGATGGTCAGCTCGGCGGCCCACTCCCCCAGTGCCGGCGTCAGCCAGTCGTGCTTGCCGTCGAGCAGCACCACGGACGTCGCGAGATCGACGCCCTGGTCGACGAGGCGCTCGATGCCGCGCGATGCGGCTCGACCGAGGCCGGCGATGATGCCGGAGTCGTCGATCTCGTCGGCGGAGGACTCGCCGATCGCCCAGCCCGAGACCCACTTCACCACGCCGGGCAGCAGGGCCTCGCGCCGGGCCGGAGCCAGCAGCTTGGAGTCCCGCAGCCCCTCCGGGAAGCGGCCGCAGCGTCGGGGAATCGAGACGACTCCGACCGAGACGGGGCCGGCGATCGCTCCGCGGCCCACCTCGTCGCAGCCGATGATGCTCTCGTAGCCCTGACGGAAGAGGCGCCGCTCCATCGACAGGGTCGGTTCGGCGACGGCCACCTAGCCCTGCCCGGCCTCGGAGGAGGACTCGGACGACTCGGACGACTCCGACGTGTCCTTCTCGACCCCGCGGAACACGGCCGGATAGTCGTCCAGCCACGCCCACTGCTCCACCGGCCAGGTCACCAGGACCGCCCGGCCGACGACGTTGTCGATCGGGACGAAGCCGTTGCCGGGCTTGTCGGTGTTGTAGCGCGAGTCGGCCGAGTTGTAGCGGTTGTCGCCCATGACCCAGAGCGAGCCCTCGGGCACGGTCACGTCGAACGGGGTCGCCGAGACAGCCTGGACTCCGTCGGGCAGCTTCACGTAGGGCTCGTCGATCGGGTTGCCGTTGACCTCGACCTGGCCGAGCGGGGTGCAGCACGTGATCCGGTCGCCGGGCAGGCCGATGACGCGCTTGATCAGGTGGTCGTTGCTGTCGGGAGCGGTGAGGCCGACGATCGCGAGGGCGGAGTCGACGGCGGCCTGGAACGGCGGCACATCCGGCTCGGCGCTCGGCGAGAGCCATCCGCCCGGATCGCGGAAGACGACGACGTCACCGCGCGAGATCGGCACCAGGTCGGGGACCAGCTCGTTCACGAGGATGCGGTCGTTCTCGACGAGCGTCTGCTCCATCGAGGACGACGGGATGTAGAACGAGCGGATCAGGAACGTCTTCACGAGGAACGAGACCAGCACCGCGACGACGAAGATGATCAGCACGTCGCGGAGGAAGAGGAGCAGGCCGCGGCGCCTGCGGGGCCGCTCCGGCTCCGCGGTGTGGCGGGCGTGCTCGCCGTCGCCTTCGAGCCGGACCGGGGCCGTGCTGTCTGTCATCGCGTGCCGTCGCCCCTAGCTGTGGATCATCCGGGACCGAGCATCACCGGGCCGGGTTCACCGGCAGGACCGGCCCCCGGAAAGGGTCGAACCCCGGTCCATCATAAGTGGACCGGGGTTCGGGAAGAGTGTGCGGAGACCCGCTGGGGGTCAGCGCTTCTCCTTGATCTTGGCCTTCTTGCCGCGGAGGTTCCGCAGGTAGTAGAGCTTCGCGCGGCGCACGTCTCCGCGGGTGACGACCTCGATGTGGTCGATCACCGGGGAGTGCACCGGGAAGGTGCGCTCGACGCCGACCTGGAAGCTGACCTTGCGGACGGTGAAGGTCTCGCGGACGCCCTCGTTGGAGCGGCCGATGACGACGCCCTGGAAGACCTGGACGCGCGAGCGGGTTCCCTCGACGATGTTGACGTGGACCTTGACGGTGTCGCCCGCACGGAAGTCGGGGATGTCGGTCCGGAGTGACGCCGCATCGACGTTATCGAGGATGTGCATGTTCTATCGCTCTCCGTGCCCGCCACAGGTCGAGCACCGTTTCGTGGGTGGGAAGTCGGTGCGCGCCCCGCGTCGTAGCGGCTCCCCTATGGCAGAGCCTGCGCGAGGCACAAGCGCTTATTCTGTCACGGCGCGCCGATCCGCGTCAAAGCGGGGTTGCGGTCCGCTCAGAGGACGATCGTCTGGCCGTCCTGCGGGCGATCCGGGTCGAAGCCCTCGCCCGTCACCGGCCGGCCCCCCTGGGCCTGCACGGTCGACGCCTCGGCGAAGGCCACCAGCGTCGCCCGTGCATCGTGGAGGAAGCGCCAGACGGAGTGGCCGAGCGCCACGACTCCGAGCAGCACCGAGAGCAGCCCGAGCGCCCACGCGCCCGGAGGGAAGAACCCGAGCGCGATCAGCGACGCGTGCCAGGCGCCCAGAGCGGCGACGTCGCCCCAAGCCGGGGTACGCGTCGGCCGCACAGTCACCCGAAACGCCACGATGCTCGCCACGACGGCGAGGCTGAGCGCCAGAATGGGAAGGGCGATGACGAGGCCGAGGACGGTCCACCCGCTCGATCCCCCGAAGAGTCCGTACCCCAGGAGGATCCACAGGGGCAGGACGATCGCGGCCGGATACTGCCAGGAACCGAAAGCCCGTCGCGTGCGCATGCACCGACCGTACCCACCACCGCTGAGCAACGCCTCAGCGACCCCCGAGAGGATCAGGATGATCGAGCTGCGCACGCCCGCCGAGATCGAGGAGATGCGACCCGCCGGCCGCTTCGTGGCCGAGGTCCTGCAGGCCACCGTCGCCGCGGCCGGAGTGGGCGTCAACCTGCTCGAGCTCGACCGCCTCGCCCACGACATGATCCGCAAGGCCGGCGCCGAGTCCTGCTACATCGACTACCACCCCTCCTTCGGCGCGAGCCCGTTCGGCAAGGTGCTCTGCACGTCCGTCAACGACGCCGTGCTGCACGGGCTGCCGTTCGACTACCGCCTGCGGGACGGCGACCTGCTGACGCTCGACTTCGCCGCGTCCGTGAACGGCTGGGTGTCCGACTCCGCTATCAGCGTCGTGGTCGGCACGCCGCGCGACGAGGACCTCGCCCTCATCGACACCACGACCCGCGCGCTCGAGGCCGGCATCGCCGCCGCGAAGCCGGGCGGGAAGATCGGCGACATCTCGGCCGCGATCGCCGCGGTCGCCCGCGCCGAGGGCCTGAGCATCAACACCGACTTCGGCGGCCACGGCGTCGGGCGCACGATGCACGGGGACCCGCACGTCCCGAACGACGGGCGCGCCGGGAGGGGCTACCCGCTGCGTCCGGGCCTGGTCGTCGCGATCGAGCCGTGGTTCCTGCAGACGACCGACGAGATCTTCACCGACAAGGACGGCTGGACCCTCCGCAGCCGCGACGGCTCGCGCGGGGCGCACATGGAGCACACGATCGCGATCACCGAGACCGGGGCGCTGGTCCTCACCGCCCGGGACTGACGCGGAGAAGACCGCGTCGGCGACAGCACTGGACAGCGACACTATCCGATAGCCATACTCTCCGTATGCGCATCTCCGAGCTCGCTCGCCTCACGGGCGTCAGCGTCGCCACGATCAAGTACTACATCCGGGAGGGGATCCTCGCCACGGGCGAGTCCTCGGTGCCCCAGCGGGCGGAGTACGGCGACGCCCACGTCGCGCGGCTCCGCCTGCTCCGCGGTCTCATCGAGAGCGGAGGGGTCGGCATCGCCGGCGCGAAGCGCATCACAGCGGTCCTCGACAGCGGGGCACCCCCTGCGCACGCGTTCGAGGTGGCGCAGGACGTCGTCTCGGCGAACGCCGACTCGGAGGCCCCGGCGACGGAGGGCTCGCTGGAGCGCATCCGCTCGCTCGTCGGCCCGATGCTGTGCGAGCACCCCGCGGTCGCGACGGCGGCCCGCGCGCTGGACGCCCTGGAGGCCTCCGGCGGAGCGATGACCCCCGACTGGCTCGAGCGCTACGAGGAGGCGGCCGAGCTCGTCGCCCGCGCCGACCTCGACGAGCTCGAGGCGAGGGAGAGCGTGAGCGAGCAGGCGTCGATCGCGGCGGTCGGGACGGCTCTCGGCGACGTGGTCCTGCAGTCGCTGCGCCGAGTGGCCCAGGCCCGCGAGACGCAGCGC
>Ga0308159_1002450_pt1 | contig 21427 bp, 16 predicted proteins | sample PhyCR1_FD_201040 | JGI IMG/M metagenome (GOLD analysis project Ga0308159, IMG submission 201040) | Phyllosphere microbial communities from UC Gill Tract Community Farm, Albany, California, United States - DLSLC.R1 | ecosystem: Host-associated > Plants > Phyllosphere > Unclassified | place: USA... | reverse complement strand
AGGCGGGACGAGCCTCCAGGACGGTCACCCGCCGGACGCTCGGCGTGACCGCAGCGGCCAGGGTGGCGACGACGATGAGCACGGCGCACCCGAGCAGGGTCGGCGTGGTGCCGACCGTGTGGGCCAGCGGGCCGACGAGTGCCTCGCCGAACGGCACGGCGACGACCGACCCGACGGCGTCGTACGAGTAGACGCGGGCCAGGACGTCCCGCGGCACGTTCGTCTGCAGAGACTGGTCCCACGCGATCGAGAAGACCTCGATGGCGGCTCCGGCGACCGCGAACGACACGATCAACGCCGGCACGGAGGGGCGGAGCGCCAGGGTGAGGACCGGCACCGCGGCCACGACCATGAGCGCGACCCCGATGCCGAGCGCGTGGCGGGGGTGCCAGCGGAGCGCGACCACCGCGCCGACCGCGAGTCCGACCGACAGCGCGGCGACGACGAGGCCCCACGCCGCCCTGCCGAACGAGGCGTCTGCGACGACCGGCCCGAGCACCGACGTCGCCCCGACGAAGGCGGCGTTGAGCACGGCGAACTGCAGGACGACGATCCAGACCCAGCGGCGGCCGACGAACTCGCGCCAGCCCTCCCGGAGGTCCGCGACGACCGAGGTGCGCTCCGTCCGGCCGACGTCGGGGGCCCCGCGCGGCAGACGCATCCGCCCGAACAGGACCCCGGCGACGGCGAAGCCCGCCGCGTCGACGGCGAGCCCCCACCCGGGTCCCACCACCGCGACCAGTCCGGCCCCGGCCGAGGCGCCGAGGATGCTCCCGCCGTTGAGGCCGAGCCGGAGCAGGGCGTTCGCGGGTCGGAGCTGCGTCTCGGGGACGGTGTCGGGCACGAGTGCTCCCGCGGCCGGCAGGCTGACGGCGGCCACCGCTCCGTTCAGGATGCTCAGCACCACGAGCGACGGGATGCTCGCCGACCCGGTGATGACGAGCGCTGCCACGGCGCCCTGCGTGACGGCGGCCGCGAACGACGTCCCGACCAGGACCACGTCCCGCGGCAACCGGTCTGCGATCACCCCGCCGAACAGCAGGACGGCGACGTTCGCGACCGACCGGGACGCCACGACCAGGCCCAGGTCCGCCGCGGACCCGGTCAGGTCGAGCACCGCGAACGCCAGGGCGATCGGGGCGACGGCGTTGCCGAGGATGCTCGTCGTCCGCGCAGCCAGCAACCACCGGAAGGGCGCGGACCGGAGCGGACCGAACCGGTCGACCGTGGTGCTCACGAGCGGCGGAGGGGGAAGAGGGCCGCCGTGACGGACACCGGACGCGTGCCGGGTGTCCGCGGTGGTCGGGCGGCGGCGTGCAGGATCGCGGACGCCTGCCCGATGTGCTGCACCACCCGACGCCAGGTCTCCGGGTCGACCCAGAGTTCGGCGTCCGTGGTGACCCCGGGGCCGTCGGCGTGCGCACGGGCTCGGCGGCGGAGTTCGTCGGCGACGGCGTCGAGGTACACGAGCCGGTCCTCGGCCGCTTCCGGGTCGAGCGGGTGCACCTGGTGGGCGTCGAACGGCAGCGAGGACGTCTCGTGCCGGTAGCGCTTGGCCTCGCCGCCCCGTAGTCGGACGACCTCGACGACCCGGACCAACCCGGCGCGCTCGAGCACCCGGAGGTGGTAGCTCGCCCTCGCCTGGGACAGCCCGAGTTCGCGTCCCGCCTCGGCGGCGCTCATCGCGACCCCCGTCAGCAGGGACAGCAGTCGCAGGCGGATCGGGTGGGCGGTCGCGCGGAGTTCGTCGACGGTGGACATGAGGGCATCGTGGCAGCCGGGCCGAACGACCGTCAAAGGGCTCTTTGGGGGTCCGGCTGCCGGGTCACGATCCGCACCCCGACCGCCCGCACGCCCGGCCCTGCGTAGGCTCGCCCCGTGACCACGGACACCACGGACGTCCTCGTCGTCGGCGGCGGACCGGTCGGCCTGTTCCTCGGCGCGCTCCTCGCCGCCCGCGGCACCGCAGTCCAGGTGTGGGAACGCCGGACCACCGACCCGGTCGGCTCCCGCGCCATCGGGATCCACCCGCCGTCGCTCGACGCCTTCGCCGAGGTCGGCCTGGCCGGTCCGGTGCTCGAGGAAGCCGTGCTCGTCCGGACCGGTGTCGCCCGCAGCCGCGGTCGCGTGCTCGGCGCGCTGTCGTTCGACCGGGCCTCCGACACCCACCCGTACGTGGCGACGCTCGACCAGCACCGCACCGAGACCCTGCTGCGCGAGCGGCTGGTCGCCGCCGCTCCGGATGCCCTCCGGACCGGCACCGCACTCGTCGACCTCGCCCGCCACACCGGCCACGTCGACGCGACCGGTACCGACCGGGACGGCCGGACGGTCAGCGTCCGGGCCTCGTTCGTGATCGGTGCCGACGGCGCCCGCAGCGTCGTCCGGGACCTGCTCGGCATCGGCACGACCGGCCGCGACTACCCCGACCGCTACGTGATGGGCGACTTCGCGGACCCCGAGGAGGCCGACGCCCGGGCGACCGCGCTCGTCGACGTCGGAGCGGCCGGGGTCGTCGAGTCCTTCCCGCTCCCCCACGGCCGTCGCCGCTACGTCGCGCTCCTCCCGGACGACGACCCGCTCGTGGAGGGGTCCGCCCCGACCACCGCAGCGGACGCACCGGAGGCGGGTCGGGCCTCCCGGCTGGCCGCGATCGTCCGCGACCGCACCGGCGTCGCACCCGACCCGGCCACCTGCTCGATGCTCAGCGGGTTCCGTGTCCGCCGCCGGACCGCCGAGCGCATCGGCGTGGGACGCGTCGTCCTGATCGGCGACGCGGCCCACGAGATCAGCCCGATCGGCGGGCAGGGCATGAACCTCGGGTGGCTGGACGCGGCGGACCTCGCGCCCCTGCTCAGTGACGCGGTGCGCACCGGTGCGGCCGGGCCGTGGCCGTCGTACGCGCGGCGCCGACAGGCTGCCGCCCGTCGAGCGGGTCGGCAGGCCGAGGCGAACATGGCGCTCGGTCGTGCCGTCCCGGACGCGGTCGGCGTCGGCCGGGAGGCGCTGCTCCGGTCCGTCCTGGCCCTCCCGACCTCGGGTGCCCTCGCCCGGCTCTACGCGATGGCGTGGGCGTAGTCGGTCCGGTCGGACAGACGGGCGGCCCGTCGAGACGGGCCCGTCTGTGCGGGACGCCGCCGAGCGCCCAGGATGCCGCAGGATTCGGCGGCGTCTGGGGCCGACCGACGTGTCTCGGCCAGACGCCGTTCCGGTCGCCTCGTCAGGCGGTGACCGCGTGCGGGTACTCGGCCGCACGACCCTGGAACGCCAGGATCGCGTCGTTGCGGACCTGCCCGTCCTCGATCTCGATCGCCCGGCGGATCGTGTCGGACTCCGCCCAGGCCGACGGCCCGGACATCACGGTGCGGAGGAACGGCATGAGCGCCTCGCTGATCTCCCACGTCGAGGAGTTCCAGAGCAGTGACGGGCTGTGGTCGACGGCGTAGTAGTTCGTCGAGTCGCCGACCGTGACCATCGGTTCGGCGAAGGACGTAGAGCGCGCCCAGTCGAAGCCCATGCCCTCGTCGATCGACACGTCCACGATGAGGCTGCCGGGGCGGAAGGCGTCGAGGTCCTCGGTCCGCAGGTAGGTCAGCGGCGCGTTCGGGTCCTGGAGCGTGCAGTTCACGACGATGTCGTTCTCGGCCAGGTAGGGCGCCAGCGGCACCGGGCCGTCCGGCGTCCGGACCGTGCTCGCGAAGGGCTCGTGGTCGTCGTGCTCGAACTGCAGGATGTCGACCGACGGGATCGGCGACCCGACCGCCGCGATGTCCCGGTTCGTCAGGACGCGGACGTCGTGGACGCCGTGCGCGTTCAACGCCGTGACCGCCCCACGAGCCGTGGCACCGAAGCCGATCACGACGGCGGTCAGGCGACGGCCGTAGTCCCCCGTCGAGCCGCAGAGCTGCAGGCCGTGCAGTACCGAGCAGTACCCGGCGAGCTCGTTGTTCTTGTGGAAGACGTGCAGGCTGAAGCCGCCGTCCTCACGCCAGTGGTTCATGGCCTCCCAGGCGATCAGGGTGAGGCGCTTGTCGATCGCGAGCTGCGTCAGCTCCTGGTCCTGCACGCAGTGCGGCCACCCCCAGAGCACCTGTCCGTCGCGGAGGTCGGCGAGGTCGGCGGCGAGCGGCTTCGGCAGGAGCACCACGTCGGCGGTGGCGATGATCTCGGCGCGCGTGGCCATGCCGGCGACGAGCGGCTCGAGGTCGGCGTCGGGCACACCGAACCGGTCCCCGTACCCACGCTCCAGGACCATCTGCGCGCGCAGATCCGGGTCGATGCGCCCGAAGTGGGCGGGGTGGATCGGCAGGCGACGTTCGTCGGCCTTCCGGGAGACGGCCAACACCCCGAGCCTCAGCGGGCGGGGGGCGGGCGTGGTTTCGGTCATGGTGCACTGTAGCGGCGCACCCGAGCGGGACTCAGGCCACGAGGGCTGCCCCGGCGAACCCGAGCTCGACGACGAGCACGAGCGACGACGCGATGACGAGCCGGAACAGCGTGCGCGTCGGCGGACCGGTGAGCACGAGCCGGACCCCGACCACCGCGAGGACGACCACCACGACGGCACCGAGGACCGCGAGCACCGCCCCGACACCACGGACCGGGTCGTCGCCACCGAGCTGCCCGACGAGCACCAGCACGGCAGCGACGACGAGCGAGCCGAACGCCACGATCCCGGAGGCGTGCAGTCCGAGGCGGTGCGGGAAGCCCCGGACCCCGGTGGCCGCGTCGTCGACCAGGTCGGGCAGGACGTTGGTGCAGTGGATCGCGATGCCGAACACCGCTCCGGTGGCGATCGCCCACGTCGCCGGCCATCCACCGTCGGGACCGGCGGCGACCGCGACGACCGGGAGGAGCCCGAACGCCACGACGAACGGCACCACCGAGGCGACGGACCGCTTCAGTCCGGCGTCGTAGGCCCAGCCGGCCGCGACGAGGACGACGTGGGCGACGGCGGCGACCGGGCCGAGGAACAGCGAGAGGACGACGGCGACGCCGGCGGTCACGAACGCGGCGGTCCGGACGGTGCCGACCGCGATCAGGCCACGGGCGACCGGCTTGTCGCTCCGCCCCACCGCACGGTCACGGTCGGCGTCGATCCAGTCGTTCGCGAGCCCGATCGACAGCTGGCCGGCGACCACGGCGAGCGCCACGAGCAGCACGACCCAGAAGGGGTGCCCGACGGCGGTGGCGATGACCGCCGCCAGGACGGTGACGGTGACGGTCGGGCCGGGGTGCGAGGACGCGAACAGCAGGCGGACCGTCGAGGTGGTCGGGGCGTCGGGCACCCGGCCAGCGTACGGGTCGGGCGGTGCCGCCGGTCACACCGTCGAGCCCGCGACCCGTCGCCGCCGCGCCCCGAGCAGCCCGGAGGCCAAGGCGATCCCGGCGAGCACGACCAGCCCGCCCACGGGCTCGTTCCACCGCAGCGGCTCACCGAGCACGAGGACGCCGAGCACGACCCCGACGACCGGCGTCAGGTAGGTCACCGTGGAGGCCCGGCCCGCGCCCCACGCACCGACCAGGCGGGTGTTCCACGCGTAGGCCAACCCCGTGCCCACGGCACCGAGCGCGACCATGGCGCCCACGATCCTCCAGTCCAGCTGCACCGGACCGGTCGCGACCACGGGCGCGACCACCAGCATCAACCCGGCCGCCAGGGTGAGCTGCACCGTCGCGACGGTGGTCGGGTCGTACCCGCCGCCGACGCCGAAGCGGCGGAGCCAGGCGAGGCCGATGCCGTACGAGGCGGTCATGCCGAGCAGCGCGACCTGGCCGGGGACGCTGGCCAGGACCTCCGGGTCGCCGAGGACGTCCCACGGGCCGACCAGGACGAGCACCCCGACGATGCCGAGGACGATGCCGGCCACCTGCCGGCGGCTGAGCCGTTCGGTGGGGACCAGCACGGCCAACGCGAGCAGCGTCATGATCGGCGTCGTCGCGTTGTAGATGCTCGCGAGGCCCGACGGCACGGTCTGCTCCGCCCACGCCATCAGCGACGACGGGACGGCGTTGAGGAACACCGCGACGACGAGCAGGTGCCCCCACACCCGCTTCTCGCGCGGCCAGCGACGGCGCGTGACGAGGAGCACCACGACGAGCGTCAGCGCACCGAGCACGGTGCGGACGGTGGCGACCTGCTGCGGTGCCAGGCCGTCGAGCCCGATCTTCGCGAAGAAGAAGCTCGATCCCCAGGTCAGGGCGACGAGCACGTAGAGGAGGGCGTTCATGTGGCCTAGTCTCGGCACACCACGCACATGCGGCAAACGCATGGACCTCATGCCGACATGAAGGAGACGCATGACCGTCTCGCTCCCCCAGCTCCGCGCCTTCGTCGCGACCGTCGACGCCGGCTCGTTCACCACGGCGGCCGTCGCCCTCGGGGTCGGCCAGTCCGCCGTCTCGCACGCCGTCGCCGGACTCGAGCGCGAGGTCGGCGGCCCCGTCGTCCGCCGCGGCTCCGCGACCGTCCCGACCCCGCTGGGCGAGCGGCTGCTGGCCCACGCCCGCAGCGTGCTCGCCTCCGTCGACGCCCTGGAGGCCGTGGTCCGGCCCGCCACGGCCCGCGGCACCGTGCGCCTCGCCGCGGTGCCGACCGTGTGCCAGGGACTGCTCCCGCGCCTCCGGGAACTCTGGGCGGTGACGCTGCCCGACGTCGACGTGCAGGTCTACGAGGGCGACGACGACGAGATGCCGGAGTGGCTCGAGGCCGGCACCGTCGACGCCGCGGTGCTCGTCGACCCGGTCACGGTGCCGGACGGCGGGGTCGTCGTGGCGAGGGACGAGATGGCCGCCGTGGTCCGACGCGACCACCCGCTCGCCGCTGCCGAGGCGTTGACGCTCGACGACCTGCACGACGACGGCCTGGTCGCCGGCGGCGGGGGCTGCGAACACCAGATCCAGCGGATGCACGAGCTCGCGGGGCAGCCCTTCCGGTACGCCCATCGAGTGCGGGAGATGAGCACGATGTTCGGGATGATCGAGCGCGGCGAGGGGGTGTCGATCGTGCCGACCCTCGGCCGCGTGATGCTGCCCGCGGGGCTCGTGATGCTGCCGGTGGCGCCGCGGTACGAGCGGACCCTGGTGCTGTCGGGGCCGTCGTCGCGGCCGTGGCACCCGTTGGCGCGGGCGCTGGTCGACGCGGTGTGAAGTCCGGACGGCGTGCGGCGGCGTGCGGCGGCGTGCGCGGTGTGTGCTCGCCGAGCGTGCGCGGGCAGGATGGGGTGATGTCGGAGACCTACGTCAAGACCTTCACCAGCCCGGACGAGGCCGCTGCCGAGGCGGCCGGGCTGGAGTGGCTCGCCGAGGCCGAGGACGCCGGCGGCACCCGCGTCGCCCGGGTCATGGCACGCCCGCGTCCGACGGTCCTCGAGCTCGAGTTCATCTCGGACGCCGCACCGTCGGCGGCCCAGGCGGAGCGCTTCGGTCGTTCGCTCGCCCACACCCACGCTGCCGGGGCGTCGCACTGGGGAGCGCCGTCGCCCGGGTTCCCCGCGAACGGGCCGCTGCGGATGGGGCGCTCGCGGACGCCGTTCGTCCCCGCCACCGAGGCACCCGACAGCTGGGGCGAGTTCTTCGCCGAGTACCGGATCCGCGACTACGTGCAGCGCATCGTCGACGCCGGTGGCTACGACGGGTCCGAGGCCGCGGTGTTCGAGCGCGTCTGCGACCGGCTGGAGGACGGCACGCTCGGATCCCCGCAGCCCGCGCTGGTCGGCGACGGCCCGGCACGGCTGCACGGGGACCTCTGGGCGGGGAACGTGCTGTGGCCGCGGGACCGGTCCGAGCCGACGGGAGCGGTGCTCATCGACGCGAACCCGCACGGTGGGCACGCCGAGACGGACCTGGCGCTGCTCGCACTGTTCGGGCTGCCCCGGCTCGAGACCGTCCTGGCCGCGTACGACGCCGAGTCGCGCCTGGCGGCCGGGTGGCAGGAGCGCGTCGAGCTGCACCAGCTGGCACCGCTGCTGTTGCACGTGCTGCTGTTCGGCGGCTCGTACACGGACGCGGCCCTGCGCGCAGCCCGCCGCTACGCCTGATCCCTCCCGCAACACGCAACCGCGGCGGCTTCTCGCAGCGGTACTCCGTCGCGGGGCGTCGCCGACGTTGCGTCCCGCGGCCGTTGACATCGCGTTTACAGCGCTGTAAAGATTGGCGTGCGCGATGGAGCGCACGAGGGAGTGACCATGGTCTTGAGCAGCACAACGGCACGGGCAGCACTGACCCGACGCGGGTTCCTGGCGGGCGCGGTCGGCGGACTCGGGCTCGGCACCCTGGCGCTGGCGGGGTGTTCCGCTCCCTCGTCCGCCGGCACTGCTGCGGGCACGACCACCCTGCGCTTCTACGAGCAGAAGCAGGAGGTCATCGCCTACTTCGACGACCTGCTCCGCCGGTTCGAGAAGGAGAACCGGGGCCTGCAGGTCGTGCACGACAGCACCGTCGCGATCGCCCCACAGTTCGTCCGCGGTGAACCGGCCGACGTCGGCTGCTTCAACGACAACCTCGAGCTCGCTCGCTACATCGAGCGTGGAGTGCTCCGCGACCTCAGCGGTCTGCCGGCAGCCGGCCGGGTCCGGAAGAGCATCGACGGGCTCACCAACCAGTACGCCGTGTTCGAGGGCCGGACCAGCGTCCTGCCGTTCTCGCTCGCCGCCGCCGGCGTCATCTACAACAAGCGGATCTTCGCCGAGCAAGGCCTGCCCGTGCCCACGACATGGGACGAGTTCGTCGATGTCTGCACGGCACTCCGGAAGGCGGACATCACCCCGGTCTACGCCACCGACCGCGACACGTGGACGCTCTGGCAGGGTCTGTTCGACTACTCGGTCGGCAGCCTGGTCGACACGGGGTCGTTCTTCCGCAAGATGAAGGCCCTCGGCACCGACGTCGGCCCGGACGCCGAGGTGTCGTTCGAGAAGGACTTCGCGGTGCCGATGGAACGCGCGAAGACCATCTCGTCGTTCTTCAACCCCGACCATGCCACCCGCTCCTACGCCGACGGCAACCTGGCGTTCGGGCAGGGCAAGGCCGCGATGTACCTGCAGGGACCGTGGGCCCTCAGTCAGATCGCCCTCGTGGACGAGGACCTGCCGGTCGGCACCTTCGCCCTGCCGGTGTCGAACGACCCGGACGACCGGCAGGCCCGGGTCAACATCGACCTCGGCCTGTGGGTCCCGACCACCACCCCGTACGTCGAGCAGGCGGAGGAACTCGTCGAGTTCCTCATGCAGCCCGACGTCATCAACGCCTACAACCTCGACAACCTCGCGTTCTCGACCACCGAAGACGCGGCCCCGCAGACCGACGAGCGCATCGCCGGCCTGCAGTCGTACGTCGACGACGGCGCCTTCTACCAGGGCGCCGGCACCTTCGTCCCGACCTCCATCCCGCTCGGGAACTACCTGCAGACGGCGATCCGCAGCGGGGACTTCGACTCGATGCTGCGCCGGCTCGACACCGACTGGCGACGCCTCGCCGGCCGCTCGGCGACGGTCTGACCGACTTGCCCAGCACCCGTCGGACCGATCCCGGAACCCAGGAGCGACCATGACCATGCAGACCCCCCTCACGCCCGAGACCGAGGACCCGCGCCCCGGCCCCGCCACCGCGGCCACCCGCGTCCACCGACGTGTGGGGTCGCTGCACCGCACCGAGGGCATGTACTACCTGTTCCTCGTCCCCGCCCTCGTGCTGTTCACGGCGTTCGTCGTGGCCCCGGCGTGCGTCGGTATCTTCTACAGCTTCACTGACTACCTGGGCTTCGGGCAGTGGCACTTCCTGGGCCTCGAGAACTACCGAGCGCTGGTCTCCGACCCCGCGATCCTCGGGTCCTACGGCTTCACGCTCGGCTTCGCGGTGGTGACCGTCATCGTCACGCAGGTGATCGCCCTCGCGCTGGCGATCGCGCTGTCGAAGCGGGTCCGCTTCGCCGCGGGGCTGCGCTCGGTGTTCGTCATCCCGATGGTCGTTTCGGGCATCATCGTCGCCTACGTCTTCAACTACCTGTTCTCCAACACCCTGCCGGCCCTGGCGACCTCGGTCGGGTTCGGTCCGCTGCAGCAGAGCATCCTCGGCGACCCGAACCTCGCCTGGCTCGCGATCGTCATCGTCTCCGCCTGGCAGACGATCCCCGGGGCGCTCCTCATCTACACGGCGGGACTCACCTCGATCCCCTCCGACGTCTACGAGGCCAGCGCGCTCGACGGCGCCGGCACGTGGAAGCAGCTGCGGTCGATCACCCTGCCGCTCATCAGCGGGTTCATCGTGATCAACACCGTGCTCGGTGTGAAGGGCTACCTCGGCGCGTACGACGTCATCGTCGGTCTGACGAACGGCGGCCCCGGGTCGGCGACGAGCAGCGTCGCGATGACGATCTTCACCGGCTTCACCAGCGGCGACTACGCCTACCAGATGGCCAACGCGACCGTCTTCTTCATCATCACCGTCCTCATCTCGGTCCTGCAGCTGGCCGTGACGCGCGGAAGGAACCTCCGACTCGCATGAGCGCCCTCGACACCCGGTCTCCGGCCACCGCCACCGCCCGCAGCCTGACCGACCCACCACGCCGACGCCGCCGACTCGAGCGGGTCAACTGGCCGCTCACGATCATCCTGGCGATCGCGTCGTTGAGCGTCCTGATCCCGCTCTACGTCACCGTCGCCATGGCGTTCAAGACCAGTGCGCAGGCCGTCGACGGCAACGCCCTGTCGCTGCCGCTGCCGTTCAACCCGGCGAGCTTCGTCGAGGCCTGGCAGCTCACACGTTTCCCGGTCTCGTTCTCGGTGTCGCTCGGCGTCGCCGCGCTCACGGTCATCGCGACCCTGCTGCTCAGCTCGTTCGCGTCCTACGCCATCGTCCGCAACTGGCACCGCCGGTTCTTCCGCTGGTCGTTCGTCTACCTGCTCGCCGCGATGTTCCTGCCGTTCCCGGTGGTCGCGCTGCCGCAGATCAAGCTGACGGCGATGATCTCGCTCGACAACCCGATCGGCGTCGCGATCCTGCACGCCATGTTCCAACTGTCGTTCAGCGTGCTGCTCTACTCGGCGTTCCTCCGGTCCATCCCGATCGAGCTCGAGGAGAGCGCCCGCATCGACGGGGCATCGACGTGGCAGATCTTCTGGCGGGTGATCCTGCCGCTGCTCGGACCGATGAACGCCACCGTGGGCATCTTCGCGTTCCTGGCGTCCTGGAACGACTTCATGATGCCGTCGCTGATCACCGCCGACCCCGGACTGCAGACCCTGCCCGTCGTGCAGAACATCTTCCAGAGCCAGTTCGGTACGAACTACAACGTCGCCTTCGCCTCATACCTGATGGCGATGGCCCCCACCATCGTCGTCTACCTGTTCGCGCAGCGCTGGGTGATCAGCGGCGTGACGCAGGGCGCCGTCAAGAGCTGACCCGAGCCTCCAGACCGACTCCGGCCGGACGGCCGAGACAGGACCGCACCACGTGACCACCTCGCCACTGCCCACCATCCGCCCGTTCCCCGGCTCCGACCCGGTCGCCTCCCACGACGCGGTCGTCACCGGCGACCACTGGCGGGTCACCGTGCTCACCGACGGACTGTTCCGGATCGAGTGGAGCGACGACGGAGGGTTCGAGGACCGTGCCTCCACCTTCGCGATCCGTCGTCGACTGGACGTCCCCGAGTACACGGCGACGCGACGCGGCGACGGGGTCGAGGTGACGACCGACCGGGCGATCCTCCGGTACGACGGCCGGCGGTTCTCCGCCGCCGGACTGGTCGTCGAGACGTCCGGACCGGACGCGAACCGGTGGCGGTACGGACAGGAGGCCCGTGACCTGGGTGGCACAGGACGCACCCTCGACGACGTGGACGGGCGGATGCCGCTCGAGTCCGGCGTGCTGGCGCGCGACGGCATCGTCATGCTCGACGACAGCGAGTCGTTCCTGTTCACGGACGACGGCTGGGTCGGCAGCCGGGTCCCGGGCCGCCGGGACGTCAGTGTCTTCGCACACGGACGCGACTACTCGGCGGCCCTCCGCGCGTTCCACGCCGTGTCCGGTCCGCCGACCCTGATGCCGCGGTGGGCGCTCGGCAACTGGTGGAGCCGGTACCACCCGTACTCCGACGAGTCCTACCTGGCCCTGCTCGACCGGTTCCACGAGGAGCGTCTGCCGTTCTCGGTCGCCGTGGTCGACATGGACTGGCACCGGGTCGACTCGGTGCCGTCGCGCTTCGGCAACGGGTGGACGGGGTACTCGTGGGAGCCGTCGCTGTTCCCCGATCCCCGGGCCTTCCTGGCGGAACTCCACCGCCGTGGCATGCGCACCACGCTGAACCTGCACCCCGCCGACGGTGTCCGGGCGTTCGAGGACGCCTACCCAGCGATGGCCGAGGCGCTGGGCGTCGACCCGGACACCGAGCAGCCGATCCCGTTCGACCCGACCGACCCGGACTTCCTCCGCGCGTACTTCGCCGTCCTGCACCGACCGCTCGAGGAGCAGGGCGTCGACTTCTGGTGGATCGACTGGCAGCAGGGTCGGACGTCCTCCGTCCCAGGCGTCGACCCGCTCTGGGTGCTCAACCACTTCCACCTGCTCGACTCCGCACGCGACGGCGGTGCCGGCATGACGTTCTCCCGCTACGCCGGGCCCGGCAGCCACCGCTACGCCGTCGGGTTCTCCGGCGACGCGGTGGTCTCGTGGGCGTCGTTGGCGTTCCAGCCGGAGTTCACCGCGACCGCGGCGAACATCGGGTACCCCTGGTGGAGCCACGACATCGGCGGCCACACCCGCGGCGTTCGCGACGACGAACTGGCGACCCGGTGGGTGCAGTTCGGGGTGTTCTCGCCCATCATGCGGCTGCACTCGGCGAACAACCCGTTCATCCGGAAGGAGCCGTGGGTGTTCCCCGCCGAGCCCCGGGCCGCGATGGGCGACGCGCTGCGCTTCCGGCACCGACTCGTGCCGTACCTGCACACCATGAACCACCTCGTCACGGCCGGCACCGCGTTGGTCCGCCCGATGTACCACCTGGAGCCGCACCGCGACGAGGCGTACCGGTTGCCGAACCAGTACGCGTTCGGCACCGAACTCGTCGTCGCGCCGATCGTCGACCCGCGCGATCCGGTGACGCTGCACGGTCGCGCCCGGGCCTGGCTGCCGCCGGGGACCTGGACCGACGTCTTCACCGGGACGACGTACGCCGGGGACCGCTTCGTCGACCTGCACCGGACGCTGGACACGATCCCGGTGCTGCTCCGGGAAGGGGGGATCCTGCCGCTGGCCGGCCCGGACGAGGTCGACGCGACCGTGAACCCGGCGGCACTCGAGGTGCTCGTCGCGCCCGGGGCCTCCGGGTCGTTCACGCTCGTGGAGGACCGCGAGGGACCTGCGGACGGATCGTCCGACGGCGGGGTCTGCCGGACGACGCTGACCTGGGACCGCGACATTGCGTCGTTCCGCATCGACCCGGCCGAGGGCGACCTGGACAGCGTCCCGGTCCGGCGGCGCTGGCGGGTCACGTTCCTCGGTGCGCCCGCGCCGGGACAGGAGGCCGATGCGGTGACCACCGACCGGTTCTCGATCGACCTCGACGCCACCACCGACGAGGGCGCGGTGGTGACCCTGGCCGGCCTACCGGTGGTCGGCGTCGACGCGCGGGAAGCAGCACGCCGACTGCTCGAAGGGGCCCAGGCCGGCAACCCGGAGAAGCTCACCGCGTGGGAGGTCGTCGACCGGGACGCACCCCGCGCTGACCGGATGGCCGAGCTCGAGACCGTCGGGCTGCCGGAGTCGCTGCGGAGTGCCCTGGTCGAGCTCCTGGGGAGCGTGCATCCGGAGGGCAGCTGAGAACGCTCCGCAACACGCAACGTCGGCGGCAGCCCGCAGCGGTACTCCGTTGCATGACGCCGCCGACGTTGCGTTCCGCGAGGGGGTCAGGGGGAGCGCCTAGCCTGGGCCGATGACGGTCGAGCAGGCGGGTCCCCCGGTCCTCGCGTTCTTCGACGTGGACAACACCCTGATCCACGGCGCGAGCGCGTTCCACCTGGTGCGCGGACTCCGTGCCGCCGGGCTCATCACCACGCGGGACATCCTCAGTGCGGGCTGGAAGCACGCCCGGTTCAAGGTGCGGGGCGAGAACGACCGGCACCTGGCCTCCGCCCAGACCCGCGGTCTCGAGGTGATCACCGGCATCACCGTCGCCGGCATGGCGAAGCTCTCCGATGACGTCTACCTCCGCCACACCGAGTCGACGGTCTGGCCGGAGACCGCCGCGCTCGCGCAGGAGCACCTGGCGAAGGGCCACCAGGTGTGGCTCGTCACCGCGACCCCGACGTTCCTGGCCGAGGTCATCGCACGCAGCCTCGGGCTGACCGGTGCGCTCGGCAGCGTGTTCGAGACCCGCGACGGTGCCTACACCGGGCGCCTCGAGGGTGCGTTCCTGCACGGCGAGCACAAGGCCGTCGCCGCGCGGAAGCTGCTGACCGAGACCGGCGCGGACCCCGCGGCCTGCTGGGCGTACTCCGACTCGCGCCACGACATCCCGCTGCTGTCGCTCGTGGGGCACCCGGTCGTGGTGAACGCGGACCAGGGCCTCGCAGCGCATGCACGGGCGTCCGGCTGGCCGTCGATGCGTCTGCAGCGGGCGAGCCTCCGGGAGGCACGTCGCCGCGTCCGACGCGACGCCGCGACCGCGGGCGGCGCGCCCACCGCCTGACCCCGACGGGAGAACCTGGACCGGGCAGGGCTCGGCAGTGTCAGTCGACCGACCCGTCCGGGTACGGCGCGCTCTCCCCCACCAGGATCCGGTGGCCGACGACGACGGTCTGCCCGTCCCCCGGTCGTCCGGCGATCCGCTGCTGCAGCCGGTCGAGCGCTGCTTCGGCGAGCGCCACCGTGTCCGGTGCGACCGAGGTCAGGCTGGGCACCAGACTGGCGGCCAGGCCGATCGCGTCCCACCCGACGACGGCGACGTCACGCGGCGCCTCGAGTCCGCGCAGCCGCATCGCACGGAGGGCCCCGACGGCGGCCAGGTCGTCGCGGCACAGCAGGCCGTCGATGGAGAGCCCGGCGTCGAGCGCCCGCCCGAAGGCGTGCTCGGCTCCGCGGGCGTCGCCGATCTCGCGGGGGACGCAGAGCGACGGGTCGAACGGCAGCCCGGCCGCGGCGAGGCCGTCGCGGTAGCCCTCGAGCCGGAAGGCCGAGGTGCGGGACTGCTCGCCGACCTCGTGCCCGAGGAACCCGATCCGGACCCGTCCGAGGTCGGCGAGGTGGGCGACGGCCTCGGACGCGGCGAGCACGTTGTCGATCGCGACGAGGTCTGCTCCGGCCGGCCGGACGTCCTCGCCGAGGAAGACGACGGCGGTGTCCCCGCGGGCGCCGTCGATCTCGGTCGGGGTGAGGACCTGGGGGTGGATGACGACGCCGTCGACGACGCCGGCCTCTCGTCCGCGGACGGCGGAGAGCTCGCCACTCGGCGCGCCGGCGGTCTCCTCGAGCAGCAGCTGGTACCCGCGATCGGCGCAGACCCTCGAGAAGACGTGGGCGAGCTCGGCGAAGTACGGCCGTCGGAGGTCGGGGAACGCGAACGCGAGCATGTTCGTCCGGCCGGTCGCCAGACTGCGGCCGGACACGTTGGGTCGGTAGCCGAGGGCGTCGATGGACTGCTGCACGCGGTCGCGCATGGCGTCGCTGACGTGCCGGTAACCGCGCACGACGTTGGACACGGTCTTCATCGAGACGCCGGCGTGCTCCGCGACGTCCTGCAACGTGACCTGGCCCACGCGCTCACCGTACCGCTGCACGGAGGGAGTGCCGTCACCGCGGTCCGCGTTGACCACCTCTTTACAGCGCTGTAAATTACGGGCATGAGCACCGTTGCCACCCCGGCCCCCGTCGTCGCCCCGGCCGTACCCCTCGCGAGTCGGCAGGACGGCCGGTACCCGCGGCCGCAGATGCTGCGGTCGCACTGGACCGACCTCAGCGGCACCTGGTCCTTCCGGTACGACGACGCGGACGCAGGAACGGACTCGGGATGGACCACGGGTCTCCCGGACCCGCGCGAGATCACCGTCCCGTTCCCACCGGAGTCGACCGCCTCGGGCATCGGTGACCCAGGGTTCCACCCCGTCGTCTGGTACGCCCGCACCATCGGGTCCGCCGAGTCGGCGCAGGCCGGGCACGGGCCGGACCGGCCGCGCCTGCTGCTGCACTTCGGCGCCGTCGACCACCGGGCGCAGGTCTGGATCGACGGCCGGTTCGTCGGCGAGCACGAGGGTGGCCACACCCCGTTCACGTTCGACGTCACCACCCTCCTCAGCGACACCGACGACGACGCTGAGCACCTCCTCGTCGTCCGCGCCGAGGACGACCCGCTCGACGTCACCCAACCGCGGGGCAAGCAGGACTGGCACGAGGACGCGCACGCCATCTGGTACCGGCGCACCACCGGCATCTGGCAGCCGGTCTGGCTGGAGGCCGTGCCCACCGCCGCCATCGGCACCCTCCGGTGGACTCCCGCCGGTCCGAGCGCCGTCGACCTCACCGTCGGGTTCCGCGGACGCGTCCCGGCCGGCGCGCGCCTCCGGGTCGCCCTGCGGTTCGACGAGCGCGACGAGGACCTCGGCACCACCGACTTCGACGCCACCGCCAGTCGACCCACCCTCGACGTCACCGTGCCCGTCCCCCGGCAGCGGAACGGCCAAGCCGAGGACGAGCTCACCTGGTCCCCCGAGCACCCGCGGCTCGTCGATGCCGTGCTCACCCTGGTCGACGACGCGGGACGGGTGCTCGACGTCGTCTCGAGCTACCTCGGCATGCGCAGCGTCGGCGTCGGAGGTGGACGGTTCCTGCTCAACCGGCAGCCGTACCCGGTCCGCAGCGTGCTCGACCAGGCGTTCTGGCCGGAGTCGCACCTGGCCGCCCCGCACCCGCTCGCCCACCGGCAGGAGGTCGAGCTCATCAAGGCCCTCGGCTTCAACGCGGCCAGGATGCACCAGAAGATCGAGGACCCGCGCTTCCTGCACTGGGCCGACCGCCTCGGCATCCTGGTGTGGGGCGAGGCACCGGCAGCGTACGAGTTCTCGCCCACCGCCGTCCGACTGCTGACCGCCGAGTGGACGGCCGCCGTCGAGCGGGACGCCTCACACCCGTCGATCGTCACGTGGGTGCCCTTCAACGAGTCGTGGGGCATCCAGCACGTCGTGTCCGACCCGGCGCAGCAGGCGTACGCCAGGGCACTCGTCGACCTCACCCGGGCCATCGACCCCTCCCGGCCGGTGATCGGCAACGACGGCTGGGAGCAGCAGGACACGGACGTCGTGACCATCCACGACTACGAGGGCGACGGTGACGTCCTGTCCCGCACCTACGCCGACGACGACGCCCGTACCCGGGCACTGGCGGGCCTGGCCCCGTCCGGGCACCCGCAGTTCGTCGGCGGGGCGGTCGATCGTGGGCAGCCCGTGATGCTCACCGAGTTCGGCGGCGTCCGACACCAGGCCGGCGGCAGACGCGAGGAGGGCTGGGGCTACACGACCGCCGTCGACGGCGACGACTGGGTCCGCCGCATCACCGCGCTGCACGACGCCGTCCGCGCCAGTACCTTCCTGGCGGGCTCCTGTTGGACGCAGCTGACCGACACGATGCAGGAGACGAACGGACTGCTCAACGCGGACCGGTCCCCGAAGGTCCCGATCGAGCAGATCCGTCGGGCCGTCACCGGGGAGTGAGAGGGGGGCGGACGCTCACCTGGACCGGTCTTAGGCGGTCCACAGCAGACCCATCGGCCGGGTCGACCCCCGACCGCGATGCTCGCTGCCATGACCACCTACCCGGTACCCGTGACCGACCGTCGCGACCGCGCGCACAGTGACGCGCCGGTCCGGCGTCGCCCGCCCCTCGCTCGCCTGTTCCTCGGCGAGCGCGAGGACGCCCGCTGGCTCCGGCCGGCGTTCTGGGCGCTCCTCGCCCTCACCGCCGTGATGTACCTCTGGGACCTCAGCGTCTCCGGCTACGCCAACAGCTTCTACGCCGCCGCGGTGCAGGCCGGCACGAAGTCGTGGACGGCGTTCTTCTTCGGCTCGCTCGACTCGTCGAACTTCATCACGGTCGACAAGCCCCCGGCGTCGCTGTGGGTGATGGTGCTGTCCGCGCGGCTGTTCGGCTTCTCGAGCACCAGCCTGCTGCTCCCCCAGGCGCTGATGGCGGTCGGGACCGTCGCACTGGTCTGGGGCACGGTCCGCCGGACCCTGGCGCGGCTGGGATCGACCACGGCGGGGGTCGGCGCGCTGCTCGCGGGTCTCGTCGTCGCGGCGACCCCGGCGGCGGCGCTGATGTTCCGCTTCGACAACCCGGACGCCCTGCTCGTGTTCCTCATGACCGCCGGGGCGTACGCGACCGTGCGTGCCCTGCCGCGGGGCAGCTGGCGGTGGCTCGCCCTGGCCGGGGTCGCGCTCGGGTTCGCGTTCCTGACGAAGATGCTGCAGGGGCTGCTCGTGCTGCCGGCGTTCGGCCTGGTCTACCTGGTCGCTGCCCGGACCTCGTGGCCGCGACGCATCGTCGGGCTGCTCATCGCCGCGGTCTCGCTCGTCGTCGCGGCCGGCTGGTGGGTCCTCGCCGTCGCACTGTGGCCGGCGGACGCCCGACCGTACATCGGCGGGTCGACGAACGACACGGTGCTCGACCTGGTCTTCGGGTACAACGGGCTCGGCCGGATCTTCGGCGGCTCGGGCAACGGCGGAGGCGGCGGCGCGGCCGGCGGCACCGCGGGGTCGTCCTTCGGCGGCGCGACCGGACTCGACCGGCTGTTCTCGTCCGAGATGGGCCTCGAGATCTCGTGGCTCCTGCCGGCCGCCCTCATCGCCCTCGTGCTCGGCCTGGTCGTCGTCGGCCGGTGCCACCTCGCCGACCCTGCCCGCGCCGGACTCGTCCTCTGGGGCGGCTGGCTGCTCGTCACCGGGCTGGTCTTCTCGTACATGTCCGGCACGATCCACCCGTACTACACGGTCGCGCTCACCCCGGCGATCGCCGGACTGGTCGGGACCGGTGGTGCCCTGCTCTGGCACGCCCGACACCGCACGACCGGGCGCCTGGGCCTCGCGGCGATGACCGGTGCGACCGCGGCCTGGAGCTGGTGCCTGCTCAACGAGAACCCGGACTGGCTGCCCTGGCTGCGGTGGCTCGTGCTCGCCGGTGGCCTGCTCTCGGCCGCGCTCATCGTGATCGGCAGCGTCCCGCAGCTGCGTCGCCTCGTCGCTGTCGGTGTCCTCGTCGGTACGCTCTGCGGCCTCACCGGCACCACCGCCTACGCGGTCGTCACCACCACGGTCGGGCACTCCGGTTCGATCCCGAGCGTCGGTCCGTCCGGCACCGCGGGTGGCCTGGGCGGCATGCCGGGAGGCACGAACGGCCCCGGCGGATCGGCCGCCGGCACCGGGGACGACAGCTCCGACAGCAGCGACTCCGGCACACAGGGCGGTCCCGGCGGGACACCGCCGTCCGGCGCCGACGGCGGCCAGCCGCCGGCGATGCCGGGTGGGACCACGGGAGACGGGACCACCGGTGACGGGACCAACGCGTCGGGGTCGGGGACGAGCCTCCCGTCCGACAGCAGCGACGGCGGTTCCCGGACCGGCGGCGGCATGGGCGGCGGCGCCTCGACGTCCGCGGCGCTCGAGGAGCTCCTCCGGTCGACCGACACCACCTGGTCCGCCGCGGTCGGCGGCTCGCAGTCCGCCGCACAGCTCGAACTCGACACCGACACCGCCGTGATGGCGATCGGCGGCTGGTCGAGCGACCCCACCCCGACCCTGGCGGAGTTCCAGGCGGACGTGGCGGCGGGCAGGATCGGCTACTACATCGCCTCGGGGACCGGCGGCGGCACGGGAGGCGGCATGGGCGGCGGCTCGTCCACCGCGAGCGCCATCGCGGAGTGGGTCGCGGCGAACTACGACGCGACGACCGTCGGCGGGCAGACCGTCTACGACCTCGGCGCGGCGGGGTAGGCGCACGTGCACGACGACCAGGACGCGGACGGGACCGTGGGTAGGCTCGCCCCCGTGGCAGGCACCCCGCTCGCGCGCACCGACGGCACCCCCGTCCGTGTCCTCGTCGTCGACGACGAGCACACCCTGGCCGAGGCGGTCGGGCTGGCGTTCGCCGCCGACGGGTGGGCCGTGCAGACCGTCCACCGGGGTCGGGACGTGCTGTTCGCCGCCCGCGCTGGCCAGCCCGACGTCATCGTCCTCGACGTGATGCTGCCGGACATCGACGGCTTCACCGTGCTCGACCGGCTCCGGGACGCCCGCGACGACGTCCGGGTGCTGTTCCTCACCGCCCGGGACGCCGCCGAGGACCGGCTCGCCGGACTCACCCGCGGCGGGGACGACTACCTGACGAAGCCGTTCGGGATCGACGAACTCGTTGCCCGGGCTCGGATCCTCGCCCGGACCTCGGCCCGGGTCGCGGCGAGCACGGCGGCGGACACCGGCGTCGTGGTCGGTGACCTCCGGCTCGACGAGGAGACCCGCACCGTCAGCCGCGGGGACGACCCGATCGACCTCACCCCCACCGAGTACGAACTGCTGCGGCACCTGGCCCGGAACGCCAACCGGGTGTTGTCGCGCGAACACCTGCTGGCACACGTGTGGGGCATGGACTTCGGGTCGTCGTCGAACCTCGTTGACATGTACGTGTCGTACCTGCGGAAGAAGGTCGACGCCGGACGCGAGCCGCTGATCCACACCGTCCGCGGAGCCGGGTACGTGCTCCGGCCGTCCCCGTGAGCGGTCGGAGCGGGCGGGTGCCGTCGCTGCGTTGGCGGATCGTCGCCGCCGTCGCCCTGCTGCTCGTCGCGACCAACGTCGTGGTCGGCGCGGTGACCGTCGTCGCGTACCGGGGGTACCTGGTCGGACGGCTCGACGCCGAGCTCGCGACGGCCGCGAGCCGGGTGGTCGGTGGGCCGCCCGGTGGGATGCCGAGCGGGTTCCCGACCGGTTCGCCGTCCGGGTCGTCGTCGGGATCGTCGTCGTCTGGGTCCTCGTCTTCGTCGGGCTCGTCGTCCGCTGCGCCCGATCCCGACAACACGTTCATCGGCGCTCCCGGGCAGTCCGCGGGCACGGTGATCGCGATCTACCGGGACGGCGACGTGGTCCTCGGTGGATACACCGACGCGCGAGGACGCCAGCACACCCTGACCACGGCGCAGCAGCGGACCCTCGCCGCGTTGGACCCAACCGGGCAGCCGGTCACGACCGGTCTCGGCACCCTCGGGGCCTTCCGCGCGCAGGCCGTCGGCTCGGACGGGGACGTCTTCGTCACGGCGCTGCCGCTCGATGACCTCGACGCGTCGATCGGTCGTCTGCTGCTCGTCATCGCGGCGGTCACCCTCGTCGGGCTGCTCGTCGCCTGCTGGGCCGGCGCACTGCTCGTCCGCCGGTCCCTGCGGCCGCTCGAGCAC
>Ga0308159_1002448_pt1 | contig 21436 bp, 22 predicted proteins | sample PhyCR1_FD_201040 | JGI IMG/M metagenome (GOLD analysis project Ga0308159, IMG submission 201040) | Phyllosphere microbial communities from UC Gill Tract Community Farm, Albany, California, United States - DLSLC.R1 | ecosystem: Host-associated > Plants > Phyllosphere > Unclassified | place: USA... | reverse complement strand
TCGGCCAAGTTCATCCAGGGCGTGTGCAACAAGAACAACGAGTTGCTGATCCTGGTCGAGCTGGACAAGATGATGAGCGAAGAAGAGTGGTCGGAACTGGAGAGCATCTGATTTGATTCTCGAGGTTGCAATCATTGTCCTGTTCCTGTTCTGGGCAGGCACGCTGGCAATGTTCTTGTCGTACATCAAGGCGCAGCGGGTGATCGCTGCGCAGCAGGCCCAGGGCGATGCGCTGCGTGATCAGCGCATCAAGGACCTGGCCAAGCGTGTCGACGACTACCAGAACGGCAACGTGCGCATGGGCGAAGCCCTGCACGAGCTGCGCGCGGTGGTCAGCCCCTTGCCGGACAAAATCGTTGCCCTGGAACAGCGCGACCCGTCGAGCCTGTCGTTCGCCCAGGCGGCGAAACTGGTGGGCATGGGCGCCAGCGTTGACGAACTGACGCAGTCCTGCGGGTTGACCCAGGCTGAGGCGGAGTTGATGCGCAAGCTGCACAAAAACAGCTAGGAACTTCGCGCTTTTAGCGGCGAGCGAGATCGAAAGATCGCAGCCTTCGACGGCGCCTACATAAATTTCGTGTAAGCGCTGGCGAAGGCTGCGATCTTTTTTCTTGATGGCATCGCAGGGCGTCGCGAGCCGCAGTGGTCCGGATCAGCTCGCCGGAGCTTTTGCGTAACTGATCAATTGATCCAGGGCTTTCTGCTCACCGTTACCGCCATAGGCGGCGTTGCCCCACGCCACCACTTGACGATCAGCCCTGAGTGCCACGAAAGTATCGCCTCCCCCGTACACGGCACGTACGTTGGTAAGCAAATCGGCAACTGCGCTGGTATCGCCGCCGTCGGTCTCTCTTCCCCACGCCACTACCACGCCGTTACTGCGCAAGGCGACGGCCGCGTGCTGGTTGGCATTAATGGCGACAATGTCCCGCAACTGGCGAATGTCCGGCGGAATGTTACCGATTTCGCTGGGGGCGGCAGCCCAGGCGTGCACTGCGCCATCCGCGCACAGCACGACAAATCCCATTGCGGAGCCTATGACGTGGACGACGTCGTTGCGACTGGCAAGCTCTTCTGGCATGGGCGGAATGTGGCCCCATGCGACCAATGCGCCATTGCTTCTGCGGGCTGCAAAGGATGAGCCGCTACTGGCCAGGTCGACGATGTCTCGCAGTTCTTCGATGTCCGCAGGCACGTGGCCTCCAACATAATCATTCCCCCATGCTCGTACCTGGCCATTGTCGCTGAGTACTGCGAAAGCATGACTTGAACAGGCCAGCTTGGTTATGTCGGTGAGCCGCGCAATATCCTCCGGCAGATGCGGTGACTGTTTTTCATAACCCCAACAGACGACATTGCCGGTTCTGCGCAGCGCGACAAAACCATATTGCCCACCGGAGGCCTGGGTGATATCGGTCAACTCGGCGATTGGCGTCGGAAGTTCGCCTCCCGTATCGGGCCTGCCCCACGCGACAATCCTGCCCGACTCAAGCACGGCCACGAAAACATAGGTGCTGCCCGAGACCGCGACAATCGTATCCAGCTGTGCGATGTCTTCGGGGACGGTCCCGTTAGGGTAATGTCCCCACGCGAGGACGTTGCCTTGCGCGCGCCGAATCGCAAAGGCTCCCATCGCCGCCGACAGCTCGACGACGTCGTGAACTTCTTTTATCGGCTCCGGCAAGGTGCCGCCGGCGTCGGCATAGCCCCACGCATGGACTTTTCCGCTGTCCAGCCGAGCGCACAGAGCAAATGACGTACCGATGATATTCGACGGGTTGAGGGTTATGCGTTTCTGGCCTGACGAAACGATCAGCTCCTCGTAGGGCCGAACATCAAAAAACGCGCTACCGGTGACGGACTGCTTGTCTCCGACGTACTGCCACGTAACGTTCCAGGGGTTGAGCGTTGAGGCATCCAGCGCTACAAGTCGCCAGCTGCGCGTGTAGAAGTTGCCCAGACCACCTCGATTGCCGCGTGCGCCCATGACCAGCAGTTCGCCTTCAGCGTGTATGTTCAGCGACGAATCATTTTTTTTGTCTGGCATGGAATCAATCCTTCAAGATGGTGGACCTGCGCGACCTGGGTCAGGTCTGGTCCGTCATCAAGCGCTGCGGGATCGGGCGTGCGCTACTGTCAGACCTGACAGTAGCGACGAACGGTGTATGGCAGGGCGCAGAAGAGACTGCGATTGAAGCTCAATAATCATCGCCGCGTGCGGTGATGTCCTTCTCGACCATCGGCGCGTCCGGGTCGTGCCCCTCGGGAAACTTCCCTTTCAGATTCCACGCAAATGCGATGATCTCGGCGATCGTGCGGTACAGCTCTTCGGGGATGCTGTCGCCCAGTTCCATGCGCGCGAGCAGACGCACCAGTTCGGCATTCTCGTAAATCGGCACCTCGCAATCGCGGGCGATGCGCAGGATTTCTTCGGCGAGTTCTTCGTCACCCTTGGCGGTGAGGGTCGGGGCGTGGTTGCCGTCGTATTTGAGGGCGATGGCCTGGCGTGGTGCAGTGGAATCGTTCATGCGGTTTCGTCGACCCAGCGGTGTTCGAGGCGGGTTTGGTTGCCTTGCGGCGGGGTGCCGTGGTGGCAGTCAATGTCGCCGACATTCAGCCCGCGATCGAGCAGGCGCTGGCGCAGGGCAAACAGATTGTTTTCGATCAGATCGGCGGTGTACGGGCGCTCGGCCCACAGCTGCCCGGACAGGCTGCCGGCTACCAGTTGCGCCTGAATCTGCAACGGTCCGAGCGGCTCCATGTCGAAGGCCAGATCGACGCGCCACAATTGCTGTTTGGGTTCGCGCTCGTCGCGGCGCTCATGCGCTTGCGGCTCGCGTTCCGGCGCTTCTTCGCGCTGGAACTTGACCTGCAACGGCACGATGTCCTGCAGGTTGCGCATGGGGATTTCCAGCTGCCAGGTGCTGAGCAGGCGCCCGTCGTCAGTGACGCCGGTCTGTTCCAGACTCGACAGCTGATGGCTTTGCAAACGCGAAACGGCAGCGGCGGCCAGACGCAGCAATTGCTCCAGATCGCCTTCGCCGTCCTGGCTTTGCAGCAAACGCTCGGGCAATGGAAAACTGCTCGGCACGGGTTTGGCGCTGACCTGGCCGAGCATGCCCAGGGCGTTGCGCACGAAACTCGGTAGCGCTTGCGCCAGGGTGTTGGCGGCGATGATCGCGTTGAAGCTGGTGCTGCTCGGCAGGCCCGGGGTCAATTGCGCGATCAGCTTGAGCAGATCAGCTTTCATGTCCGGGGCCAATGTCGGGTTTTGCCCTGTGAGCAATTTGGTCTCAAGGAACACGCCACTGTTGGCCAAGGCCAGCGCTACGCCTTTGGCGGTGCTCAGTTGTTGCACGTCCGGCAGGCTGGCGAGCAATTTGTCGACCACCGCGCGCAAGTCTGCAGACGTCTGATCGGTGGCCGGCGGCAGGTTTTGCAGCGCGTTCAGCAGGCCGCTCAACGAGGCCTGGCGGCTTTGCTGGCCGAGCAATTGCTGACTGACTGCCAGTTGTTCCTGGCGGTTGCTCAGGGGCAGAAATTTCACGGTTTGCGCGTCTTCGACGATGGCCGAAAGCAGGGTGCCGATGCGCAGCGGCTGCGGGCTGTCGATGGTCAGTGTGCTGCCGCTCAGTGCGGTGTTGAGCAGGCTGACCATCGAGCGAAACACCGTCGCTTGTCCCGGCGTCTGCGGCAGAACCTGTGAGGTCAGCACCTTGCCCTGCAGCAGCGTGCCGACCGGCAATTGCGCGGTATCGAGGCGGGTGAGGGCGGCAACGTTGCTGGCAATCGCCTGCTGCACGGTAATCGCCAGATTGCCCGCCGAGGGCTGGGTGATCGCCAGGTTGGTGCCTTGCGGCAGCGGCAGACTGCTGGTCGCTTGCACGGTGGTCTGACGGCCGCCTTCGACGGTCACCTTGAGCAGCAATTCAAAGGTCTGATCGGCCTGCTTGAGCGACAACACCTCGGCCTTGGCGCTTTGTCCGCTGCCGATCAAGCCTTCGACCGGCGTGAGCAGCTTGAGCAGTTCGCCGACCTGCGGACGCACCGTCGCCGCAGAAGCGGGCGGTAGCGGGAGGATGTTGATTTCGCCTGTCATACGCGGACACAACCTGAGGAAATTGCGCTCTTGAGAGTAAGGCACGGCATGTATAATGCCGCGCGTCGTGCGCTTCGTTGAAAAAACATAGCAATTGTTTGATCCAGCTCGCCAGTTCGAGCCTTCAATGCATCTATGCTGCCTCTCTTTAACGGCCGCGCCAGAGCCGACTTGAACCGTATAAGGCCCGTGATCCCTTGACCAGTCCTGTCCTGCAAACCATTGCCCTGGCGTGTGAACGTGACCTGCGGCTGCTCTTCGAGAACTTCGAATTGCGCCTGGCCGGTGGCGACATGGTGCAGATCAGCGGTCCCAACGGCAGCGGCAAAACCAGTCTTTTACGTTTGCTGGCCGGTCTGATGCAACCGACTGACGGCCAGGTCCTGCTCGACGGTCAGCCGCTGACCGAACAACGCCACGAACTCGCCCGCAACCTGCTGTGGATCGGCCACGCCGCCGGGATCAAGGATTTGCTGACCCCGGAAGAGAATCTGTCCTGGCTCTGCGCCCTGCATCAGCCCGCCGAGCGCGAGGCGATCTGGCAAGCACTGGCAGCAGTAGGATTGCGCGGTTTCGAAGATGTTCCCTGCCACAACCTGTCGGCCGGTCAGCAGCGTCGTGTGGCATTGGCGCGGTTGTATCTGGACAGCCCGCCGCTGTGGATTCTCGACGAGCCGTTCACCGCGCTCGACAAGCAGGGCGTTGCGCAACTCGAAGAGCACTTGGCCGGGCACTGCGAGCGCGGTGGTCTGGTGGTGTTGACCACGCACCACACGCTGAGCCGGATACCGGCCGGTTATCGCGATATCGATCTGGGGAAGTGGGCGGTATGAGTGTGTTCGGCCTGCTGCTCGCCCGTGAGTCCCGACTGCTGTTTCGCCGCCCGGCGGAGCTGGCCAATCCGCTGATTTTCTTCGCCATCGTCATTGCCTTGTTCCCGCTGGCCGTCGGCCCGGACACTCAGGTCTTGCAAAACCTGTCCCCGGGGTTAGTCTGGGTGGCGGCGTTGTTGTCGGTCCTGCTGTCGCTGGACGGACTTTTCCGCAGTGACTTCGAAGACGGCTCGCTGGAACAGTGGGTCCTTTCGTCGCACCCGCTGCCCCTTCTGGTCCTGGCCAAGGTGCTGGCACACTGGCTTTTTTCCGGTCTGGCACTGGTGCTGCTCTCGCCGTTGCTGGCGCTGATGCTCGGTTTGCCGACCGCCTGTCTGCCGGTGTTGCTGTTGTCGTTGCTGCTGGGCACGCCGGTACTGAGCTTGCTCGGCGCGGTGGGCGCGGCGTTGACGGTGGGGTTGAAACGCGGCGGCCTGTTGTTGGCGCTGCTGATTTTGCCGTTGTACATCCCGGTGTTGATCCTCGGCAGTGGCGCCTTGCAGGCCGCCTTGCAAGGCATGCCGGCGACCGGGTATCTGCTGTGGCTGGGTAGCCTGACCGCCCTGGCGATCACCCTGACACCGTTTGCAATAGCGGCTGGCCTGAAGATCAGCGTCGGCGAATAATAATGAGGTCTGGTTAAAATTTAACCACTTTGTCAAAAGAATGACCCGCGCCAGCTCACATCGAGGAGCGGCACCCGTGATGGAAACAACATGAACTGGACCTGGTTTCACAAGCTCGGCTCGCCCAAATGGTTTTACGGCATCAGCGGCAAGTTGCTGCCGTGGTTGAGCATCGCCGCGTTGCTGCTGATCGCTGTCGGCGTCGTCTGGGGCCTGGCCTTCGCGCCGCCGGACTATCAGCAAGGCAACAGCTTTCGCATCATCTATATCCACGTGCCTGCAGCGATGCTGGCGCAGTCGATCTACGTGATGCTCGCGGTGTGCGGCGTGGTCGGGCTGGTGTGGAAAATGAAACTGGCCGATGTCGCCCTGCAATGCGCCGCCCCGATCGGTGCGTGGATGACCGCCGTGGCGCTGGTCACCGGGGCGATCTGGGGTAAACCGACCTGGGGTTCGTGGTGGGTGTGGGATGCGCGACTGACCTCGATGCTGATTCTGCTGTTCCTGTATTTCGGCGTGATTGCGCTGGGCAATGCGATCAGCAACCGCGACAGCGCCGCCAAGGCCTGCGCGGTATTGGCCATCGTCGGCGTGATCAACATCCCGATCATCAAATACTCGGTGGAGTGGTGGAACACCCTGCACCAGGGCGCGACCTTCACCCTCACCGAAAAACCGGCGATGCCAGCAGAAATGTGGCTGCCGCTGCTGCTGACGGTGCTGGGTTTCTACTGCTTCTTCGGCGCCGTGCTGCTGCTGCGCATGCGCCTTGAAGTGCTCAAGCGCGAAGCCCGCGCCAGTTGGGTCAAAGCCGAAGTGCAGCACAGTCTGGAGGCCGCTCGATGAGTTTCGCTTCATTTGGCGACTTTCTCGCCATGGGCCATCACGGCCTGTATGTATGGTCGGCCTACGGCATCTGTCTGGCAGTGCTGGCCCTCAACGTGGCGGCGCCGATCCTGGCCCGCAAGCGCTATCTGCAACAAGAGGCGCGTCGTCTGCGCCGGGAGAACGGCCAGTGAATCCGCTGCGCAAGAAACGTCTGATCATCATTCTGGCCATTCTGGTCGGGGTCGGCGCTGCCGTCGGCCTGGCCCTCAGTGCCTTGCAGCAGAACATCAACCTGTTCTACACGCCGACGCAGATCGCCAACGGCGAAGCACCGCAAGACACGCGCATCCGCGCCGGCGGCATGGTCGAGAAGGGCTCGCTGCAACGTTCAAAGGACTCGCTGGACGTCAGATTCGTCGTCACCGATTTCAACAAGTCCGTGACCATCGCCTATCGCGGCATCCTCCCGGATCTGTTCCGCGAAGGGCAGGGCATCGTTGCCCTCGGCAAGCTCAATGCCGACGGTGTGGTGGTGGCCGATGAAGTGCTGGCCAAGCACGACGAGAAGTACATGCCGCCGGAAGTGACCAAAGCGCTGAAAGACAGCGGTCAATCCGCGCCAACCCCTGCGAAGGAGAGCTGATATGACCTCGGCGATATTCATTCCTGAGCTGGGTCATCTGGCGATGATTCTGGCGCTGTGTTTTGCTCTGGTGCAGGCCGTGGTGCCGTTGCTCGGCGCCTGGCGCGGCGACCGATTGTGGATGGGCCTGGCGCAACCGGCGGCGTGGGGCCAGTTTGCCTTTCTGCTGTTCGCCTTCGGCATCCTCACGTACGCGTTCATGACCGACGATTTCTCGGTGTCCTATGTGGCGATGAACTCCAACAGCGCGCTGCCGTGGTACTACAAATTCAGCGCGGTGTGGGGCGCTCACGAAGGCTCGCTGCTGTTGTGGGCGTTGATTCTCGGCGGCTGGACCTTCGCCGTGTCGGTGTTTTCGCGGCAGTTGCCGCAAGTCATGCTCGCCCGCGTACTGGCGGTGATGGGCATGATCAGCACCGGTTTCCTGCTGTTTCTGATCCTGACGTCGAACCCGTTCGCGCGGATCCTGCCGCAGATTCCGGCCGACGGTCGCGACCTCAATCCGCTGCTGCAGGACATCGGCCTGATCGTACACCCGCCGATGCTCTATATGGGCTACGTCGGGTTCTCGGTAGCCTTTGCCTTCGCCATCGCGGCGTTGCTCGGCGGTCGCCTCGATGCCGCTTGGGCGCGCTGGTCGCGGCCGTGGACCATCGTCGCCTGGGCCTTCCTCGGGATCGGCATCACCCTCGGTTCGTGGTGGGCGTATTACGAACTCGGCTGGGGCGGCTGGTGGTTCTGGGACCCGGTGGAAAACGCCTCGTTCATGCCGTGGCTGGTCGGCACCGCACTGATTCACTCGCTGGCGGTGACGGAAAAACGCGGCGTGTTCAAGAGCTGGACGGTGTTGCTGGCGATTGCCGCGTTCTCCCTGAGCCTGCTGGGCACGTTCCTTGTGCGTTCCGGCGTACTGACCTCGGTCCACGCGTTCGCTTCCGATCCCGAGCGCGGCGTGTTCATTCTGATCTTCCTGCTGTTCGTCGTCGGTGGTTCGCTGACCCTGTTCGCCCTGCGCGCACCGGTGGTGAAAAGTCAGGTTGGCTTCAATCTGTGGTCGCGGGAAACCTTGCTGCTGGGCAACAACCTGGTGCTGGTCGTGGCCGCGTCGATGATTCTGCTCGGCACGCTGTATCCACTGATTCTTGATGCCCTCAGCGGCGCGAAAATGTCGGTCGGCCCGCCGTACTTCAACGCGCTGTTCATTCCATTGATGGCGTTGCTGATGCTGGTCATGGCGGTCGGCGTGATCGTGCGCTGGAAGGATACCCCGGTGAAATGGCTGGCGAGCATGCTCACCCCGGTGTTGCTCGGCAGCGTCGCGCTGGCGGTGATTGCCGGCGTCGCTTACGGCGATTTCAACTGGGCGGTGATTGCGACGTTCCTGCTGGCGGCGTGGGTGTTGCTCGCCGGTGTTCGCGACCTGTTCGACAAGACTCGCCACAAAGGCCTGATCAAAGGCCTGCCGACGCTGACCCGCAGTTATTGGGGCATGCAGATCGCGCACTTGGGCATCGCCGTGTGCGCACTCGGCGTGGTGTTGTCGAGCCAGAACAGTGCCGAACGCGACCTGCGCCTGGCGCCTGGCGAATCGATGGACCTGGCCGGTTATCACTTCGTTTTCGAAGGCGCCAAGCACTTCGAGGGGCCGAATTTCACTTCCGATAAAGGTACCGTTCGGGTGATTCGCGACGGCAAGGAAATCAGCGTGCTGCACCCGGAAAAGCGTTTGTACACCGTGCAGAACTCGGTAATGACCGAAGCCGGGATCGACGCCGGTTTCACCCGTGACCTGTACGTCGCCCTCGGCGAGCCGCTGGATAACGGCGCCTGGGCAGTCCGCGTGCACGTCAAACCGTTCGTGCGCTGGATCTGGTTCGGCGGCTTGCTGACCGGCTTCGGTGGTTTGCTGGCGGCGCTGGATCGGCGCTATCGGGTCAAGGTGAAAAGCAAAGTGCGTGAAGCGCTGGGCATGACGGGGGCGGCGGCATGAGACGTTGGTTGATGTTGCTGCCGCTGGCGATTTTCCTGCTGGTGGCGGTGTTTCTGTATCGCGGGCTGTACCTCGATCCGGCGGAGCTGCCGTCGGCGATGATCAACAAGCCGTTCCCGGAGTTTTCCCTGCCGAGCGTGCAGGGCGACAAGACCTTGACCAAGGCTGACATTCTCGGCAAACCGGCACTGGTCAATGTCTGGGGCACCTGGTGCATCTCCTGCCGGGTCGAGCATCCGGTGCTGAACAAACTGGCCGAGCGCGGCGTGGTGATCTACGGCATCAACTACAAGGACACCAACGCCGACGCGTTGAAGTGGCTGGCCGAGTTCCACAATCCGTATGCGCTGGATATTCGTGATGACGAAGGTTCGCTGGGCCTCAACCTTGGTGTTTACGGCGCACCGGAAACCTTCTTCATCGACGCCAAAGGCATCATCCGCGACAAGTTCGTCGGGGTGATCGACGAGCAGGTCTGGCGCGAAAAACTCGCGGCCAAATATCAGGCGCTGGTCGATGAGGCCAAGCCATGAAGCGTTTTCTCGCCGCGGTGGTGCTGGGCTTGAGTCTGGCCGGCGTCGCGCATGCGGCCATCGACACCTACGAATTTGCCAAAGAAGGCGATCGCGAACGTTTTCGCGAATTGACCAAGGAACTGCGCTGCCCCAAATGCCAGAACCAGGACATCGCCGACTCCAACGCGCCGATCGCCGCCGATTTGCGTAAAGAGATCTTCCGCATGCTCGGCGAGGGCAAGGACAACCAGCAGATCATCGATTTCATGGTCGACCGCTACGGCGATTTCGTCCGCTACAAACCGGCGCTCAACGCCAAGACCGCATTGCTCTGGTTCGGCCCGGCCGGCCTGCTGCTGGGCGGTTTCGTGGTGATCGCGGTGATCGTCCGCCGGCGTCGCGGGCAACGCGTCGCAACGCCGTCATCGCTGTCCATCGAAGAACGTCAGCGTCTCGAACAACTGTTGGATAAAACCCAAGAATGATTGATTTCTGGCTTGCCGCAGGGCTGTTGCTTCTGGTCGCCCTGAGTTTTCTGCTGATCCCGGTGTTGCGTGGTCGTCGCGCCCAACGCGAGGAGGATCGTACGGCCCTCAACGTTGCCCTGTATCAGGAGCGTGTCGCCGAGTTGCAAGCGCAGCAGGCTGAAGGTGTGCTTGATGCTGCGCAAATGGACAGCGGTCGTGCCGAGGCGGCGCGGGAGTTGCTGGCGGATACCGAAGGCGTTGCCGCGCCGCGTGTGTCGAAGCTGGGCAAGCCGTTGCCGTTGCTCGCGGCCGTGCTGGTGCCACTGCTGGGTCTGGGCTTGTACTTGCATTTCGGCGCTGTCGACAAGGTCGAGCTGACCCGCGAATTCGCCCAGGCGCCGCAGTCGATGGAAGAGATGACCCAGCGTCTGGAACGTGCGGTCGCTGCGCAGCCGGATTCTGCCGAAGGCCTGTATTTCCTCGGTCGTACTTACATGGCGCAGGAGCGCCCGGCAGACGCGGCGAAGATGTTCGAACGCGCCGCTGGCCTTGCTGGCCGCCAACCGGAACTGCTTGGCCAGTGGGCGCAGGCGCAGTATTTTGCCGACGGAAAAAAATGGTCACCGAAGATCCAGGCGCTGACCGACGAAGCGCTCAAAGCTGATCCGAAGGAAGTCACCAGCCTCGGTCTGCTCGGCATCGCGGCGTTTGAAGGCGAGCGTTATCAGGAGGCCATCGACTACTGGAACCGCCTGCTCGCGCAACTGCCACCGGAGGACAACTCTCGCGCCGCGCTGCAAGGCGGCATCCAGCGCGCCGCCGAACGCCTGCAAGCCAGTGGCGGCACCGTCGCTCCGGCCCCTGTGGCGACGAAAGGCGCGTTGCTGAAAGTCAGCGTCGATCTGGCCAGCGAGCTCAAAAGCAAAGTGCAGCCGGGCGACAGCGTATTCATCTTTGCTCGCGCTACGTCCGGTCCACCGGCACCGCTGGCGGCCAAACGCCTGACCGTGGCCGATCTGCCGGTGACCGTCGAACTCGGCGATGCCGACGCGATGATGCCGCAGTTGAAACTGTCCAACTTTCCCGAAGTCCAACTGGTTGCGCGCATTTCCCGCGCCGGCCAACCCACTGCCGGTGAATGGATCGGTCGCAGCGGCCCACTGGCCAGCAGCACCACCGCGCCACAAAAACTGACCATCGACAGCCCGGACCAATAACCGGAACCACAGGAAAGCACCGCCATGCACACCATCGCCCGCATCACAGTCCTCACACTGGCCCTGGGCTTGAGTGCATGTGCGGTCCAACGGCCGGAACCGACCACCAACCTGCCGCCGATCCCACCGTCGCAACCGAGCCCGACCCCGTCGACCTCACCGACCCCGGGCAAGAGCATCCCGGCCAAACCATCGAAACCGGTGCCACGCACCTCCGCCAGTTTCGCCCCGCCACCGGGCGGCAACAGCCACTGGGACCAGAAACTCGGCGTGTACGTGCTCGACGACCAGTCCAACACCTTCTACCGCCAGCGCACCTACTACCGCTGGAACAACGGCTGGAGCCGCGCCGTCAGCCCCAACGGCCCGTGGGAAGACACCGACATCCACGGCGTCCCGCCGGGGTTGGGCAAACAGTTCGGGCAGTGAGAAAAAACGGCGATCTTTGGATCGCCGTTTTTTTTGCTCTTTTAATCACATCTCGCAAACAGCCAACCGTCACTCCACGCCATCCTGTGCTTGATTAGAGATAACTCTAGGGTTACTTTTCAAGGGCCGAGGCAAGGAGGCGCCGGGTGCAGAGCAGGTTATTGATCAAGGAGCTTGAAGACGCAGGCTGGACGCTGGATCGGGTGACTGGCAGTCATCACATTTTCAAGCACCGTTACAACCCGAACACGATTCCCGTCCCCCATCCGAAAAAGGATTTACCGTTGGGGACGGTCAAGAGCATCAGGCGGCGTGCCGGGTTGTACAACCCGCCAGCCCGTTATGAAGGAGATCCGTAATGCAATACCCAATCTGCATTGAATGGGGTGATGAAAATACTGCCATCGGTATTCAGATCCCCGATATCCCGGGTGCCGTGACGGCGGGAGATACGTTCGAGGATGCCTACAACGCTGCCGTTGAAGTTGCCCACATCATGCTGCAGGAAATTGCCGCGGCAGGAGAGCCGATTCCGCTGCCGACGTCGGCGTCGGCTCATCGCAGCAATCCGGATTTTGCCGAGATGGGGTGGGGCATGCTGGAGCTGGATATTTCGCCGTACCTGGGCAAGACCGAGAAGGTCAACGTCACGCTGCCCGGGTACGTGATACAGCGCATTGACCGCTATGTGCGTGAACACAATGTCAAAAGCCGCTCCTCGTTTCTGGCGGATGCGGCGATGGAGAAACTGGTTCGATACTAAGGCTCGGCCAATTGTGGGAGCGAGCCTGCTCGCGAAAGCGCTGTGTCAGTCAGCGCAAATCTCGTCTGAACTGACGCCTTCGCGAGCAGGCTCGCTCCCACACTGGTTTTGTGTATTGCAGTGGTTCGGAGGTCATCCAAAACCTGTGGGAGCGAGCCTGCTCGCGAAGCTTTTGAAGCCTTAAGCCGTGGCTAATGAAGCGTGTCGTGAAGCGCTCAAGAAACGCACCAACGCCAACAGCGGAAACACGCTGCCGACAATCACGATCCACAACCAGCCGCCATGTTCGTACACCGCGCTGGCCACCGACGAGCCGAACGCGCCGCCGATGAAGATGCTGGTCATGTACAGCGCGTTCAAACGGCCTCGGCTTTTGGCGTCCAGCGAATACACTGCGCGCTGGCCGAGGACCATGTTCATCTGCACGCAGAAGTCGAGCACCACGCCAGTGACCGCCAGGCCGATGACGCTGTAGGCCGGGTGGATGAAGGCGGGCAGAAAGCTCAGGCTGGCAAAGAGCATGGCCAACAGCGAGGCGATGCGGGTGTGGCCGGCGTCGGCGAGACGTCCACTGATCGGCGCGGCGATGGCACCGATGGCGCCGACCAAAGCGAAAATCGCAATCTCGCTTTGCGACAGGCCGTGATTACGCGCCAGTTCCAGCGGTACGGCAGTCCAGAACAGGCTGAACGTGGCGAACATGCAACCCTGATAAAACGCACGCTGACGCAGCACCGGTTGCTGACGCAGCAACGTCCACAGCGAGCCGATCAGTTGCCCGTAGGTGGCGCTGTGATCCGGTTGACGCTTGGGGACGGTCAACGCCAGCACCACGCTGATCGCGGCCATCAACCCGGCAGCAATCATGAACATCGCACGCCAGCCCAGATGATCGGCGACCACGCTCGACACCGGCCGGGCCAACAGAATACCCAGCAGCAAACCGCCCATGATCCCGCCGACCACCCGGCCTCGGGATTCTTCCGGCGCCAGGTGCGCGGCGAGCGGAATCAGGACTTGCACCGACACCGAGCTGAACCCCACCAGCAGCGAAATCAGCAAAAACACATTTGGCTGATCGGTAAACGCCGCCGCCAGCAGGCTGGCAATCGCCACGAGGGTGGTGATGATCATCAACCGGCGGTTTTCCAGCAGATCGGCCAGCGGTACCAGGAAGAACAGGCCCAGGGCATAACCGATCTGCGTCAACGAGACGATGAAACTGGCCAGGGTGTCGGACAGGCCGATGTCCGGCGCGATCAGGCCGATGATCGGTTGTGCGTAATAGATGTTGGCAACGATGGCGCCGCAGCAGAAGGCGAACAGCAGCACCATGCCTCGGGTCATTGCGTGAGTCGTGGGCATAGGAATACTCGGGTCGGGCACAGGAAAGCGGTGAAGGCTAATGGACAACGCGGGTTGGCAGAAGACAGTTTCGGATGATAACTCTTATTACGTTGTGTAATGACTGGGTCTTGCGCGCCGGGTGAGTGGGTAAAGGCTGATTACTGGTCCGGCCTAAAAGCCCCTCACCCTAGCCCTCTCCCAAAGGGAGAGGGGACCGATAGGGGGATGCTTGGGAGCTACGTCGACCTGAACGTGCTTCTGTGAATCCGGAATGGGTTCGAACCAAGAAAATCGCTTCGATCCATCATCGACTCGGTCTCGCAGGTCGATGTCTGACGCAAGACACCTCACCCCAGCCCTCTCCCTCTGGGAGAGGGCTGGGGTGAGGGTCCGGGCTCAACAAAAAGGCGACCTCAGTGGGTCGCCTCTTGTTTTTCAGCTCAAGCCTTATTGGCCCGTGTAAATCTGATCAAACACCCCACCATCATTGAAGTGCGTCTTCTGCACCGTGCGCCAGTCACCAAACGTCTTCTCCACCGAAAGGAAATCCACTTTCGGGAAGCGATCGGTGTACTTCGCCAGCACCGCCGGATCACGCGGACGCAGGTAGTTGGCCGCGGCAATCTCCTGGCCTTCAGGCGACCACAGGTATTTCAGATATTCATCCGCCGCCGCGCGCGAACCTTTCTTGTCGACGACTTTATCGACCACCGACACCGGCGGCTCGGCTTCGGCGGACACGCTCGGGTAGACGACTTCAAATTGATCACGACCAAATTCACGAGCGATCATTTCCGCCTCGTTTTCGAAGGTCACCAGCACGTCGCCGATCTGGTTGGTCATGAACGTGGTGGTCGCGGCGCGGCCACCGGTATCAAGCACCGGGGCTTGTTTGAACAGTTTGCCGACGAAGTCCTTGGCCTTGTTTTCGTCACCGCCGTTCTTCAGCACATAGCCCCAGGCCGACAGGTAGGTGTAGCGGCCGTTGCCCGAGGTTTTCGGGTTCGGGACGATCACCTGCACGCCGTCCTTGAGCAGGTCCGGCCAGTCTTTCAGGGCTTTCGGGTTGCCCTTGCGGACGATGAACACCGTGGCCGAGGTAAACGGTGCGCTGTTGTTCGGCAGGCGCGTGACCCAGTTCTCCGGCACCAGTTTGCCGTTGTCAGCGAGGGCGTTGATGTCGGTCGCCATGTTCATGGTGATGACATCCGCCGGCAGACCGTCGATCACCGAACGCGCCTGCTTGCTCGAGCCACCGAAAGACATCTGCACGGTGATGTTCTCGTTGTGCTCGGCCTGCCAGTGCTTCTGGAACGCAGTGTTGTAATCCTTGTAGAAATCGCGCATCACGTCGTAGGAAACGTTAAGCAGCGTCGGCGCTGCCTGAGCGATGTTTACCAAGGCGAGGCCGGCGGCGAGAAGTGAGGCGCCAAAGAGTTTTTTCACTGCGCATTCCTTGTTCTGTGGGGTGTTGAGTCAAAGGTGAGGCGATTTGCCAGCGACTATAACGGGCGCGTGATAGTCGCTTAAAGATTAAAAAGCTCTGTGCTTATTCCATTTTCTTGAACAGCGCACTGCCACATCGCGAGCAAAAAGCGGCGGTCTGTTCATGACTGCTTTTTTTGCAAACCGGGCAGTCATGTTGCAGCTGTTCGCCGCGCATGGCGTTGGCCAGTTCAGCCGTAAAAATCCCGGTGGGCACGGCGATGATCGAATAACCGGTGATCATCACCAGCGAGGAAATCACCTGGCCCAGCGGCGTCTTCGGCACGATATCGCCAAACCCGACGGTGGTCAGCGTAACGATCGCCCAATAGATGCCTTTGGGGATGCTGGTAAAACCGTGTTCCGGGCCTTCGATCACATACATCAGCGTGCCGAACACCGTCACCAACGTGCAGACGCTGACCAGAAACACGACGATTTTCTGTTTGCTGCCACGCAGCGCCGACATCAAATAGTTGGCTTGCTTGAGGTACGGACTGAGTTTGAGCACACGGAAAATCCGCAGCATGCGGATGATCCGAATAATCAGCAAATACTGCGCATCGCTGTAATACAGCGCGAGAATCCCCGGCACGATCGCCAGCAGATCCACCAGCCCGTAAAAGCTGAAGGCATAGCGCAGCGGTTTCGGCGAGCAGTACAGGCGCAGGATGTATTCGCCGAGGAAGATCGCCGTGAAGCCCCACTCGATGTAGGCCAACAGGTCCGCGTAATTACGGTGGACGCTGTCGATGCTGTCGAGCATCACGATCACCAGACTGGCGAGGATGATCAACAGCAGGATGCCGTCGAAGCGACGCCCGGCCGGGGTGTCGCTCTGGAAAATCATCACGTAAAGCCGTTCGCGCCAATTGTTGCTGCTGTCCATGGATAACGCCTGAATCGAAGATCAGCGCAGCCTAGGTTGATTCTCCCGATGAGCGCAAGGCTCATGCGCAAACGCCGCGTTGCCAAACATCTGCATGCCGGCGTGGATCAGCCAGCCGGCGAGGATGAATGGCGCGGTCAAGGTCGCAAGGCCGACGGCGGCAAACAGCGGCGTCACCAGCAACGCCAGGATGATGCCGAGCAGCGGCAGCCACGGATGTTGGCGTTGGGAGGAGAAGGCGAGGGCGGCGAGCACAGCGTTGTAACTGCCCAGGCCGAGCAGCGCGGTGGCGGGTCCATGTTGCAGCAGACTGGAAGCGAGGCCGAGCGCCGACGCGAGCAGCGCCCAGCAGAACGCACGGCGATCGGCGATCAGCAAACCGCAGGCGATCAGGGCACCGGCCAATGGATGATCGAGAAACATGACCTGGCCGAATCCTCTCAATTCTGCGGCCAGCACATTCATCGTATGCAAATCGATAGAGGCGATGGGCGCGGACGGCTCGGCGAACAGCAGCAACAGCCAACTCAAAGCCACGAACGGCGAGGTATACGCCGGTATCGCGCGGCTGCGGTAGACGCGTTTGAGCCATTGTTGGGTGATCATCGCACTGAGGCCGCCGGCGGCGAGAATCAGCGGTGGCAACAGCGGCGACCACGGGAAATACAGGCTCAGCAGCAAACCGAGCAACACGCCGTTGTAGCTGAACAAGCCGGCCTGGCGATCGGCCTTGGCGTAATTGCGCCGCTGCGCGGTGAGCAAACCGGCGACGCCACCGAGCAGCGCCCCGGCGAACAGCACGGGCGCTGTCAGCAGGATCGCCAACAAACACAGCAGGCCGCACAGCGGATGACGCTGAAGAAAAATCTGACTGAAACCGTTGAGCAAAGCCTCGGCCCAGTCGGGGCAGTGGGTGTTGAAGTGATTGGCAGGCATGGCAGTTCTGAAAGTCAGGAAAACCGAGGTGCCTGCTTCGCGAGCAGGCTCGCTCCCACACCGGATCTGTGTCCAGTCTCGGTTCTGTGATCGACAAAGAACCAATGTGGGAGCGAGCCTGCTCGCGAAGAGGCCGGTACAGGCGCTAAATCAACGTCTCGATACGCAACGAGTTGGTCGACCCCGGCTGGCCAAACGGCACGCCGGCAGTAATCAGCAGCGTGTCACCACGCTCGGCCATGCCTTGTGCCTGGGCGATCTCCAGCGCGGTCGAGCAGATTTCGTCGACTTGGCGCAGGCGATCATTGACCACCGAATGAATCCCCCACGCCACGCTCAAGCGCCGGGCCGTCTGCAGGTTCGGCGTCAGGTTGAGGATCGGCGCTTTCGGCCGCTCCCGCGATGCACGCAGCGTCGAGGCGCCCGATTCGCTGTAGTTGACCAGCACCGCCACCGGCAGCACATTGCTGATCCGGCGGATCGCGCAACTGATCGCGTCGGACACCGTCGCCTCGGCTTTTGGCCGGCTGACGTCGAGCTGGGTCTGGTAATCCGGGCCGTTCTCCACCTGGCGAATGATCTTGCTCATCATCTGCACCGCTTCCAGCGGATATTCGCCGGACGCGGTTTCCGCCGACAGCATCACCGCATCGGCGCCTTCGGCCACGGCGTTGGCAACGTCGGTGACTTCGGCGCGGGTCGGCGCCGGAGAGAAGCGCATCGATTCGAGCATCTGCGTGGCCACCACCACCGGTTTGCCGAGTTCGCGGCAGGTGGTGATGATGTTTTTCTGAATCTGCGGAACGCTCTCGGCCGGCACTTCGACGCCGAGGTCTCCACGGGCGACCATGATCGCATCGCTCAACTCAGCAATCTCACGCAGTTGCTCGACCGCCGAAGGCTTCTCGATTTTCGCCATCAGAAAGGCCTTGTCGCCGATCAGCGCGCGAGCTTCGACGATGTCCTGCGGGCGCTGCACGAACGACAGCGCGACCCAGTCCACACCCAGCTCCAGACCGAAACTCAGGTCGCGACGATCCTTGGCCGTCAGCGGGCTGAGGTCGAGCACCGCTTGCGGCACGTTGACGCCTTTACGGTCGGACAGTTCGCCGCCGTTGAGAACCGTCGTGTCGATCGCATCGGCGTACTTGGTGACCACCCGCAGGCGCAGTTTGCCGTCGTCGAGCAGCAAATCCATGCCGGCTTCCAGCGCGGCGATGATTTCCGGGTGCGGCAGATTCACCCGACGTTCGTCGCCCGGTGTCGCATCCAGATCGAGGCGGAACGCCTGACCGCGATGCAGCTGCACCTTGCCGTCGGCGAACTTGCCGACCCGCAGTTTCGGCCCCTGCAGATCCATCAGGATGCCCAGCGGGTAATTGAGCTGGCGCTCGACTTCGCGGATCCACTGATAGCGCTTGGCGTGGTCGGCGTGATCGCCGTGGCTGAAGTTCAGGCGGAAGATATTCACCCCGGCCTCGACCAGTTCACGGATATCGTCGATGCCATCCACCGCAGGCCCGAGGGTGGCGAGGATTTTGACCTTTTTATCAGGCGTCATGGTTTGCAGTTCTCAAGGATCAGGATGGCGCGGAAGTCGTTGACGTTGGTGCGGGTCGGCTCGGTGACGATCAACGCATCGAGCGCCTCGAAATAGCCGTAGCCGTTGTTGTTATCCAGCTCGTCGCTGGCGCTCAAACCGAGTGCGGCGGCGCGGGCATAGCTGTCCGGGGTCATGATCGCGCCGGCGTTGTCTTCCGAGCCGTCGATGCCGTCGGTGTCACCGGCCAGCGCGTAGACCCCCGGTTGGCCCTTGAGGCTGTCGGTGAGGCTCAAGAGGAATTCGGCGTTGCGCCCGCCGCGGCCATTGCCGCGCACGGTCACGGTGGTTTCGCCGCCGGAGAGAATCACGCACGGCGCCGCCAGTGGCTGGCCGTGGTTGATGATCTGCCGGGCGATGCCGGCGTGGACTTTCGCCACCTCGCGGGATTCGCCTTCCAGATCACCCAGAATCAAGGTGCTGAAACCGGCCTGCCGGCATTTCACCGCCGCCGCATCCAGCGATTGTTGCGGACGGGCGATCAACTGGAAATGGCTGCGCGCCAGACTCGGATCGCCGGGTTTGACGGTTTCCGATTCCGGGCTTTGCAGCCAGTTGCGCACCGAGGCCGGAATGTCGATGCCGTAGCGTTTGATGATCGCCAGGGCTTCGGCGCTGGTGCTCGGGTCGGCCACGGTCGGGCCGGAGGCGATGACGGTGGCGAGGTCGCCGGGTACATCGGAAATCGCGTAGGTGTAAACCGTGGCCGGCCAGCAGGCTTTGCCGAGGCGGCCGCCCTTGATCGCCGAGAGGTGCTTGCGCACGCAGTTCATCTCACCGATGGTCGCGCCGGATTTGAGCAAGGCTTTGTTGATCGATTGTTTGTCGGCGAGGGTGATGCCTTCGGCCGGCAGGGCGAGCAGGGCAGAGCCACCGCCGGAGAGCAGAAAGATCACGCGGTCGTCTTCGCTCAGGTTGCTGACCAGTTCCAGCACGCGTTTGGCCACGGCCAGACCGGCCGCGTCCGGCACCGGATGCGCGGCTTCGACCACTTCGATTTTCTCGCACGGGGCGCCGTGACCGTAGCGGGTCACCACCAGACCGGACACTTCTCCCTGCCAGCAGCGCTCGACCACTTGCGCCATCGCCGCAGCGGCTTTACCGGCACCGATGACAATCACCCGACCACTGCGATCGGCGGGCAAATGGGCTTCGAGGACCTGGTTCGGATGGGCCGCGTCGATGGCTGTGGCAAACAGCTCGCGCAGCAGTTGTTGCGGATCGACCGACATGGCGGGCTCCCGGAATTCTTGTTATTGGGATGAAGCGATAACGGTGCAGCGATGCGGTCCTTGTGGAAGCTGGCTTGCCAGCGATTCAGGCAGCGCGGTCATTCAGGCAAACCGCATTGATGCCATCGCGGGCAAGCCCGCTCCCACAGGGAGCGAGCCAGAAGCACAGATTATTTATTGTCGCGAATCGAGAAATTGGCCATGTGTTCCAGGCCCTTGATCAGCGCCGAGTGGTCCCAGTTGCTGCCACCGATGGCCGCGCAGGTGCTGAACACTTGCTGGGCGTTGGCGGTGTTAGGCAGGTTGATGTTCAGCTCCTTGGCGCCTTGCAGGGCCAGGTTCAGGTCCTTCTGATGCAGGCTGATGCGGAAGCCCGGGTCAAAGGTGCCTTTGATCATGCGCTCGCCGTGCACTTCAAGGATCTTCGAGGAGGCGAAACCACCCATCAGCGCTTCACGCACCTTGGCTGGATCGGCACCGTTTTTCGAGGCGAACAGCAGCGCTTCAGCGACGGCCTGAATGTTCAGTGCCACGATGATCTGGTTGGCAACCTTGGCGGTCTGGCCGTCGCCATTGCCACCGACCAGGGTGATGTTCTTGCCCATGGCCTGGAACAGCGGCAGGGCGCGTTCGAAGGCATCGGCGTCGCCACCGACCATGATGCTCAGGGTCGCCGCTTTGGCGCCGACTTCACCGCCGGACACTGGCGCGTCGAGGTACTGCGCGCCTTTTTCGTTGATCTTCGCCGCGAACGCTTTGGTCGCAGTTGGCGAGATCGAGCTCATGTCGATGACGACTTTGCCTTTGCCAATACCAGCTGCAACGCCATCGGCACGGAACAACACGTCATCGACCTGAGGGGTATCCGGGACCATGACGATGATGAATTCGGCTTCCTGCGCCACTTCGCGTGGATTGGCTAGCGCAACAGCGCCTGCGGCAACGAGGTCGGCCGGTGCGGCGTCGTGGTGCGCCGACAGGAACAGGCTGTGACCGGCTTTCTGCAGGTTCGCCGCCATTGGGTGGCCCATGATGCCGGTGCCGATGAATCCGATTTTAGCCATGAGAAATTCCTCTTTTTATTCTGATGCTGCAATGCAGTCCTGGAGACGCAGCGGATTCAATGTGGGAGCTGGCTTGCCAGCGATTGCGGTGGTTCAAGCAACATGTTTGTTGTGTGTGCCGCCGCCATCGCGGGCAAGCCCGCTCCCACAGGGTTTTGTATTGTCCATTCAGATAGCGTTGTGGGTCTTCAGCCAGCCCAGGCCAGCCTCGGTGGTGGTCAGCGGCTTGTACTCGCAACCCACCCAACCCTGATAACCGATGCGATCGAGGTGTTCGAACAGGAAGCGGTAGTTGATCTCACCGGTGCCCGGCTCGTTGCGCCCGGGGTTGTCCGCGAGCTGCACATGGTTGATCTCGCCCAGGTGCGATTGCAGGGTGCGCGCCAGATCGCCTTCCATGATTTGCATGTGATAGATGTCGTATTGCAGGAATA
>Ga0308159_1002444_pt1 | contig 21461 bp, 15 predicted proteins | sample PhyCR1_FD_201040 | JGI IMG/M metagenome (GOLD analysis project Ga0308159, IMG submission 201040) | Phyllosphere microbial communities from UC Gill Tract Community Farm, Albany, California, United States - DLSLC.R1 | ecosystem: Host-associated > Plants > Phyllosphere > Unclassified | place: USA... | reverse complement strand
AGTGGTCGTGTACCTGAGCGGGTCCGGGATAGCGCGGGAACGGCAGTGCGGTCTTCAGGAGCGATCCGCGGAAGACGCAGAGCGCCCCCGAGAACTGGTTCTCGAGGACAAGGGCTGGAGCGGACACCGATCGTCGATGAGTGGTTGCCGCCACGACGACGCCTTCGGGATAAGTCACCACGCGCGCTTGGCCACTGACCAGAGCCGCTCGGTCGAGGTGCGAGACGAGGACGGCGAGCTTGTCCGGCATCCATTCGTCGTCTTGATCGCTCAGGGCGACCCAGGGCGCGTCGACGGGGACTTCGGCGAGCCCGCGCTCGAAGTTGGCGTAGAAGCCGACGCGCTCGTCGAAGCCCACCACCTCGAAACGATCGTCGTCGCCGATCGCTTGGCGCACCATAGCCCGCACATCGTCGGCGCCGCCGTCGGCGACGATGACGCAGTGGAAGTCGGAGAGTGTCTGCTCCTGGATCGAGCGGAGCTGACGAGTGAACAGCGCCTCGGGCGGCTGGTACGCCGCGAGGACGACGTAGCCGGGGGCGGGGGCGGTTTCGAATGCAGTCATGGCGAGGGCGTCGGGGAGACCTGTCCATGCTATCGATCGCCGTCGCCGAAAGCGTCCGACGCTAAACTGGGCGTCCCGTCCTCGTCGGCGTCGCAGCGTACCTCTCGCGGATGCGCACGAAGGCCGGAGGCTCGCCCCCCCATCGGAAGGCCGACCGCGAATGACTGCTGCTCCCGAGGTCGATCTCGTCATCCCGGTCCACGGTGGGTGGGAGTTCGTGCAATCGTGCATTCGAGCCGCTCTCGCCCAAAGTGTCCCGGCGCGCGTCATCGTGGTCGACGACCTGTCCCCCGACGACACCGCTGATCGGGTCAGCGTCGAGTTCCCCGACGTGACCCTTATCCGCAATGAGGTGAACCTCGGGTTCGCCCGCACGTGCAACGTCGGAATGGCAGCGGGTCAGGGTCGCCTCGTCATGCTGGTGAACAGCGACGTCGTCCTCGAACCCGACGCCGTCGCGGCGGCTCTTCGCGCGCTCCCCGACGACCCGTCGTCTCGCATCGGAAGCGCCGCGACCCTTCTGCTCGCCCCCGACGGCACCGTCGACTCCTATGGCATCGTGGCCGACGTGACGGGGGCGGGTTTCGTCCGTTTCCACGGTGCCGAGCCTTCACGAGCGGATGCCGAGCACCCGCCCGTGCTCGGACCCTACGGCGCCGTGGCCGTCTACCGTCGCGCAGCCCTCGAGGAGGTGGGCCTGTTCGACACGAACATCTTCATGTACGGCGAAGAGCTCGACCTCGCCTTCCGCCTCCGGGCGGCCGGATGGTCGTGCGTCGCGATCCCCGATACCGCCGGGACCCACCTGGGCGGGGCGAGCGCCGGGAAGGAGTCCGTGCGCCAACGCCGCCTCTCGGGATTCGCACGCGGCTATTTGCTCCGCAAGTACGGCGTGCTGCGCTCACGTTGGGGCCTGCGGGCGCTCGTTGTCGAGGGGATCGTCACCGGCGCGCGCCTCGTGCTGCGTCGCGACGCGGTGTCGCTCGCTGGCCGATGGGAGGGGTGGCGACGAGGGGCGCTGGCACCCCGTGTCGCCCTACCGCTCGACGCGATCGACGAAACTATCGGCCTGCGAACGTCGATGAAGATGCGCAGCAACGGTTACTGGGCGGCCCGGGACTGATCGAGTCGCACTGGACGGGGTCGCTCCGCACTCGGGACGCGGGGCAGGGTGTGACAACATGAAAGCGTGAGGGGCATCATTCTCGCTGGCGGCTCCGACTGACCATCCTGGACAAGGGTGAGTTCGGTGAGATTCACCTCATCGGCGCCGACGGTGAGAAGGACAACAAGAGCGTCATCGAGCTGGTTCTGAAGATCACGGGTCAGCCGAAAGACGCCTACGACCTCGTCACCGATCGCGCCGGTCACGACATGCGCTACGCGATCGATTCGACCAAGCTGCGCGCAGAACTCGGCTGAACCCTTACATACGGGGACTTCGAATCTGGACTCTCCGCCACCATCGACTGGCACCACGACAATGAGTCGTGGTGGGCACCCGCCAAGGACGGCGTCGGAACCTTCTACGCCAGCAAGGGGCAGTGACCTCGATGTCGATGGCCTTATCAACATGCTCGGCCTGGCCGAGCGCCTCCGGGTGCCGATCCTGCTGGCCTCTACGTCCGAGGCCTACGCACGGTGGAGTACTTCCGCCGGGTTCTCGCCTCCTGAATTGTGGCGACGGTTCGGAGCCGTCATCACAAGGGTTTTGCCCCGCACGCAGTCTTCACACCCGGGCAGGCACGTGGGCAGCTGCAGACCAAGCGCACGTCCGACGTCTGCGGCGGAGCGATGCCACCGCTGATGGGTCCGCGGGTCAGTTCTGCGACACGCTCGCGATCGCGTGCACCATTCCTGACTGTCGGAATTCGCTGGGAACGAAGAACATCGTGCCCTGGAACAGCACTGACCACGGGGTGTCCCACGCGTCCGCGATCTCGCAGTTGATGAAGTACTGCCCACCCGCGAGCGGGAGAGACCCGATCTTGTACCGGATCGTCGAGGTTCCCACGGGTGAGGGACGGTGAACGGTCTTCATCCGGCGGGTGCCGGTGCCGAAAACCTGGTGGCCCTGTGGAGTCTCGATGCTGATGCTCGAATTCCATTCACCGACGGACGCCTCAAACTCGACGTCGAGCTCGACGGTCACCGAGTCACCCGGTTCGATTAGATCGACGACAGAATCCGACGCGTCCAAGACGCGGACGGCCGTGACTTTCGCGGGCGCGGGGGTGACGGTCTGGATAGTGCCGTCTTCAGCGGCGTCCTCCTCTGCGCGCACCTCGCGGCGACGCCCCTCCAGAATCTCACGGTGGACCTTCGTCGCCTCGCCCACGGAGCCGGAGAAGGCCACCTTGCCGTGACTCAGGACTACCGCGACATCGCAGACTTCGGCGACCTGCTCGGGCGAATGGGAGACGAGGATGATGGTGCGACCCTCGCGCTGGAACTGACGGATCTTGTCCATGCACTTCCGCTGGAAGACTTCATCGCCCACCGCAAGCACCTCATCGACGAGAAGAATGTCGGGGTCCGTGTGGATCGCCACCGAGAACGCCAGACGCACGTACATCCCCGAAGAGTAGAACTTCACCTGGGTATCGATGAACTCGCTGATCTCCGAGAAAGCGACGATGCTGTCGAAACGCTCATCGGTCTCTTCCTTCGACATACCGAGGATGGCGGCGTTCAGGTAGATGTTGTCTCTCCCCGTGAGGTCCGGGTGGAATCCTGCGCCCAGCTCGAGCAACGCGGCGAGACGCCCACGACGCATGATGCGCCCTTCGCTGGGATCGATGATCCCGCCGATGAGTTTGAGAAGCGTACTCTTGCCCGAGCCGTTGCTGCCCATCAAGCCGATGGAGCTGCCGGCGCGGATCGCGAAAGACACACCCTTCAACGCTTCGAATCTCTCCTCGTGCACGCGTCCTCGCTTGCCGAGGGTGACGACGCGCTCCTTGAGCGAGTTGTCCTTTCGAATGGTGAAGGACTTGGACACCTGGTCCACGACGACCACTTCGGGCATATCGACCGTCTTGACGTTCTCGATACTCATGTCACAGCTCCTGGGCGAAGTTGCCCTGCAGGCGAGCGAAAACACGCTGACACACCCACAGCAGCAAGATCCCGGCGAGGGTTGCGATCGCCATGCGCATCGCCATCTGCGGGGGGTAGTCGGCGGGACTCCCGGCCGTCCAGAACGCCCGATGGAAGCCGAGGACCGCCAAGGTGAGGGGGTTGTTCGTATAGACCTCCAGGACCCACGCCGGGAGGTTGTATCGGGTCATGACGTCATTCACCATGTTCCAGCCGTAGACGATAGGCGCGGCCCAGAGCGACAGCATCAGAACGATCTGCGTCAGGTACTGCACGTCTCGCAGGTAGACATTGAGCGCCGACAGCAGGATGCCGAATGATCCGGCGAACAATACGACCAGAAGAATGGACGGAATCGCATAGACGATCTCCCAGCCGAGCGGCGGCGCTCCGAGCACGAAGCACGCCACGACGAGGACGACCATCTGCACACCCGACGTGAACAGCGCCGACCCCACACTCGCCAGTGGAAAGATCTCGCGCGGAACGTAGACCTTCTTCACCAATCCGCTGTTGGCCACGATGGAGCCGGTGGACGCCGAGAGCGTTTCGGAGTACAGAGCGTAGATCGTCAGACCGGAGAAGACGTAGATGGCGAAGTCGGGGAGCCCGCGCGCGGCCCCCAGGATCTCTCCCATCACCAGGTAATACACGCACAGCTGGACGATGGGGTTGATCAGGGTCCAGAGCAGACCCAACGCGCTGTCTTTGTACCGGGCCTTGATGTCGCGCCGCACGAGGAGGGCGAGGAGCTCCCTGTGGGAGAAGACCGCCCGGAACGAACTCCACGTGCCAAGGAATGATGTTCCTCCGCCGCCCGTCTGAACGAGGGATTCGCGAGAGAGCCGCTCGAAGCGCGCCCGGGCAATGTCCGTCAAAGTAGTACTCAGGCTTTCGTCACTCGGAACTGAGGAGCCTCAGTATATGCGGCGCTCACTGGGAGGCCCCGGGGAGCGACGTCCTCCCTCCTGCACGCGCGACTCGGGCGCACAGCTCGAGGATCCCGGTGTGCAAAGATCACCGTGTGAAGGGAATCATTCTTGCCGGCGGTTCGGGGACACGGCTGCATCCGATCACTCTCGGGGTCTCGAAACAGCTCATCCCCGTTTACGACAAGCCGATGGTCTACTATCCGCTGTCGACGCTCATGCTGGCCGGCATCCGGGACATCCTTGTCATCACGACCCCCCACGACCGCCCGTTCTTCGAACGCCTCCTCGGAGACGGTTCTCGCTTCGGCGTGAACATCTCCTTCGCGCAGCAGCCGTCGCCGGACGGACTCGCCCAAGCGTTCACGATCGGCGCGGATTTCATCGGCGACGACAAGGTCGCCCTCGTCTTGGGAGACAACCTCCTGTACGGACCGGGGCTCGGGACGCAGCTCAAACGGTACTCCGACGTCGAGGGCGGAGCGGTGTTCGCCTACTGGGTGTCCGAGCCCACGGCCTACGGCGTCGTGGAGTTCGACGACACCGGCCGCGTGGTGTCCCTGGAAGAAAAGCCCGCGCGGCCCCGCAGCAACTACGCGGTGCCCGGCCTGTACTTCTATGACAATGACGTGGTCGAGATCGCTCGCGGGCTCGCTCCGTCACCGCGCGGCGAGTACGAGATCACCGACGTGAACAGGGCGTACCTCGACGCCGGCAAGCTCCGTGTCGAGGTGCTTCCCCGCGGGACCGCGTGGCTAGACACCGGCACCTTCGACCAGATGACGGATGCGGCCGACTACGTGCGCACGATCGAGCGACGCACGGGCATGCGTATCGGTGTACCCGAAGAGGTGGCGTGGCGGCAAGGATTCCTCACCGATGACGATTTGCGCGAACGTGCGCAGTCGTTGGTGAAGTCGGGCTACGGCGGGTACCTGCTCGAACTTTTGGAAAGAGGGCGTTGAACATGCATCTCCTCGTCACCGGCGGCGCCGGTTTCATCGGCTCCAACTTCGTACACCACGTCGTGGCGCACACCGACCACCGGGTCACAGTCCTCGACAAGATGACCTACGCGGGCAACCGCGCCTCGCTCGCCGGTCTGCCCGAGGACCGGGTGAGCCTCGTCGAAGGCGACATCGCGGATGCGGAGCTCGTCGATCGGCTCTTCGCCGAGACCGACACCGTGGTGCACTACGCCGCCGAGTCGCACAACGACAACTCCCTGCACGACCCCCGCCCGTTCCTGGACACGAACATCATCGGCACGTACACCCTGCTCGAGGCGGCCCGCCGGTACGACCGCAGGTTCCACCACATCTCCACCGACGAGGTGTACGGCGACCTCGAACTCGACGACCCCGCGCGGTTCACCGAGAGCACTCCCTACAACCCCTCGTCGCCGTACTCGTCTACGAAGGCCGGCTCCGACCTCCTCGTCCGGGCGTGGGTACGCTCCTTCGGCGTACGGGCCACGATCTCCAACTGCTCAAACAACTACGGCCCGTACCAGCACGTCGAGAAGTTCATCCCTCGCCAGATCACCAACGTCTTGCGCGGCGTTCGGCCGAAGCTCTACGGCGCCGGCGAGAATGTCCGCGACTGGATCCACGCCGACGATCACTCGTCCGCCGTCCTCACGATCCTGGACAAGGGCGAGATCGGCGAGACCTACCTCATCGGCGCCGACGGTGAGAAGAACAACAAGGATGTCGTCGAGCTGATCCTGACCCTCATGGGCGAGCCCGCCGACGCGTACGACCACGTCACGGACCGAGCCGGCCACGACCTTCGATACGCGATCGACTCCACCAAATTGCGCACGGAGCTCGGCTGGCACCCCGCCTACGGCGACTTCGAGGCCGGGCTGGCGGCGACCATCGACTGGTACCGCGCCAACGAGTCGTGGTGGACACCCGCGAAGGACGGCGTCGAAGCCTTCTACGCCAGCAAGGGCCAGTGATGGCCGCCACCTTCGGCAAGCAGTTGAGCGTGACATCGACCAACATCCCGGGTCTCGTCGTCTTCGATCTCCCGGTCCACGGCGACAGTCGCGGGTGGTTCAAGGAGAACTGGCAGCGCGAGAAGATGAGCGCTCTGGGTCTGCCCGACTTCGGCCCCGTCCAGAACAACGTCTCGTTCAACGACGCCGTCGGCACCACCCGCGGCATCCACGCCGAACCCTGGGACAAGTGGGTCTCCGTCGCTACGGGCCGGATCTTCGGTGCGTGGGTGGACCTTCGCGAGGGACCGTCGTTCGGCGAGGTCTTCACCACCGAACTCGACCCGTCGCGAGCCATCTTCGTTCCGCGCGGGGTCGGTAACTCATACCAGACACTCGAGCCCGATACGGCGTACACCTACCTCGTCAACGACCACTGGTCACCCCGCGCCGAGTACTCGTTCCTGAACCTCGCCGACGAGACCTCGGCGATCAACTGGCCGATACCCCTCGCCGACGCGGAGATCTCCGTCAAGGACCTCGCCCACCCGCGTCTGCGCGACGTGACGCCCATTCCCCCGCGAAAGATCCTCGTCGTCGGTGCATCCGGTCAGCTCGGCCTCGCCCTCCAGCAGGAATTCGCCGGGTTGTCGCATGTCGAGTACGCGACTCGAACGGACCTGGACCTCAACGCCCCCGACATCGACGGCGCTCGCCGCTGGCGAGACTATGGCGTGATCATCAATGCCGCCGCCCACACCGCCGTCGACACCGCCGAAACGCCCGACGGTCGTCGTGCCGCGTGGGCCGCCAATGTGACCGGAGTCGCGGCCCTCTCCCGGATCGCGACCGCAAACGGCCTCACCCTGGTCCACGTCTCCAGCGATTACGTCTTCGACGGCGCCATCGATCGGCCCTACCGTGAGGACGACCCCGTGTGCCCCCTCGGCGTGTACGGACAGACCAAGGCGGCGGGTGATGCGCTCGTCTCGACGGTGCCTCGGCACTACATCGTCCGGACCTCGTGGGTGATCGGCGAGGGCAAGAACTTCGTCCGCACGATGGCAGCTTTGGCCGACCGAGGCGTCGATCCGCGTGTCGTAGACGATCAGGTGGGGCGCTTGACCTTCACCGGTGACATCGCGGCCGGTATCCGCCATCTCATCGAGAGCGACGCGCCCCATGGCGTGTACAACCTCACGGGAAGCGGCGAGCCGATGTCGTGGGCCGAGGTAGCTCGCCGGGTATTCGACCTCACTGGTCACGACAGCGCACGGGTCACGGGCGTCTCCACCGACGACTACTTCGCCGCCGCCACCGCCCCGGTGGCCCCCCGCCCGCGTCGCAGCGTGTTGGATTTGTCCAAACTCGAGGCCACGGGCTTCCGGACGACACCGGCTGCCGACTCTCTCGCGACGCTGCTCGGAGTCTGACCCCGTCGGCGGGCACGTGCGTCGACGGGACCACTGCACGCCGCCGAGTAGCATGGAACGAGCAGTTCGACTGGAGGCATAATGGCAGATTCCCCACGTGCATTGATCACCGGAATCACGGGACAGGACGGCGGGCACATCGCGAGCCTCCTGCATTCCAAGGGATACGAGGTGTTCGGGCTCATTCGTGGTCAGAACAACCCCCGCCGTGAAGCGACGCAGAGCGAGTTCCCGTACGTCACCCTGATCGAGGGCGACCTCACCGACCCGACATCGCTCGTCCGCGCTGTGGAGACGAGCGACCCCGACGAGTTCTACAACCTGGCGGCCATCAGCCATGTCGGCTACTCGTTCAAGAACCCGACCCTCACCGCAGACGTGACCGCGAAGGGCGTTCTCAACGCTCTCGAGGCCGTCCGCATCACCGGGCGAGCCCAGAAGACCAAGTTCTACCAGGCTTCCACATCCGAGATGTTCGGCGGTCTCGACTACAACCGGCCCGGTGCCGGATACAACGAGAACTCCCTGTTCCACCCGCGCAGCCCGTATGGCGTCGCAAAGCTCTACGGCCACTGGATCGCCAAGAACTACCGCGAGAGTTATGACATGTACGTCTCGTGCGGCATCCTCTTCAATCACGAGGGCGAGCGCCGCGGCGTCGAGTTCGTCACGCGAAAGATCACACACGCCGTGGCCCGCATCAAGCTCGGCCTGCAGCCGCACATCGAACTCGGCGACCTGTGGCCCAAGCGCGACTGGGGCTACGCCGGAGACTATGTCGAAGGCATGTGGCGAATGCTGCAGCACGAAACCCCCGATGACTTCGTCCTTGCGACCGGCGAGACCCACTCCATCGAGGAGTTCCTCACTCTTGCCTTTGCCGAGATCGGCGTCGACGACTGGAAGCCCTACGTCGTGCAGAACCCCGCGTTCATGCGTCCCGCCGAGGTCGACATCCTGCTCGGCGACCCTGCCAAGGCCGAGAACGAACTCGGGTGGCGCCGCGAGGTCGATTTCCCGGGCCTGGTGGCGCGAATGGTCGCCCACGACCTGCAGCAGCAGTCGGCTTTGCTGAGCAACCCCGCGTGACCTTCACCCTCGCTATCACGGGGGCGAACGGATTCGTCGGCCCGCACGTCGCCCAGCTCGCACAGCGAGCGGGAATGCGCGTGTGGGCCGCGGGCCGTGAGGCGGACCCGGCCGAGCGGCTCGCTCCGTTCTGCGACGCCTACTACGGAACCGACCTGACAGGTGATTGGCCGTTCCCGGTCGGGGTCGACGCCGTGGTGCACCTCGCCGGGCTCGCCGCCGTCGGGCGGTCGTTCTCGGAGCCGCAGCGTTACCTCGAAGTCAACAGCTCGATCATGACCGTGATGTGCGAAACCCTCCTCGCACGGTCCGAGGGCGCGCGTGTGATCGTCGTCAGCTCGGGCGCCGTGTACGCCCCTCCGTCCGAGGGGAGATCGGTCGACGAGGCCCACGCGATGGCCGCGACATCGCCCTATGCCGTGGCGAAGCTGCTCGTCGAGACCCAGGCCGAGTACTACTCGCGACGGGGAGTCGACACCGTGGTGGCGCGTCCGTTCAATCACATCGGTCCGGGCCAGGGACCAGGCTTTCTCATCCCGGACCTGACGCGGAAGCTGCGGTCCGCGGTGCCCGGCGAGCCACTGCAGACGGGCAATCTTTCCACCGCGCGCGACTACACCGATGTACGTGACGTCGCGGCGGCATACGTCACCCTCGCGTCGGCCTCGGTGCACGAATACGCGACGTACAACGTCGGCTCAGGCCGATCGCACACGGGCGCCGAAATGCTCGAAGCACTTGCCTCCGCACTCGATGTGCCCGTTCCTCCGACGAGCATCGACACGGGGCTCTTGCGTCCCGGTGACGTCGCGGACGTCCGCGGTGACGCATCTCGCTTGCGCGACGAGTTCGGCTGGGTCCCCACGATCGACTGGCGTTCTTCAATCACCGACTACGTCGGCGCACTCGAATGACCCGCATGCGAATCCCTCGTCTCGCGACGCTCGCGCGGAAGAGCCTCCGGCGATTCAGGGGTTCCGCGTTCGCGCGCCCGGTCGTTCACGCTCTCGACCGCGTCTGGTGGGCGCGGGTGATCCGTCGCGCCGACCTGATCGACGACGACCTGATCCGTGCGCAGGGGTTCCGCACCCCGCGCGCCGCGCTGCGAGCCTACGTGCGCGGCGGCTTCCGCACCGGGGTGACGCTGAACCCGCTCGCAATGGAACGCCTTATCGCCTCGCAGCTCTCCGATGTCGGTCGGGTCCCGGCGCTCTACGCCTATCTGGTCAACGACCCCCGTCGCATCCGCGTCAGCGTGAACTGGGACGCGGTGGGCTGGGCGGAGGCGCATCCGGAAGCCCTCTCCGACCCTGCGGGTCCGCTCGGCCACCGCTGGCGGCTCGCGCGGGCGGAAGGCCGGATCGCGCTCGGCACGAAGAAGGAGACGACGAGCGTCCCCTGGTCGACCGTTGTGTCGGCGATGGGACGCTCCGCGCGGAGAGAGCCGAGCGGACCAATGGCCTCGTCGTCGGTCGCGCGTATCGTGGTCTGTGAGGTAGGGAAGGACGAACCCGACCTCGCCTACGCCCTCGACGCCGTGTTGGACACCGCGGCCCAGGCAGCTACCGACCTCGTCATCGCCCTCGACAGCGACGAGGTCGAGTCATGGCTCGCCTGTACGCTGGTGTGGGCTTGGCACCCTCGGGTCCGCGTGCAGACCCGAGATGCCCGTCTGATCGACAGCCTCCCCGTGGCGCCAAACGGAGTGGTCGTCGTGCGCGGCGCCGGTAACGAGATCTCGTCCGCCGATCTCCATGCTCTCGCGACAGCCGGAACCGAAGGGCCCGTCGCTCCTCTGTGGCTCGACGAGACCGGGGCCATCGCTTCCGCCGGACTCGTCGTCAGCGGCGGACGGTATCGGCATCTGCTGAGCGGTCACCCCGCCGAGGATGCGCAAGCGGCCGGCGAGTGGATTGCCGTGCCGCGCATCGCCGCCCCCACCTTCGCCCACCCGCTGGGGAGTAGCCCCAACGGCCCGGGGCGGACGCTCTTGGGCGCCGTCGTGCGCGCTCCCCGCCTGTCTCCGCCGATCGAGTCCGCGCCCGGACCTGACACCGATGTGGACCCTTATCTGCGTCCGGCCGGTCTCGTCGCCGTCGCGGGAGCGGGGGGAAGGCCGCGCGTGGAACGGCGACTCCCCGACGCCACCTCTGCGGGAGCGACTCCCCGGCTGAGATGGGCTCTGAAGATCGCAGCCCCCCCGGGCCGACCCGGGGAGTTCTGGGGCGACACTCACTTCGCCCGGGGATTGGCGGACGCACTTCGACGTCTCGGCCAAGACGTCGTGATTGACGCCTACGAGGCGCGGAAACGTCCGTCCGCACGGCTCGACGATGTGGTCCTCGCGCTTCGCGGGCCTGAACCCATCGACGCTCAGGATGACGCTGTCTCTCTGCTCTGGGTCATCAGCCACCCCGATGAGTTGACCGCTGGCGAGGCGGCGAGCTTCGATGCGGTGTTCGCGGCGTCCCGGTCATGGGCCCGCGAGACGAGCGTCTCGTGGGGCCGTGAGGTGAGGACTCTGCTGCAGTGCACCGACACGCGGCGTTTCCACCCGCGGGGATTGCCGCGCACCTCGGAGCGGGTGTTCGTCGGCACCGCGCGCGGTATCGCCCGTCCGTCCGTGGTCGAGCCTGTGAAGGCGGGCCTGCAACTCAGCGTGTACGGCCCCGATTGGACCGGCTACATCCCGGCCCATACGGTGGTCGCGCGAAGCGTGCCCAATGCAGCACTGCCCGCCCTGTACGAGAGTGCCGACATCGTGATGAACGACCACTGGCCGGCCATGCAGCGGGCGGGCTTCATCTCGAACCGGCTTTTCGATGTCGTTGCCGCGGGCGGACGTGCGATCAGCGACGAGGTGGACGGGGTCGGCGAGATCTTCGGCGGAGCGGTTGCGACCTATCGGACGATCGACGAGTTGCTGACGCTGCTGCGCCGCCCTTCCGAGGAGGTGTTCCCCCTGCCCGAGGAACTCGCGCGCATCGGCGCTGAAGTGCGCGCGGCGCACTCCTTCGATGCGCGTGCCCGCACACTCCTCGATCGCGCACTCGAACTGCGCTGACGCTCACCCGGGCCGCGCCGGTTCAGATCGCGGACGCAGAGAACGTCGCCAGAGCGCGCCCGAATTCCACCGGCGCCAGCTCGGCGATTCGTCGTGCGGTCGCATGCCCGTTGCTACGCACCTCCGACCAGACGCTGTCGATCGCAAGAGAATCGGCAAGCGAGCGGTCGAGCGTCTCGAGGGCGCCCGGGTCGAACCTCAGCGCGTTGTAGCCATCCAACACCTCATGTCCGAGGACGGGCTCATGAGGCAGGACATATACAGCGCCGCACGACATCAACGCGAGAGGGACGAGAGAGTTTCCGCGCGCTACGAAATCCACGATCACGCGCGGCCGGCGGTCGATCACGGAGTCGAGATCGGCCTGCGAATCGATGTCATCGAGTGGCATCACGACATGCGCGAATTCACGGGCGGTCGCCCGAAGTCGCTCGCGCTGGGACGCCGTCGCGCCGATGACCACTACGACCCTCTCGCTCTCGGCCGACAACTCCCTCGGGGGAAGAGCCGGTGCTACGCGAGCCCGCGCCTCCCACGCCGTGTCGATCGGCAGCTGACGCTGCACCCAGGGGTTGGGGGCCACATAGTCGAAGTCGGGACGGTATCCGGCGACGATCCGCGCTTGGAGCGCCGGGTCTTCGGGGTGGAACGCGCTCTCGACGCCCGGGAGGACGTATACAGGGAGCCCGCCCCCAGCGGTGGACAGCCAGACCGTCTCGGACGCCGTCCAATCGGCCGCGATGACGATTCCGGTGCCGTCGGACAGCCGCTGGATCAATTCTTCGTCGGGTGCCACACCGGAGACGCGGTGATACGACACGGCGCGGCCGGACTGTGCATCGCAGATGCGCCGCACGTAGGCCTCCCAGAGTGAACCCGAGGCCGGACCGAGGACGACGTCGAGCGGGGCGTCTTCAGGCAGACGGCGCGTGAGGAGCTGATCCTCCCACCGCGCCCAGAAGCGCCGCATGGAGGCGAGTTCGCGGTGCCCTTGGCTGTACCCGCGGCTCGCGGATTCGTGGTGCACGAGCAGGGCTGCGGGCTGATAGTAGCTGCGGATGCCGAGCTTCCACGCGCGCATCGCGTAGTCGACATCTTCGAAACCCAGCCAGAACTCGTCATCGAGCCCCCCCAAACGGTCGAACGCCTCGCGCGTGACATAGAGGCATGCCCCGGAGGCGCCACGATTGTAGCCAGCGACGTTGGCGACCGGCCGTGTCGCCGGGGCACCGGTGTGAAAATGGCTCCACCACTGCGGGGCATGCTGACGTGCGTGATAGTGCCCCGCGTATTGCAGTCGACCGTCGGGGTAGACCAGGCGAGGGCTGACGAGGCCGATTCGGGGGTCGATCGCGTACGCGCTGTACTGCAGGATCTCGAGCCAGCCGGGCTGGGCGACGATGTCGCTGTTCAGCAGAATGATGTCGCCAGGGGCCTCGGACATACCGACGTTGACCGTCCCGGAGAACCCGCGCCTCTCGCTCTTCTCGATGACACGCACCCGCGAGTTCTCGAGCTGTCGCAGTTGGGCGACGACCTCGACGTCGATGTAGTCGTCGACGATGACGATCTCCCACTCGGCATGCTCGCAGGTGCGCTCCACGCTCGCGACCGCCTCCCGGATGAGGTCGACGTCGTTGTAACTGGGGATGACGATCGTGACCGGTCGGGCATTGTCCCGGAACCAGGTCCCCGCCGCCACCCGAGTCGTTTCGTCGACTGGGCCGCCGATCATGTTGGCAAGATAGGAACGGCGGGTACGGCGGTCGCGGTACTTCCCCTTCCACGTTTCCGGCATCGAGCGGTAGAGGCGTCTGGCGGCGCCGTGAAGAATCTGCAACATGTCGGTCTACGTCCATCAGCGAGTCAGGAACCCCAATGATATCGATCACGAACGCGGACGTCGCCCGATCGAGGTTGCTGGTGGTCGCAACGGATGTCGTCGGCGAGCGCATGGCGGGCCCCGGTATCCGAGCGGTCCGAATCGCAGAGCAACTCTCTCGCGTGTCCACGGTGACGCTTGCCGTGAGTGCGGGCGACGTGGCTTCGGTTCCCTTCCTGAGCGCCGGACCGTTCACCGTCCGCACCTACGGCGACGGCGACGAGCTGGTCAGCATGATGGGGGAGCACGATGTCGTCTACAGCCAAACCCTCGACCCTGACGTCATCACACGTGGCGCCGCGACGGGGGTCCGCTTCATCTTCGACCTGTACAACGCCCTCCCCGCCGAGGCCATCGGGGCCGAGAACATCGGGGGGTTCACTGATGCGCAACAGAAGGACCGCGTCTTCGACGATGTGCTCCATCAGTTCCGAGTGGCCTTGCGCATCGGGGCATACTTTGTCACGTCGAACGACAGACAGCGCGATTTCTGGATCGGTTACGCGCTGGCATCCGGCGCTCTTCGTCCGAGCACCCTCCGCGGTCGCGAAGTGGCCGACATCATCGGGCTCGTCCCGTTCGGTATGCAAGACGACGACCCGGTGGCCAAACGATCCGCCCTACGCGAGGACTTCGAACTGCAGGATAAGGATTTCCTTCTCGTCTGGGCCGGCGGCATCTGGGACTGGTTCGACGCGGAGACCCCTATTCGAGCCGTCGCCGAGCTCCGCGGCGAGGGCCATCCGGTCTGTTTGGCTTTCTACGGAACGACGCACCCGAACGAGCTGATCGGAGCCCCGCCGTCGGTCGAGCGGGCGAGATCGCTTGCTCAGCGTCTCGGCGTCCTCGACCAGGGCGTGTACTTCGTCGATGGCTGGGTTCCCGCCGACGACCGTGCGGATTATCTCGTGGGGGCCGATGCCGCGGTGTCGGCGCACCGGCCCTCGTTCGAAACGCGTTACGCGTTCCGCACCCGGATCCTCGACCACTTCTGGGCCCGTCTCCCCAGCGTCGTCACCGAAGGGGATTGGTTCGCCGAGTACATCCGCGACGAAGACCTGGGGGTCGTCGTGGCTTGCGAGGACGTGGCGGCCATGAAAGCCGGCATCATCGAGTTAACACACCGCCGCGCTCGGCGCCGCATGGGGCGTCACATCGACGCTGTTCGCGACGCCTGGAGATGGTCGGAAACAACCCGTCCACTCCGCATGGTGGTCGAGAACTGGGACGTCCTCCTCGTGCCCGGAAACGCCACGGCCGAGTCTGCCGACGGTATGCCGTAGAGGCCACGCGATGCGCCCCCGAGGTTCTCACCTCCGGGGCGACCCCACGGGACGGTGCCCAGCACTCGCCGGAAGCACCATGCCGCGGGTCAGTTGGATTTCGGCGATGACTGGTCGATGCCCACGTCGCTGAACGGCGTCGCTGTCAGGCCGGAACTCGCGGCCCGCGAGTAGAAGTCCGCCACGATGTCCAGCACGCGCGGCCAGTGGTACCGCTCCGCTGTCTCGAGACCGCCCCGCCGGAGGCGCTCCCGTTCGTCCGGATCGGAACGGAGACGGTCGATAGCCGCCACGAGGGCACCATCGTCGTCTTGCCCGACGACGATGCAGTTCTCGCCGTCGATGCAAAAATCGCGGTTGCCGTGAGAATCCGTGGTGATGACGGGGCACCCGGCCGCCATCGCTTCGAGGACCGGGAGGCAGAAACCCTCGTGGCGCGAGGTCTGAACGAACATCGTCGCCGTGTTGTAGAGCTCGTTCACGTGCGGATCCAGGGGGCGGACGACGTACTCCGTCCGCTCGTCCTCGAGAATGTCGGGCTCCGTTCCGAACATCAGCAGCCGCGGGCGGCGCTCCCCCATCGCCCGCCAGGCGCGAGCGGTCATCGCGAAGTTCTTCTGGAAGAACGACCGACCGATAGCCAGCACCGTGTCCTCCTCGCGAGGGACCTCGGCGAGCTGATGGAAGACCGTCTCGTCATAACCGTGAGGCACGAGCGTCGCCGTCATTCCGATCTGCTCCAGCTCGCCGACCTGGTAGCTCGCCTCCGTGATGCCGAGGAACTCGCTGCGGTAGCCCGCGACGACGGCTGCCTGGACGACCTGATCATCGGGGAAGAACCACGTCTCGAACTCTTGGATGAGATAGACGGGGAGGCCGTGGTTGACCGATCCCAACCACACGATCTCGGCCGTCTCCCACCACGTCGCCACCTTGATGGCATCGGCATTGCGCAGGGAGAGCAGCAGATCGCCGTAACTGTCGAACGTGCGGACGGGGACGTGGAGTTCGAACCAGGTGGGAGCCGTCTGCAACGACCAGATCTCGACGTCCATCCCCCGCGCGGCCAATCCGTTGGCGATCTGAAAAACCGCGCGGATCCCGCCGCTGATCGATGTTGCCGTGAGGACGAAGATCACCCGGACCCGCTCACCGTCTTCCGACACCGTACGCCGCATGAGCCATTCGCGAGCATCAGAGCTCACGGACAAGCTGGGGAGTGTTCTCACATCGAAGACGACGGGGCTGAAGCACAGGGTGCGGATGTTGCCCGCCCAGCCCTTGCGCACGAGCTCCGCGACCTGAACGTCGAGCCGCGTACCGGACAGATGGCGGGTGGGAACGTCGACGCGGTCGAGCGCGAAGGAGGTCGCGTAGAAGCCATGGGCGGGGGCGGTGAGCACGTAGCGCGGAATGGAATCCTGGCCGTAGTCCTTCACGCTGCTCGGGCTCGGAACGTACTCGCCCTTGCGTCGATCGAACTGGAACCCGCTTGTCACCACACCGTCGACGCGGTAGGCGGGAGTGACGAAGCCCGTCTCTTTCTCCGGCTGGTACTCATGGGCTGCGAATTGCAGCTGCATCAGCTCCGCGATCTCGGGGAGAGGCTGACCCGCGTCGAGCAGGAGGAGGTCCCACCTGCGCCGCCGCCCGTGCATGTAGGCCAGAACCTCGGTGAGGTCGAACTCCGCCGCTCCCCGCACTCCGGTGCGGGTCCAGGTCTCGGCGGAGAGGCTGCGCGTGAAGGGAACGGCTGCGTCGCCGACGAGGAAGTGAACGTTCATGCGGCTCGCGGTACGCGTCATCCACGCCCCGAGGGAGGGCGACGGGGTGCCATACAGGGCAATCACCAGCTGGGGGCGGACGATCGTGTACCAGCCCGCGGCACGTTGCGAGGTCAAGGCGGTGGAGATGCCGTTCGGAAACGTCAGTCCCTCGACCGCTCGCCATTGACCGAGCGCACGACGGCGTACGCGGAAGGCCTGAGGGCCGAGCTCTACCAGAAGCGAGGCTTGGAACAGCGCCGCCGACACGCGCTCGATGAGGCGCGCGAGACGGCGAGACACCGCGCGAGGCAACCGATCCAACATTCACGATCCTTTCGACCACAGACCACCCAAGTTTAGGTGGCATTGCGTAACATCCCTGTCCCGGCCTCGGCGTCCCTCGACCGGCACGTCAGTACGCGGGGCCGATCTTCAGCAGAGCGAGAGCCTCGCGACTGATGGTGAGCACTCGTGGCGAGGGTGTACCCGCGATCTTTTGGAGCTGCGGCACAGAGGTGACATGACGGTATGCACCCCCCACGGCGTAGAAAATCCGAGTGTCATCGGCGGGGCGGATGAAAACCAGACCCGCGCCCTCCGTCGTGATGGCCAGCGCGGAGCATGTGGACGGGTCGAGCGACGCGACGACGAAACCCTCAGTCGCCGCGGCAGTTACGGGCCGCAGGGACCCCGAAGCCACATAGAAGGAACTCCCACCGCACGAGACGAACGGCTCGAGGTTGCCGATCTGCGGCCAGTTGTAAGCGGCGGAGGTGGGGACATTCGTGCTGAAGACGCCGGAGGGGAGGCCGAATTCGGCAGCACGCGTCCAGGAGGGCAGGTAGAACAAACGACCGTCGCCTGTGGGCAGCCACACACGACTGTCACCGGCGAACATGATGAACTGGCCGTTCGCGAAACGGGTCTGCGTCGACACGCGGTACCGCGCCACGACCGATCCCGGGAGGAGCGCCGCGTACGGCACCGTCCCGAGGTTGTACGTCGCGGCTACCGCGTCGTCATACATCGGCTGCATCTCGGCGCCGACCATCCGATAAACCGTCGCGGCCGAGTCGGTTCGCCCGAAAGGACTCATCGGCTTGCCCACACTCAGGGACGCGAGGTCTGCACCCGTCACGTCGATGATGAGATTCTGGCAATTCCCGCCCCAGAGGGCGATGAGGTCGCAGCTATCGAAGTAGTGCAGTTCCCGCGAATCGAGGTAGTAGACGGCCCCTGTGGTCGAGTTGCGCACATAGAGGCTCGCATCGCCGCCGTCCGCGAAACGGTCGAGGTACTCACGCGTCACTGCCGAAGGGTCACCGAATGCCGCTCGCCACTGCGCCCACGCGTGGGGCGGCATGTGGTATCTACGATTGCCGGACACGAGATAGATGTCGTTGGCCACGGAAACGATCCGGCGGTTCTGCTCGCGCGTCGATCCGAACCAGTCTGTGAATGTGCGCCAGAAGTTGCGGTTGCCGTAGGCAGAGCAACCGTCGCCCGTGCCGTAGAGGTTGTTCAGGGCCGCCCGATTGGGCACGTATGGGGTATAGATGTAAAGGCCGGCGGTTGCGGCATTCTCGATGTACACACGCTGAGTACCGCACCCGCCATCGGGGTTGTACAGGATGTTGTTCCATCGACCGGACTGGTAACCCCACCACGTCGGATTGAGGCGGTAGACCTCGAACTGACGCGCCGCGTAGTAGACCTGGTAAAAGAAACCGGCGGTCGCCTTGTCGCACGGGGCCGTGTCCGGGCATCCCTGGCCGGTAGCCGCGGAATAGTTCCACGACGACGGAGCCGTCGAGGTGATGAGACCCTGTTCCTTCTGCAGCAGAACCAGAAGAGCCTTCTGGCTGATGCCGCACGAGCGAGCGACCTTGTCGATGATGGTCGAGGCGCTCTCGTTCGCCGCACCGGAGTAGCCGTTGCAGTACTTGTCGGCGGGCCTGTTGTCCGTGTTCTGCCGGTAATCCTTGACGCAGGTGTACCCCGACTGGCAGTTGCGCACCTGGCGCTCCATGAAAGCCTGGATCTCGGCGGAACCCATGGCGTTGCCGTCGTAGAAGACGGAATCGTCGATGATATTGCCCGGGTTCCAGTCCGCGGCATTGGCTGCCGCGGCGGAATCCACGGGGGCGATCGTGGCGGGGAGTGCGAGAGGGGCGGCCACGAGCAGAGCGAGCGCGCAAGCCCAGACCGCGACCATCGCCGCGAAGCGGCAGCGGCGGCGGCGGGTGGGACGGATCACGAGGTCGGCTCGACCGTCGTCACCGCGGACGTGGCCGATGTGGTGCGCGACGAGTAGGTGACCTGGAAAGCCGGGTCGGCCGTGTCGCCGACGGCGATGGACATGAGACCGCAGTAGGTCACGTCCTTTCCCTCGTTAGCCGTGGAGTCGACCTTCGCCCCCGAGGACACCAGAGTGAGCGTGCACGTCCCACCGGACTCCGAGACCCCCGGCACCATCGCCGAGACCTCGAGGGTGCCGTCGCGGACCTCGGAAGTAATGATCAGAATCTGACCGTTGTACGGAGCATCCGTCGCTGCGCCCCCCCCTTCAGTCGGGGCCGGCGACGGTGTGCCGGTGGCCTCAGGCGACATCGTGGGCGTCGCGGTCGACGCGGTCGGGCTCGGGGTGGGGGTTGCGGAGCCGGTAGCCCCGGCGCATCCGGAGAACGACAGAGCCCCGGCCAGGAGCAGCACGGGCATCACGACGCGCGTGCGCCGGAGGGAGGACGGTACGGCAGCGTCGATGGCGTTCTTCACGCTAATATTATGCGCGCGCGAGCGCCGACTCGCCTCCACCCACGCCGCGAGACACCAGGTCGTTATCGACGGACGACTCTACGCCGCAGACGCCGCAGACGCGACCACAGCGGCTGATGCGCATCGAGTTCCTGCCGGAGGTCGTCCCGGATCTCCTTACGCATCCGGGCCGCGGTTTGAGCGAGACGCTCGTCAATGTGCGCAGCGAGCTCCGTGTGCAGGTCAGCGAGGTACAGCGGCAGCCCCTCCCCCTCTCGCCCGATCCACTCCGCGAGCGCGCGATCACGTACCCGCGCATCGTCGATGGCGTGCGCCTCGGTGAGGGCGAACATGCTGTTGGCGTCGAGGCCCGTGGCATCCGGTCTCTGCGTCCAGAAAGCGAGCGCTTCTCCCGGGAGGAAGCCGATCCCCCCGTGCCGAAGGATCCGAAGGTAGAGATCCCAGTCCTCGACGGCGTCGAGCGACTCGTCGTACCAACCGATCTCGTCGTGGATCGACCGCCGATAGAGCACCGAAATGGGGACGGCCCGGTTCACGCTGAGCATCTCGGTCAGCGAGATGCGTTGCATACCCGCCCAGAACGGCGCCCGCCCGGCCTCGACCCACGCACCGTCGCGCTTCTCTTCGTAGACGATCTCTGTCGGCACGGCGACGGCCGCGTCAGAAGGGGTCGCATCGAGCCACGCGAGGGTTCGAGAGAGGAACTCGGGATGCCAGCGGTCGTCGTCGTCGTGAAGTACGACGTACTCGGTACCAGCGTCGCGAACACCCCGATTCGCAGCGACGCAGCGACCGCCCTCACCGTCCGCGATGTGAAGGACGGAGACGTCGAGGCCGGCCCCCGCGACGATCGATTCGACCTCGGCGGGGTCTCCCCCGTCGTTCACCACGATGACCCGGTGGTCGACGAAGGTCTGAGCGCCGATGTCGCTCAGCGCCCGTCGGAGGAAGTCCGGCCGCCGCCGGGTACGGACGACGATCCCGACGCGCGCAGTCATGCTGTCGAGCATAGGGGCCGTCGGCCTCACAGCTCCGCGTGCAGCGCCCACACCCGCTCGGCCGACGCTCTCCACGCGAAGCCCTTGGCGCGGTCGCCGGCCAGGACCCGCAGTCGCTCGGCGTCCTCGCCCAGGGCACGCTCGAGGGCGGCACCGAGCTGGTCGGAGGTCGCGAAGGCGGCGGCGTCGGCGAGCACTTCGTGCAGCACCGGGGTATCGACGGCGGCGATGGGGACACCCACCGCGAGGGCGTCGACCGCCCGCCACGGCCAGTCGGCCCGGGGGCTCGCGGCGACGAAGGCCGCGGCGTGCGAGAGGATCGCTGCGCGATCCCAGCGGTCGAGCGAGCCGCGGGCATGGATCCGCGTCTCGGCGAGGCCCGCGGCCGAGGCGATGTCGATGACGGCCGGCGCCTCCCCCTCGGGGACGTCGAGGACGACGACGTCGCCCTCCCAGCCGGACGCGACCACGGCCGCGAAAGCCGCGCCGAGGGCGTCGGAGGCCGCGCTCCCTCCGGCGGCGGCGACGAAGATCTGAGGCAGATCGAGGGCGCGGAGCCGCCCCACCGCATCCGACGGGACGCGCAGCCCCGCTGCCGGGGCCCCGTTGATCACACGGACTTTCTTCACCAGCTTG
>Ga0308159_1002442_pt1 | contig 21482 bp, 18 predicted proteins | sample PhyCR1_FD_201040 | JGI IMG/M metagenome (GOLD analysis project Ga0308159, IMG submission 201040) | Phyllosphere microbial communities from UC Gill Tract Community Farm, Albany, California, United States - DLSLC.R1 | ecosystem: Host-associated > Plants > Phyllosphere > Unclassified | place: USA... | reverse complement strand
GCTTGCTCGCGAAGGCTTGGGATCAGACGCTGAAAATTGGCCGGATGTATCGGCCTCTTCGCGAGCAAGCTCCCTCCCACATGGGGTCGCGGTGATATTGACTAATGTGGTCGACGTCTCAGTCAGACGCCACGAAGGTGCCTGGTAAACCGAGGTCCATCGTGGGAGGGAGCTTGCTCGCGAAGGCTGGGGATCAGACGCTGAAAATTGGCCGGATGGATCGGCCTCTTCGCGAGCAAGCTCCCTCCCACGTGGGGTCGCGGTGATATTGACCAATGTGGTCGACGTCTCAGTCAGACGCCACGAAGGTGCCTGGTAAACCGAGGTCCATCGTGGGAGGGAGCTTGCTCGCGAAGGCTGGGCGTCAGACGCTGAGAATTAGTCGGATGCGCTGGGAGATTTCAATCCGCGCAGCACGCCAGCGCCTGAGCCATTGAGCGACGCCAGTTGAACGGAGTCACGCCGATCACCCGCGTGAACACTCGGGTGAAGTGCGACTGATCGGCAAAGCCGCAGTCCAGGCTGATCTGGGAAATGGTCAGCCCCGAGTCGCTCAACAGGCCCTTGGCTTTGTCCAGGCGCATCTGCAGGTACCAGTCGCGGGGAGACAGGCCGGTGTTTTTCTTGAAGGCGCGGGAGAAATGACTGCGCGACAGCGAACACTCGCTGGCGATGCCGGCAATCGACAGACCCTTGTCCATCTGGCTGGACATCAACTCCTTGGCCCGCCGTTCCTGCCACGGCGACAAGGCGACTTTTTCGGCGCAAGGCTGTGCGTCCTTGAGCTCGGCGCCGGAGGTGAGATGCGCCGACAACTCGCGAACGACCTGCTCGAGCAACTCGGGTTCATCGGTGGGCAATGACCGCAGGGAGGCCAGCAGCGCACGAAACACTGACGGGTTGATGGCATTCATTCCAGGCTCTCCAGCTCACGAGGGGGCGTCTATGGAGTCTGGTTCGGCGAGACCTTAAAGTCCTTTTCCCGGCATTAAATGTTCTGAATGGTTAATAATTCAACCCCTTGAAAAGCGGCGTTGCAGAGGCTTTAAGAAGTTTTAAGGATCGCCACAAGGACACCGTCGACGGACGGGACTATGGTCAACCCTCTGTCTGTAAGGCACGGTTCGCTGCGAGGGACGCAAGTGACCACCCGATACGTTGCTGGTATCTCGATCCCTGACAGCGCGATGGCACGCGCGGCGACCGAGTTGATGCGCGAGACCCAATCCGGGCTGCTGTTCGATGCAGCCCTGCGTACTTTTGTGTTCGCCAGCCTGCTGGGCAAAAGCCACGAACTGCGCCACGACCCCGATCTGCTGTACATCGCCGCGCTGTTTCTGCGCATTGGCGTGACCGCGCTTTATCGGCATTCCCAGCAGCGCTTCGAGGTCGACAGCGCCGATGCCGCCGCCGAGTTTCTCTGTGGCTACGGCCGCTGTCCGGAGGACATCGCTCAGGTCTGGGACGCCATCGCGCTACACACCACCCCCGGCATTCCGCAACACAAGCCCGCCCTGCCCGCGCTGCTGTCGGCGGCAGTGGAAACCGATCTGTTCGGTGTCCATTGCAAGGCACTATGCCCCGGCGTGCTGGCCCGGGTGCTCAGCGCATTTCCCCGGGAGCCGGGGTTCAAGATCAAGCTGCTGCACACCCTGGCCCGCGGTCAGATGCACCGACCACAAAGTACCTTAGGGACGATTAATGCCGATGTCCTGTCGTTCCATGATCTGCATCTGAAGGTCGGGTTTTGCGAACGCCTGCTGGAGTCCAAATGGCCGTATTGAGGCATTGGCTTCGCTCAGCCAGCACATGACCTAAAGAAAACACAGCCCCCTGTGGAGCAACCGGAGGCACGACGGTCGCGATGGGGCAGGAACATCCAGCCCATAACCTGTGGCAGGTCTGAATCTAACCCGCCACCGGCAGCGTAAACACGAACGTCGCGCCGCCGTAACGGGCCGGCATGGCGTGCAGCTGGCCGCCATGGGCATTGATGATCGAGCGACAGATCGCCAGCCCCATGCCCATGCCTTTGTCCTTGGTGGTGAAGAAGGCGTTGAACACCTTGTCCAGATGCTCGACCTCGATCCCCGGCCCGCTGTCTTCGATGCTGACCACCAGGTATTCGCTGCCCACCGCCTCGCTGGTGATCGACAGCCGCCTCAGCACCTGGTCACCGGGGCTCAGGGCGTCCAGCGCGTTGAGGATCAGGTTCAGCACCACCTGCTGCAATTGCAGGCTCGAACCGTAAACCAGTAACGGCGAGCGGGTCAGGTGGGTGGTCATCAACACGCGGTGCTGCTCGACCTCCGCCTGAGTCAGGGCCACCACATGGCGAATAACGTCGTTGATCAGCAATTGTCGCCGGTGCTGCTCGCCCTGTTGCGCCAGCGATTGCAAGGCATTGACGATCGCCCCGGCGCGCCTGCCGTCCTGCACGATGTCGCGCAGCCCGCAAAGCGCTTCCTCGATGTTCGGCGTCTCGCGGCTAAGCCAGCGCAGGCTGGCGGCGGCGTTGGAGACCATGGACGCCAGCGGCTGATTGATTTCGTGGGCAATCGAGGCCGCCAGTTCTCCCATCGCCGTGGCCTGAGAAACCTGAGCCAGTCGCGCCCGAGCGTTACGCAGGGCGGCTTCGATGTCCTGACGACGGGCGTTTTCTTCCAGCAATTGCTGCTGCAAGTGCGCCAGCATTTCCACCAGCCGCTCCTGTCGCGTCTCGTCGGCCAGATCCTGAGTCGCCTTCAACACCGAAGCGAGATCGAGCGTGCTCTGCCCTTCAGGAATGGGAATCGACGCGTGGGCGTCGAGCACAGCTTGCTGTTGGCGCGCCTGACTGTCGCGCTGCGCTTCACGATGCTCAGCACTTTGATCGAAGCCCAGATCGGGAATGTCCTGGAACTGTTGCCACTGGCATCGACACGAGCGCAGATCGGCCAGCAGACCGGCAGCACTCTGATAACGCTCATCGGGGTTTTTCGCGATCAGCCTGAACACCAACTGCGACAGCGCGGGTGGAATGTCGCCGCGAAACAGGCTCAGGGCCGGCGGTCGGCGGGCGACATGGCTGTACACCCATTCCAGCGCATCCGCAGCGTCAAAGGGCAAGCGCCCGGCCAGCCACTCGTAAAAGGTCATGCCCAGGGAATACAGATCGCTACGCTGGTCAGCGCGGCGATCGACACGGCGCGCCTGCTCCGGCGCCATGTACGCCAGCGTGCCGCAGATCGAATCCGACACCGGCGGGAAGCCCGACGGGTCAGCCTCGACACTCAGCTCCAGACCACTGAGGCGCACGACCCCGTCGGCACCTTCCAGCAGATTGCAGGGCTTGATATCGCGATGCAGCCGACCGCTGGCATGCAGCTCGGCCAGCGCCGCCGCAGCACCTGTGGCCAACTGCAAAAAACGCTCGATGGCGAAGGGCTGCTCGGCCCGTGCGTCGAGGGGCTGACCCTGCGGATCGTTGGGGATCATTCTGCCGACGCGCTCATGCGCTGGTGCATTTTCAACAACTCGATGACATTGCGCGCGTCCATCTTGGTCATGACGTGCTTCTTGTGAACCTTGGCGGTGACCTCGCTGGTGCCCAGTTCCACGGCAATCTGCTTGTTCATCTTGCCGGTGACCAGCAACGCCATGACCTCTTTCTCTCTGGGGGTCAGGCTGTTGAAGCGCGCTTTCACGTTGCAGGTCAGGCAGCGCTCGGTCAGATTGAGCGCGTCGCTGGCCAGCGCTTCGCGCACCAGATCCAGCAGTTGCTCGGGCTCGAAGGGCTTGGTCAGGAATTCCCTTGCGCCGGCCTTGATCGCCTTCACCGACATGGCGATGGTGCCGTAGCCGGTCATGAAAATGATCGGGAAATGCAGCCCTCGAAGCTGTAACTCGTCCTGCAGGTCGAAACCGGTGCCCTGCGCCAGATTAACGTCCAGCAGCAGGCAGCTCGGCGCCTCCTCCACGGGTTGCGCCAAAAACGCCTCGGCGCTTTCAAACGTGCGGCAGGCAATGTCTTCCGAATGCAGCAGCCGCTGCAGTGCGGTGCGGATGGCTGCATCGTCATCGACCACATACACCCTGGGTGTCGCTCTCATAAACACTTCCGTCGGTTCAGCGGCCAGCCGCCAAGGCTCTCTGATGTCGGGCATGATACCCGTCAGGACCAATCGGCGTAGCCCTGCTGGCCTGCAAGCTGGCCATTGACGATGGAATTTCTCGGCTTCTCGGATCTGGTTTGAACGTATCGCCGGCCAGCTCCTGAGTCTGACCGATGCGCAGGCACGTACGGGTTGCCGCCAGCATCCGGTAAAAGCGGAACGGCCCTTGAGCCGACACCATCAACAGCGACTTGGTGGCCAGCCGCACCATGCAGTCCATGATGCAGGAGCGCGCCAGCGTCGCGCATTGCAATGCAGTGCAGGCCTGTTCGAGGGTGAAGCGCCCTTCCAGGTCGGCCAGCTGCCGCAGCACGGTACGCTCATCGCGACTGAGCAACCTGTAACTCCAGGCCAGCGAGGATTGCAGGGTTTGCTGGCGCGGCGGCGCGGTACGCAGGCTGGCCGACAGCAGGTGCACGCTGTCATCCAGCGTGCCGACCAATTGATAAAGGCCCAACGCACAGGCGCGGGCGGCCGCCATTTCCAGCGCCAACGGGATGCCATCGAGCCGTCGGCAGACCTCACCCACCAGCTCGATGCTGTAGTCGTCGAGTTCGCCATCGGCCGTGCTCGCCACCTGGCAATCCAGCGCTCGCCAGTGCCGCAGAAACACCTGGGCCGAGTGGCAATGCAGGATGGCTTCACGGGTTGCGTCCGGCGCAGGCGCAGTCAGTGGCGGCACCTGAAGGCTGCGCTCACCGGCAATCCGCAACGGCTCGCGGCTGGTCGCGAGAATCTGCACGCTGAATGCGCCGGACAACAAGACCTCCACCAGCCCGGCGACTTCATCGATCAGGTGCTCACAATTGTCGAGGATGATCAGCCCGGGGTGCCGGGCCAGGTGCTGCATGATCAATGGCAAAAGGGGATCAGCACTGCCACTGTCGACTCCCAGCGCAGCAGCCAATGCCTGTGGCAATGATTCGGCGCTCTGGAATTGTGCCAGCGCCACGAACCACACCGGGGTCGAACCGGCGTCGAGCCGTTGCCGCCCCAGTTCCACCGCCAGGCTGGTCTTGCCCACACCGCCCGGGCCCGTCAAGGTAATGAACGCCCGAGGGTCGCTCAATGCGGCGTTGATCTCGTCCAGCAGGGTTTCGCGCCCGACCAGATCGACCGATGCCGGAAGCCGCTGCACTCCGACCGCCGAATGCAGTGTTTGTGTCTCTTCGAGCAATGCGCCTTGCGCACAAACCTCGCTATCCAGCAACAGATAACCCCGGCCGGGAATCGTGCGGATCAGGTCGCGGTCGCTCCCCAGCGCCTTGCGCAGTGCCGAGATATGCACTTGCAGGTTGTTTTCCTCGACGACCGTGTCCGGCCAGACCCGCTGCAGGATGTGCTCCTTGGTCACCAGTTGCCCCTGTTGGCGAATCAACAGTTCGAGAATATCGAAGGCGCGGGTGCCAATACGCAGGGCAACGCCGTCTTTGAAGACATCCCTGAGTTCCAGGGACACGGTAGCCTGACCGAGACTTATCATCTTATTCACGCAGTCCTTAGAGTGGATTCGCACGCCCTGAATTCGCCGACAGTCACGCAGCGTCTATCGCTTGCGTGGCCGTACAACGCAGCAGATCCATTTTTAGTCAGTGCCCATCTAATCAGCAAAAAACGTTAACCGATATTATCCGTAGGGGTAGTTACTTGGCAGTAATCGCTCTAAGCCTGCAATCTTTGTGCACTGTGTGAACCCATTATCAACAGATGTCCGGCCGGCCATAAAGGCTTATGTCGTTGCGTCGGGGGCAATACCCTTTTGCGTTCTCGGCCCATTCTCCAAGGGTGCCGACTGCTCTAACTTCGCTGGCACTGGATGACCTCACCGGTCGATCCGCCCCTTGCCACTGACATGAGCAGACCGCCATGACCACTCCGCTGACCTCCACGCTGCAGGCACGGGCCCGGGAACTGACCCGCGCCATGGTGCTGCTGGTCGCCTTCTGCTGCGGCGCCATCGTCGCCAATCTGTATTACGCCCAGCCTATCGTTGAACTGATTGCGCCGGATCTAGGCCTTTCTGCGAGCAGCGCCAGCCTCATCGTTTCCCTCACCCAGGTGGGCTATGCCCTCGGCCTGTTGTTTTTGGTGCCCCTTTCTGACCTGATCGAAAACCGCAGGTTGATGATCGCCACCGCTGTGGTCGCCGCGGCCAGTCTCCTGGGTGCAGCCACCATGGAGCATGCCAACGGTTTTCTGCTGGTGTCGCTGATCGTCGGTTTCAGTTCGGTGTCGGTGCAGATGTTGATTCCGCTGGCCGCGCATCTGGCCCCGGAACAGTCACGCGGTCAGGTCGTCGGCAATATCATGAGTGGTCTGCTGCTGGGGATTCTGCTGGCGCGGCCGCTGTCGAGTCTGGTGGCCGACCACTTCGGCTGGCGTGCGGTGTTCATGTACGCAGCGGTGGTGATGCTGGCGATCATCGCGGTACTGGCCTTGACCATTCCTCGGCGAGTACCGGATCACAAAGCCTCTTACGGCCAATTGCTCAAATCCCTGGTAACGCTGATGGGGCGGCATGCCGTGTTGCGCCAACGGGCGCTCTATCAAGGCTTGTTGTTCGCCGCCTTCAGCCTGTTCTGGACGGCGGTACCGGTTGAACTGGCGCGGCATTATGGTCTGTCACAAAGCCAGATCGCGCTGTTCGCTCTGGTCGGTGCCATCGGTGCCATTGCCGCGCCCATTGCCGGTCGCCTGGCCGACGCAGGTCTGACGCAACGGGCATCGCTGATCGCACTGATTCTTGCCCCTGTGGCGTTTCTGCTGGGCTTGAGCAAACCGGGCTACAGCGTCATCGGCCTGGCGATTACCGGTGTGCTGCTGGATTTCGCGGTGCAGATGAGCATGGTGCTGGGGCAACGGGCGATCTATGCGCTGGACCCGGCCAGCCGTGGACGCTTGAACGCGCTGTACATGACCAGCATCTTCGTCGGTGGCGCCATCGGTTCGGCGCTGGCCAGCGGGCTTTACGAGCGTCACGGCTGGGAAGGCGTGATCGCCCTCGGCGCGGGGTTGCCGGTGCTGGCGTTGGTGGTGTTTGTACTGATCAACCTGAAACGATCACAGGTCGACTGATCGACCGTTGGGCCCGTTTCGCACATAAGCCCTGAAGCCTCGCTTCAGGGCTTTTCGCTTTGCGCGAGCTATATTCGCTGCTGCCAGCCTTTGCGCGCCAATGGCAACGCCTGCAGGCGTTTGCCCAACGCTTCGCTCATGGCATTGCCCAGCGCCGCAGCCATGGGCCCCTGAACGATTTCAGCCGCCCCGAGAAACGCTTGCCCGGGTTGATCGATCAAGTGCACTTCAACCTGTTTCGGCAAGGCCGGGAAGCGAATGATCGGATAGCCGCTCCAGTCATAACTGCGCACGCCCCCGGCGTCGTAGTCCACCTGTTCGTAGAGTGTCCAGCTGGCGGACTGCACGATGCCGCCCTCGACCTGATTGCGCAGCCCGTCCGGCGTGACGATCTGCCCGACGTCCACGGCGGTCACCACCCGGTCGATGATCACGTCTCCGGTCTGGCGCTGCACGTGCAGCTGAACGGCGATGGCGCAGTAACCCATGATGTTCTTGTAGCGAGCGAAGGCGAAACCGATACCGCTGCCGGGCCCGGCCGCCTTTTGCGGCCAGTTGAAGGCCTTCGCGACTTTCTCGATCACCGCCCGGGCGCGCGGGTCGCTGAGGTTCTGCAGACGGAACTGCACCGGATCGACCCCGGCCTGAACCGCCAGCTGATCCATCGCGCTTTCGATGGCGAAAACGTTGATGTGCGCCCCCAGTGAGCGCATCGCCGAGGTGCGGAATGGCATCTGCGTGACGAAGGTCATGTTGATGCGGCTGCTGGCGACGTCATACAGCGGCACGACGTTACGATCACCATCGCCTTCGGGCTGGGCAATCGGCACCGAAGGCGCCGGCGCGAAGGGTCTGGCCAGCAACCAGGCAGGCATCAGGCGCCCGGCGTTGACGATGCGTTCGTTGTGCGGCGTGGTCCACAGTTCTGTATTCCAGCGCTGCAAGCGGCCGGAATCATCCAGCCCCACGTCCAGCTCGACCCGCATGGCCGAGCTGTAGGGTTCCCACAGGTTCTCCTGCTCGCGCATCCATTGCAGGCGCACCGGTTTGCCTGGCATCGCCATGGCGATCAGCGCGGCATCGGCGGCGGCGTCATCGGCACCGTTGTGCCCGTAGCACCCGGAACCCTCGACGTGAATGCAGCGCACCTGCGCCATCGGCAGCCCGAGCATTTCGGCGATCCCCGCACGCAACGGATATACGCCCTGAGTGTGGGTCCATACGGTGAGCAGGCCTTCCTTGAACCAGGCGACCGAACACGAAGGGCCGATGGAGCCGTGCATCAGGTATTGCTTGGTGACTCTGGACTTCCAGCCGTGCGGCGCCGGCGCATCCGGCGTGCCTTTGTTGGTGATGGGGTAACGCCGGGCGGGCAATTCGGTGAGCAGTTGATGAATGTCTCGCGAGTCGGGAATCGGGTCGCCGTCCGACCATCGGGCCAGTTCGTAACCCTTGCGCATCGCCTTGATCGCCTGCCATTCATCCTCGGCGACCACCGCCAGGTAGCTGCCATCGCGAACCAGCTTGATGACGCCGCTCATCTGCTCGATAGCCGCCTGATCGATGTCCAGCAACCGACTGCCGCGTCTGGGCGGACGAATGACCCGCGCATGCAACATGCCCGGCAGACGCATGTCCTGCACGTAACTGGCGCCGCCGCTGACCTTGGCGGGAATGTCCAGACGTGGCAGCGAGTGCCCGATCAGGGTGAAGCTGTCGGCAGGTTTGGGCGGTGAATCCTTGCTCGCGTAACGGTGTAGCTGAACACCCGCCACGGCCTGAACGTACGTCATCGAACGGCCGTCGCGGCCATGAACCACCGCGTCGCGGGTACTCAGCGCTTCGACCGGCTGAGCCCACTGCCGGGCTGCGGACTCCAGCAACAACTGCCGCACCTGAGCGGCGGCATTGAACAACGCCGTACCACTGTCGAACATCGTGTGGCTGCCGGCGGTATAGCCCTCGTTGGGCGTCAGCGCAGTGTCGGCGGTCAGGAAGCGGATGGCCTGGGGCGCAACGTCCAGACGCTCGGCCGCCACTTGCAGCAGTGCAGTCCTGACCCCGGTCCCCAGCTCGACCTTACCGGTGTAAACGGTGATGCCGTCTTTTTCGTCGATGCGTATCCAGGCATCGAGAAACGGATTGGTGCGCAGGCTGCCCGGAAGATCGGGCGCCAGCACCTGGGTGCCCAAGGTGTCGACCTCCGTGTCGGCAAACGCGCGACCGGCGCCGGGGACCATGGCAAACCCCACCACCAGCGCGCCATTGATGAGGAACGCGCGACGACTCTGGTCCACTGTCTCCTGCGAACGGCTCATGGCTTCACCCCGCTGGCGATCACTGCCTTGATTGCGGAAAAGATCCGCAGGTGGGTGCCGCAACGGCAGAGATTGGGCGCCATGTGTTCGCGAATCTGCTCGTCGCTGGGATTGGCCACCTCTTCGATCAGCGCCTGTGCGCGCATGATCATTCCGGCGATGCAATAGCCGCACTGCGCAGCCTGCTGCTCGATGAACGCCTTTTGCAGCGTGCCCGGTTTCTCGGCGCTGCCAAGACCCTCTACCGTCCTGACCGCTTTGCCGGACGCAGCCTCAGCGGGCAACAGGCAGGAAAACACCGGTTTGTCGCCGACCATGACCGTGCAGGCGCCGCATTGGCCGAGACCGCAGCCGTATTTGGCGCCATTGAGCTGCAGATGATTACGCAGGGCGTACAGCAGTGGCATGTCGGGATCGATGTCCAGTTGATGATCCTTGCCATTGACGTTCAAGGTGATCATTTCGACGCGCCCTCCTGACGAATAGTGGTCACGGTCTTTTCAAGGTCCGCCCAGGGTTGCGCGGCACAGGCCTGACTGCGCAGATAGCCAGCCAGCGCGGCGATGTGCGAGTCGTCCAGTGAATCGGCAAATGCCGGCATGTAATGGCTCGGTGCGCGGGGGGACATTGGAATGCCTTCGAGAAGGGTCTTTATCAGGTTGCGCGGAGTGTCAGCAGTCGCTGCCGAAACGACGCCCAGACCCGGGCGTCCGTCGATCGTGCGCATCGGCGCCCCGCCACCATGGCAGCCCGCGCAGGCACCGACGAAGAGCGCCGCACCCGCTGCGTTGTCGGGCACGGCCGAGGTGCTGGCAGCGCAATCGGGACCCGCTTTTGCGCCAGCGCCGCGCAGGCTCAGAATGTAATCGGCCATGGCCTGCGCATCCTCCTCGGGTAGCTGGGCGATGCTCAGGCTGACCGGCAACATCGGTCCGGCGGCGCCGCCGTGATGATCGGCCACCTCACCTCTGAGGTAGGCGACCAGTTGCTGCGCAGACCACGGATTGGCGGCCTGCGCCATGCCGGTCAGCGCCGGCGCGTGCCAGCCGTCCACCAGCCCACCGGCCAGATGCTCACTGGCCTTCTCGCCACCAATGAAATTCAGCGGTGTGTGACAGGACGAACAGTGACCGGCACCTTCGACCAGATAACGGCCGCGATTCCACATGGCCGACTGCCCTGGCACGTCCACCAACGGGTCATTGCGCAGGAACAGCAGATTCCAGAACGAAACCAGCGGGCGGAAGTTCATCGGGAACATCATGTGGTTTTCCGGCGCATGGGCCTGCACCGGGTCGACGCTCATCAAATAGGCATAGGCGTCGGCAATGTCGGTGTCGGACATTCGGCTGTAGTGCACATAGGGGAACGCCGGATAGAGAAAATGCCCGTCGCGGGAGACACCTTTACGCATGGCCCGCACGAACGCCTCAAGTGGCCAGGCGCCGATGCCGGTTTCACGATCCGGGGTGATATTGGTGGTGTACAGCGTGCCGAACGGCGTCACCAACGGCAGACCGCCCGCCATGTAAGCGCCGCCGGGTCGGGTATGGCAGACGGCGCAGTCGCCCTGCTCCACGACCCGGGCACCGCGCTCGACACTGGCGGCGTCCGCCATCGCCGGCTTGTCGAGGGGGGCAATAGAGGGGCGCCACATCATTGCCGCACACACAGCCAGGCCGATCAATGCGATCAGCGATAATGCCCAGAGCGATTTTCGCTTCATGGTCGGGCCTCTCAGGATTCACGGTTATCGAGCGAAAAATCTAGCGATACCGCCATCGCCTGACTTGTACGGCTGTGCTCAATCGATCAAAGGCACATGCGCCGCACGCTGATACGGCCCGTATTCAACCGGCACCCACTGGAAGTGTTTGCTGACGCTTTCGATGTGGCCAGTGCCAGGGAACGGCAAGTGCGCGGCGGCAACCCAGATTTTGCTGCTGGCCGCGCTGGTGAACACCGTGTCGCGGCTGGCGATGGCGTTCTTGCTGTTCTCGTCGAAGGCGATGCTCACTTCGGGGTGCTCGAACTGCACGGCGAGGTTATGCACCAGATCACCGATGAACAGGATGCTCTGGCCTTTGGAAGTGAACTGGTAGGTGGTGCTGCCCGGCGTGTGCCCGGCTTCCAGCGTGGTGCGCACTTCGGCGACCGGCGCATCGCCCGGGTTGAAGGTCTTGAAACGCCCCGCCGCGATGTACGGCGCAGTCGATTCCTGGGCGATTTTGAAGAACGGTCTGGCCTGCTCCGGAACGCGTGTCAACGCTTTCGGGTCGAGCCAATAGTCGGCTTCAGGCTTGGCTGCGTACACCGTCGCATTGGCGAAGATCGGCTGTTTGTTGGCATCCACCAGCCCGCACACGTGATCCAGATGCAGGTGGGTAAGCAAGATGGTATCGACCTGATCGGGCTGATACCCCGCCGCTTTCATGTTCTGCGAGAGCATGCCGGCGGTTTCGCCGATGCACTGCCCGGCGCCGGTGTCCACCAGAATCAGGTTTTTGCCGGTGTTGATCAGAAAGGCGTTGAACGCAGTCTGGACGCCGGGGGTTTCGATGGCGTGCCGGGCCAGCATCGCGCGAATCTGCTCGGGCTTCATGCCCTTGAGCAGCTTGGGCGACAAATCGTTGTAGCCGTCGAACAAGGCCGTGACTTCGTAATCGCCTACCGCCAGGCGAAAATAACCCGGCGCCTGGGTTTTCTGCTGCGCCGGTGGTTGCGCGGCGGCGACGGCTGAACCCAAGGCCAGAGCCAGGCCGATGCTGCCAGTCAGAGAAAGCAGGGATGAACGCATGAGAAGCCTCGAAGCACGGGAGAGAGAGGCGCTCGATAGTGCGACTGACAAGAATGTCGGGATTGAAGCAATGTGCTTGTTTTGCGCACGCCCGCGTGGCCCGGAACAGACGCCCCATCCGTTATAGACATCCTGCCCTCAGAGTCCCTACCATCCGCTGCGCGCGTGCCACGGCGACCTGCATCTTTCTAGCGGATATCCCTCAATGTCGACAGCTGTCCCCCATTACTCGCTGGCCTGGAGCCTGCTTCTGTTGCTGGCCGATGTGATCGCCTGGCATCTGCTGGCCGATCGCAACCGGATGACCCGCATCGCCATTCGCCTTGGCGGGTTCATCGCTTTCAGCCTGGTGATCATCAACGCCGGCATCAGCCCGCTGGAAGCGCCGGCCTGGCCCGATAACAGTGCGCTGCAATTCGGCGCCACGGCACTGGCCATCGTCTGGTGGATTTACGCCGCCCGTACCCTCACAGTGTTACTGGGCCTGTTGCTGACCGGGCGGGTTGGGCACAGCGGGCGTCTGTTGCAGGAAGTGATTGGCGCGGTGATCTTCCTGATCGCCATCGTGGCTGCAGCCGGTTACGTGCTGCAGCTGCCGGTGAAAGGTTTGCTGGCGACGTCCGGGGCGATGGCGATCATCGTCGGTCTGGCGTTGCAAAGCACGCTGGCCGATGTGTTTTCCGGGATCATCCTCAATACCACCAAGCCCTATCAGGTTGATGACTCGATTTCCATCGACGGCATGGAAGGCAAGGTCATGGACATCGACTGGCGCGCCACGCACCTGCTGACCGGGGTCGGGACCATGGTAGTGATCCCCAACTCGGTGGCGGCCAAGGCGAAAATCGTCAATTTGAGCCGACCGGTCAATATTCACGGCGTGTCGATCAACATCATGATGTCGCCGCACATTCGGCCGCGTCGCGTGCTGGATGCGCTGGAGCGGGCGCTACAGGGCTGTAGCGCGCTGCTGCAAACGCCAAGGCCGCGGGCGGTAGTCAAGGACACCAGCCCGACCACCATCGAATATTCGGTCACCGGTTTCATCAGTGATCTGGGCACCAAGAGCGATGTGCGCAACCTGCTGTTCGATCTGGCCTACCGGCACCTGGAAGCGGCGGGCATCGCCTGGCAATCGGAAACCACTGCCGAAGCGGTCTCGCGGCCTCGCGCTCTGCTCGATGAAGTGAAGATCTTTCGCACCAGCTCCTCCGATGAGAAGGCTGAACTGGCGCAGGCCATGGTCGCCCGCGAGTACGCCACCGGGCAGACCATCATCGAACTGGGGGAAGTCACCGACGGGCTGCTGGTCATCGCCACCGGCGTCGTCTCAGCGAACATTCCGGACGGCAACGCCATGGTCGAGGCCGGGCGCATGGGCCCGGGCGAAGTGATGGGCGAACAGAGCGTCCTCGACGATACGCCGTCCGAGGCACGCTTCATCGCCCTCACCTCCTGCGTCATCTACCGCATCGAAAAAGCTGCCACTCGCAAGTGCATGGAGCACCGTGCGGACATCACCACCGCCCTCAACAAGCTGCAGGCCATTCGCAAGCAGAGCAGCCAGCATGTGTTGCTGCGCAAACCGGTGGTGATCAAGAAGAACAACTTTCTGGGGTGGCTGCAGAAGCGCTGACTCAAGGGACGGTCCGCAGCGGGCTGGTTATTTTTCCCAATCCGCCTTGGCGATCTTCAAGCCGTGCAGCCCGTTGTACTCGGCGCGTTTCGGTTGCTCCCAGCCCTGCAGCAAGGTGGTGTCCACGTCGTAGATTTCCACGCCCAGCGGACGACAGACGCTCAGCGGGTCCTGCGCTTGCGGGCCCCACATCGGCAGCGACAAGTCGCCACCCGGGCAGGTCGACAGCGCGCACAACAGGTCGATTTCAGCGAAGAACTCCAGGTAGTCGCCCTTCTGCGCCGGGCAGGCTTTCATGAAGTACATGTCGTCATGGTTCAGACCGGTGCACTGGAAGATGTTCAACACGTCATGCACGTCGAACTCGGTCAGGCCGTGGGGCAGCACCGCGCGGGTCAGGTTGGAATGGCAGTGATGATGAAAGTCCTCACCAGTGAGCATCTTGTTCACGTATGGGTCGCAACGGGTGCCGAGCAAGTCGTGCAGACGACCGCCGTGTTCGTCGATGCCGTAACTGGCCAGGCTGTCATCGGTGATGGTGACCATCGGCCGCAGAAACGGCAGGTTCGACCACAGACGGTCGTGAGTGGTGACATGCGCGCCTTGCAGTTGGCGGGTACGTGCCGCCCACATGCGTTCCCGCGGGTCATTGGCGTTCCAGACGTTGAAGTCACCGACCTGCGGGCCAACCGGCGTGGTGACGCGAAACACCTGGCCAGCCTTGACCTTCCACGCACGCCCGGTGCGAATCGGCACTTCGAATTGTTCGACCAGCGTGCGGCGGTCCTGACCTTCGCGAATACGTTCATAGAACTCGGTATCGAGCTGCAAGGCCGCGCCTTTGCTCACCTGGTAAGCGGCTGGGTAGTCTTTGTACATAGCAATCTCCTGACGTATTGATAATGTTCTAGCAGTCCGGCCGGGCGGCGTTTCCGTTTGCCGGCGGTAGCGATAACCAGAGCGCCACCGCCGACAAGCCGTGGCGCTACCGAGGCCGCGGATCCGGGCGGGAACTGGTCAGCAATTCCAGTGCCTGGTGTTCGGAATCGTTGAGGTAGCTGTCCATGGCCTCGCCCGCTTCGGCGCGAAGGCCGTCGATCAGCAATTGGTGAATGTGCCGGTCGCGTTCGAGCCAAGACGCCTGGTAGCGGGCTTCGTCGGGAGCGGCGGAAAACACCAGACGCATCTGCGCCACGATGTTGGTGAAGAATTCGTCGAATGACGGGCTGTGCAGTAAACCCACCACCTGCTGATGAAAGCGCAGGCTGTGAGTGCCGAATGCGCGCCAGTCTTCACGTTCGCAGGCCAGTTGCGCCGCTTCGATGGCATCGGCCATGCGCCCGGATGAATGATCCGCCAGGGGCTTGCCGAGCAGTATGGCTTGGGATTCGAGGGTGCGCCGGACCATGAACAGATCGCGCACATCGTCCACGCTCAGGCGGCGAACGATCACGCCCTTGTGGCGCACGTACGTGGTCAGGCCTTCGCGACCCAGCAGGTGCAACGCCTCGCGCACGGTGTTGCGCGAAGCGTTGTAACCGCGTACCAGTTCGCTTTCCACCAACGACATGCCCGACAACAAGCGCCCGTTGATGATGTCTTCGCGCAGCTCGTGGGCAACCTGATCGGCCAGCGACAGGCCGTTTTCCTTAGCGATGGACACAATGCGCTTCCTGAAAAGTCTGGATTGTTCACCACATTGTTCAACAACCCGGTTTCATTCAGGACAGCACATGCCGTGCCAGCTCAGATAGATATCTTTCCAATACTCCGCGCACAACCCTTTAGCAGTCCGAGGGCGACTGCGCACACCCTGCCCAGATATCTCGAATCAATGCCTTCATCATCAATGACTCCTCCCACCGATCGGTAACATCCTGGCCGTTGCGATCAGTCATCGCATAAGGCGGCGGCCCCAGTTCGCAGGTAAACGACAGACTGCCCTGCACGTCCGTGCGCTTTAGCCAGTCTTCGATGCCGTATTTCCACCACTCACTGAACAGCGCGACCCACGGCTGGTGTTGTTCGAAACTGATCGGCAACTGCACCTGCTCACAGCTCGCCACCCGCCCATGAAAGCCCCAGCTGTTACGCAAGATGGTCTCGATCTGCTCTCGGTCATCCTCCCCTGGCGGCAAGGGGATCTCGCGACCCACCACGTAATGCGACAAGTCCGCCAGGAGTTTCAGATCGGGCAATTCCTTGAGCAGATCGAGGGTGAAATGCAGGTCGTTGGTCACCCGATAGCGATGGGTCTCCAGTAGCACCGGAAAATCCACCTGCTCGGCCAGCCGTTGCCAGCCGTCGATAAGCTGCACCGCTTCTTCCAAGGAGCGCGGTCGGGCGTCGGCCTGAATGGTCAGGTGATGGCAGCCATACTGACTGGCAATCTCCAATACAGGCTTGAGGTCATCCACGGTCTGGGGAAACAGCTGGCCCTCGATCTGCAACCCGAGACTGCTGGCCAACCTCGACAACTCCCGGGCCGTGTCCGGCGCGTAGTAGTGATCGGTGATGCCATCGAAGCCTGCCTCGGCGATCTTCGTCAGTTGATGTTCAAGGGCCGTGGGCGAAACGCCCTGCGCGTTCTGCATGGCCCACATCGATTGAAAGACCACGAACTCCCGCTTCGAGGTCTCAGACATGGGCACCTCGCAGTAAGGCTTTTAGCGACACGCTGGTGTCTGGCAATTGCTCCAGCGGCAACACCAACCGGCTCTCGATCAGCCGCTCGCAGAGCTTGATGTCCTTGGCGAGGCTGTTGCCGATGCCCCAGCCGCTGGCCCCCTGCAAACGCGCCTGTGCGTCGAGATACAACAGCAGAAAACCTGCATCGGCGAGCTCGCGTTCGATCACTTGAGCGTTGGGCGCCAGGGTGCCGACGGTCTGCAAACCGAATTCGTAATGATCGGACCAGAAGCCCGGCACCGTGCTGAACGCCTGCCGCTGATCGAGCATGTTAAGCGCAGCAAGGCGTCCCTGGGCTTCGGCATTGCGCCAGGTTTCCTGGCGGTGAAACTGGCCATCGTCACGCTGAAATTCACACACGTCCCCTGCTGCGAAAATGTCCGGCGCACTGGTTTGCAGAAAGCTGTCGACCTTGATGCCACTGCCAATTGCCAGACCCGCCTGTTGCGCCAGTTGCAGATTGGGTTGCATGCCGATGCCCACCAGCAGCACATCGCAGGCCAGTCGCTCGCCACTTGCCAGTTGTACTGACTCGACTCGGTCAGCCCCGTGAAAGCGCTCGATTTGCGCACTGAGGTGAATGCTCACGCCCATGCGCCGGTGCAGGGTCAACAGCGCCTCGGACAAACGTTCGGGCAAGGCTCTGGCGGCCAGTCGAGGACCGGCTTCCAGCACCGTCACTTCGCAACCTTTGTCACGCGCCGTAGAGGCGACTTCCAGGCCAATGAAACCGCCGCCCACCACCAATAAGCGGCTGCCGGGTTGGAGGCGTTCCTGAAGCGTGATGGCCTCGTCGAACGTGCGCAGATAATGCACGTTAGTGAAGTCCCGGCCACCCAGATCGAGACGGCGGGATTGCCCGCCCGTGGCCAGCAGCAACTTCGTGTAACCCAGCGACACACCGCTGTCCAGAGCGACACGATGCTTAGCCGGATCGATGTTGAGGACCCGGACGCCGCTCAGATGCTCGATCCCGGAAGCAATGAAGCTCGCCTCGCTGAACAAGCTGCAAGCCTGGAGCGAGGATTCGCCCTTGAGCAGTGCCTTGGACAGCGGCGGGCGTTCGTAGGGCAGATGCGCTTCATCACCGATCAGCACGATGCGCCCGGCATAGCCGGCCTCGCGCAGGGTCAACGCCGCACGCCCTCCGGCGTGTCCGGCGCCGACAATCACCATCGCCCCGTTCTGGCTCATGCGCCGGTTCCTTGAGTGTCCAAAAGCACCCTGCCGCCCTCGACCTTGACCGGATAAGTCTTGAGGTTGACGCAGGCCGGTGCGTTCAGCGCCTTGCCGTTGCGATAGTCGAAGCGGCCATTGTGCTTGGGGCACTCGATCACGAAGTCCATCACCAGCCCATCGGCCAGGTGAATCTTTTCGTGAGTGCATAGCCCGTCGGTGGCGAAGTATTCGCTGTTGTGCGAGCGGTAGACCGCATAGGTTTTCTGCTGGTGATCGAAGCGGATGACATCCTCTTCATCGATCTCGTCGACGTGACAAACCTCTACCCATTGATTGCTCATGGCAGTGCTCTCTTGTTCTTCGGTGAGTGGCGAGTGTTTCAGCTGAACGCCGATTCCTGACGCTCAGCGGTCGCAGCGGGTTCCACTGGCGCTTCCTTGATCGGACGCTTGATATAAAACGAGGGATCTTTTCGCTGCTTGAGCAAAGTCGGAATGATTTCCCGATACGCCTCGACAAGGCTGCTGTACGGCGGCGGGCAATCGTCTTTTATTTCTTCGTGAAGTTTCGCCAGCGCGTGATAAGGCACCATCGGAAACATGTGATGTTCCAGGTGATAGTTCATGTCCGAATAAAAGAACCGAAACACCGGATTCATATAAATGGTGCGGCAGTTTTTCCGGTGATCCAGTTCATCTTCCGCCAGGCCCACATGTTGGGTCAGGCCGAACACATAACTCAGCCAGCCGCCGTACATCGTCGGCAGCAGCACGTACATTAGCGGCAGCCAGGAATTGAGGTACAGCGCCGAGGCGATCACCAGACCATGCAACGCCAGCCAGACTCGTGCAGTGCGATACACCTTGGGCCATTCGGACTCGGGAACGAAGACTTTCTCTTCGGCACTCATCTGCCCCGATGCGTGCAGGAACAGCGATTTGAAGCTGTTGTAGACGTGGGGCAACGAGAGCAACTTGAGCACGATCATGTTCAGGCGCGGCGGACGCGGTTCGACGATCTCCGGATCGCGGCCGACGATAATCGTATCGGTGTGATGACGGGCATGGCTCCAGCGCCAGACCTGCGGCTCGTACATGACCATGAAGCAGGCCAGTTGATAGATCACGTCGTTCATCCAGCGGGTCTTGAATGCGGTGCCGTGGCCGGTCTCGTGCCAGCGCGAATTGGCGGCAGTGCCGTACAGCAGGCCATACACCAGAAAGAACGGCACGCAGGCCGCGCTGCCCCAGAACACATAACCGCCCAGACCGCTGAGGAGCATCGCGCCGAGCCACAGCGCGGTGTCGCGAAGCGCCCGGCCATCGCTGCGCTGCATCAACTCTTTCATGCGCTTGCGTGGCACCGGGCACTGATACCAGACCGCCGAAACGAGACCGGCCTCCTCGGCCAGCCGCGCCTGTTCGCCGGTCAGGCTGTAGTCTCTTCCACGTTCAGGATCGAAGGGTATCTGGGACATTGTTATTGTTCTCCGAAGATTGAAAACCGCGTTGTTTAATCACTTCGCTGCTTCAAACTATAGAGATGCCAACCGCCGCAACAAGCGCTTGAAAGTATTCTCTCTCAAGCTATCATCCAGCCCTGTCAGCGCTTGATAGTTTTCTATCAAGCCATCTTCAAGGGGCAGTATGAATAACAAGAAACGCCCGACCATCGCCACCGTTGCGCAGCATGCCAACTTGAGTGTCGCCACTGTCGATCGAGTGCTGAATGCCCGAGCGCCGGTCAATCCGGACACCGCGCAAAAGGTCCATGAAGCCGCTGAAGCGGTGGGTTATTTCGCCGCCCGCCTGATCTCGCAACGCATCAATGAAAAGAAACCCGCCTATCACTTCGGCTTCCTGCTGCTGGGCACTTCGCAGACCTTCTACAAGACCCTGAGCGATGCCATTGTCGAACAGGCGCGGGAGGCACGGGCGGCGAATATCGTCTGCCACGTCGAGCTGATTCACGACCGCGCGCCTCAGTCCATCGCCCGGCAGATTCATCAGATGGCCGAGCACTGCGACTGCATCGCCTTGGTCAGCTTCGAGCATCCACTGGTCATCGAAGCCATCGAGCAAGTGCGGCAGCAAGGCGTGCCAGTGGTGTCGCTGCTGACCGAGCTGCCGACCCGGCAACCGGGGGCTTATGTCGGCACCGACAACCATGAAGTGGGGCGTACCGCCGGCTGGTTGATCGCCCACGGGTCGCACCCGGCGGGCGGCAGCGTGGCGGTGATGCTTGGCGGGCACCGGTTTCTGGGGCATGAGCAACGTGAGGCCGGAGTGCGCAGCTTCTTCGAGGAAAAGGCCCCGCAGTTTCGCGTGCTGCCGCCGATCGTCACCCTCGACAATGGTGCGATTACCGAAGAGGCAACCCTGGATTTGCTGGCCCGGCACTCGGACCTGCGCGGCATTTATGTGGCGGGAGGCGGTGTCGAGGGCGTGATCAGCGCGCTGGCGGCCACACCGCAGCGCCCGCCAATGTGCGTGATTGTGCAGGAGCCCACGGTGGAATCGCGCCAGGCCATGCGCAAAGGCCTGGTGACCCTGGTCATCGACTCACAGCCACGCCTGATCGCCAAGGAGCTGATCGAGTTGATGGTGCAATTGCCCGGCGCCGAGCAGATCGACCCGCAACGGCACAGGGTGCTGGTGCCGTTGCAGATCGTGACGCCGGAGAATATTTGAACATGCACTAGAGTGGCGTGCTGCTGTGGGGGGAGTCAGCTCGCGAATGCATGCGGTCTGCCACCTTTCTGTTTCTGATACACCGCCTTCGCGAGCAAGCTCACTCCCACGGCCTTCGGCCAGAAGCAGACCGTCGCACACCGTAATACCTGACACGCATCGATCACTCTGGGAGGAAGCCAGCTCGCGAATAGCGAAATGTCAGCCAGTGCAGTCGTCACTGACACTGTGCCTTCGCGAGCAAGCTCCCTCCCACGGCCTTCGGCCACAAGCAGAACGTCGCACACCGTAATAGCTGACACGCATCGATCATCGTGGGAGGGAGCTTGCTCGCGAATGGCGAAATGTCAGCCAGTGCAGTTGTCACTGACACTGTGCCTTCTCGAGCAAGCTCCCTCCCACGGCCTTCAGCCAGAAGCAGACCTTCGCGCACCGTAATAGCTGACACGCATCGATCATCGTGGGAGGGAGCTTGCTCGCGAATGGCGAAATGTCAGCCAGTGCAGTTGTCACTGACACTGTGCCTTCGCGAGCAAGCTCACTCCCACGGCCTTCGGCCAGAAGCAGACCGTCGCACACCGTAATACCTGACACACATCGATCACTGTGGGAGGGAGCTTGCTCGCGAATGGCGAAATGTCAGTCAGTGCAGTGGTCACTGACACTATGTCTTCTTGAGCAAGCTCACTCCCACGGCCTTCGGCCAGAAGCAGACCGTCGCACACCGTAATACCTGACACACATCGATCACTGTGGGAGGGAGCTTGCTCGCGAATGGCGAAATGTCAGCCAGTGCAGTCGTCACTGACACTATGCCTTCTCTATCAAGCTCCCTCCCACGGCCTTCGGCCAGAAGCAGACTTTCGCGCACCGTAATACCTGACACACATCGATCACTCTGGGGAAGCCAGCTCGCGAATGGCGAAATGTCAGCCAGTGCAGTTG
>Ga0308159_1002441_pt1 | contig 21483 bp, 16 predicted proteins | sample PhyCR1_FD_201040 | JGI IMG/M metagenome (GOLD analysis project Ga0308159, IMG submission 201040) | Phyllosphere microbial communities from UC Gill Tract Community Farm, Albany, California, United States - DLSLC.R1 | ecosystem: Host-associated > Plants > Phyllosphere > Unclassified | place: USA... | reverse complement strand
CTGGCCCGCGTGCAGGCCGAAGTGGCCGCCACCGAGGCCGAGGCGCTGGCGATGGAGCGCCAGCAGGTGGCGCTGCAGAACGCCCTGGCGGTGCTGACCGGCGAAGTGGCTTCCGCCTTCGCGGTGCAGCCGGCGGCGGCCGAGGCGGCGCTGCCGGTGATCCCGCCGGGCGTGCCCGGCACCGTGCTGGCGCGGCGGCCCGACGTCTCCGCCGCGCAGGCCGCGGTGCTGGCGGCGCAGGCCCGCGTCGGCGTGGCCCAGGCCGCCTGGTTCCCGGCCATCACGCTCACCGGCAACGGGGGCTTCGCCTCGCCCGAGCTGGGCGATCTGTTCCGCTGGTCCGCCCGCGCCTGGAGCGTGGGGGCGCTGCTGTCGCTGCCGATCTTCGACGGCGGCCGCCGCGCGGCCGAGGAAGACGCCGCGCGCGCCCGGCTGGACGAGGCGCTGGCGGCGCACCGCGGCCAGGTGCTCGGCGCCTTCCGCGACGTGGAGGACCAGCTCGGCGCGCTGCGGCTGCTCTCCGCCCAGGCGGAGGCCCAGGGCCGCGCGGTGGATGCGGCCGTGCGCGCGACGCGGCTGTCCGACGCCCGCTACCGCAACGGCTTCGTGAGCCAGCTGGAGCTGCTGGATGCGCGCCGCAGCGAACTGCGCAACCGGCGCCAGGCCCTGCAGGTGCGCACGGCGCAGTACGCGGCCACCGTCGGACTGGTCCGCGCGCTCGGCGGCGGCTGGGGCGACGGGGCGCCCGCCGCGCAGGCCGGCGCCACGCCGGTGGCGTGGAACCGCTGAAAAAATCCGTAACGTGGGAAAACGCGGCGCAGTCATTCGCCCGCGTGGCTGCAGGAAACGTGCAACCGGCCTATAGTGCTTCTTTGGCTGCCGAGCCGGGCCGCAGGCCCCGGCGAAGCCCCCGGGGCACGTCCCCTCCCATTCCATCCTCTTCATTCAGCTACCGCAGGAGCACATTGCATGACGTATCCGAGCACACGCCTTTTCATCGCCGGTGAATGGCAGGATGCCGCCGATGGCAAGACCATCGCCGTGCACAACCCGGCCACGGGCAAGGAAATCGGGCGCGTGGCCCATGCCGGCCGTGCCGATCTGGACCGGGCCCTGGAAGCCGCGCAGAAGGGCTTCGAAGTCTGGCGCGACATGCCCGCCGTGGAGCGCGCTCGCACCATGCGCCGCGCCGCGGCCCTGATGCGCGAGCGCGCCGAATCCATCGCCCGCATCCTCACGCAGGAGCAGGGCAAGCCGCTGGCCGAGGCGAAGGTCGAGGCCATGGCCGCCGCCGACATCATCGAGTGGTTCGCCGACGAAGGCCAGCGCATCTATGGCCGCATCGTGCCCGCGCGCGGCAGCCTCGCCGTGCGCCAGCTGGTCCTGAAGGACCCGGTCGGCCCGGTGGCCGCGTTCACGCCCTGGAACTTCCCGATCAACCAGGTGGTGCGCAAGCTGGCCGCCGCGCTCGCCTCCGGCTGCTCCATCCTCGTGAAGGCGCCCGAAGAGACCCCCGCCAGCCCCGCCGAGCTGATCCGCGCCTTCGCCGACGCGGGCGTGCCCGCGGGCACCGTGGGCCTGGTCTACGGCAACCCGGCCGAGATCTCCGGCTACCTGATCCCGCACCCGATCATCCGCAAGGTCACCTTCACCGGCTCCACGCCCGTGGGCAAGCAGCTGGCCGCGCTGGCCGGCCAGCACATGAAGCGCGTGACCATGGAGCTGGGCGGCCACGCCCCGGTGATCGTCGCGGACGACGCCGACGTGGAGCTCGCCATCAAGGCCGCGGGCGGCGCGAAGTTCCGCAACGCCGGCCAGGTCTGCATCTCGCCCACCCGCTTCCTGGTGCACGAGAGCATCCGCAAGGATTTCGTGGCCGCGCTGGCGCGCCATGCGCAGGGCCTGAAGGTGGGCGACGGCCTGGCCGACGGCACGCAGATGGGCCCGCTCGCCAACCCGCGCCGCATCGCGGCCATGGCCGAACTGATGCAGGATGCCGTGCAGCAGGGCGCCCAGGTGGCGGCCGGCGGCGAGCGCATCGGCGGCGACGGCAACTTCTTCCAGCCCACCGTGCTGGACGACGTGCCGGTGTCCGCGCGCATCTTCAACGAAGAGCCCTTCGGCCCGGTGGCCGCGGTGCGCGGCTTCGAGAAGATCGAAGACGCCATCGCCGAGGCGAACCGCCTGCCGTACGGCCTGGCCGGCTACGCGTTCACCCGCTCCCTCAAGCATGCGCACCTGCTGTCGCAACGGCTCGAAGTGGGCATGCTGTGGATCAACCAGCCCGCGTCGCCCTCCGCCGAGCTGCCCTTCGGCGGCCTCAAGGACTCGGGCTACGGTTCCGAGGGCGGCCCCGAGGCGATCGAGGCGCACCTGAACACGCGCGCGGTGTCCATCACCAACGTGTGACGGCCGTGCAGGCCGGTGAGGCCTGCGCGCAACGGAAAAGCCCCCAGGGAGCCATCCCGGGGGCTTTCTCACATGCGGCGCGGCGACGGGAACGTGCGAACCGGTTACATTCCGCCCGTGGAATTGATATTTCTATTTTGAAGAGGTATCGATAAATGAAAACTATGGCTGCGGTCCGGGGCCGATAATCCCGGGACGGAACGGGCAGAACATGTCAAACCACGGCGACGCAGACGACGTGCTGCACGTGGCCATCGTCGGGGGCGGGGCCATGGGCCTCGCATCGGCCTACCACCTCATGCAGCGGGCGCGCCGCCTGGGCGCCAGCCTGGACGTGCACGTGTTCGACGCCCGCGCGGGGCGCTTCGGCAGGGCGGCCGCCGACCCGGCGCAGGGGCCCGCCACGGTTGCCGAAACCGTGGGCGCCCGCCTGCTGCGCGAGGGCGGCGGACTGACCGCCTCGCTGATCCGCATCGTGCACCGCGCCTCCATGGACCTGCGGGGCCGTGCCCGGGGCGACTGCACCTGTGCGCGTTTCTTCGACGATTGCCTGCGCGACCCCGAGGCGACCCTCGGCGACGCCGCCCGCGCGCTCTACCTGCCCATAGACTGGAACCATCCCGACGTGCCGCGCCGCCTCGCGCAGGTGCGCGACGACTACTACTACCCGCTGATCTCCGCCATGTTCCTGTGCGATCCGGCGGGCCCGGAGCGCACGCCGGTACAGGCGGCTCTCGAATACATCCGCTGGAAGGACGAGGGCCACGCGCTGGCCGCGGGCGGCTTCGCCGACGACGCCTCGCGCAAATGGGCGGAATCGCTGGCGGCCCATCTGGTGGCGCGCTCGGACCGGCAGGTCGCCGTGCGGATCCGCACCGGCGAGGCGCTGCTGGTGCGCGTGATGAGCGACATGGTGGAGGTGCTGCAGGACGGCGCCTCGCGCGTGTTCGACATCTGCGTGATGGCGAATGCGCCGGCCGACGCCGTGCGCGTGCTCGCCTTCGATACCGCCACCGCGGCGTTCGGCGCCCGGCTGGGCCGCATCCTCGACAGCGTGTGCGAGCACGGGGGCGAAGACGGGCCGGACTGGGACGATGAAGGCGCCTCGGAGGACCGGTGGGACGGCGACCTGTCCGGCGGGGCCGGGCGCGCCGGCGCGGCGGACGGCCCCGGGGCGGCCGGGCCGGGCCGGGCGGCCGGGGAGCCGGCTTCCGGCACCGGCTCCGTGCCCCACGACCAGGCCTGGGCCGCTTTCCGGCGCAGCGTGCTCGATGTCTCCGTGCAGGCCCGCTCCGAGATCCGCGTCCTCAACGATGCCTTCGTGCAGGGCTGGCAGGAAGGCGAGGGCCGCGTGCCCTGCGCCGCCATCCCGCCGCTGCTGTTCGTGGGTGGCTGGCCCTACGGCACCGCCCAGCAGGAGCAGTGCATGGAGCAGGCCGAGGAGCTCTGCCACTGGCTGCTGCCCGAGTGACGGGCGGCAGCAGCAGCAGCAGCAGCCGCGGTCGTCAGAACCGGTAGGTGGACGTCAGCATGTAGGTGCGCCGCTGCCCGTAGAAGCAGTCGCCGCGTGCCAGGCACTGCGTGATCTGCACCTTGTCCGCCAGGTTCACCACGTTGAAGGCCAGGCGCCAGTCGCCCGCGTCGTAGGCCACCATGGCATCGGCGATCGTGGACGCCGGCGTGGAGATCGCGGAGGAACCGCTCCACTGCGAGCCGGTGTAGCGCACGCCGCCGCCCACGGTCCACTGGCCGCGTCCGCCCGTGGCGAAGCGGTGCGACAGCCATGCGGACGCCGTGTGCTTCGAGACCCCCGCCACCGGCTGCCCCTGGTCGCCCGCGTTGCTGCGCGCGATCTTCGCGTCGGTGTAGGCATAAGCGAGCGTGGCGTCCCAGCTGCGGGCGATGCTGGCGGTGAGTTCCGCCTCCAGGCCGCGCGTTTTGGTTTCGCCGATCTGCAGGTTGTTGAGCGGATTGGCCGGGTCGGAGGTCTTGCGGTTCTTCTCGCGCAGCTCGTACACGGCGGCATAGGCCGAGATGCCGCGGCCTTCGGGCTGCCATTTCACGCCGGCTTCCCATTGCTCGCCGCGCTGCGGCCTGTACGGGGCGCCGAAGAAGTTCACGCCGCCCAGCGGCTGGAACGACTCGGCATAGCCCACGTATGGCGCCCAGCCGCCGTCCATCTGGTAGGTGGCGCCCAGGCGCTTGGTCCATGCCGTGTCGTCCACGGCCGCGGCGGGGCGGCCTTCGGTCTCGGTCTTGGCGCTGTCGTGGCGCAGGCCGAGCGTGGCGGTCCAGCGGTCCCAGCGGATCTGGTCCTGCAGGTAGACGCCCCACTGGCGCTGCGTCACGCCCGGCTGGCGCACCAGGGCGGACTCGGAGGGTGGCGTGAAGTTGCCGTACAAGGGCGCGTAGACGTCGATGCCGCTCACGGTCTTGAGCCACGACGACTGGCTGGTGGCGTTGCGCTGCGCGTCCACGCCGGCCAGCAGCGTGTGCTCGATGGCGCCGGCCTTGAGCTTGCCTTCGACCTGCGTATCCACCATCAGCAGGCGGCTGGCGTTGCGCTGCCAGGAGGCGTCGCGCAGCAGCGTGCGGTTGTCCGCCTCGAACACCGGGCGCGCCGGACGGCCCGTGGCGCGGTTGGCCGTGAAGCTCGTGTACATGCTGCGGTAATCGACGTCGCTCACGGTGCGGCGCAGGTTCTGGCGCACGGTCCAGGCATCGTTCACGCGGTGGCTGAAGAGGTAGCCCCACGAGTTGTTCTCGGTGTCGTAGGCGTCCCAGCCGGGCTCGCTGATGAAGGCCGAGGTGGGGATCTGCCCATACGGGCTGGACAGCCGCGTGCCCTGCCACGGGAAGAAACCGATCAGCGATCCGCTCTTGTCCTTCTGGTGCGTGAACTGCAGCGTGAGCGACGTGGCGGCGCTGGGCTTCCAGGTGAGCGAGGGAGCCAGGATCAGCCGGTCGTCGCTCACGTGGTCCACCTGCGAATCGCTGTCGCGGCCCACGGCCACCAGCCGGTAGAGCCATTGCCCGTCCTGCGTGAGCGCGCCCGTCAGGTCGGCGGCGATCTGCTTGCGGGCGAAGTTGCCCACCTGCACCTGCACTTCGCGCAGCGGCTCGGCCTGCGGGCGCTTGCTGGTGAGGTTCAGCACCCCGCCCACGCTGCCCTGGCCGTAGAGCACCGACGACGGGCCGCGCAGGAACTCCACCCGCTCCAGCAGGTAGGGATCGGCCTTGACGTTGTTGTAGGTGCCGTAGGTGCGCAGCAGGCCGTCCTGGTACTGCGTCACGTCGCCGCCGCGCGCCTTGAAGCTGTCCACGCGGCTGTCGAAGTAGTTGGACACGATGCCGGCCGTGTAGGCCGTGGTCTGGCGCAGGGTCTGCGCGCCCTGGGCTTCCATCTGGTCGCGCGTCACCACGCTGATGGCCTGGGGCGTCTCGATCAGCGGCGTGTCGGTTTTGGTGGCGGAGAGCGCACGGCGCGCGACGAAGCCGGCGACCGGGGCGGTGGGATTTTCCTGCTGTGCGCCGGCATTCACCGTGACGGGGGCGAGCGTGGCCTCCGCGGCAGGCGCGGAGCCGGTGGCCGTGCCCTGGCCCGATGCCGGAGCGCTGTTGGTGGCAGGCGCCGGAGCCGGCTGCGCATGGGCGGCCGTGCCGGTGCCCGCGGCGCAGAGGGCCGCGAGGACGGCCGGGATGGCCGCGGACAGGGCGGTGGCGGGTGCGCGGCGGCGTGCGTGCGGCGGCAGGCAGGCGTGCAGGAGGGGTTGCGGAATCGGATGGGTCATGGTCGGAAATGGGCAGTGCTACCGCAGCGATGCAGCGATCGCGCGGGAGACTGTCGTGGACGGTAAAAAAGAAGGGAAGGCGCCAGTGATACGGCACCCGGTCCGCAGCTCCGCCTGGCCTGTCCGCCGCGATGGGCTATCGCGATGCCGATGGCGGTCGGGCGGCAGCTGCGGCGCGCGGCGTCAGCGCCCGGGCGCGGCCGGCAGGGCAGGCGATTCCATGCCTTCTGCCTGGGCGAACGTGAGCGTGGTCAGGTAGCTCGTCTCACCGAACGTCTCGCCGTCGCGCTCGCCGGCCGTGGGGTCGGAGTGCTTCACCTCGGCCACGTACTGGCCCTTCCAGGGCAGCGCGAACTGCACCGTGCCGTCGGCCCCCGTGTGGGCCTCGCGGGCCCAGCCGGAGGGCGCCACCAGCATCACCTGCGCCTTGGGCAGCGGCTGGCCGTTGAACACCACGCGCAGCTCGCCCGCGCGGCCCGTGGGCACCATGTCCAGCGGCGCGGTCGCCGCCACCGGCTGCGCGAGCCCGGCCACCCAGCGTGCGGCCGGGCGCCAGAGCAGCGCGGGCTTGCCGCCCTTGCTGCGGTCGATCACCGGGTAGCGGGCTTCGGCGAACAGCGTGTCGGCGGCGGCCGGCAGCGCATAGGTGAAGGCGGTGGCCGTGCGCTGGCCTTCCACGCGCGTGGGCGCCGCGGCGCCGGCCGTCCGGGCCTGCAGCACCGGCACGCCCTGGAACTTGTCCAGCGCGCCGGGCGACTTCTCGACGAGGTTGTCGGCGTACTCGCCGAACTGCACGCGGGCCTGGGTGCCGCTGGACTCGATCCACACCTGGTGGGCCTGGGCGGTGCCGGCCACGGCGGCGCAGGCGGCGAAAAGGGCGGTGGCCCAGGGTTGGAAGGTCGATGCCATCGGTATGCTCCTTGGAGATAAGTTGCGTGAAAAAACCGGAGGTGCCCGCCGGTGTCGGAAGACGGGTGGGCCAGGAAACGGAAACAAAAGGGAGGCCGGTGATTCCGGCCGTCAACCCGCGGCGAGCGGCCCCAGCACGGCCCACAGCGCCGCCAGCACCAGGGCGGCCACGGCCAGGCGCGGCAGCCGGCCCGGCCACCAGGTCGCGGCCGCGGTGGTGGCGAGTGCGGATACGGAGAGCGCGATCGCCCACCATGTGACCGAGAGCGGCACGCTGGCCGCCGTGCGCGGCCACCCGACCGCGAGGGCGAGCGACAGGGCGAGCACGGCCCAGCCCGCACGGCGCAGGGCGCGCAGGCGTGCGGCGTCACCCTCGCGGCCCCAGGCGTCCTCGTGGTGGCGGTCCATCCCCAGCGCGATGCCGGACCAGCCGGCGAAGCACAGCAGCAGTTCCAGCATGGTTCAGGCTCCCCGGGGCGGCGTGGTGGCGGAAGGCGGCACGCTCTGGGCAGCGGGCGCAGCGGCAGGCCCCGCCGGTGCGGCGGCGGGGCGGGCCGCTTTGGATGCCGGCTTCGCCGCCGCAGGGCGGCGCCGCAGCAGGTGCCGCGCCAGCGCGCCGAACACGAGGCCGGCGGCCAGGAACGACAGGTCCATGCCGGCCCACATCCACTCGCCCGCGGGCAGCGTCACGCCCAGATGCGTGCCCGTGGTGGCGGCATTGATCACGGGCAGCGCCGCGAACAGCAGGCCCGCCGCGCCCAGCAGCAGCGCCCAGCCGCGGCGGTCGGGCCGCAGGATGCCCACCGCGAGCCCCACGCCCCAGGCGCCGAAGAACCAGGCCAGTTCGGCGTCGGGGCGGCCCGGCAGGCCGACGGGCAGCAGCCGGTTGGCCGCCAAGATCGTGGCGACGGCCAGCGGCAGCCCGCCCATGAGGCCCACGTTGAGGCTCGCCACCAGCCTCTCGCCGAACGGCATGCGCGCGTCGGCCGCCTTGCGCTGCGCCTGCGCGCGCCGCTTCACGGTCCACAGCACCAGCCCGGAGGCGATCATCAGGCTGCCCATCACGCCGAAGCCGAACAGCACCCAGCGCATGCCGGGCCCGGCGAACCGCGCGAGGTGCAGCCCGTACAGCACCCGGAAGGTCTTGAGGGCCGGCGTCTGCGGATCGATGAGCGCGAGCGGCTGCGCGGTGGCGCCATCGAAGCGCAGCCGCGCGGGGCCGTACTGCAGCCGGTCGCCGTCGTGCCGCGTGATCTCCACCACCGTGCCGCTGTCGTCGCGGCGCGCGGAGATGCCGCCGATGCGCGCATCGCCCCAGGTGCGGTGCGCGGTCGCCACCATGGTGGCCAGGTCCAGCGCCGGCAGCGGCTCCGCCGCGGCGGTGCGCCCGCGCCGCGCGCTGCGCGCGCCCGGCTCGTCCCCCTGCATTTCCGCGAAGTAGGCCTGCGAATCCGTGCCCTTGGGCGTGGCGTACGCGGCCTGCATGCCCGCGGGCATGTAGAGCGTGTGGAAGATCATCAGCCCGCTGAAGGTGATGACGAGGTAGAACGGCAGCACCAGCACGCCGGAGACGTTGTGCGCATCCAGCCACGCGCGCTGCCCGCCCTTGGCCGGCCGGAAGGTGAAGAAATCCTTGAAGATGCGGCGGTGCGTCACCACGCCCGTGAGCAGCGCGACGAACATCAGCATCGTGGCCACGCCCACCACCCAGCGGCCCTGGATCGTCCAGCGCCCGCCGTGCGCGGTGCGCAGCTCGAAATGGAAGCGGTAGAAGAAGTCGCCGCCGACCGTGTCGCGGGTTGCGATCTTCTCGCCCGTGGACGGGTCCATCAGCAGGCTCTGGAAACGGCCGCCGCTGCCGTCGCGCCACAGCACCGAGGCCGCGGGCTGGCGTTCGTCGGGCAGGCGCATGATCCACTGCGTCACGCCCGGCACCTGCCGGTGCAGCGCGGCCTGCGCGCGCTCGGCCACGTCCGCGCTCGCGGTGGTGGGCAGCCCGTGCATCTCGGGCCGCATCCACAGGCTGAATTCGTTCTTGAAGAAGCTCAGCGTGCCGGTCACGAAGATCGCGAACAGCAGCCAGCCGAGCACCAGCCCCGCCCAGGTGTGCACCCACGACATCGCCAGCCGGAAGCCCTCCCGCTCCGGAACGGCGGCGGCTGCCGCAGCGGTGGAGGGGCCGCCCGGGTTCCGCACGGAATCGCTCATGCCGCGCCTCCCCACCAGCGCGGGCCCAGCACGCAGGCGCCCAGCACCAGCGCCGGCACCAGCACGCCCGCCCAGGCCGACCACGCCGTGCGCGCATAGAAGGCCCAGCCCGCCGCGCCCGCGTAGACCAGCCACGACAGCATGGTGGCCGTGAGCACGGCTTCCACGCGCGGCATGGCGAGCGTGAGGGCCATCGCGGCCGCCGCCGTGGCGGCCGCCGCCAGCGCATAGCCGCCGGCGGTGGCGGCCAGGGAGCGGGAGGCGATGGCGAGGCGGTATCTCCAGAGCGGGCGGGTGGGTTTCATGGCGTGGTCGCAGAAAGGGGCGGGCGGACGGGGCATCGCCCGGTCAGAAGGCGTAGTCGAGCGTGACCTGCAGCGCGCGCGCCTCGCCCGGCGTGACCGAGGTGAAGCCGGCCGCATTGCTGGTGCCGTCGAGGTAGTAGCGCTTGTCCGCGGCGTTCTTCAGGTTGGCCTGCAGGCGCAGGCCGCCGGCCATCTCGTAGCCCACAGCGAGATCGGCCACCGTGTAGCCCGGCAGGCGGCGCCGGTTGTCGTTGGCCAGGAACTTGTCGCCCTGGTGCGTGAGGCCGCCGCCCACCCAGAGGCCCGGCACCGCGGCGATGCGGTACTGCGTCCAGAGCGATGCGGTGCGCTTCGTCGCCAGCGCCACGCGGTTGCCCACGTTCGCGCCGGCCACCGTGTCGGCCAGCACCTTCGGGTCCATGAAGGTGGCCTGGGCGGTCACCGTCCAGCCCGGCGCGATGCGGCCCTTGGCCTCCAGCTCCAGGCCGCGGATGCGCTGGCGGCCCGTGAGCACGGAGTAGCCCGGGTTGGCGGGATCGCTCGCCGGGCTGTTGGTGAGTTCCAGCTCGAACAGCGACGCCGTGGTCAGCAGGCGGCGCGACAGCCATTCCTGCTTCACGCCCACCTCCACCTGCTTGCCCTCGGAGGGCGGCGCGGCCACGTTGCCCGCGAGCAGCGTACCGACGTTCGCCTGGAAGGAGCGCGCATGGCTGGCATACACCATCGTGCCGGGCATGGGTTCGTAGCTGAGCGCGATCGACGGCTGGGTCTTGCTCGCGTCCAGCTGCGGCGTGACGTAGCGGTCCTTCAGCCGGTCGTGGCGCAGCCCGGCCGTCAGCGCCCACGGGCCCCAGGCCATGCGGTCCTGCAGGTAGACGCCCGGGTTGCGCGTATCGCTGGCGACGGCGGGCGAACCCGTGGACGCGGCGGGCGCGGCGATGCCGGTCACCGGGTTCCACAGGTCCACGGAGGGCAGGGGGCCGGTGCCGCTGGAGCCGTAGCGGCTCTCCATCGCGCGCCAGTCCACGCCCGCGAGCAGGCGGTGCTCGACCGCGCCGGTAGCCCAGCGGCCGCGCAGCTCGGCCAGCACCGTGTCCGAGGTGAAGCTCTGCCCCGGCGCCAGCCAGTAGCCGCGCGCCACGCGGTTGCCGGACACGCCCGACAGCATCGGCAGCAGCACGTCGCGGTCCGTCTCGTTGCGCGACACGTAGAGGCGCGCATCCAGGGCATCGCTGAAGCGGTGCGTCAGCTCGCTCGCATAGAAGCGCATGCGGCCCTGGGTCGTGAGCCAGGGCTCGCCGTAGAAATTACTTTCGTCCACCGCATCGGCGCTGCGCGGATCGGTAGGCACGGGCACCGGAACCCCGGGGTAGGAGGTGGTCTCCAGCCGGTACGTCTCCGCCTGCACGCGCCAGCGCGTCTGCGGGGTGATGCGCCATTCCAGCGCACCGCCCAGGCCGCGCTTCTCGGGCGTGATGCCGTCCACCGCGCTGCCCCCGCGGCTCGCGCCGCCGGTCAGGCGGTAGAGCAGGGTGCCTTCGGTGTCGATCGGGCCCGTCAGGTCGAACTCGCCCGAGCGCCAGCCGTGGCTGCCCACGCCCGCGCGCACCGAGCGCAGCGCCTCGGCCTGGGGCAGCTTGCTCACGTACTGGATCAGCCCGCCGGGCGCGACCTGGCCATACTCCAGCGCGGCGGGCCCCTTGATCACTTCCACGCGCTCGATGTTGAAGAGCGGCGGATCGATCAGGTGCATGAACTTGGCGCCGTCCCGCAGGTAGTTGTAGGTGTTGTTGGCCCACAGCCCGCGCACCGAGAACTGCGAATACGAGCCGTAGTACTCGCTGCGCGAAGCCACGCCCGAGACGTTGCGCAGCACGTCGCGCTCGGTGGTGGCGCCCTGCTGCTCCAGCGTCTCGCGTTCCACCACGCTCACCGAGCGCGGCGTCTCCAGCACCGACAGGCCCAGCCGCGACGCGCTCTGCGCGCGGCGCGCGGGCGTGGCGGCCTCGCCCGCGCGGTCGGCGCTCACCTGCACCTCGCCGAGCGCGGCGGCGACGGGCTCGGCCTGCGCCCAGCCGGCGACGGGTGCGGCCGCGAGCAGCCCGGCGCCCCAGAACAGTCCGGTGCGGGCAAGTGCGCGGGTGGGCGCGGACAGGCGGAACGGGGAGCGGGCAGTGCGTGGGCGGGATGGGGCGGAACGGAGCGGCATGGGGCGCGGACTTCGAGAAAAAACGGACCGGGAAGCACTGGCTGACGGGGAAGTCCACGTACTGGCTGGCGGACGTTGCTGGAGGCTGCCGACCCGGCGCGGAGGGCGTTGCCACCGGCGGCCGTCGGCTGCGACCGAGTCCCCAATTCTAATTATTTTTGATATGCATTCTCATTTGCGAATGGAAAGTCACGCAAATTTCCGGTAGGCAGCGCAACTTTTCCGGGCCCTTCCGCATCGCGGGCCGCACCCGCCGCGGCGGGCCATGCCGCACGTCCGAAAACAAAAAGGGCCCCGAAGGGCCCGTGCGGCAGGTCGCATGCCGGCCATGCCGGCGGCGGGAGGACCGGCGTCAGTCCGCCTCGCCCATCTGCGACTGCAGGTAGTTCTGCACGCCCACCTGCTCCACGAGACCGATCTGCGTCTCGAGGAAGTCGATGTGTTCTTCCGTGTCTTCCAGGATTTCCTGCAGCAGATCGCGCGAGACGTAGTCGCGCACGGCCTCGCAGTGGGCGATGCCTTCCTTGATCGTGGCCTGGGCGCCGCGTTCCGAGCGCAGGTCGCATTCGAGGATCTCGGGCACGTCCTCGCCCACCTGGAGCTTGCCGAGGTCCTGCAGGTTGGGCAGGCCGTCGAGCATGAAGATGCGGTCCATGATGCGGTCGGCGTGCTTCATCTCGCCGATCGACTCGTCGTATTCCTTCTTCGCCAGCCGGTCGAAGCCCCAGTGCTTGAGCATCCGGTAGTGCAAAAAGTACTGGTTGATGGCCGTGAGTTCGTTCTTCAGCTGTGCCTGCAGATGGCCAATGACCTGTGCGTCGCCTTGCATGGGGCTCTCCTTGTGATAATGGAATGCAGAGTGGACGGGTGTCCGTGGGCGCGATTGTCGTGAGCCCCGCCGTTCGCCGCAAGGCGAAGCCCCCATGCGCACGGTCTGGCTGCGTGTGACACTGAGTTGTGTTCTCATCGGCTCGGCCGCAGGAACGGGGATTGCCCCGCACCGGCATGCGCCTCGCCCATACGTCATAGCCATGAGCAATTGATTTGATGGAATCAATTAATTGGCTATATCGTTCTCGCGGGCCTAAACTTCGTTCATTCCGTATCAGCAACCACCAACCGAGGAAACAGCAATGTCCCTGATCAATACCCAAGTCCAGCCTTTCAAGACCGAAGCGTTCGTGAACCGCAATGGCAAGGGTGAGTTCATTACCGTGACCGAAGAGAACCTGAAGGGCAAGTGGTCCGTCCTGATCTTCATGCCGGCCGCCTTCACGTTCAACTGCCCCACGGAAATCGAGGATGCCGCCGACAACTACGCCGAGTTCCAGAAGGCCGGCGCCGAGGTCTACATCGTGACGACCGACACGCACTTCTCGCACAAGGTGTGGCACGAGACCTCCGACGCCGTGGGCAAGGCCAAGTTCCCCCTGGTCGGCGACCCGACGCACCAGCTGACCAACGCCTTCGGCGTGCACATCCCCGAAGAAGGCCTGGCACTGCGCGGCACCTTCGTGATCAACCCCGACGGCGTGATCAAGACGATGGAGATCCACTCCAACGAAATCGCCCGCGACGTGTCCGAGACCCTGCGCAAGCTGAAGGCCGCCCAGTTCACCGCCGCGAACCCCGGACAGGTCTGCCCCGCCAAGTGGAAGGAAGGCGCCAAGACCCTGACGCCTTCGCTGGACCTGGTCGGCAAGATCTAAACGCCCGCGCGATCCGGAAGCGCCCAGCGCGCTTCCCCGGCCGGACCTCCGCAGTGCGCCCGCGCGCCCTGCCGTCCGGCTTTTTTTCGCCCGCATCTTGCCCGTTCTCCTCCCGTTCCCGGCCCCCGGCTCCCCTGCATAACTCGAAACCCCTGAAGGACATCCATGCTCGACGACCAACTCAAATCCCAACTTTCCGCCTATCTGGAGCGCGTGACGCAGTCGTTCGAGATCGTGGCTTCCCTCGACGGCAGCGAAGCCTCTGGCCAGACGCGCGACCTGCTGGAGACCATCCAGTCCCTGCGCAGCGACAAGATCAGCCTGCGCACCGACGGCACCGACGCCCGCAAGCCCTCCTTCACGCTGCAGCGCTCCGGCACGCAGACGAGCCTGCGCTTCGCCGGCCTGCCGCTCGGCCATGAATTCACCTCGCTAGTGCTGGCGCTGCTCTGGACGGGCGGCCATCCCCCGAAGGTGGAGCAGGACGTGATCGAGCAGGTGCAGGCGCTCGACGGCGACTTCGATTTCGAGGTCTACATGAGCCTCACCTGCCACAACTGCCCGGACGTGGTGCAGGCGCTGTCGCTCATGGCGATCCTCAACCCCCGCATCCGCACCACCGTGATCGAGGGCGGCACCTTCCAGCAGGAAGTGACCGACCGCGAGATCATGGCCGTGCCCATGGTGTTCCTCAACGGCCAGGTGTTCGGCTCCGGCCGCATGACCATCGAGGAGATCGTCGCCAAGCTCGACACCGGCGCCGCGAAGCGCGAAGCCGCCAAGCTGTCGGCCAAGGCACCGTATGACGTGCTGATCGTCGGCGGCGGCCCGGCCGGCGCCGCCGCGGCCGTCTATGCCGCACGCAAGGGCATCCGCACCGGCATCGCGGCCGAGCGCTTCGGCGGCCAGGTGAACGACACGCTCGACATCGAGAACTACATCTCGGTCAGCAAGACCGACGGCCCGAAGTTCGCCGCCGCGCTGGAGCAGCACGTGCGCGACTACGAGGTCGACCTGATGAACCTGCAGCGTGCCCGCGCGCTGCGCCCCGCCGCCACCGAAGGCGGCCTGGTCGAGGTCGAACTGGAGAACGGCGGCACGCTCTCGTCGCGCACCGTGATCATCTCCACCGGCGCGCGCTGGCGCAACATGAACGTGCCGGGCGAGGAGCAGTACCGCACCAAGGGCGTCACCTACTGCCCGCACTGCGACGGCCCGCTCTTCAAGGGCAAGCGCGTGGCGGTGATCGGCGGCGGCAACTCTGGCGTCGAAGCCGCGATCGACCTGGCCGGCGTGGTGGCCCACGTCACCGTGCTGGAGTTCGCGGGCGAGCTGAAGGCCGATGCCGTGCTGCAGCGCAAGCTGCGCAGCCTGCCGAACGTGGACGTGATCCTCAACGCCCAGACCACCGAGGTGAAGGGCGACGGCAACCGCGTGACCGGCCTGAGCTACCAGGACCGCACCACCGAAGAGCACCACGTGCTGGCCGTGGAGGGCATCTTCGTGCAGATCGGCCTGCTGCCCAACACCGACTGGCTCCGCGGAACGGTGGAGCTGTCGCGCTTCGGCGAGATCGTGGTCGATTCGCATGGCCGCACCAGCGTGCCGGGCGTGTTCGCGGCCGGTGACTGCACGACGGTGCCGTACAAGCAGATCATCATCGCGGCCGGCGACGGCGCGAAGGCGGCCCTGGGTGCGTTCGACCACCTGATCCGCACCACGGCCCCGGCCTGATGGCGCCCTGCGCCACGGAAGGACAAGGGAGCGGCGATGCCGCTCCCTTTTTCGTTGGCACGCGGTGGTGGTCCTGGCCGGCATCCCTGCCGGTGGAAAGGGTTCGCGGCGGCATTTTGTGATTGATATTCATTCTCATATACTGCCCGCAGCCAGCCACACCAACGCACCCAGGAGTTTCCCTGCATGTCCGACGCTTCCCGTCCATCCGCCAACCCGCTGCTGCACCCCTCCGAGGCCGAGCCGGGACTGCCCTGCGCCGAAGCGCTGCTGGCCGGCACGCTGGCGCTCATGACCGGCTACGCGCACACCGAGCGCACGGGCGACCGCGAGGCCATGGGCCGCAAGATCGCCGCCCACCTGGAGAGCCTCGCGCGCATGGATGGCTTGTCTCCGCATTTCCGCACCATGGCGGGCAACCTGAACAACCGCTGGTCCCGGCGGCTGGGCCTGGCGGCGGGGGAGGGGGCTGCGGTGCCGGCCGGCCCGAGTGCGGCGGAGCTGCAGCGGCGGCTGTGGCACACGGCGCCGGAAGCGCTGCAGTGAGCGCCTGGGCCGTCTGAAGCTTCGGCGGCAAGGCGTCCGGGCCCTGCGGTTGGCAAGCGGTGCTGTTATTGTGACCCCACCCGGAAAATCACATCGGCTTGGTACCCCGGCACCGCGGGTACGCCGAACATCCCCAGAACGCATGCCCTGCCGAGGCCCCGCGCTTGGCGACCCGGCGCACCATCGGCTGTGCGCAGGCCGGGCATGACGGCGCCGTCGCGGGATCTGGTGCAGATACGGGTGCAGGGGACTGAGCAGGAGCGGGAGTGGAAGCCGGCGCAGGGGGCGGTGCGTCCATGGTCGGCTCCCTGGGGGCCCGCGGAGCGTGCGCCGCTGCCGGCCGTGAAGGCGAATGCGGATGCGAACGCGCCGGCGATCGCCCCTGCCGTATCCACTGCAGCAATGCCTCGCCGTCGATGAGCCGGATGTTCCGCCCGCTGGCGAAGTCCGTGGCCTCCTGCGTGAAGCGGCCCGAGGTGACGACGAAGCCGCCCGCGGCGCCCCGCGCGGCCATCACCCCGTAGAGCTCGCGCACCACGGTCACGCCGACCTTGAAGGCCTTCCACTGCTTGCACTGCACGAGGAACCGGTCGCCGCCCTTGCCGAGCATGAGGTCGACGCCGCCGTCCGCGCCACCGCCGCCCGTCTCTTCCACGAGGTACCCCTGCCTCCGGAAGCTTTCGCCCACGAGCACTTCGAACGCCTGCCACGTCATCCCATGCAGGGCGTCGGCGGCTGGGTTGCGGGCTGCGGTGTCGATCAGCCGGCGGCGCTCGCGGCGGCGCAGGGCGGAAGCGAGGGCCCCCATCGCACACACGAACGGCAGCAGGAACTGGCCGCCATAGGCCAGCCCGCGCCAAATGCTGCTGGTGGCCATGCCGGCGATGTCCTGCGGCGAGCTCGCCACCGGCAATGGCGCATTCGCCCAGCGGTGCAGCACCAGATAGCTCACGATGGCCAGCAGCACGCCCGCCCACCAGGGCAGCAGCGCCACCAGTTCCATCAGGTCATCGATGGCGGATGTTTTTCCTCGTCTTCGGGCCATGTCGGCACTCCCTCTCTGTTTGTTTTGAACGCGCATTCTGCACGCCCCTGGCTGCCTAACGTCTTCTGCAAGAATCCCGTGGCAGCCCTGCCGGCTGGCGTGTCCATGCAAGAATCCAGCGTTCGCTTCTACGGCAGCGAGGTGGCGATGGGGCTGGGCGCAACGTACCGGCCAGGAATGCGACCCGTTTCCAGTAGGCTTCCTGCCGGCGGGGCCATGGGCGTGCGTTCGCCCAGCCTCTTCTAGAATCGCGGCTCCCTTGGGGAGTAGCCTGCCTTCACCGCTGAAGGCGCCTGCGTCAACACACTCGGCATCCCGCATGCCGTGGCGCCGGCATCCGTTGATCGGTTGGCGAGACCATCGGCACTCCATCGCGGCGCAGGCCGGGCAGCGATGGCGTGCCGTTGCGCTCGTGCCCGGCCGATCACAAGTTGTCTTCCCCATGAATCTCGCTGCCATTTCGGTGCTGGCCTTCGCCATGTCGACCGACGCCTTCGCCGCCGCCGTCGGCAAGGGCACCGCCCTCCTCAAACCCCGCTGGTCCGAAGCGCTGCGCACCGGCGCCATCTTCGGTGTGATCGAAGCGCTCACGCCGGTCGCCGGGTGGGCGCTGGGCTCGATGGCGTCGGATTACGTCAAGGCCTGGGACCACTGGATCGCGTTCGTGCTCCTGGTGTGCCTGGGCGGCCACATGCTGATCGCGTCGATGAAAAGCCCCGGGGAGATGGAGGCCGAGAAGCCGAGCCGGCACGGATTCTGGCTCCTGGCGGTGACCGGTTTCGCCACCAGCATCGACGCGATGGCGGTCGGCGTGGGCCTCGCCTTCCTCGACGTGAACATCGCCGTGGTGGCCGTGGCCATCGGCCTGGCGACCTTCACCATGGTCACGCTGGGCGTCATGGTCGGCCGCCTGCTGGGAGCCGTCGTGGGCCGCTGGGCCGAGGGCCTGGGCGGCGTCCTGCTCATCGGGATCGGGTCGCTGATCCTCTTCGAGCACCTCACGGTGGCCTGAGCGGGCGAATCAGTACACCAGCCGTTCCGGCCGCACTTCCTGCAGGATCGTCGTCGCGATCTCCTCGATGCTCTTGGTGGTGGTGGAGAGCCAGCGGATGCCCGAGCGCCGCATCATCGCCTCCGCCTCGGCCACCTCGTGGCGGCAGTTCATGAGGTCGGCGTACTTCGAGCCCGGCCGGCGCTCGTTTCGGATCTGCGAGAGCCGCTCGGGCAGGATGGTGAGCCCGAAGATCTTCTTGCGGTGCGGCTCCAGCGCGGGCGGCAGCTGCTTGCGGTCGAAGTCTTCCGGTATGAGCGGGTAGTTGGCCACCTTCAGGCCGCACTGCATCGCCAGGTAGAGGCTGGTCGGGGTCTTGCCGCTGCGCGACACGCCCACCAGGATCACGTCGGCGCCGTCCAGGTCGCGGTGGCTCTGGCCGTCGTCGTGGTCCAGGCTGAAGTTGATCGCCTCGATGCGGTCGGTGTATTCCTTGCTCAGGCTCACGTCCGCGAAGCGGCCCACGCGGTGCAGCGACTTGATGCCCAGCTCGCCCTCCAGCGGGCGGATGAAGGTGCCGAACATGTCCAGCAGCATGCCCTTGCAGTTCTCCTGGATGATGCGCAGCACGCTCATGTTGACCAGCGTGGTGAAGACGACGGGCTTCTTGCCCTCCAGCTCGGCCGTGTGGTTGATGCGGCGCACGGCCTGGTGGGCCTTGTCCTCGGTGTCGATGAAGGGCAGGCGCACGTGGCGCGGCTTGATGTCGAACTGCGCCAGGATGGCGTTGCCGAAGGTTTCCGCCGTGATGCCGGTGCCGTCGGAGATGAAGAATACGGTGCGCGTGTGCATGGGTGGGTCGGGGCTTTCCGGGGTGGATCGATTCGCTCGGGGGTGGCTGGACCGGGACGCCGGTGATGTCCCACAAGCGCCTCGCGGCCGGCCGCCCTACAATCGCGCCCATTATTCCCATTTCCACCATGCACGCGCCCGGCCTACAACCAGAACAGCCAAGCCACAGCGCGCCGTGCATGCGTGACGACGGCGCCCCCGCCAGCCCGCCCCCGCGCGCGGGCGGCCTTGTGCGGCGCGCAGACCCGGTTTCAACTTCTGGAGCTTTCCCATGTCTGCACTGTTCGAATCGACCGCCCTGGTCGTTCCGTTTGAGAACCTGAGAATGACCGACGTCGAGTCGGTGGGTGGCAAGAACGCCTCCCTCGGCGAGATGATCTCCCAGCTGCCCGACGGCGTGCGCGTGCCCACCGGCTTCGCGACCACCGCCCATGCCTTCCGCCAGTTCCTCGCCCACGACGGCCTGGCCCAGAAGATCAGCGACCGCCTGAAGACCCTCGACACCGAGGACGTGCGCGCCCTGGCCGCCGCCGGCGCCGAGATCCGCGCCATGGTCGAGGCCCAGCCCTTCCCGGCCGACCTGGAGCAGGCCATCCGCGGCGCCTTCGCCACGCTGTGCGGCGACAACGCCGAGGCCTGCTTCGCCGTGCGATCCTCCGCCACCGCGGAAGACCTGCCGGACGCCTCCTTCGCCGGCCAGCAGGAGACCTTCCTGAACGTGGTGGGCATCGACGACGTGCTGCACAAGATGAAGGAGGTGTTCGCCTCCCTCTACAACGACCGCGCGATCAGCTACCGCGTGCACAAGGGCTTCGCGCACGACGTGGTGGCCCTGTCGGCCGGCGTCCAGCGCATGGTGCGCTCCGACCTGGGCGCCGCCGGAGTGATGTTCACGATCGACACCGAATCCGGCTTCGACCAGGTGGTGTTCATCACCTCCAGCTACGGCCTGGGCGAGACGGTGGTGCAGGGCGCCGTGAACCCCGACGAGTTCTACGTGCACAAGCCGATGCTGGCCGCCGGCAAGCAGGCCGTGATCCGCCGCAACCTGGGCAGCAAGCTGGTGCAGATGGTCTTCGCCTCGCCCGAGGAGAAAAAGGCCAATGGCAAGCTGGTGAAGACCACCGACGTGCCCACGGAACTGCGCAACCGCTATTCGCTGACCGACGCCGATGTCGAGCAGCTCGCGCGCTACGCACTGCTGATCGAGAAGCACTACGGCCGCCCGATGGACATCGAGTGGGGCAAGGACGGCACCGACGGCCAGCTCTACATCCTGCAGGCCCGCCCCGAGACGGTGAAGAGCCAGCAGCAGGGCCAGGCCGAACTGAAATTCAAGCTCAAGGGCACGGGCACGGTGCTGGCCGAGGGCCGCGCCATCGGCCAGAAGATCGGCACGGGCCCGGTGCGCCTGGTGGGCGACATCGCCGAGATGGACAAGGTGCAGCCCGGCGACGTGCTCGTCACCGACATGACCGACCCCAACTGGGAGCCGGTGATGAAGCGCGCCAGCGCCATCGTCACCAACCGCGGCGGGCGCACCTGCCACGCGGCCATCATCGCGCGCGAACTCGGCATTCCCGCCGTGGTGGGCTGCGGCGACGCCACCAGCCTGCTGAAGGACGGCACGCTGGTGACGGTGAGCTGCGCCGAGGGCGACACCGGCAAGATCTACGACGGCCTGCTGGAAACCGAGGTGACCGAGGTGCAGCGCGGCGAGATGCCGAAGATCGATACCAAGATCATGATGAACGTCGGCAACCCCCAGCTGGCCTTCGACTTCTGCCAGCTGCCCAACGAGGGCGTGGGCCTGGCGCGGCTGGAGTTCATCATCAACAACAACATCGGCGTGCACCCGAAGGCCATCCTGGACTATCCGCAGATCGACGCCGACCTGAAGAAGGCCGTCGAATCGGTGGCCCGCGGCCACGCCAGCCCGCGCGCGTTCTACGTGGACAAGGTCGCCGAAGGCATCGCCACCATCGCGGCCGCCTTCTGGCCCAAGCCGGTGATCGTGCGGCTGTCGGACTTCAAGTCCAACGAGTACCGCAAGCTGATCGGCGGCAGCCGCTACGAGCCCGAGGAAGAGAACCCGATGCTGGGCTTCCGCGGCGCGGCGCGCTACATCAGCAAGGAGTTCGGCGAGGCCTTTGCCATGGAGTGCGAGGCTTTGAAGCGCGTGCGCAACGACATGGGCCTGACCAACGTGCAGGTGATGGTGCCCTTCGTGCGCACGCTCGGCCAGGCCGACCGCGTGACGCAGCTGCTCGGCGAGCACGGCCTGAAGCGCGGCGAGAACGAGCTCAAGCTCATCATGATGTGCGAGGTGCCCTCCAACGCCGTGCTGGCCGACGAGTTCCTGCAGTTCTTCGACGGCTTCTCGGTGGGCTCCAACGACCTGACCCAGCTCACGCTGGGCCTGGACCGCGACTCCGGCCTGGAGCTGCTGGCCCAGGACTTCGACGAGCGCGATCCGGCCGTGCAGGCACTGCTCTCGCGCGCCATCGAGGCCTGCAAGAAACAGGGCAAGTACGTCGGCATCTGCGGCCAGGGCCCCAGCGACCACCCGGACTTCGCGCTGTGGCTCGCGAAGCAGGGCATCTCGTCGATCTCGCTCAACCCCGACAGCGTGATCGCCACCTGGCAGAAGCTCGCCGGCTGACGGCGCACGCCAGCCCATGCCCGCGCCGCCGCCGCCCTCCAGTCCGCCGCGGGCCGCGGGCGGGCCGCACGGGCCCATGGGGCCCGCGATGGCCGCGGGGCACGGCCTTGGCC
>Ga0308159_1002440_pt1 | contig 21515 bp, 16 predicted proteins | sample PhyCR1_FD_201040 | JGI IMG/M metagenome (GOLD analysis project Ga0308159, IMG submission 201040) | Phyllosphere microbial communities from UC Gill Tract Community Farm, Albany, California, United States - DLSLC.R1 | ecosystem: Host-associated > Plants > Phyllosphere > Unclassified | place: USA... | reverse complement strand
CTCTTCCAGGCTGGTGAAGCCTTCGTCGACCAGCACCTGTGCAAGCTCTTCGTCGACTTCCAGCTCGTCGATGAAGTTGCGCAGGATGTCGCCGGTTTCCGCTTGCTGCTTGGCCTGGATGTCCGATTCGGTCATCACGTTCAAGGTCCAGCCAGTCAACTGGCTCGCCAGACGCACGTTTTGACCACCGCGGCCAATCGCCTGGGCCAGGTTGTCTGCGCCTACAGCGATGTCCATGGCGTGGGCGTCTTCATCAACGATGATCGCTGCCACTTCGGCAGGCGACATGGCGTTGATGACGAACTGCGCCGGATTGTCGTCCCAGAGCACGATATCCACACGCTCGCCGCCCAACTCGCCGGAAACAGCCTGGACACGCGAACCGCGCATGCCGATGCAAGCGCCTTGCGGGTCGATGCGTTTGTCCTTGGAGCGAACTGCGATCTTTGCACGCGAACCAGGATCACGAGAGGCAGCCATCACCTCGATGAGACCTTCGGCGATTTCCGGAACTTCAATCCGGAACAGCTCGATCAGCATCTCTGGCGCAGTACGCGACAGGATCAGCTGAGGACCACGGTTTTCAGTGCGGATTTCTTTGAGCAGTGCACGAACGCGGACACCCACACGGAAAGTTTCCCGGGAGATGATGTCTTCACGCGCCAGCAGCGCCTCGGCATTGTTACCCAAGTCGACGATGACATTGTCACGTGTAACTTTTTTAACAGTACCGGAAATGATTTCGCCCAGACGCTCACGATAAGCGTCTACGACTTGAGCGCGCTCGGCTTCGCGAACCTTCTGCACAATGACTTGCTTGGCAGTCTGGGCGGCGATGCGACCGAACTCGATGGACTCGATCTTATCTTCTACAACGTCGCCGACCTTGGCGCCCGGGTGAGTCTCGGCAACCTTGCTCGGCCATGTTTCGATCGCTGGATCGTCGAGATCTTCTTCCTCGACGACCGTCCAGCGACGGAAAGTCTCATAAGCGCCCGTGTGGCGATTGATTTCCACACGAAGGTCAACTTCGTCTTCGAAACGCTTTTTAGTGGCCGTGGCCAGAGCTATCTCAAGCGCCTCAAAAATCACATCGGCCGGTACGCCTTTTTCATTGGATACCGACTCAACAACCAGCAGTACTTCTTTGCTCATCGTACGCCTCGCCTTTCGCAAGCCATTGGATCCGCGGGATCCGCGTCTCAGTCAAACGTGGGAATAATGTTGGCTTTGTCGATCAGATCGATCGGCAACAGGTATTCGTGATCATCCACTTGCACCACGACATCCTGCTCCTCCACCCCGCGGAGAAGGCCTTGAAAGTTACGTCGACCGTCGAAGGGCGAGCGCAGCTTTATCTTCACTTGTTCCCCGGCAAAGGCTGCAAACTGCTCGATGGTGAACAGCGGGCGTTCCATGCCTGGAGAAGAAACTTCGAGCGTATATTCGGAGCTGATCGGATCTTCTACGTCCAGAACACCGCTGATCTGACGGCTGACGATGGCACAATCGTCCACCAGCACGCCGCCCTCTTTATCGATATAAACGCGCAACATTGAGTGACGACCCTGGGCCGAAAACTCTATACCCCAGCATTCATAGCCAAGGGCCACGACCACCGGGGCCAACAAGGCCTGCAACTGTTCTAGCTTGCTCGACACCTGAACCCCCTCGTGCATGCTGTGCAAATAAAAAATGGGCAAAGCGCCCATCATGAAAAACGCCGTTGAACAGCGGCGTAATAAAGTGTCCAGCTAACAAAAAGCCCCTGAAAAGGGGCTCCGCTAAAACTGGTTGCGGGGGCTGGATTTGAACCAACGACCTTCGGGTTATGAGCCCGACGAGCTACCAGACTGCTCCACCCCGCGACAAAGCTGGGGCGGAAGTATACGACCGATCCCGATTTGGGTCAATCCGACACATCCACCTACAAGAAAGCCCGCTACTGCGGGCTGACTTGTTCAATTGGTACCGAGAAGGGGACTCGAACCCCTACACCCTATGGGCACAACCACCTCAAGGTTGCGTGTCTACCAATTCCACCACCTCGGCATTACAACTCTTTTTGCAGCCCCGACATCAACCGCGAATCCTGTGTTACTTCTGTTCTGGAGCGGCAGGAACATCAGCTGGAGCAGCGGCTGGTTTCTGTTGTCCTTCCAGGACCGGAACATCATCTGCTGCCGGCTTTTGCTTGACTTCCAACACTGCTGGATCTGGCAAACCTACTTGAGTCAGCTGATGAGCTTTCTCTTTAGCAAAGTAACCTAACCCTAAGCTGGTTATGAAGAAACAGGCGGCAAGTATAGCAGTAAGTTTACTAAGAAAGGTAGAGGAACCTTGGCCTCCGAAGACAGTATTTGATGCACCTGCCCCGAACGACGCGCCAGCGTCCGCACCTTTACCCTGCTGAAGCAATACCAGAGCAACAACGCCCAGAGCACCCAGCAGATGAAGAACGACTACGACTGTTTCCAGCATTTTTCAGTTTCCCGCGGCGCGAATGATCGCACCGAACTCATCTGCATTCAGGGAAGCACCACCAATGAGGCCCCCATCGATATCCGGCATGCCGAACAGTTCAGCCGCATTGGCCGCCTTCACGCTGCCGCCATATAGAAGCCGCACACCTTGCGCGACTTCAGAATTCTCTTTCGCCAACTGCGCACGAATCGCTGCGTGCACGTCTTGCGCCTGCTGAGGCGTAGCCGTCAATCCGGTACCAATGGCCCAGACTGGCTCGTAGGCAATTACCGCATTCACGAAAGCATCGATGCCCAGCTCTTCGATGATGCTGTCGAGCTGCTGCCCGACGACCTCAAGCGTTTTACCAGCTTCGCGCTGCTCAAGTGTTTCACCGATACACAGCACCGGCGTCAGACCACTTGCCTGGGCCGCCGCAAACTTGCGGTTCAGGACCTCGTTGCTTTCGCCCAGAATCTGGCGGCGCTCCGAGTGCCCTACAAGCACCAGCTTGCAACCTGCATCCTGCAACTGAGTCGGCGAAATTTCACCGGTCAGCGCTCCCTGCCCCGCTTCGTGCGCGCAGTTCTGCGCACCTACCGAAATCGAGTGTTCTTCGAAGCACTCGGCAACGAAGCTGACGTGCAGGCTCGTAGGGAATACCGCAACATCGACACCGTCAGGAATGGCCATATTTGCCAAACCTTCGACCAGCTCAGCGACGCTGGCGCAGGTACCGTGCATTTTCCAGTTACCAGCTACCATAGGGCGACGCATGCTGTACCTCGTCGGTCAAAGTGGGCGCAGATGTTACCCAACAGTTTCAACACTGGCAAGCCGAAATCAGGCGCAAACTTCAGCAACCAGTTTTGCCAGCTCGTCGGCATAGCCAGCGACCAGTGTTTCGTCCTCGCCTTCGACCATTACGCGTACCAACGGCTCTGTGCCGGACTTGCGCAAGAGCACGCGCCCACGCCCCCCCATGGCAGCAGTGACGCGATCACATGCCTCTTTGACCGCGGGGTGCTGCACTGGGTCAATCTTGCCACCTTCGAAGCGCACATTGACCAACACCTGCGGGCATTTATTCAGGCCCTGACGCGACTCGGCCAGGCTTTGACCGGAACGCTTCAATGCGAGCAAGACCTGCAGCGCGGCAATGATCGCATCCCCCGTTGTGGTGTGCTGGAAGCAGACCACGTGACCGGAATTCTCACCACCAACCTGCCAGTTGCGCTCGAGCAGCTCCGCAATGACATAGCGGTCGCCCACATTAGCCCGCACGAACGGGATACTCAGCTCAGCCAGGGCCAGCTCCAACCCCAGATTGCTCATCAAGGTACCGACGACACCGCCCTGCAGGCGGCCGCGCTCGTGCAGATCACGCGCAATGATGTAAATCAGCTCGTCCCCATCTACGACTGCCCCGGTGTGATCGACCATCAACACGCGATCACCATCGCCATCGAAGCCGATACCCAGATCTGCCTTCTCCGCCACCACAGCTGCCTGCAACGCCCCCATGTGGGTGGACCCACAGTCGTCGTTGATATTCAGACCGTTAGGTGCAGCGGACAGTACAGTAACGTGCGCGCCCAGCTCTCGAAAAACGTTCGGCGCCACCTTGTAGGTCGCACCATGAGCGCAGTCGATCACCAGCCTCAAGCCAGCAAAACTGGTACTGGTGGGCACGCTACTCTTGCAGAACTCGATATAACGGCCTGCGGCATCGTTGATTCGAGAAACCTTGCCAAGCTGCTCCGACTCGACGACGGTCATCGGCGCATCAAGCAGTTCTTCGATCATCATCTCGACCTCATCCGGCAGCTTGGTGCCCTGCCCGGAGAAGAACTTGATGCCGTTATCGTGATGCGGGTTATGGGATGCGCTGATAACGATGCCCGCCTGCGCATGGAAGGTACGGGTAAGGTAAGCGATGGCCGGTGTAGGCATCGGACCGAGCAGCATCACATCGGCACCGGCCGCAGACAAACCGGCCTCAAGCGCCGACTCGAACATATAACCGGAGATCCGCGTGTCCTTGCCTACCAGAATGCGGCATGCACCCATCTTGCGGAACGCCATGCCCGCCGCCCAGCCCAACTTGAGCATGAAATCGGGCGTGATCGGGAATTGACCTACACGACCGCGAATGCCGTCGGTTCCGAAATATTTCTTAGTGCTCATGGGTGCTCCAGATTTCTTATTTTGCTGATTCAACAGCAGCAATCATGCGTACGACGTCGACGGTTTCCGGGACATCGTGCACACGCAAAATTCTCGCGCCTTTAATCATCGCCATTGCAGCCAGGGCAAGGGCGCCGTAAAGCCGTTGATCCACCGGCTTGTCCAGCACTTTGCCGATCATACTCTTGCGAGAGACGCCAACCAGCAACGGCCGGCCCAGCACATGCAAGGCCTCCATGTGCTTGAACAGGCTGAGATTGTGTTCGAGGGTCTTGGCGAAACCGTAACCAGGATCGAGGATGATCTTTTCGGCGGAGATTCCGGCGGCGACACAGGCATCCATCCGCTCCCGAAGGAACGAGCTGACCTCGCCGACTAGATTCTCGTAATGGGGATCATTCTGCATGTCAGTCGGCTCGCCACGCATATGCATCAGACACACAGGCAAGCCTGTGGCGACTGCCGCATCGAGCGCGCCGTCGCGACGCAGCGATCGCACATCATTGATCAAGCCGGCGCCGAGCCGCGCAGTCTCGCGGATGACCGCAGGCGTGGAGGTATCCACCGAAATGATCACATCCAGCTCGCGACTGATTGCCTCGACGATGGGCGCCACGCGCTCGAGCTCTTCAACCGGAGAAACGGCACGAGCGCCGGGGCGAGTGGACTCACCGCCAACGTCGATCAACGTCGCCCCCGCAGCAACCATTTGCGCCGCATGACGCAAGGCAATGTCACGCTGGGCGAATCTGCCGCCATCGGAGAACGAATCGGGGGTGATATTGAGGATTCCCATGACGTGAGTCCGGGATAAATCAAGAACCCGGTTGCCGCAAGGCAACCGGGTTGGGTACAGCGCAGAAGTCATGTCAGGCCTTAGTGTTCAGCAGCTGGACCGCCAATCGGAGTTTCCGGGCGCGGACCGACCGGAGCGGTCGGCGTGCCGGAAGTACCGGAGCCACCTTCCCAGTCACGCGGTTCGCGCGGAGTGCGGCCCGCCATGATGTCATCTATCTGCTCGGCATCGATGGTTTCGTACTTCATCAACGCGTCAGCCATCGCATCCAGCTTGTCGCGATTGTCGGTGAGAATCTGTTTCGCCGTGCCATAGCACTGGTCGATGATGCTGCGCACTTCGGAGTCGATCATCTTCGCGGTTTCACCCGAGAGACTTGAGCTCTGACCGCCACCACCACGACCCAGGTAACCGCCATCTTCATCTTCGGAGTACATCAGCGGACCCATTTTCTCGGACAGGCCCCACTTGGTGACCATGTTCCGCGCAATCTGGCTCGCACGCATGATGTCGTTGGACGCACCGGTGGTGACACCGTCGAAGCCCAACGTCATTTCTTCAGCGATACGACCGCCATACAGCGAGCAGATCTGGCTGATCAGGGCGCGCTTGGACAGGCTGTAGCGATCTTCTTCGGGGAGGAACATGGTCACACCCAGAGCGCGACCACGTGGAATGATGGAAACTTTGTAGACCGGGTCGTGCTCAGGCACGACGCGACCCACGATGGCGTGACCAGCCTCGTGATAAGCAGTGTTCTGCTTCTCTTTCTCGGACATGACCATGGATTTGCGCTCGGCGCCCATCATGATCTTGTCCTTGGCCAGTTCGAATTCTTTCATTTCGACGATGCGCTTGCCGACGCGAGCGGCGAACAACGACGCCTCGTTCACGAGGTTGGCCAGATCGGCACCGGAAAAACCGGGAGTCCCACGTGCAATAACGGCAGGGTTGACGTCATCACCCATCGGCACTTTACGCATATGCACCTTGAGAATCTGCTCGCGACCGCGAATGTCCGGCAGGCCCACGACGACCTGACGGTCAAAACGGCCTGGACGCAACAGCGCAGGGTCGAGCACATCAGGACGGTTAGTCGCAGCGATGACGATGATGCCATCGTTCATCTCAAAGCCGTCCATCTCCACCAGCAACTGGTTGAGGGTCTGCTCGCGCTCGTCATGACCGCCGCCCATGCCGGCGCCACGATGGCGACCGACAGCGTCGATTTCGTCGATGAAGATAATGCAAGGCGCGTGCTTCTTGGCCTGTTCGAACATGTCACGAACGCGGCTTGCACCGACGCCCACGAACATCTCGACGAAGTCGGAACCGGAAATGGTGAAGAACGGCACCTTGGCTTCGCCGGCAATAGCCTTGGCCAGCAAAGTCTTACCAGTACCTGGAGGGCCAACCATCAGAACGCCACGAGGGATACGACCGCCCAGACGCTGGAACTTGCCCGGATCACGAAGGAATTCGACCAGCTCGCCTACCTCCTCCTTGGCCTCGTCACAGCCTGCGACGTCAGCCAGCGTGGTCTTGACCTGATCTTCGGAAAGCAGGCGCGCCTTGCTCTTGCCGAAGCTCATCGGCCCACCCTTGCCTCCCGCACCACCTTGCATCTGGCGCATGAAGAACATGAAGACAGCGATGATCACGAGGATCGGGAAGCTGGCAACCAGCAACTGAGTCCAGATGCTCTGCTGCTCAGGCTGCTTGCCTTCAATCACGACATTGTTGTCGACCAGATCACCGATCAGGCCGTTGTCCTGAATGGCCGGACGAATGGTCTTGAAGGTGTCGCCGTCGCTGCGCTTGCCCGTGATGACGTAGCCGTCAACGGCAACTTTCTCGACCTTGCCATCCTTCACCTGCTGGATGAACTCGGAGTAGTTGAGGGTCTGCGGCTCGTTCGGGCTGGAGAAGTTGTTCATCACGGTCACCAGGACCGCAGCGATGATCAACCACAGGATCAAATTCTTTGCCATATCGTTCAATTAGCTACCCTCTGAAGCAAGCTCCACGCTGGAGCGTGCCTCGCATGATATTCACCGGCCTAACTTACTACAGATCCTACAGGTGCGGCAGGCGGCGTCTGTAACCCTTTGTGAAACTTTGACTACAAGATGTTCGTTACGACTCGTAAATAAAGCCATTTGAAAAAAACTATTGCCCTTACTCGGAATCGCCCGGTGCCTCATAACCGCCCTTGAAACCACGGCCAAGAAGGTACTGCTCGCGAGAGCGGTCACGGGAGGACAGAGGCTTGCGCATCTGTACCTTGTCGAACATTTTGCGAACCTCCTTGTGGTACACGTCGAAACCTTCACCCTGGAAGACCTTGATCAGAAAATCACCACCCGGACGCAGAACCCGACCCGCCAGGTCGAGCGCCAACTCGCAAAGGAACATGGCGCGTGGCATATCCACAGCGCTCAATCCACTCATATTGGGGGCCATATCGGAAATCACAAGGTCTACTTGAGTATTACCGATCGCCGCGAGGATCTGCTTGAACACCTCATCCTCGGTGAAATCCCCTTGAATAAAGGTCACATCCGGGATGCTGTCCATCTCCAGAATGTCGGATGCAATCAAACGACCTTTACCACCAATCAGACGACTGGTCACCTGAGACCAGCCTCCAGGGGCAGCACCAAGGTCGACAACCGTCATGCCGGGACGAATGATTTTGTCCTTCTCCTGGATTTCCAGAAGCTTGTAGCTGGCACGGGAACGGTAGCCATCTTTCTGTGCCATTTTGACGTACTTGTCGTCGAAATGTTCTCTCAGCCAGTTATGGCTGCTCTTGGAACGCTGCGCCACGGGGCACCTCGATGATATGCGTCGTGATTAACTGGGCGGAGCCACGAGCCCTCGGGTAAAATGGCCGCCAATTTTACAGAATCAGACGAAAAGGGTCAGATTATGCCGCTCACTAACGAGCAGAAGAAACAGTACAAATCCATTGGACACGACCTGAAGCCGGTCCTGATGGTTGCCGGCAACGGCCTGAGTGAGGGCGTGCTGGCCGAGCTTGATCGCGCTCTGGTAGATCATGAACTGATCAAGGTTCAGATCAAGCTGGAAGACCGCGACGATCGCCGCGCCGTCATTGAAGAACTTTGCAAACACGGTCGCGCGGAACTCGTGCAGACCATCGGCAAAATGGCGCTGATCTATCGCAAGAACCCGCAGCCTAACAAACAGCTGTCCAACATTCACCGCTACAAATAACGGTGATGCCTGCCAGCGGCGCGGTTCACGCGCCCTGACCGGGATTTACCGAGTGCCCGCGTTAAGCAGCGAAACGTACGGCACCGCGAAATACTTCCGCGCACCATCCCCTCGCCCAACCGCGAAAACCATCCCTTCAAAGGGATGGCGCCCGCAGCCACAGTCAAACGTGCTTGACCACGACAATCTCGTACTCGATCACACCGCTCGGCGTTTTCACAGCGACCACATCGCCCTCTTCCTTGGCGATCAAGGCGCGAGCGATTGGCGACCCGACGGAAATCTTGCCTAGCTTGATATCCGCTTCATCTTCGCCAACGATCTGATAGGTCACGCTTTCGTCGGTCTCGACGTTGGCGATTTCCACGGTAGAGCCAAAGATGACCTTACCTGTGTGGGCGATGGTTGTAACGTCGATGATGACCGCATTCTGCATGCGGCCCTCGATGTCACGGATACGCGCCTCGACCATGCCTTGCTGTTCGCGAGCAGCATGGTATTCAGCGTTTTCCTTCAAGTCACCCAACTCGCGCGCAGTACCGATGTCCTGGCTGAGCTTTGGGCGAACCACCTTGGTCAGATGGGTCAGTTCTTCTTCCAGAGCGCGAGCGCCCTGGACTGTCATGGGGTACTTGATCATGCTTTCAATCCTGCATGCAGATCCTGCAAGCGGCGAACGGTTTTTTCAGGACCGAACTTCAGCGCTTCACAGATGGCCTCGCCCGCAGCAATGGTAGTGGTGCAGTAGATCTTGTGCTGCAAGGCGTTACGACGGATGGAGTAGGAATCCGCGATCGACTGACGACCCTCGGTGGTGTTGATGATCAGAGTGACTTCGTCGTTCTTGATCATGTCGACCACGTGCGGGCGGCCTTCGGTCACTTTGTTGACACGACGGACTTTCAGGCCCGCAGCCTCGATCAGTCGCGCAGTACCGGCAGTGGCAACGACTTCGAAGCCCAGCTCGATCAGGTCGCGCGCAACGCCAGCCACCAGAGGCTTGTCGTCGTCACGGACGCTGATGAACGCGGTACCGCCAGTCGGCAGAACCTCACTGGCGCCCATCTGGGCCTTGGCGAAGGCCTCGCCGAAGGTGTCACCGACACCCATGACTTCGCCTGTGGATTTCATCTCAGGGCCAAGGATCGGGTCAACGCCAGGGAATTTGGCAAATGGGAACACCGCCTCTTTCACGCTGTAGAAGTTCGGGATGATTTCCTTGGTGAAGCCCAGTTCTTTCAGGGTTTTGCCCGCCATGACGCGTGCCGCGATCATCGCCAGAGAAACACCGATGCACTTGGAAACGAACGGCACAGTGCGAGAGGCACGCGGGTTCACTTCGATGACGTAGATGTCCTCGCCCTGCAACGCCAGCTGCACGTTCATCAGACCCACGACACCCAGCTCCAGGGCCATCTTCTTGACCTGCTCACGCATCTCGTCCTGGATGTGCGCAGGCAGCGAGTATGGCGGCAGCGAGCATGCGGAGTCACCGGAGTGGACGCCCGCCTGTTCGATGTGCTGCATGATTGCGCCGATGACCACGTCGGTGCCGTCACATACAGCATCCACGTCCATTTCAATCGCGCAGTTGAGGAAGTGATCCAGCAGCACCGGGCTGTCGTTGGACACTTGAACCGCTTCACGCAGGTAGCGCTTGAGTTCGTCTTCCTGGTAAACGATTTCCATTGCACGACCGCCCAGTACATAGGACGGACGAACGACCAGCGGGTAGCCGATCTTGGCAGCAGCGCGAATCGCTTCGTCTTCGCTGCGTACGGTGGCGTTCGGCGGCTGACGCAGGTTCAGGCGCTCGACCATTTGCTGGAAGCGCTCACGGTCTTCTGCACGGTCGATAGCGTCAGGGCTGGTGCCGATGATCGGCACGCCAGCGGCTTCCAGAGCGCGAGCGAGTTTCAGCGGAGTCTGACCGCCGTACTGAACGATCACGCCTTTCGGCTTCTCGACGCGAACGATTTCCAGCACGTCTTCCAGGGTCACTGGCTCGAAGTACAGGCGATCGGAGGTGTCGTAGTCGGTCGATACGGTTTCCGGGTTGCAGTTGACCATGATGGTCTCGTACCCATCTTCACGCAGCGCCAGCGCGGCATGTACGCAGCAATAGTCGAACTCGATGCCCTGGCCGATACGGTTAGGACCGCCGCCCAGAATCATGATCTTGTCACGAGCCGAAGGATTGGCTTCGCACTCTTCCTCGTACGTGGAGTACATGTACGCGGTGTCGGTCGCGAATTCGGCTGCGCAGGTATCGACGCGCTTGTAGACCGGATAGATGTCCAGCTTGTGACGATGCGCGCGCAGACTCTTCTCGGTCACGCCCAGCAGCTTGGCCAGACGCGCATCGGAGAAGCCCTTGCGCTTGAGACGGAACATCACGTCACGATCAATGGCCGACATGCCCATGGTCTTGACCTTCTCTTCTTCCTTGATCAGATCTTCGATCTGGACCAGGAACCAAGGGTCAATCATGTTCATGCCGAAAATCTGCTCGACGGTCATGCCTGCGCGGAAAGCGTCGGCCACGTACCAGATGCGCTCAGCGCCCGGAACGGTCAGCTCGCGCTTGAGGATGCTCGCGCTTTCAGGGTCGGCCAGATCCAGCTTCGGATCGAGGCCGCTGACGCCGACTTCCAGACCGCGCAGAGCTTTCTGCAGAGATTCCTGGAAGGTACGGCCGATAGCCATCACCTCGCCTACCGACTTCATTTGGGTGGTCAGGCGCGCATCAGCCTTGGAGAACTTCTCGAAAGCGAAACGGGGCAGCTTGGTCACGACGTAGTCGATAGACGGCTCGAACGAGGCCGGGGTCTTGCCGCCAGTAATGTCGTTCTGCAGTTCGTCAAGGGTGTAACCGACAGCCAGCTTGGCCGCAACCTTGGCGATCGGGAAGCCAGTCGCCTTGGAGGCCAGCGCCGAGGAGCGGGAAACGCGCGGGTTCATCTCGATCACGACCATACGGCCAGTGTCCGGGCAGATACCGAATTGCACGTTGGAACCACCGGTTTCAACGCCGATCTCGCGCAGGACCGCCAGCGAGGCGTTACGCAAGATCTGGTATTCCTTGTCGGTCAGGGTCTGCGCCGGCGCTACGGTGATGGAGTCACCGGTGTGCACGCCCATTGGGTCGAAGTTTTCGATGGAGCAGACGATGATGCAGTTGTCCTTTTTGTCGCGGACAACTTCCATTTCATATTCTTTCCAGCCGATCAGGGATTCGTCGATCAGCAGCTCTTTGGTCGGAGACAGGTCCAGACCGCGAGCGCAGATTTCTTCGAACTCTTCGCGGTTGTAAGCAATACCGCCACCGGTGCCGCCCATGGTGAAGGACGGACGGATGATGCACGGGAAGCCCAGCTTCTCGAGGACTGCATTGGCCTCTTCCATGCTATGGGCGATGCCGGAACGCGGGCATGCCAGACCGATGGACTTCATGGCCTTGTCGAAACGCGAGCGATCTTCAGCCTTGTCGATGGTGTCGGCGTTGGCGCCAATCATCTCAACGCCGAATTTCTCCAGAACGCCTTCGCGCTCCAGGTCCAGTGCGCAGTTCAGCGCGGTCTGGCCACCCATGGTCGGCAGCAGTGCGTCCGGACGCTCTTTTTCAATGATTTTGGCAACGGTCGCCCACTTGATCGGCTCGATGTAGGTGGCGTCGGCCATGGCCGGGTCGGTCATGATGGTGGCCGGGTTGGAGTTCACCAGGATGACGCGGTAACCCTCTTCGCGCAGTGCCTTACAAGCCTGGGCGCCGGAGTAGTCGAATTCGCAGGCCTGGCCGATCACGATCGGGCCAGCACCAAGAATCAGGATGCTTTTAATGTCTGTACGTTTTGGCATGGGTTGTCACTCGAATCCTGTGTCAGTCGGCAAGCCGTCTTGAACATTCTCTGAGGTGCCGGGCGGGATGTCGGATGTTTCCGTCCCGCCGCTGGCACCTGCTCGCTACAGTCGCAAGTCCGCCGCTTAGCGGCGCTTGGCCATGGCTGTGATGAAGCGATCAAACAGCGGGGCAACGTCGTTCGGGCCCGGGCTCGCTTCAGGGTGGCCCTGGAAGCTGAACGCGTCCTTGTCGGTGCGCTCGATACCCTGCAGGGTGCCGTCGAACAGCGACTTGTGGATGGCGCGTACGTTGCCAGGCAAGGTGCTTTCGTCTACCGCGAAACCGTGGTTCTGGCTGGTGATCATGACCACGCCTGTGTCCAGATCCTGGACCGGGTGGTTTGCACCGTGGTGGCCGTGACCCATCTTGACGGTCTTGGCGCCGGAGGCCAGAGCCAACAGCTGGTGGCCCAGGCAAATGCCGAACACCGGAATTTCGGTCTGCAGCACATCCTTGATGGCCTGGATCGCGTAGTCGCATGGCTCGGGGTCGCCCGGGCCGTTGGACAGGAACACGCCATCAGGATTGAGCGCCAGCACTTCGCTGGCTGGCGTCTGGGCCGGCACCACAGTCACGCGGCAACCGCGCTCGACCAGCATGCGCAGAATGTTGGTCTTGACGCCGTAGTCATAGGCAACCACGTTGTACGGCAGGTCAGCAGCAGCGATTTCTGGATGGCTATCGGTTTTCAGGCTCCAGACGCTGGAGCGCCACTCGTAGCTCTTCCTGGTGCTGACTTCTTTCGCCAGATCCATGCCTTTCAGGCCCGGGAAGCCGCGAGCAGCAGCGATGGCGGCTTCTTCGGTGATGTCGTCGCCGGCCATGATGCAGCCGTTCTGCGCACCTTTCTCACGCAAAATGCGGGTCAGGCGGCGGGTGTCGATGCCAGCGATGGCAACCACGTTGTTGGCTTTCAGATAGTCAGCCAGGGACATCTTGTTACGCCAGTTGCTCGCTACCAGAGGCAGGTCACGAATCACCAGACCCGCCGACCAGACGCGATCGGATTCGGCGTCTTCCGGCGTGGTGCCAGTGTTGCCGATGTGAGGGTAAGTCAGGGTGACGATTTGCTGGGCATAGGAAGGATCGGTAAGGATTTCCTGATAGCCGGTCATTGCGGTGTTGAACACCACCTCACCAACGGTCTGACCGTCGGCTCCAATGGCTTCGCCGCGAAAAATGCTGCCATCAGCAAGGGCGAGTATGGCTGGCTTAGTCAAGAAGACCTCCCGTAATAAAGCCTGAAAGGGCGATCGCAGGTTGTAAAAAAGCGGAATGACGTATAGACACGTCACCCCGCTTTTTTTCATCGAATTATCTGCGCGCTTTTAGTGGACACACTAAAGCTGTAGCTTACAGAAAAGGGCTTTTTTAATCCACCGCTAAAACGCCTTTAAGGCTCGGGAATGCGACAGGACATCGCTTAGCGGGTCAAAACTGCGGGCAGGATACAGGTAAAACCCCTTTCCTGCCCGCATTGTTGCGGCTTCCATGAGCGGATCAATGCAGATCCAGTACATCCTGCATGTCGTACAGGCCAGCCGTTTTGCCGTCGAGCCACAATGCCGCACGAACGGCACCCTTGGCGAATGTCATGCGACTGGATGCCTTGTGAGTGATCTCCAGGCGCTCGCCTTCAGCGGCGAAAAGCACCGTGTGATCACCGACCACATCGCCGCCACGCACCGTAGCGAAACCGATGGTGGCGCGCTCACGAACGCCGGTGTGGCCCTGACGCCCATAAACCGCAACCTTGCTCAGATCCCGCCCTAACGTGTTAGCGATCACCTCACCCATGCTGACCGCAGTACCCGACGGGGCGTCAACCTTATTGCGATGATGCGCTTCGATAATCTCGATATCGGCATCCTCACCCATCACCCGCGCGGCCAGTTCCAGCAGCTTGAACGACAGATTCACACCCACACTGAAGTTGGACGCGAAGACGATCGGAATTTCCTTGCTCGCCTCTGCCAGCACGTGCTTCTGCTCGGCCGTCAGACCCGTGGTGCCAATGACCATAGCCTTGCCCGCCTTGCGGCAGAAAGCCAGGTTCTTCAGCATGACGTCGGGCAGCGTGAAGTCGATCAAAACGTCAAACTCGTCGGCAACCTGCTCCAGATTGCCGGTCAGCTGAACACCAATACGGCCCAGCGAAGCCAGTTCACCAGCGTCAGCTCCAATCATCGTGCTACCCGGACGGACAATTGCAGCAGTCAGGCCTGTCAGGGGCGCGCGCTCCTGAACAGCCTCGACCAGATGCTTGCCCATGCGCCCGGCAGCGCCCATCACAGCAATACGTCGCATGCGTTATTCCTTAGAGGTCGCCGAAGAATCGCTTCACGCCTTCGAACCAGCCACTGGCCTTGGGCGAATGCGAGCTGTCGCCTTCCAGCGAGGCACGGAACTCTTCGAGCAGTTCGCGCTGACGACGCCCCAGATTGACCGGGGTCTCCACCGCCACACGACACATCAGATCGCCCGCACCGCCACCACGGACGGGCGCGACACCCTTGCCACGCAGACGGAACTGCTTGCCGGTCTGAGTTCCCTCGGGAATCTTCAGTTTGACGCGACCGTCGAGGGTCGGCACTTCCAGTTCGCCACCCAGCGCAGCATCGGTGAAGCTGATCGGCACTTCGCAATACAAGTGCTTGCCATCGCGCTGGAAGATCGCGTGCTCGCGCACGTTGATCACCACGTACAGATCGCCCGTCGGGCCACCTTGAACACCCGCCTCGCCTTCGCCCGACAGGCGAATGCGGTCGCCGGTGTCAACGCCAGCCGGAACCTTGACCGACAGCGTCTTGTACTCTTCGACACGGCCTTCGCCATGACAGGAGTCGCAAGGGTCGGAAATGATCTTGCCGTTGCCATGGCAACGCGGGCAGGTCTGCTGCACAGAGAAGAAGCCCTGCTGCATACGAACCTGACCAATACCGCCACAGGTCGGGCATGTGACTGGCGAGGAGCCTTTCTTGGCGCCGCTGCCATCACACGGCTTGCAGTTCACCAGCGTTGGCACGCGAATGCTGACCGTGGTGCCGCGCACGGCTTCCTCAAGGTTCAGCTCAAGGGTGTAACGCAGGTCACTGCCACGCTGTGCGCCGCCACGACCACCGCCACCCGCCCGGCCACCGCCGAAGAAGTCGCTGAAGACATCGCCGAAGATGTCGGAGAAATTGGCGCCGCCGCCGCCGAAACCGCCACCGCCCATGCCTTGATCGACACCGGCATGGCCGTATTGGTCATACGCCGCGCGCTTGCTGGCGTCGGACAACACTTCGTAGGCTTCGTTGGCTTCCTTGAAGGCATCTTCCGAGGCCTTGTCGCCCGGATTGCGGTCAGGGTGATACTTCATCGCGAGACGACGGTATGCCTTTTTCAGGTCCGCCTCGCTGGAGCCGCGCTCCACCCCCAATACTTCGTAATAGTCACGCTTTGACATAAGTTATCTGCACTCTTGAGGACGTCCGACATGACCCTCCTGAGTCTGCCGAACTCGTTGAGCCCCTTTCAGGCCCGGACCCAACTCACGTCAATTCAACGATCCTGGTCTTGGTTCAACGGCCTTCTATCGACCGAGAAAAGCGGCAGAACAAGCCGGATTGCAGGAGCTTCCGGCTTTGCCACGAGGCTCGCGAGCACAGCTCGCGAACCTTGAAAATTTTGGGTGTTCCAGACACGCCAACGCGGGAGCAAGCTCCCGCGCGGCGACATCCTACCAGCGACCACTCGAAAATGGTCAACCGGCGATCAAGTGAGCCTGCGCTTACTTGTGGTCTTTGACTTCTTCGAACTCAGCGTCGACGACATCGTCAGCCGGCTTGCTTTCTTCCTGAGCGGCCTGTGCACCTTCAGGCTTCTCGGCCTGCTCGGCGTACATCTTCTGAGCAACAGGTGCGGAGACTTTCGACAGCTCTTCGACTTTCGCGTCGATAGCAGCCTTGTCGTCGCCTTTCACGGCAGCTTCCAGAGCGACCACGGCAGCTTCGATCGCGGTCTTCTCTTCGGCAGTGACCTTGTCACCCGCGTCAGCGACCATTTTGCGAGTCGAGTGAACCAGTGCGTCGCCCTGGTTGCGAGCCGATGCCAGCTCCTCGAACTTGCGGTCTTCGTCGGCGTTGGTTTCAGCATCGCGAATCATCTGCTGAATCTCTTCCTCGGACAGACCGGAGTTGGCCTTGATCACGATCGACTGAGTCTTGCCGGTAGCCTTGTCTTTCGCACCGACGTGCAGGATGCCGTTGGCGTCGATGTCGAAGGTCACTTCGATCTGAGGCACACCACGTGGAGCCGGTGGAATCTCGGCCAGATCGAACTTGCCCAGCGACTTGTTCTGTGCGGCTTGCTTGCGCTCGCCTTGCAGAACGTGAATGGTCACAGCGCCCTGGTTGTCGTCGGCAGTCGAGAACACCTGCGATTTCTTGGTAGGAATCGTGGTGTTTTTCTCGATCAGCGCAGTCATCACGCCGCCCATGGTTTCGATACCCAGGGTCAGCGGGCTGACGTCCAGCAGCAGCACGTCCTTAACGTCACCCGCCAGAACCGCGCCCTGGATGGCAGCACCCATGGCAACAGCTTCGTCTGGGTTGACGTCTTTACGAGCTTCTTTGCCGAAGAATTCGGTCACTTTCTGTTGAACCAGCGGCATCCGGGTCTGACCGCCGACCAGGATCACATCGTTGATCTTGCCGATGTCGATACCGGCGTCTTTCAGAGCGATGCGGCAAGGCTCGATGGTGCGCTGAACCAGGTCTTCAACCAGCGATTCCAGCTTGGCGCGGGAGATTTTCACGTTCAGGTGCTTGGGACCGGTGGCGTCTGCTGTGATGTACGGCAGGTTCACGTCGGTCTGCAGACTGGACGACAGTTCGATCTTGGCTTTTTCAGCGGCTTCTTTCAGGCGCTGCATCGCCAGCGGGTCGCCCTTGAGGTTCATGCCGCTTTCTTTCTTGAATTCGTCAACGAGGTAGTCGATCAGACGAATGTCGAAGTCTTCACCACCCAGGAACGTATCGCCGTTGGTGGCCAATACTTCGAACTGGTGCTCGCCGTCGACTTCGGCAATTTCGATGACCGAAACGTCGAAGGTACCGCCACCCAGGTCATAAACGATGACAGTGTGGTCGCCCTTCGCTTTGTCCATACCATAGGCAAGAGCGGCTGCGGTTGGTTCGTTGATGATGCGTTTTACGTCCAGACCCGCGATACGGCCGGCGTCTTTGGTCGCCTGACGCTGGCTGTCGTTGAAGTAAGCCGGAACGGTGATGACCGCTTCGGTCACGGTCTCGCCCAGGTAATCTTCGGCGGTTTTCTTCATCTTCTTCAGGATTTCCGCGGAAATCTGAGGAGGCGACATTTTCTGGCCGTTCACTTCAACCCAGGCGTCACCGTTGTCAGCCTTGGCGATTTTGTAAGGCACCATCTTGATGTCTTTCTGTACGACTTCTTCGTCGAAGCGACGACCGATCAGACGCTTCACCGCGTACAGAGTGTTGTGCGGGTTGGTCACAGCCTGACGCTTGGCCGACTGACCCACCAGGATTTCGCCGTCGTTGGCGTACGCAACGATCGAAGGGGTGGTACGCGCGCCTTCGGCATTCTCGATAACCTTGACGTTACCGTTTTCCAGAATGGAGACGCAGGAGTTGGTGGTCCCCAGGTCGATACCGATAATCTTGCCCATCTTTGACTCTCCCGAAACTTTAATTAGGTTGCCGCAACTGCGTTTACAAATTGCGGTAATTCTTTAAACGCATGGCCTGTAAATGGGGGCCACTCAGCTGATTTCAAGCCTGCTCGTCAATTGACGGTGCAACAGGCGACGGTGCCTTGCTGACCACGACCATGGCCGGGCGCAGCAGACGACCGTTAAGCTGATAACCCTTCTGAAACACCTTCAGTACGCTGTTCGGCTCGACGTCAGCGCTTTCCTGCATCGCCATTGCCTGATGATGCTCGGCATTGAATGGCTGGCCGTGTGGATCGATGGCCTCCAGGTGATAACGCTTGAGGGTGTCGGCGAACATCTTCAGGGTCAGCTCGATGCCTTCGCGCATCGGACGGATGCTTTCGTCATCCGGGTTGGACAGGTCCAGACCACGCTCGAGGCTGTCGACGATCGGCAGCAGGTCGCCGGCGAACTTCTCCAGCGCGAATTTGTGGGCCTTCTCCACGTCCTGCTCTGCACGCCGGCGGACGTTCTGCAGATCCGCAGCGACACGCAGAGACTGGTCCTGCGCCGCAGCCAGTTGCTCTTCCAGCACTTGCACACGGGTTACCAAATCTTCACCGGAGGTCGCCGCCTCGGCAGCCTGATCCTGAGCCTGCGTATCCGGGTTCTGTTCGTCAGCCATAGTTCTCTCCTTCTAATTACGTCCGTGAGCTCAACTCACGCTTCTGCCCGGCTATATGGGGCCGTAATTTTCGGCTTCAAGGGGTTTGGGTGCGGGATCCGGCGAATAACCCTACAAATTTTCCGACATGACCCGTTTCATAACGCGGCCGGTAAAAATCGGGCATCAGTGCTAAAAACTTCTTCGAGCCTGCCAAATCGAGCTAAGCGCGGGCATTGTCAGCCCAAAGCAAAACACTGTATAAATAACCAGACAAATCGCTTGGGAGCCGCCCATATGCTGGTGCACCTGTCCATACACAACTACGCCATCGTTGAACACCTCGATCTGGAGCTGGATCGTGGCATGAGCGTGATCACCGGGGAAACCGGCGCCGGTAAGTCGATCATGCTCGACGCGCTGGGCCTGACCCTGGGCGATCGCGCCGACAGCGGCGTGGTGAGACCGGGCGCCGACAAGGCGGATATCCTTGCGACATTCGATGTTTCGGACATTCCGGAAGCCGACGCCTGGCTCAAGGAGCGAGACCTCGAGACCGATGGCCCGTGCATTCTGCGCAGAGTGATCACTGCCGAAGGCCGCTCCCGCTCTTATATAAATGGGACACCCTGCCCACAAGGTGACCTGAAGGCACTGGGCGAACTGCTGATCGATATCCACAGCCAGCACGAACATCAATCGCTGCTCAAGACCGACACCCATCGTCGGCTGCTGGACGAATATGCGGGCGCAACCGATCTCGCCCGTCAGGTCCAACTGGCCGCCCAGCGCTGGCGCCAGACCCGTCAGGAGCTTGAGCGCCTGGCGAACTCTGGCGATGAGCAACGCGCAAAGCATCAATTGCTGAGCTATCAGCTGGAAGAACTCGAAAGCCTGAGCCTGGGCGAAAACGAACTCGAATATCTGGAGCAGGAACAGACCACTCTCACCAACGCCGAAAGCCTGCTGGGCATTTGCCGACAAGTGGTCGAGCTCTGCAGCGAGAGTGACTCGGGCAACGCGCTCAACGCCCTCACCGCAAGCCTTAACCGGCTGACCAGTGTGAACAATTCGCCTGATGCGCTGAACGAGGCCACCAACCTGCTCTCCAGTGCGCAGATCCAGGTCGAAGAAGCGGTCGGTGAAATCAACCGGTTTCTGGACCGTTTCGAGGCCGATCCGGCGCGCCTGCAACAGATCGAGGAACGTCTCGATACGATTTACACATTGGCGCGCAAACATCGCGTGCATCCGAACGAGGTCCCGGCGCTCCACCAGAAGCTGCTGGACGAGATCGAAACGCTGAATGCCAATGACGAAGCCATAGAGCGCCTTGAGCATGAACTCGGATCCTACGCCCGCCACTACCAGGAAAAGGCTCGCGAATTAAGCGATCTGCGCCATCGCGCCGCGCCCGAACTGGCCCACGCGGTGGAACATGAAATCCAGCGCCTGGGCATGCCCGGAGGCCGCTTCAACATTGAGTTGCGACAAAACATAGACAAAGAGCTGTCGCCTCATGGTCTTGAACAGGTAGAGCTGCTGGTGAGCGCCAACCCGGGCCAACCGCTCAAGGCGCTGGCAAAGGTGGCGTCCGGTGGCGAGCTGTCGCGGATCAGCCTGGCGATTCAGGTCATTACCGCTCAAACCTCTCGCGTACCGACACTGGTATTCGACGAAGTTGACGTTGGCATTGGAGGCCCGACGGCGGAAATCGTGGGTCAGTTGCTACGCCGGCTCGGAGAGCGTGGGCAGGTCATGACCGTCACCCACCTGCCGCAGGTCGCCGCTCAAGGACATCAACACCTGTTCGTGCACAAGGTTCGCGACGAAGAGGCCACCCGCACGGCGGTGTCCAAGCTCAGCAAAAGCGAGCGTGTAGAGGAGGTGGCGAGGATGCTGGGCGGGATCGACCTCACCAAGGAATCTCTGGCACACGCGAAGAAGATGGTTGTGGCAGCGAAATCCTGATCAGGTGGCAAAAACAACAAAGGCGACCCGAGGGTCGCCTTTGTTTTGTTTCAAAAAAAGACTTACGCCTTTTTCGTACGTACGTAGAGCACCAGATTGTGGTCCACCAGCTCGAAGCCGTGTTTCACCACAATGGCTTTCTGCAGCTTCTCGATCTCTTCGTCGAAGAACTCGATCACCTCGCCGGAATCCACGTTGACCATGTGGTCGTGGTGGCCTCCGTCAGCCAGTTCGAATACGGCATGACCGCCGTCGAAGTTGTGGCGAACCACCAACCCGGCTGCTTCGAACTGAGTCAAAACACGGTAAACCGTTGCCAGACCGACGTCTTCGTTGGCCTCCATAAGCGCCTTGTAGACGTCTTCCGCGCTCATGTGGCGCTGCTCTGCAGAATCGAGCATTTGAAGGATCTTGACCCGTGGCAGGGTCACTTTAAGTCCAGCTTTGCGTAGTTCGCTATTTTCAACCATGGTCAGCTTTCTCGCAGACGCTGCTTCGCAGCTTCTCTTAATGCAGGTATGATCGGGGTTTACGTTGTCCCAGCCAAGATAGTGGAAGTCGCCCACCGATGCAAAACACCAAGCTCCTGCTAACCAGTTTCACCCTTGTGGGACTGCTC
>Ga0308159_1002439_pt1 | contig 21525 bp, 24 predicted proteins | sample PhyCR1_FD_201040 | JGI IMG/M metagenome (GOLD analysis project Ga0308159, IMG submission 201040) | Phyllosphere microbial communities from UC Gill Tract Community Farm, Albany, California, United States - DLSLC.R1 | ecosystem: Host-associated > Plants > Phyllosphere > Unclassified | place: USA... | reverse complement strand
GTTCAAAGATCTCTCCGCTGCGGTCGAGATGACGCTGGTATTGTATTGAGATTTGTTTTTTTAGAGGCTTTTCCTTTTTAGGGGAAGGGATTTGATGGGCGGACAGGGGTTTGAATATTATTATGGTACAAAGATCTCTCCGCTTCGGTCGAGATGACGCTGGTATTGTATTGAGATTTGTTTTTTAGAGGCTTTTCCTTTTTAGGGGAAGGGTTTTGATGGGGGGACAGGGGTTTGAATATTATTATGGTACAAAGATTTCTCCGCTGCGGTCGAGATGACGCTGGTATTGTATTGAGATTTATTTTTTTAGAGGCTTTTCCTTTTAGGGGAAGGGTTTTGATGGGCGGACAGGGGTTTGAATATTATTATGGTACAAAGATCTCTCCACTGCGGTCGAGATGACGCTGGTATTGTATTGAGATTTTTTTTTTGGAGGTTTTTCCTTTTTAGGGGAAGGGTTTTGATGGGGGGACAGGGGTTTGAATATTATTATGGTACAAAGATTTCTCCGCTGCGGTCAAGATGACGCTGGTATTGTGCGCTGGCTTGCCTCGGCTACCGATGAAAAATCGGTACAGCTGCGCTGCCGCCGAAAGGCTTTTGCTTTTTTGCTTGATAAAAAGGTAAGCTACCGGTAATCTGCGATTTACACCACAGTCACTTTGTTGTTCTGTCATCCTGAGGCACGAAGGATCTGTAAGTGCTTCGCACTTGTTTGTGTTTACTCACTACTCCTATAGAAGTTTGCCCCCTTCGCTCGGTCTTGCTTCGGTACCGATATGAAATCGGTACAACTGCGTTGCCACCGAAGGGCTCTTTCTTTATCCTTGATGATAAAGAAACAAAACCGAGCTTTTCTGCGAGCTCATGAATGCCTATAAAAACATGAACAACTTATGAATAACATCAAGGCTTGGAACTGATGTTGGATAAATTCGTCAAAGCTTTGAGGTCGTCAGCACAAGCACCCGATGAAAAATCGGGAGAGAACGCGCTGCCTTGGGCTGTTGGTTATGAAAGTTTGTGGCCGAAGCTTTAAACGTTTTCTCCTTCCATCATTTTCCAGGCCGGATAGCATGGAGCAGAGACAGGCATCCGAAGAGATATGTTAATTGAACTTTGAGGGGCACACTAGATCGTCATCTCGACCGTAGCGGAGAGATCTTTGTACTTTTTCATATGATCGTCATCCGATAGCTATCGGATCCCGCGCCGGCAGAAACATTAAGGCATGAGTGGCTAATATATCCGGGCGTTTTGTATTTTGCCTCCCATACCATTTTCCATATCCGAATACCGACACAGCTATGGCTCAAAATAACCCAAGAATAGGTTTCTCTTTACCTTTTATTTAGCTATTGTTAACTCGCTAATCTAAAGCGATGCAAATTTCGGACATTGCCGATCTTCATCTAAGCCTTAATTTTACTAAAGCAAGTCTGAAGCAGCAGGCAAGTAAGTGCACAGCAGGGTAGAAGCAAACCTGGCCGGAAGGTGGCCGAAACGTGGGGTAAATGTGGCGTAAAGGTGGGGTTTGGAATATTTTTTTTGGATTTTTAATCAGAGATTGATTAAATTGGGTGATCATCCCTTTTGTTTAACCTAATATACTAAAATTATGGCTAGCCAGAATGGAATTATCAAAATTAATGGGCAACTGGGCGATCTTGTTTTTTACAAACTTGGAAATACGGATGTTGTCAGACAAAAAGCTGCTCACAAACAGCAAACTGAAGCGAGTAAAAAAAGCAGTCGTGATTTTGGCATGGCCAGCAGAAATGCGGCTTATATCAGAAAAGCATTTGCACCGCTGGTCAGGCTTTATGCTTATGGCGATCTCCTGAATCGCCTGAACAAACGTTTTATCGAAATCTTTAAAACCATCCCAGCGGAACAGGCTGGTGATAAAAAATTGATTGATGGTGACCTCTCTTTGCTTAAGGGTTTCGAATTTAACAGCAGCAAACCTCTCGGAACTTTATGGCTTAGCGAATCGGATTTGCGTATAGAACCTGATGGATTAGTAAAACTTATTCTGCCTAAGGGCGAAATAAAATCGCTCCTGAAACCGCATCCTAAAGCTACTGAAGCAAGGTTACAGGTTATGGGCTTTCATTTCGATCTGGATGTTCAGGGCGGTTACGAAATTATTGAAGTAAATGACCTGGTGATACCTTTAAGCAACAGCCATTTTCCGAAAACAGTCTTATCCTTAAGCCTGAATCATCAGGGGGATAAGGCTTTAATCTTCGCTATGGGCATTTCATTCCTTTCTGGTGCCACCCGCTCTGGCGACCGGCGTTATTATGCGGGTAAAATTATTCACGCCCTGCATTTAAAGGATGGTATAATCGTAGATTTTGTGGCGCAACTTCAAGTTGAAAAGGAGGTAGTGGAGCAGGGGGATAAGTTAAGCTGGGCGGTAGAGGAGGAATGAGTTTGCTGTTATTTTAGTCTCGGGTTTTAATTAAAAATAGGTTAATTTAATTTTGTATAGGGTACGGGAAACCTTATAGCGTATTTAATTAAATTATCAAATTGACGCTTGTTTTATCGGTGATATTTAGTTTAATCGTTAAAAAAAATGCTACTTTGTAGCCTTAAAATCATATATGAACACTGCTGTACTTAATAAATTAGTTTCCATATCAACAGATGAATTTGCAGGAACAACGTTCGGTTTTATGTTGTCGAATCCGCCTTATGGTAAAAGTAGGGCAAGTGAGCCACAATACATCAAAGATGGTAAGGCTGTAATCGATTCCCGTTTCGGTATAAAACTTAAAAGTTACCGGGACGAAGAAGAAGATGCTGATGCAATTGAAGAAGTAACAGCCGATATTTTAGCATTTGAAAATGAGCGTGATGGTTTAATCTGTGAAATTCTAAATCTTGCTTAATATGAATTCAGAATTAATTTTATATCAATCTGATGATGGGCAAACCAAAATACAAACCCGTTTGGAGGATGAGACCGTTTGGCTTACTCAAGCACAAATGGCTGAATTATTTGGCAAGGGTAGAACTACTATAACTGAGCACATTAATAATGTTTTTAAAGAAGGTGAACTAGATAAAGAAGTGGTATGTCGGAAATTCCGACATACCACTCTACACGGTGCAATTGCAGATAAAACCCAGGAAGTTGAAACAACTTATTACAATCTCGATGTAATTATCTCTGTAGGCTACCGCGTAAAAAGCTTGCAAGGAACCAAGTTCAGGCAATGGGCAACCGCCCGGTTACGGGAATATTTGGTAAAAGGCTTTACCATGAACGATGAACTGCTGAAACAGGCAGGTGGTGGCGATTACTTCGATGAGTTATTGGCTCGCATTAGAGACATTCGTTCTTCTGAAAAAGTATTCTGGCGCAAGATATTGGACGTGTATGCCACCAGTATAGATTACGACCCTCATACCGAAACCTCGCAAACCTTTTTTAAAACCATACAAAACAAAATGCATTGGGCAGCACATGGACAAACTGCCGCAGAAGTGGTTTATAGTAGAATTGATGCAGCCAAACCTTTTTTAGGCTTAACGAACTTTAAAGGCGTACAGCCTACGCAACAAGAAATTGCCGTAGCTAAAAATTACTTAAATGAGCAAGAACTCAATGTGCTTAACCGAATGGTAACAGCTTATTTGGAGGTAGCCGAATTACAAGCTTTAAACCGCAAACCCATGCACATGCAAGATTGGCTAAAACGAGTTGATGACTTTTTACAAATGACGGGTAATGATATTTTAACCCATGCCGGTACGGTTAGCCACCAACAAGCTTTAAACAAAGCCAAAGAAGCATACACCAGCTATAAAGAAAGCCTGAAAAACGAACTCTCTAAAGCAGAGCAAGACTTCTTAAAGCATTTAGAACAAACCACTAAACAGCTTAAAAAGAAGAATGATGGAAATTAAGCTGAAGATATATGATGCCTATAAAGATGCTGATGTAGAATGGTTGGGAGATACCGCAAAGGCGATAAAGCTTTAATCTTTGCCATGGACATTTCATTTTTTACCGGTGCTGCCCGTTCTGGCGACCGGCGTTATGATGCGGGTAAAATTATTCACGCCTTGCATTTAAAGGAGGGTATAATTGTCGATTTCGTGGCGCAACCTAAAGTGGAAAATGAGGTAGTGGAGCAGGGGGATAGGTTAAGCTGGGTGGTAGAGGAAGAGTGAGTTTGCTGTATTTTAGTCTGAGTTTAGGTAGTTAATAAGGTTAGTAATGGTGTGAATCTGTGCCTCTATTTATTTAAGACACGGATGAGTTTGGTCAATCTTGAAATTTTTATATGATTGCACTTCCCAAATCAACACTATATTCTTAAATTGGGCATCATTAGCCTTATGACCGAAGAGATAACAGTAGCATTATTAAAGTTTAGAGACGAGCGCGATTGGGCCCAGTTTCACAATCCTAAAGATTTAGCACTTGCCTTAAATATCGAGGCAGCAGAGTTGCTCGAGTTATTTTTGTGGAAAAATGCGGAGGATGCAAATGTTGATAAGATAAAAGAAGAACTGGCTGATGTTTTTTCTTATGCGCTGTTGTTGGCCGAAAAGTACAATCTGGATGTTAAGCAAATTATTCTTGATAAGATTAAGCTTAATAATGCCAAGTATCCTGTCGATAAAGCTAAAGGGACGGCTAAAAAGTATAATGAACTATAAATGAGTAAGCGTTATCTAATTAGCACGTCTGAGTTTTCCGAACAAAGTTTAACAGATCTAAGTTTAAAACATCAGAATTTTTTATCCTGGCCATTAGTTTACTTTTTAAGTGAAAACAATAAGTATGAAGCTTACGTTGGGGAGACTACCGACGTTGTTAGTAGGATGAAAGCCCATTTAAAAAGTGATCATAGAAAAAATCTTAAATCAGCACATTTAATTTCAAGTGATCTTTTTAACAAATCTGCAACGCTTGATATTGAATCTAATTTAATAAAATACATAGCTGCCGATGGCCGTTACCAGTTACAGAATGGTAATTTGGGCATTGCTAACCATCACTTTTACCAAAAGAAGGAACTTTACTGGGAAATATTTAAAGATATCTGGTCTGAACTCCGAACGCTGGGTATTACCAGACATTCATTAGAATATATTGATAATAGCGACCTTTTTAAATATTCGCCTTATAAAAGTTTGTCGGATGAACAGGTTACTGGTTTAAAAACGATACTTAAATGTTTGTTGGATGATCGGGCAAAAGTAAGTTTAATTGAAGGTGGTGCAGGAACAGGAAAGAGCATTTTAGCTATATTTTTATTTAAGCTCTTAAAAACAGATACCGAAGATTTTAATTTAACTGATTTTGACGAGAATGACCTGGAACTTTTTGAATTATTTAAAAAAGTTAAGCAACAATACGGTCATTTGGAAATGGCTTTGGTGGTGCCTATGTCGTCGTTTAGGAAAACAATAGAAAAAGTTTTTAAAGGGATTAAAGGTTTAAAATCGAATATGGTTATCGGGCCTGCAGATGTGGTTAAAAAGAAATACGATTTATTAATTATTGATGAATCACATCGTTTAAGGCAAAGGGTAAATTTAGGCGCTTATTTTGGTGCCTTTGATCAAAACTGTAAGGCGCTAGGTTTCGATAAAATGACGAGTTCTGAATTGGACTGGGTTTTAAAACAAGCCAATAAAAGCATCTTATTTTATGATGAACAGCAAAGCATAAAACCTTCGGATGTATCGGCCATTGCATTTAATAATTTAAAACAAAAAGCCGGTACCCGTTACGAAATATTGAAAACTCAATTTAGGGTAAAGGGTGGTGCAGAATACGTTAAATTTATTCAAGGTTTGTTTACTGAGCAAAATAAAGCATTAAAACCTTACACCCCTGGTTTAAACTATGAGTCATATCTCTACGAATCTTTAGATGATATGGTGAATGATATCAAATTGAAAGATCAGCAATTTGGCTTATCCAGATTAGTTGCCGGTTTTGCCTGGAAATGGATTTCAAAGAAAGATAAAAGCAAATTTGATATTGTTATCGAGGATACAAAGTTGCAGTGGAATGCCGTAACCGTTGATTGGGTAAATACACCAAATGCCATAAATGAAGTTGGTTGTATACATACTATTCAAGGCTACGATCTAAATTATACTGGCGTAATCATTGGGCCTGAAATTGGCTATGATCCTATATCAGAAAAACTAATTATTCATGATCAGCTATATCAGGATAAAAATGGTAAAAACTCTATTAGAGATCCTGAGATATTAAAAAGCTACATTATTAATATTTATAAAACCATTTTATTGAGAGGAATTAATGGAACTTTTATTTACGTTTGCGACCCAGCATTGCGTAACCATTTTAAAAAGTTTTGGCGGTTAAAAGAAACCTTAGCTGAAGTTAAGCCGCTAAACATACATCCGAACAAAACCAACGGGCAATGCATTCCTTTTTATGATTTAAACATTGCTGCGGGTTCATTTTCCGATTATCAGCAAGTTGAAAATATTTGCTTTTTGGAGTTGCCTGAAAGCTTAAGGGTAAATACCGATCTATTTGCTTGCAAGATTGTTGGCGAATCTATGAATAAAGTTATTCCTAACGGATCAATCGCGTTATTTAAAAAATATAGCGGAGGCTCACGTAATGGATTGATTTGTTTAGTCGAATCAACCAATATCTATGATAAAGAATTTGGTGGTCAGTACACTATTAAAGAATACAGAAGCAAGAAAATCCAAAATGATGATAGTTGGGTGCATGAAGAAATTACCTTACATCCCTTATCTACCGATGAGTATTTTAAGCCTCTTGTTTTAAGAGATGAAGAAACTATTGATTTAAAGGTTATAGGGATTTTTGAAAGCGTGTTGGCTTAACAGATTATTTTAAATAGATGTTTTCTCTCAATACGGGAACCCGTAATTTTTACGTGTCATGGCCAGTTATCTTGGTGCCATGAAAAGATTTTATTATATCCTGTTTTTAAGTATTGGTATACTGGCCTGTAGCAAACAAAATGAAGTTGGGGCAGATACCGAAACTTATACGCCATGTGGTACCTATAAATCCGGGCAGAAATTATATCAAGGTTCTAAAGGTGGGTGCTTTTATTATAATAGTAAGAGCAATAAGGAATATGTTGAAAGGAATGCATGTAAGTGTTAGTTTACTAGACGATTTATAGATTTGCGTATAAAAATAGAAACGCTTAATAATCATCTTACAGTTATTAATTTGAAGATGATTGTGCTCTGAATATTATTTAATTTTCTTGATGTAATGCTTTACGGTTTCCCGTAAAGAGCCTTATTTTCAGTGATTTATAGTGTTTTGAGTTTTCTTAAGTTATTAACACAACCTTTAATTTGGCAATTTACAGTTGAATCTCATTCCCGCTAGTTTTTGACAATTGAATGATTTTATAATCAATCTCAAACGCCTCGGTGTTAGTAACTTCTATTAAACTAGTTTTTAAGTTTTCCTATATTGTGTCTTTGTGATAAGACGTAAATATTAATTTTGGGGATTATAAGAATAAAAAGGCTCAGGAGACTTCGACATACCCTGAGCCCAATAAAATTTATTATTCGCAACTAAGGGAATTAGAAACGAACATGAGATAGCCTCGTTATTTAGAATGTACAAAAGTAAAATTATTATGCTTTAGTACAGTGATAAGTTCATATTCTTTTTCTCCTATTGCCTTGGAGATACCAGCCTTGCAAACCTTCTGGAAATAATTAAATATGCTCAATTTATTGAGCATGAATTCTTTATTATCATTTTTTTTAAAAGACATGGATAAAATAACAGTTGCAGACATAGTAAGATTTGTGAGAAAAACTCCTGCTAGTAGAGTTACTTTTATTGCAAATCTAAAAAAACCAAAAATACAGACGGACGATGAGGGAGGCAACTATTGGATAATTTCTTCTAGCACAATAAGTCAAGTTTTTAGATCTGAAGAATTAATCGTGCTGGATGATAAAATTGAAAGCGTTAGTGAGAAGAAAAAAAAAGCTACTGCTAAGATTTCAAAAGATATGTATCAATGCAATATTGATATTCTTCATAATGCAAAAGAGTTTGATTTTCACGATTTGAAGCCATATTTTTTAGTTAATTATATTAAGAGTACCAAATCAATTTTAGAATTGCAGGGAGTGCCTATACAAGTTATCCCTAACCACGTATTCACCTTCGAAGAAAACGGTATTCAAAAAGTAGGAGCTATTTGGTTCGTTGCAAAAAAGGATACTTATCGTAAAGAGGAGCTAGCTATTTTTGTTCATAGTTTATATCAATATTTATTGAATATATGGGGAGATAAATACGAAGTAAGCCAAGATTATTGTATTGCTTTCGATATTACGGTTGGATACAAACTAAATCATAAGCAAATCGCTGGTTCTGAATATCAGGAATTTATAAATGATACTTTGAGCGAGTTAAAGAAAGCAATATAAATGACATTCATTTGTCGTTTTTATATGAAGTTGAATTATAATTGAGGTTATTTTTATGATTATTGATCACCATATTCGAAAATCAGGTCATTAAAATGCGCTCAAATCTCATCAGATCGAATATTCGATCCTTCAAAATACCAGTAACTATTCCCTAAATAATTTATTTTGTATCAAAAAAATTAAAAGTTAACCCTCAATGAAATATAAATATCAACTACTCTTACTTGGAGAAAACGAAGAGTTATTCAGTCAAATAAAAATTGAATTGACAAATAAATTTGATGAACTTAAGCTAATTCAAGATTTACTTAAAATCATAACTAAGGATAACATTAGAGAATATACTGGAGCTGAGCCAGCATATGTAATTTATTCAGGCCATAAAAATAATTTAGATTCTGAAACTGAGGGAATTTTACATGATCAAAAATTAGATGGAAATGTAATTCTACCTGTTTTTCTAGAAAGTTTTACTGATGAAATGCCGAAAATTTTACAAAATCAAAATGGGTTACAGTTAAAGGATAACATAAAAAAAATCTGCAATTTAATTTTAGAAGGCTTTGAACTACTACGTAAGAACAGAAAAATCTTTATTTCTTATAAAAGAGCTGAGTCGAGCAATGTTGCAATTCAATTATATGAGATTTTAGAGAAAAACAATTTTGATGTTTTTATTGACACTCATTCAATTGATAAAGGAGAAGAATTTCAAGAAGAATTATGGCATAGAATGACAGATACAGATGTAGTTCTAATGCTTAATACCAAAGAATTCTTAAAGAGTGAATGGTGTAATCAAGAACTTGAAAAGGCACACATTAAACGAATCGGTATTGTGCATTTAATTTGGCCAGATTGTGATTTCGATAATTTTGCACACTTGGCTTTTTCTATGAAATTAAAAGAAGCTGATTTTGATAAACCACTTTTTTCCGATTTATCAAAGGGAAGACTTAAAGATGTCATAATTACTGACATTATTAACTTGGTTGAAAGTGCCAGAGCAAGAAATTTAGCTTCTAGACAAGATGCTTTAATCACAGAATTCACTCAAGCTGCACACAATAACAACGTGGATGTAAACCTTCAATATAGTAGATATATATCACAGGATTTAGAAAGTAAAAAAAGGATTATATATATTCCAACTGTTGGTATACCGCAATCTATAAATTGTCATAATTCTCAAAAATTAACGGCAAAATTAGAGAAAGGTGATATTGATTCAATTCATTTAATATATGATGATATGTCAATAAGAGATTATTGGTTAGAGCATTTGGATTGGTTAAATAATTACTTGGAAATAAAGACAATAAAAAAGCAAAATTTTAATACTTGGTTCTCAAAATTTTAAAATATGAAGAATATATTTTTATCAGCTAGTATTCCCTTACCAGATCGCCACCCAAAATATTATGAAACGGCAGATATAATAGCTATTCGTGATGCGATTATAGCTCTTGTTTCAATCTCTTTGAATAAATGCCAAATTATATGGGGAGGTCATCCTTCAATTACACCTCTAGTTTATTATGTAATAGAACGAATTCTTGTGAATAATTTACAGAGAGAAGATTATAGTTTACTTCTATCAGTTAAAGAAAAGGAGCAAATAGCTCAAAAGCTTAAAACACAAGCGCAGAAACATGTTAAACTTTATCAATCTTTGTTTTTTAAAGAAATCTTCCCCAAGGATAATGATAAATTCGAAAATATAGTTTTTACCGAAAATGTCGGTGATGTACATTCAAGCATTCAATTAATGAGAGAGAGGATGTTTTCTGAGAATGAATTTTCTGCTGCGGTATTCATTGGTGGTATGGATGGAATAGAAGTTGAATTTAATATGTTCAAAGAAAAACATCCTGGTGCGGTTTTACTTCCGGTAGCAAGCACAGGAGGGGCTACAAAGATTGTTTACGACAATCTATTGACTGAAGATTATAAAAATGAGCGGTTGGTCAAAGATTATGGATATATGTCTCTGTTTCAAAAATTATTAATAGAAAAAATTTAATTATGGCTAGAAAAGTTTTCGTATCCTATAAGTATGCTGATGAGCAAGTGCCTGATTTAGATATGTTTGACGAGATTACAAACGTATTAGGGACATTTAAATTGAAAAGAAATACAAGAGTAAGGGACTTTGTAGATTTGCTTCAGAAAAAAATCGGTTCGGACCACATCAATTTAGGCGAGAAAGATGGTGAAAGTTTAGCAGAGTTTTCAGATGAAAGTATTGAAACATCTTTGAAAGAAAAAATATTTCAAAGTAGTGTTACTATAGTTATGATTTCAAAGGGAATGGTAAGCCCTACTGTTGAATATGAGCAGTGGATACCCTGGGAAATTTCTTATTCCATGAGAACTGTACCTAGGGAAAATAAAACCAGTCAAATGAATGCCGTTTTAGGCGTAGTTTTGCCTGATAAAAATAATTCTTACGATTGGTATTACACCCATAATTCTGCTTGTAATAGTATAACACATCACACTAGTCAGTTATTTGAGATTTTAAGTAAAAACATGTTCAATATTAAAAAACCAGAACAAACTATCTGCAACGGTACAACAATTAACCATGGGGAGGCTTCTTATATTAAGACGATAAAATGGAAAGATTTTATGTATGAAAATAATTTTGATGGCTATATAAACACATCTATACTGATTAGAGACAATAAGCAAGCTTACAATCTATTTATTAATTTACCTAAACCATGAGTTATATCTCAGAATCTCAACTAACTAATTATCGGACGAAAACGAAAACTTTTTCGGCAGATAATATTGTAAATCTTAATGAAAGTTATTCAAGGGACAAAACGAAGCCCATGATTTTCCTTTCACACAAACATGAGGAGGGATCAATTCTTCAAGATGCTATAGCCTTTCTAAAAACTGAAGGGGTGGATGTTTATGTAGATTGGATGGATGAGGAAATGCCCGCTCATACCAGTGGCGAGACAGCTTCTCTATTGAAAAAGAAGATTCGAACAGCAAATAAATTTATTCTTTTAGCTACCCGGAATGCAATCAATTCTAAGTGGTGTAATTGGGAATTAGGATTAGGAGATGCAGCAAAATATATTGAAAATATTGCATTGTTCCCGATAAATAGGACATATGAATCTTTTAATGGTGCCGAATATTTAAATATTTATCCAAGAATTGAGTATCAAGATGGCACTACTACATATAGTGGTGGCAATTTTATCCCAAAAGGTTATTACATTCTTTACCCTGCAAAAAATGGAACTAGCACAATACTTTCTTTAAAAGACTGGCTAAAGAGGTAATCTTTAAGAGAATTTCATAAGACTCAAATAACTAAGCTTACTTTATAGTTAAAAAGCCCAATCATTTCTGATCGGGCTTTTCTTTTATAGTTGTTTTTTCTATTTATTCTTCAATAGCTCGACTTCCTCCTGTTCACTTGCCAATAATCTTTCATACAAGTCTTCAATTTTTTCAATCGTATTAAAGGGGGGCTGATAGTTTAATGAGCTGGTAAATAATGTTGAATTGTCGCTACTGGTGTTATGAAATGTATTTGATATAATATTAAATATTGCTTCATCCGAATAATTCTTAATTGCTTTCACACTCACGCCCAAAACCTTTACTACCTTTTCTAAAGTACAATCTCCAATTCTTAGCTTTGCTCTAGCTTGCTGATGGCCTGCTAACTCATGCTGAGAGCTGTAGCCAGGGCATCTAATTACTCCAACCAACCTTCATGTAAAAGAACTTTATCTTCTTCAATTTTATAAGGCAAAAAGTAATAGCCGATGTGTTTATCTATATGGTTTGAAAATTTCGCTACCATCGCATCTATTTTACTTTCAGTCGAACGCCTGGTGACTAAGGTATCGTAAATTATAGCATAAGTTAAAGATTCCTCATGACCAAATAACCTTAATACATCATTTTCTAATTGTTTAATCAGTTCGGTGCTTAATGGAAATTCATCACCAAATGAAACGATATGCTGTAAAGGCTCGTTATTTTTATTAAGATAAACTGCTATTGGATAAAATTCTGACTGTTCCTGTAAAAGTTTTTTTGCAATGGTAAAGCCATAATTAAGCAGATTGATGAGGTGTTTATCCATATTGATGTTTTAATTTATCCTTTTGCGTTCTTTGCGCATGGCCTTTGTATGCTTTGGTTAAATATAGGCTTATTAAGTCTTCCTCAACGATTTCAAAAACAAAACCCACCACGCACCAAATAATCGAATCCGTTAATATCGCAAAAACATCTTCCCGATTTGTCCCGATTCTTCGGCTCCGTGTAGTTCAATTTGTAATATTTTTATGTGCCTGAAGGTTCTTTTGAATTAATTTTTACCTTGGAGACCTTAATCAAACCATCTAAAACGTTTAACGATGAGCCATAAGTCTTTTTGGAAATTTGCATTTGCACTATTTGCCACATTCACAATTTGTTTTGAAACCATGGCGCAGCAGGCAAAATTGAATGTTGCGGTGGCGGGACTGAATCATGATCACATTTACCTGATTATGAATAGCTACCAGAAGGGAGAGGTGAACATCATCGGCATTGCAGAAAGTAATCCGGATTTAATACAGCGTTTTAAGAAGCGTTATCAACTGGCCGATAGCTTATTTTATCATGACCTGCCTGCTTTATTGCAAAAACGTAAACCTGATGTCGTGCTGGCTTATAATGCCATCAGTGATCATTTGGCCGTGGTGGAGGCGGCTGCGCCCCTGGGGATTGCGGTAATGGTTGAAAAGCCTCTGGCCACAACGGTTAAAGACGCAGAGAAAATGGTTCAGCTGGCGAAAAAGCACAATATCCATTTGCTTACAAATTATGAAACCACCTGGTATCCGAGCAATCAGGAAGCTTACCTGAATATAAAGGCGCAAAATTTAATAGGTGAGGTGCGGAAGATGATTGTACACGACGGGCACCAGGGACCAAAGGAAATTGGGGTGAGCAAAGAATTTTTAAGATGGCTGACTGATCCGGCTAAAAACGGGGCTGGGGCACTGACCGACTTTGGCTGTTATGGTGCTAATTTAATGACCTGGCTGATGAATGGCAAGGCACCAATAGCGGTGTCGGCTATTACCCATCAGATTAAACCTGCTATTTACCCGAAAGTGGATGATGATGCTACCATTTTGCTGGAGTACGCGGATGCGACCGGCATCATTGAGGCTTCGTGGAACTGGCCTTTTAGTATTAAGGATCTGGAAGTATTCGGGAAAACAGGTTATATACAGGCGGTTAATGAACAGCAGTTGCGTTTAAAAGAAAACGGCAATGCCGATTATAAGATTTATAAAGCAAAAGCACTTACACCGGCTTATGCCTCTAGTTTGGGCTACCTGGCTGCGGTATTGAGAAAAGAAATCATACCTGAAAATGATTTATCTTCTTTGGAGAACAATTTAATTGTGGTTAAAATTTTAGAAGCAGCTAAGGCTTCTGCAAAGAGTGGAAAGAAGGTGATGATCAAGTAAGGTCTGATTTAATCATTTGGCCTGATGGTGTTTATGTTGCCTGTAAAAGGTGTTTGCAATGTAAAGCCATCTGCCAGACTGGATAGCAGGGAGCAGATTGCATGGGACATATTGCAGGGTGCGGTCATTTGAGCCTAAAAACTGATGATATTATTTGTATGTTTAAAGAAAAGCGGGCATTGGTACATTCAATGGCGTAGAATTTGCCTGCCGGAAGCATACCTTTATCTTATTCCGAAACGACATTAAGAAGGTCAGCACCATTCCTTTCATCAATCAATACGGAAATACTGCTATTGGTGTATATGCATTATCATCAAGAAGGATCTATTTTTTTATCTTCTTAACTAATCCCTCCACAATTCTGGGATAATGCTGGTGTTCTAATTGCTGGCCTTTAAATTTAACCATTTCTAAATTATCTCCCCGATCAATTTTATACTTTGCCTGATAAATGTACTCCCCTTCATCATAATGTTCATCAACATAATGGATGGTAATGCCCCCTTCAGTTTCGCCAGCTGCAATTACCGCGTTGTGTACATAGTCTCCATACATGCCTTTGCCACCAAATTTTGGTAAAATAGCGGGGTGAATGTTGACAATTCTTCCCGGGTAGGCGGCAATTAAGTTTTTAGGAATTAGCCAAAGGAAACCAGCGAGTACAACAAAATCGATATCAAGGTTTTTCAGCAGATCAATTACTTCGTCTGTTTTATAAAACTCGTTTTTATCGAAGATATGGCTTGGGATTTCAAAATTATCTGCTCTTTGCAATACATAAGCGTCAGCGTTATTGGTGAGCACCAATGAAATTTCAATGTCGTTACTGCGTTTAAAATGCTCCATTAGCTTTTGGGCATTAGAGCCAGAACCGGATGCAAAGATGGCTATTCGTTTTTTCACTCAGAATGTGTTTTCCTCAAAAATAGTATTTTTACCTATGTTTTATGTATTCAAACTAAATTTTATTCTCTATCGTTAAAGTGTTGTGAATGAATAAATTTATCGTATTTTCGCAGTTCGGAATTGAGATCAGATTTTAGCGGATAAAAATTTAAAATACTTTTGCGTTTTAAAAAGATAAACTCTATATTTGCAACCCGAATTAAAGGAAACGATTAAGAAAAATAAAGGCTAAATAGAAATGGCAAATCATAAATCTTCATTAAAGAGAATTAGAGCAAACGCAACAAAACGTTTACGTAACAGATATCAGGCAAAAACTACACGTACCTTTATTAAAAGGTTACGTGCTGCAGAAGATAAAAAATCTGCATCAGATTTATTGCCTAAAGTAATCTCTATGTTAGATCGTTTAGCAAAAAAGAACATTATTCACAAAAACAAAGCGGCTAACAATAAATCAAAATTAACGAAATTCGTTAACGGTTTAGCATAATCCACTTTTTTTACGATATTAGCATCAGGCATCCCAACCAAACGTTGGGATGCCTTTTTTTTGTCGAAAAAAATGGAAAACTACGATCAGAAACTAGGCATTAAACTTTGGGCAGAGGAAGATCGCCCGAGGGAAAAACTATTGCATCATGGGCGCAGGCATTTAACTGATGCTGAATTAATTGCGATTCTGATTGGTTCAGGAAGCAGAAATGAAACGGCTGTAGATTTAAGTAAAAGGATTTTATCCTTCTATGAGAATAACTTAGCCAAAATAGGACAAGCATCCATTCAGGATCTTTCCAGGTTTAAAGGAATTGGCGAAGCTAAAGCCATCACCATTATAGCCGCCTTAGAACTTGGCCTCCGCAGAAAAGAAATCCAGGAAGAGCAAATTGTGCAGGTTACCGCTTCAAGTGATGTGCACCGTTATTTGTACAACACTTTTGCGGACCTCAATCATGAAGAATTCTGGATACTGTTGCTTAATCGTTCTAACCATATTATTGGAAGGCATCTCATTAGTAAAGGCGGACAGGCAGGAACAGTTGCTGATCCAAAAATTATTTTTAAAGTAGCCCTTGAACGCAATGCTGCCAATATTGTTCTGGCACATAATCACCCTTCGGGAAATTTAAAGCCAAGTGAAAGTGATAACAAACTGACCAGAGATTTAGTGGCCTCAGGGATGATGCTTGGACTTTATGTTGTAGATCATCTCATATTTGCCAGGAGCAATTATTACAGTTATAAGGATGAAGATCTTATCTAGATTTCCTGATGCTGATGTATAAAGGTTTTAATTTAAGAATATAACAACTTTAATACTTAAAATTCATTTAACACTAAATGATTAATATTGGCAAATTGAAAATCATCATGAAAACTTTTAAAATCTTATTCTCTTTATTATTGCTCTCTACAATAGCCTTTGCACAGCAAAAGGGAGCACCTATCAATATTATATCTTACAATATTAGATATAACAATCCGGATGATGGGGTAAATGCGTGGCCAAACCGTGAGCAAAATGTGAAAGCCTTAGTAAAATTTCATGATGCTGATGTGCTTTGTGTGCAAGAGGCGCTGCCTGAACAGTTTGATGCCTTATTAAAAAAATCCAATTTTGATGTAGTGGGGGTAGGGCGTGAAGATGGTAAGCGTAAAGGTGAATTCTCTGCAGTATATTTCGATAAAGATCGGTTTGTAAAAAAGGATGGCGGAACTTTCTGGCTTTCAGAAACACCTGATGTTCCTTCAAAAGGCTGGGATGCCGCTCTTAACAGGGTGTGTAGTTGGGTAAGGTTATATGACCAATTGAATAAAAAGGAATTTTTAGTTTTTAATGCTCATTACGATCATAAAGGTGTTCAGGCGAGAATTGAATCGGCTAAACTGATCAAGCAAAAAATACAGCAAATTGCACCGGCCTTACCTGTGGTTTTTACAGGCGATTTAAATGTGACGCCGGAGACTGAAGCCATTAGTACCATTAAATCATTCCTGAGTGATGCAAAAGAAATCAGTCAGGAACCTGCTTATGGACCCAACGGTACTTTTAATGATTTTGATTTTAACAGTGACCTTAAAGATAAAATTGACTATATTTTTGTAAATAAAGGTTTTAAAGTACAGAAGTTTGCGGTTTTAAGTGATAGTAAGGATAAACGGTACTTTTCTGATCATTTACCTGTTTTTGCCCGGCTTTGGTTTTAGTGTTTATGATATCGAAGTCGGACAGCCCGTTTCCATTTCAGTTTGAGCTGTTTGGTAACCATTATCATTACCATTACATTTTTGAAACCCTGGCTTTTATTATAGGCGTTCGGGTATATTATTTTTTAAAGAGGGGGATTACAGATCCTATTTCTGATGAGAATCGGTTATGGATTATGCTGGGAGCTATGCTTGGGGCGCTTATCGGCTCTCGTGTGGTTGCGGTTTTGGAAACTCCAGCGGTTTTGAATCATCTGAGTTTTTCGTTGATCTATCAAAGTAAAACCATTGTGGGTGGCTTATTGGGTGGCTTATTCGGCGTAGAGATTATTAAGAAGATTATTGGAGTAAACGTTGCATCGGGCGATATATATGTTGTTCCAATTTTGGTTGCTTTATTTATTGGTCGCATTGGTTGTTTCTCTATGGGGATTGATGAGCCCACTTATGGGGTTCCAACTGCTTTATTTACAGGAATGGATTTGGGTGATGGCATCATGAGGCATCCGATCATGCTTTATGAAATGCTTTATTTGATCTTGCTCTTATGTCTTTTCAGGGCTCTTAAAAATAAAAACCTGATTAATGGTGATCGCTTTAAATTGTTTATGGTGCTTTATTTTCTGTTTCGATTTTTAATTGAGTTTATAAAGCCTTATCAATCATTATTCTTAAATTTAAGCAGCATTCATTGGTCGGCAATATTAATTTTTGCGTATTATTATAAATTCATCATCAGGATTACAAAAACTATTTTCACTTAAAGGGATATGGCGAATACGCGAGATTACATTTATTACGATTATACTAAGAGTCTTTGTCCGGAATGCCTCCAGCTTTGCGATGCAAAAATCGTTTTTCAGGATGCCAAGGTTTTTATGTTGAAAAATTGCAGAACGCATGGCGATAGTAAAGTGATGATTGCTGATGATGTGGAGTATTATAAACAAATCCGCAATTACAATAAGCAATCGGAAATGCCACTGAAGTTTAATACTAAAGTGCATTATGGTTGCCCGTATGATTGTGGCCTTTGTACCGATCATGAACAGCATTCTTGCCTGACTGTTATTGAAGTGACTGATCGCTGTAATTTAGCTTGCCCTACTTGTTATGCGATGTCATCACCCAATTATGGAAGGCACAGAACGTTAACTGAAATTGAGCGCATGATGGATGTGGTGGTGGCTAACGAGGGAGAACCTGATGTGGTTCAACTTTCTGGTGGTGAGCCTACCGTCCATCCAGAGTTTTTCAGGATTCTTGATCTGGCTAAAACGAAGCCGATCAAGCATTTGATGGTGAACACCAATGGTATCAGGATTGCAAAAGACATTAACTTCGTGGAGAAACTGGCTTCTTATATGCCAGATTTCGAGATCTATCTTCAGTTCGATAGTTTTAGTCCGGAGGTATTAACCAAGATGAGGGGCGAGGATTTAACTGAAGTTAGAAAGAAAGCAATTGATCATTTGAATCAATTCAATGTGTCGACTACATTAGTTGTGACCTTACAGAATGGTTTAAACGATCATGAAATAGGTGATATCCTGGATTATGCTTTGAAGCAACGTTGTGTTCGTGGGGTAACTTTTCAGCCTACACAGGTTGCTGGCCGGAATGATGATTACAATGATCAGCAAGGCAGGATTACTTTAACTGAGGTGAGGCGCAAAATTTATGAGCAATACCCAACGTTTACTCCGCAGGATTTAATTCCGGTGCCTTGTAATCCGGATGCGCTTTGTATGGCTTATGCCTTAAAAATAGGTGATGAGGTGATTCCGATGACGCATTTGATTAATCCGGAAGATTTGCTGAACAATTCTAAAAATACTATTGTTTTTGAGCATGATGAGAAATTGAAAGAACATATGCTTAATTTATTTAGCACAGGCGTTTCTGTAGATTGTGCTGAAGATACTTTTGGTGAACTGATGTGTTGTTTGCCTCGTGTAAAATCAGATAATTTGAGTTATGATAATCTGTTTCGCATCATTATTATGAACTTTATGGATCCTCTTGATTTTGATGTTCGGGCGGTGAAGAAATCCTGCGTTCATATTGTGAGTGATAAATATAAGATGGTGCCTTTCGAAACAATGAATATTTTTTATCGTGACAATAAAATTGATGCCATCAGGGAAAAATTAAATATGAATTAATATGATTGTTGTTTTGTTTTTTCTTTATGGACTTGCCATAGTAGGTTTGTTCATTGCAGGGATCATCACCATTATTGTGAAATCATCAAACAATCAGCCTGTAAAACTAGGTGTTCAAATGCTTATTGCTTCGGTTGTTCTAGTTGTGATTGGTGGAGGTGCCTGTGCGGTCATGTTAGCAAACTCTTAAAATGGGACTTATTCTAATTTATTGGTTTGCTGTTGCCGTGCTGTTTGTAGTTGGTGTTATTCTGGTGATCGTTAAGTCAGTAAAGAATGAACCGCTAAAACCTGGCTTAATGTTGATTTTGGTCTCCGTGATTATGCTGGTTATCGGTGCGGGTGCCTGCGCGGTTATTTTATCTAATTTAAATATTAGGAACTAGGGTTTGTTTGTTACTAATCTTATTCCATGATCGTCATTTCGACCGCAGTGGAGGAATCTTTTAAAGTTGGGAATTTGCTTTGTTCAAAGATCTCTCCATTTCGCTGCGCTTCAGTCGCGATGACGACGGCACTATGATCGTCCTTTCTACCGCAGTTGAAGAATCTTTTAAAGTTGGGGTGGGTGGTTCAAGGATCTCTCCATTTCGCTGCGCTTCAGTCGAGAGGACGACGGCACTACAATCATCCTTTCTACCGCAGTGGAGGAATCTTTTAAAGTTGGGAATTTACTTTGTTCAAAGATCTCTCCATTTCGCTGCGCTTCAGTCGAGAGGACGACGGCACTACAATCATCCTTTCGACCGCAGTGGAGGAATCTTTTAAAGTTGGGTGGGTGGTTCAAGGATCTCTCCATTTCGCTGCGCTTCAGTCGAGATGACGACGGCACGGTTTACCTGGTTCAAAGATCTCTCCGTTTCGCTGCGCTCCAGTCGAGATGACGGGGGCACAGTTTGCCTGGTTCAAAGATCTCTCCGTTTCGCTGCGCTTCAGTCGCGATGACGACGGCACTATGATCGTCCTTTCGACCGCAGTGGAGAAATCTTTTAAAGTTGGGGTGGGTGGTTCAAGGATCTCTCCGTTTCGCTGCGCTCCAGTGGAGATGACGAGGGGATGGTTTGCCTGGTTCAAGGATCTCTCCATTTCGCTGCGCTTCAGTCGAGAGGACGACGGCACTACAATCATCCTTTCGACCGCAGTGGAGAAATCTTTTAAAGTTGGGGGGGCTAGTTCAAGGATCTCTCCGTTTCGCTGCGCTCCAGTCGAGAAGACGAGGGGACGGGTTTGCCTGGTTCAAAGATCTCTCCGTTTCGCTGCGCTCCAGTCGAGATGACGGGGGCACAGTTTGCCTGGTTCAAAGATCTCTCCATTTCGCTGCGCTTCAGTCGAGATGACGACTCCACTACAATCATCCTTTCTACCGCAGTTGAAGAATCTTTTAAAGTTGGGGTGGGTGGTTCAAGGATCTCTCCATTTCGCTGCGCTTCAGTGGAGAAGAGGATAAAAAAATGTTTCAATTGAGATATCAGGTTTTATTTTATTATTCTTAATTCAAATTATGGTTTTTCGTATATTGAAATAAAAAACGCTAATGGAGAGGGGAGGATGTATTTACATCATGACTAATTATCAAAGAACAACGCTATATATTGGTGTCACATCCGATTTGTCGGTGAGAATTGTTCAGCATCGTGATAAATTTAACCCTAATTCCTTTACTGCTAAATACCATCTTTCAATTTGTGTTTATTATGAAATGTATCCCTCTATAGAAGAAGCTATTTCTAGAGAAAAACAGTTGAAAAAGTGGAGTCGATCAAAAAAAGAAACATTAATTAATTCAAGAAACATGGAATGGAAAGATTTATCTCTGGAAATATTGTCCTGGTAAATTAATTTAATAATACAGTTCAAAGATCTCTCCATTTCGCTGCGCTCCAGTCGAGATGACGAGGGGACGGTTTGCCTGGTTCAAAGATCTCTCCGTTTCGCTGCGCTTCAGTCGAGATGACGAGGGCACGGTTTACCTGGTTCAAAGATCTCTTCGTTTCGCTGCGCTTCAGTCGAGATGACGAGGGCACGGTTTACCTGGTTCAAAGATCTCTCCGTTTCGCTGCGCTTCAGTCGAGATGACGAGGGCACGGTTTACCCGGTTCAAAGATCTCTCCGTTTCGCTGCGCTTCAGTCGAGATGACGAGTGCACAGTTTGCCTGGTTCAAGGATCTCTCCATTTCGCTGCGCTTCAGTCGAGATGACGAGTGCACGGTTTGCTTTGGTTCAAAGATCTCTCCGTTTCGCTGCGCTCCAGTCGAGAGGACGAGTGCACAGTTTGCCTG
>Ga0308159_1002438_pt1 | contig 21544 bp, 18 predicted proteins | sample PhyCR1_FD_201040 | JGI IMG/M metagenome (GOLD analysis project Ga0308159, IMG submission 201040) | Phyllosphere microbial communities from UC Gill Tract Community Farm, Albany, California, United States - DLSLC.R1 | ecosystem: Host-associated > Plants > Phyllosphere > Unclassified | place: USA... | reverse complement strand
CGGGGCGTGCGAAGGGCACGAGCGCCGGCGACTCGGTCGCCAGCTCGCGGCGCAGCAGCACCACCGGGTCGACACGCACCAGCACCCCGGCGCGGTTGGCGTAGCGGTCGCAGGCGCCGGTGCGCCCCTCGGAGATCTGGCAGAGCACCGGGCAGGCGTTGCACTCGACCTTGGCCGCGCTCATGCGTTCGTTGCGCACCGGCGACTTGCCGTAGCCCAGGCCGGCCGCATCGGGCACGACGGGCAGGTCCATGGTGGGCAGGCCGTCGGTCTTGGTGTGTTCAGTCATCGTGGTCATCCGTGAGATGAAGCGGCCCAACGTGCAACAAGCGTGCCTGCGCGATGCTTGAGCCTCGACATCGTTTTGTGTAGCATTTGCTCCACTTTCATGTTGTATTCGCTACACCAAACGCAATGTAGCGGTCCGGCGCGAAGCTTGCATGGGTGTTTTCCTGAGGCGCGCATTCACCGACTCGGTGCACCGTGAACGACAATTGGGCGGCCACAGCCGGTTGACGTGCCAGCCCCCGTTCGCAAGCATTCCGTCGCCCGCTCCTACCCCTCTCATTCACCAGCTTTCCGACTTGCCATGAGTGCCTTCAGCGAAGAACGCGTCCTCTCGGTCCACCACTGGACGGACCGCCTGTTCACCTTCACGACCACGCGCGACCCGGCGCTGCGCTTCTCCAACGGCCACTTCACGATGATCGGCCTGAAGGTCAACAACAAGCCGCTGCTGCGCGCCTACAGCATCGTCAGCCCCAACTACGAAGAGCACCTGGAGTTCCTCAGCATCAAGGTCGAGGAAGGCCCCCTGACCTCGCGCCTGCAGCACATCCAGGTCGGCGACACGATCATCGTCGGCCGCAAGCCCACCGGCACGCTGCTGATCGACTACACCCTGCCCGGCAAGCGCCTGTACATGTTCGGCACGGGCACGGGCCTGGCGCCCTTCATGAGCATCATCCGCGACCCCGAGACCTACGAGAAGTTCGAGCAGGTCGTCCTGGTGCACGGCGTGCGCCAGGTCGACGAGCTGGCCTACCACGACCTGGTGGTCGACCACCTGCCCAAGCACGAGTTCCTGGGCGAGATGATCGAGAAGCAGCTGCTGTACTACCCCACGGTGACGCGCGAGGAGTTCCGCAACCAGGGCCGCATCACCGACCTGATCACGGCCAACAAATTGACCGACGACCTGGGCCTGCCGCCGCTGAACCCCGCGGAAGACCGCGTCATGATCTGCGGCAGCCCGGGCCTGCTGGTCGACATGAAGGAAATCCTCGAGGGCCGCGGCTTCAAGGAAGGCAACACCAGCACGCCGGGCGACTATGTGGTCGAACGGGCCTTCGCCGAGAAGTAGAAGCCCGATGCGGACATCCGGACGCAGAGGACGCAAAGGTTCCGCAGAGGACGCAAAAGGAGAATCCAATTTCCTTTTGGTTTCTTTTGCGCCTTCTGCGTAACCTTTGCGTCCTCTGCGTCCGGTATCCGATCCCGAATCCCCCATCCGCATGACCACCCGCAAGACCGTCGCCAAGCCCCAGCGCAAGACCGGCGTGCGGGAGGCGGCGGCGCAGGCGACGCGCGACGCGATCCTCAAGGCGGCCACCAAGGTGTTCGCGAAGTACGGCTACGACGGCGGCAGCGTGGAGAAGATCTCCAGGGCCGCGAAGTCGTACGACCGGATGATCTACTACTACTTCGGCAGCAAGGAAGGCCTGTTCGTCGCGGTGCTCGAGGGCATCTACCAGCGCATGGACGAGGCCGAGGCAGCCATCGCGCTCGATGCATCGCGGCCGGTGGAGGCGCTCACCGGGGTCATCCGTTTCGTGCACGGCTACTACCGGCGCAACCCCGACTTCGTCACGCTGCTGAACACCGAGAACCTGCACAAGGGGCGGCACATCGCCCGGTCGGTGCGGGCGCGGGAGTACTCCTCGCGCGCGGTCGCGATCATCGCGGACATCCTGGCGGCGGGCGCGGCGCAGGGGCTGTTCCGCGCCGACCTGGTGGCGCGCGACGTGTACCTGCTGATCGCGGCCTCGGGCTATTTCTACACCTCCAACCGCTACACGCTGACGACCTTCCTGGACGAAGCCCTGGACGCGCCGGACAAGGTGGCGCACTGGGAGGACTTCGTCATCGAGGCCGTGCTGCGCACGGTGCGGCTCGAGGACGCAGCCGACAACGACACATCCCCTCACGAAGAGAGCAAGCCATGGCAGAAATCGCAACCGGCGGCAAGTCGGGCAAGGTCGTCATCCAGAACATAGGGCTGCTGCTCTCGGGCGACATCGACCGGCCCATCCTCGATGCCGACACGGTCGTCGTGAACGACGGGCTGATCACGGCCATCGGCAAGTTCAAGGACTGCGACACCGAAGGCGCGAAGACCGTCATCGACGCCAAGGGCGTGTGCCTCGCGCCCGGCCTGATCGACAGCCACGTGCACCCGGTGGCCGGCGACTGGACGCCGCGCCAGAGCCAGCTCAACTGGATCGAGTCGAGCATGAACGGCGGCGTGACCACGATGATCTCGGCCGGCGAGGTGCACTACCCCGGCCGGCCGCGCGACATCGTGGGCCTGAAGGCGCTGGCGATCACCGCGCAGCGCGCCTTCGACGCCTTCCGCCCGGGCGGCGTGAAGGTGCTGGCCGGCGCGCCGGTGATCGAGAAGGGCATGGTCGAGAGCGACTTCAAGGAACTGGCCGAGGCCGGCGTGGGCCTGCTCGGCGAAGTGGGCCTGGGCACGGTGAAGGCCGGCTACGAGGCCAAGGAGATGGTGGCCTGGGCGCGCAAGTACGGCATCCAGAGCACCATCCACACCGGCGGGCCCTCGGTGCCCGGCTCGGGCTACATCGACAAGGACACGGTGCTGGAGGCCGACGCCGACATCATCGGCCACATCAACGGCGGCCACACCTCGCTGCCGCTCAAGCACGTGTGCGACCTGTGCGAGCAGAGCACGCGCGGCATCGAGATCGTGCACAACGGCAACGAGCGCGTGGCGATCGGCGCGGCGCGCGCGGCCATCGAGCTCAAGTGCCCGCACCGCGTGATCCTCGGCACCGACGGGCCGGCCGGCTCGGGCGTGCAGCCGCTGGGCATCCTGCGCATGGTGTCGCTGATCTCGTCGATGGCCGACATCCCGGCCGAGGTGGTGTTCTGCTTCGCGACGGGCAACACCGCCCGCCTGCGCAACCTCGACTGCGGCCTGGTCGAGGTGGGCCGCGCGGCGGACTTCGTCTTCATGGACCGGGCGCAGCACACGGCCGGCAAGACGCTGCTCGAGAGCGTGCAGTTGGGCGACATTCCCGGCGTGGGCATGGTGATGATCGACGGCATCGTGCGCGCCGGCCGCAGCCGCAACACGCCGCCGGCCACCGAGGTGCCGGTGGTGGTGCCCGCCGCGCACTGAGCCTGCGCCGGCCGACCGCGCTGTGGCGGATCAGCCGCGTGCCGGGCGTGCGGCCGCGTCGGCGCGCGCCCGCGCTTCGTCCGACAGCGCGCGGGCGCAGCCGGCAGAGAGCAGCAGGATGGCCGAGGTGAAGTAGATCCACATGAGGATCACGACCAGCGAGCCGGCCGCGCCGTAGGCCGACACCACCGCGGCCGTCGACAGGTACAGCGCCAGCGCCTGCTTGCCCAGCGTGAACAGCACCGCGCCCACCGCGCCGCCCACCAGCATGTAGCGCATGCGCGGCTTGGGGCCGGTGCTCAGGCGCATCAGGCCGGCGAACAGGCCGGTGCAGAAGGCGAAGGAGATCAGCTCGTTGATGCCGCGCAGCAGCGGCTTGAGCGACAGCCACTGGCCGGCCCAGTCGGCGATGAAGTTGATGGCCGTGGTGGCCGCCAGCGACATCAGCAGCAGCACGCCGAAGACCAGGATGTAGCCCAGCCCGCGCAGCCGCAGCGACGCCGTGTACCACCAGGGCGTTTCGGGCGCGGGTTCGCCGCCCTGGCGCCACAGCCGCTCGAAGGCCGACTGCAGCTCGGCGAACACCCCGGTCGCGCCGGAGATCAGCAGCACGAAGGCCAGCACCGAGGCGATGATCCCCTCCTTGGGCTGCTGCGCACTGGTGAGCGCCTGGCGCACCGCTTCGGCGCCGCGCTGGCCGACCACGGCGGAGATCTCGCCCACCAGCCGCGTCTGCACGAAGGCCGGGTCGAGCCACCAGCCCAGGATGGCGACGATGAGCACCAGCAGCGGCGCCAGGCTCAGGATGCCGTAGAAGGACATGGCGGCGCTCATGCGCAGGCCGTCGGCCTCCTTCCACAGCATGGCGGCGCGCCACAGCGGCGTGAGCGGCCGCAGGGGCAGCAGCAGTTTCTGGACGAGGGGCGGAAGCGGATGATTGGAAGGCACGGCCGGCATGCCCCGACGCTAGCCGCCTTCGGCGGCGCTGTCGATCAGTCCGGGCCGCGCGCGCGGAACACCAGGTGGCGGGCCGACAGGTAGTTGACGACCATGCCGCCCAGGCTGCCCAGCGCGACGCCCAGCGCCGCCGCCCAGGGCCCGTCCACCGAATGCAGCGTGAGCACGTAGACCGCGTAGTTCACCGCCGCGCCGCCGAGCATGGCGGCCACGTACGAGGCGTACTCGCGCCACAGCGAGGCCGGCCGACCGGCCGCAAAGGTGAAGCGCCGGTTGAAGGCCCAGGTCGCCGTCGCCGCAGCGAGAAAGGAGAGCACCCGCGCGGCATACCAGCCCAGCCAGGGCGCCAGCAGGTAGAGCACGCCCACGTCGACGATCAGGCCGAGCACGCCGGCCACCGCGAACAGGACCAGCCGCCGCGCGGTGCCGTGCGCGTCGCCGCCCTGGACGCCCGGGGCGCTCATGGCCGGCGCAGCGCGTTGCGCACGCCCGGCGTGGCCAGGTAGCGCAGGCGCTTGACCTCGCGCCGGCCCAGCGTCACCGTGCGCAGCACCGCGCCGCAGGCGGCCGACAGCATGGCGGCCAGCATCATGCCGGTGGCGAGCACCGCGGTGGGCAGGCGCGGCACCAGCCCGGTCTCGAGGAAGGTGATGACGAGCGGAATCGCCAGCACGATGGCGCCCAGCGCGAGCAGGCCGCCGATGGCGCTGAAGAAGCTCAGCGGCCGTTCGTTGACGTACAGCCGCAGGATCATCAGCAGGATGCGCCAGCCGTCGCGGTACGTCGACAGCTTGGAATGCGAGCCTTCGGGCCGCGACCGGTACAGCGTGGGCCGCTCGGCCAGGGGCATGCGCAGCTCCAGCGCATGTACGGTGAGCTCGGTCTCGATCTCGAAGCCCTTGGCCAGCGCCGGAAAGGACTTCACGTAGCGGCGCGAGAACACCCGCAGGCCCGACAGCATGTCGGTGAAGTGGCCGCCGAAGAGGTGCGCCACCGCGCCGGTGAGGAGGCGATTGCCGAAGCGGTGGCCGGGGCGGTAGGTCTGCGCGTCGTGCCGGTCGTCGACGCGCGCGCCCACCACCATGTCGAGGTTGCCCTCGACCAGGTCGGCGATGAGCTCGCGCACCGTCGAGAGGTCGTAGGTGGCGTCGCCGTCGACCATGACATACACGTCGGCCTCGACGTCGGCGAACATGCGGCGCACCACGTTGCCCTTGCCGCGCAGCGCCACGCGCGTCACCTGCGCGCCGTGCGCGCGTGCGACCGCGGCGGTGTCGTCGCTGGACGCGTTGTCGAAGACGTGGATCTCGGCCTGCGGCAGCGCGGCGCGGAACTCGGCGATCACCTGCGGGACGGCCAGCGCCTCGTTGTAGCAGGGGATCACGGCGGCAATGCGCAGGCGGTCCGGAATGGGGGATGGAGGCGTCATGGTCGGTAGGGAAGCACGCGGTACGCCTTCACGCCGTCCTGCTCGGCCACGAGCTGGAAGTGGCGCTCGAAATCGGGTTTGCCGTCCACGTACGGGCCCAGCGCCGTGCGCACGACGAGGGTCCCGAAGCCGTGGTCGGCGAGCTTGCGCGCCATCGGCGCCGCCGGCAGCAGCAGGTAGTCGGCGTAGCGGTAGGGGCCGAAGACGTCGCCCCACACCGGACCGCCGGCGAAGTAGATCGCGTCGCTCAGGCCGACCTGGTAGAGCTTGCCGACCGGCTGGCGCCGCAGCGCGCTCAGCACCGCATAGCCGGGCACGTGGGCCTGCAGGAAGGCCTCGCGCGTCTCGGGCGTGGGCGAGATCATGCGCGCGTGCCCCGCGAAGCGCTGCGCACCCGCCGCCGCCAGCACCGCCACGAACAGGCCCGCGGCCACGCGCGGGACGGGCGGCCGGGCCAGCGCCGGCGCCAGCCGCGGCGCTCCGGCGGCGCCCCAGAGGTAGAGCTGCCGCCACCCGATGGCACCGAGCCAGGCCAGCAGCGGGAACGCCGCCATCATGTAGCGCGGGTAGCGCGAGGTCAGCACCCACACCAGCAGCGACCACGCGCCGAACACGAAGGCGCCCCGCACCGCCGCCCGGCCCGGCCCGCGCCAGAACACGCTGAAGGGCACCAGCACCAGCGCCCAGAACATCACGTTCGGCAGGGCGGCATGGTCGCGCACGTCGCCCACCTGGTTGCGGAAGTCGGCCTCGTTCCAGTTGGTGAAGCCGAAGACGCGCGCGCCGATCGGGTTGAAGGGATCGCCGGTCTGCAGCCAGTTGCGCGCATACCAGTAGACGCAGGGCAGCAGGAAGGCCGCGAGCCCCAGTGCGAGCGGGCCGGGCCGGCGCTCGCGCCACAGCACCCACAGCCCCAGCAGCGGCAGGAAGGTGAGCGCCTGGTACTTGCTGCCGACCGCGACACCGAGCAGGAAGGCGGCCAGCACCAGCCAGCGCGTGGGCCGCGCGGCGCCCTCGCCTTCTTCGTGCCAGATCCACAGCGCCGCGCAGGCCGCGACCACGAACAGCGCCACCGCCATGTCGATCAGCGCGTTGGCGTACTCGCCCACCGCCAGCAGGATGACCACGGCCATCCCGGCCACGATGCGGTCGGTGTACAGCACCGCCAGGCGGTAGACGATGGTGGCCGACAGCCAGCCCGCGAGCGCGTGCAGCAGATGCGGGAACACGTCGCCCATCCAGGGCAGCGCGGCCGCGTAGAGCAGGTTGTAGTTGTAGGGGAACCAGGGGTAGCGCAGCCAGTCGTGGACGCCGATGCGCCCGCTCGAGGCGGTCTCTCGCGCCCAGGGCAGGTGGTACATCATCTCGTCGAAGGCGAAGGGCGGCGCCAGCGGCTCGATGAGGCACACCAGCGCCGCGCCGACCACGACCCAGCGCATGGTGCGCTCGGCCAGCGTCGGCGCCGGGCCGGGCGGCCCGGCGCGCAGCCCCCGCCAGGCGGCCGGCGTGCGCACCGCGGCCACGGCCAGCGCCGCGAGCAGCAGCGCCATCGTGGCCGGCGGACGCAGCCAGCCCGCGATGCCCAGGCCCTGCAGCAGCAGCACGAAGATGCCGATGCCCAGCGCGGACGACAGGGCCAGGCCCAGCCACGCATCGCCCCGGGCGGTGCCTGGGCGTGCGGGCAGCCCGCCGCGCAGCCGGGCGCCCACGAGGTCGCCCAGGCCCCAGGCGGCCCAGAGGAACAGGGCCAGCGCCCCAAGGTGCTGCGCCGCGAAGATCAGCTTCTGCAAGGCCAGGGTCACGGTGCCGATCGCATCGGGTTCACAGGTTGGGCGCCAGCAGGCGCTCGAGTTCCGACTCGCTGGCACGGCGGCGCGCCGCCTGGTCCACCAGCTGGTCGTGGCCGATCTTGCCGACGTTGAAGTACGTGCTGTCCGGGTGGCTGAGGTAGAAGCCCGACACGCTGGCCGCGGGGGTCATGGCCAGGCTCTCGGTCAGGCCCATGCCGATGTCGGCGCACTGCAGCAGCTCGAACATCGGGCCCTTGACGCTGTGGTCCGGGCAGGCCGGATAGCCCGGCGCCGGACGGATGCCGCGGTACTGCTCCTTGATGAGCTGGTCGTTGTCGAGCGCCTCGTCGGCGGCGTAGCCCCACAGGTCGGTGCGCACGCGCTTGTGCATGGCTTCGGCGAAGGCCTCGGCCAGCCGGTCGGCCAGCGCCTTGAGCATGATGGCCGAGTAGTCGTCGAGGTCGTCGGTGAAGTACTTCTCCTTCTTCTCGACCCCCAGGCCGGCCGTCACGGCGAACACGCCCACGTAGTCGGCGAGGCCGCTGTCCTTGGGCGCCACGAAATCGGCCAGGCAGCGGCTGGGGCGCATCACGCCGTCGATGGCCTGCTTCTCGGTCTGCTGGCGAAGGCCATACCAGGTGAGTGCCGCCTCGCTGCGCGATTCGTCGGTGTAGAGCACGATGTCGTCGTCGCGCTCGGTGTTGGCCGGCCAGAAGCCGACCACGCCGCTGGCCGAGAGCCAGCGCCCCTCGATGAGCCGCTGCAGCATGCGCTTGCCGTCGCTGAAGACGCGCTGCGCCTCGGTGCCCACGACCTCGTCCTTGAGGATCTGGGGGAAGGGGCCGGCCAGGTCCCAGGTCTGGAAGAAAGGGCCCCAGTCGATGTACTGGGCCAGCTCGGCGAGGTCGAAGTTGCGGAACACGCGCCGGCCCAGGAACTTGGGCTTCGGCGGCTGGTAGCCGGCCCAGCCCTTCGACCCGCTCAGGGTGGTCGGAAGCCACTTGTTGGCGCGCGCCTTGGCCAGGGGCCACAGCGGCACCTGCTTCTTGTTGGCGTGCTGCTGGCGCACCTTGTCGTAGTCGGCGTTGAGCTCGGCGATGTAGTTGGCCGCCTGCTCGCTCAGCAGGCTCTGCGCCACGCTCACGCTGCGCGACGCATCGGGCACGTAGACCACCGGCCCTTCATAGTGCGGCGCGATCTTCACCGCGGTGTGCACGCGGCTGGTGGTGGCGCCGCCGATGAGCAGCGGGATCTTCTTGATGCGGAAGTGCTCGTCCTTCTGCATCTCGCCGGCCACGTACTGCATCTCTTCCAGGCTCGGCGTGATGAGGCCCGACAGGCCCACGATGTCCGCACCCTCGACCTTGGCCTTGGCCAGGATCTCGTGGCACGGCACCATCACGCCCATGTTCACCACCTCGAAGTTGTTGCACTGGAGCACGACGGTGACGATGTTCTTGCCGATGTCGTGCACGTCGCCCTTGACGGTGGCGATGACGATCTTGCCCTTGCTGCGCACGTCGCGGCCCGCGGCCTCGTCCTGGCGCTTCTCTTCCTCGATGTAGGGGATGAGGTGCGCCACGGCCTGCTTCATCACGCGCGCCGACTTGACCACCTGCGGCAGGAACATCTTGCCGGCGCCGAAGAGGTCGCCCACGATGTTCATGCCGTCCATCAGCGGCCCTTCGATCACGTGCAGCGGCCGGCCGCCCTTGGCGAGGATGCCCTGGTAGGCCTCTTCCGTGTCCGCGGTGATGAAGTCGGTGATGCCGTGCACCAGCGCGTGCGACAGGCGTTGCGCCACCGGCACCGGTGCTTCGGGCGTGCCGCGCCATTCGAGCTTCTTGCTGTCGTCCTTGGCGGCGCCCTTGGCGCTCTCGGCGATCTCGACCAGGCGCTCGCCGGCGTCGGGGCGGCGGTTGAGGACCACGTCCTCGACGCGCTCGCGCAGCTGCGGCTCCAGGTCGTCGTACACGCCGACCATGCCGGCGTTGACGATGCCCATGTCCATGCCCGCCGCGATGGCGTGGTACAGGAACACGGTGTGGATGGCCTCGCGCACCGGGTCGTTGCCGCGGAAGCTGAAGCTCACGTTCGACACGCCGCCCGACACCTTGGCGCCCGGCAGGTTCTGCTTGATCCAGCGCACCGCCTCGATGAAGTCGACCGCGTAGTTGTCGTGCTCCTCGATGCCCGTGGCCACCGCGAAGATGTTGGGGTCGAAGATGATGTCCTCGGGCGGGAAGCCCACCTCGTCGACCAGGATGCGGTAGGCCCGTTCGCAGATCTCGATCTTGCGTGCGAAGGTATCGGCCTGGCCCGCCTCGTCGAAGGCCATCACCACCGCTGCGGCGCCGTAGCGGCGTACCAGGCGGGCCTCGTGCTTGAACTTCTCGACGCCCTCCTTCATGGAGATCGAGTTGACGATGCCCTTGCCCTGGATGCAGCGCAGGCCGGCCTCGATCACCTCCCACTTGGAGGAGTCGACCATGATCGGCACGCGCGCGATGTCGGGCTCGCTGGCGATCAGGTTCAAAAAGCGCACCATCGCGGCCTTGCTGTCGAGCATGGCCTCGTCCATGTTGATGTCGATCACCTGCGCACCGTTCTCCACCTGCTGGCGTGCGACGGCCAGCGCGTCTTCGAACTGGCCGTTCAGGATCATCCGCGCGAAGGCCTTGGAGCCGGTGACGTTGGTGCGCTCGCCGATGTTGACGAACAGCGTGCCCTCGCCGATGAGCACCGGCTCGAGGCCGGACAGCTTCATGGGTGGAGGGGAAGGATCGCGCGGGACGGAGGACATGGGCTCACCTGCAGGGGACACGGGAGAAACAGGCGAGCGTCGTTGCGGGTCCCAAGCCTGACGCGGCGGCCGGCGCCCGGGGGCCCCGGCCCCGGCGCTGCAACGCTCCTTGGGCGAGCGGGGATTTTAATGAGCGCGGGCCCGGCGGCCGCGCGCCAGGGTCAGGCCGGCTGCGCCGACGCCGGCAGGCCGAACACGCGGTCGAAGCCCCAGTTGAAGCAGAAGGTGTAGACGAGGAAGAAAAGCATCAGCCCCGCGTCCATCACGAGCGCATGCCACAGGCTCACGCCCAGCCACCAGGCGAACACCGGAATCAGCACGATGGCCAGGCCCAGTTCGAAGCCGATGGCATGCGCCACGCGCCGCGCCAGGCTGCGGCCGCGCACCGGCTGGCGCGCTTCCCACCATTCGAAGGCGCTGTTGTAGCCCAGGTTCCACACGATGGCGATGGCCGAGGCCATGACCGCGGCGACACCCGAATGGCCCAGGCCGTTGTCCGAGAGCATGGCCAGTCCCAGGGTGGCACAGACGATGGCCAGCCCCTCGTAGAGGCTGATGTAGACGATCTTTCGCTGGATTCCTTGCATGGCGCAGAATTTATGTCTTCTTGATTGACATAAAAAGTCATCTTCTTTCAGATTAATTGATAGATCGGGCATGGCCTTCGACAGCGACGGCGTGGCGGTTTTTCTGGCGGTGCTCGACCACGGCTCCTTTTCGGCCGCCGCGCGCGCCCTGGGCAAGGTGCCCTCGGCCGTGAGCATGGCCATCGCCCAGCTGGAGGCCGAGCTCGACCTGCCGCTGTTCGACCGCAGCGGGCGCGAGCCGCGGCCCACGCCCGCCGCCCGCTCGCTGGAGCCGCAGGCGCGGCTCATGGCCGACCAGCTCACGCAGCTGCAGGTGCAGGCGCTGGCCTTGACGCAGGGGCTGGAAGACCGGCTCACGCTGGCCATCGCCCCCGAGCTGCTGGGCGCCGCCTGGGGGCCGGCCCTCGCCACCCTGGCCGCCGAATACCCCGCGCTGGAGATGGAAGTGCTGGCCGCACCGCAGGCCGACGCGCTGGCCATGCTGCACAGCGGGCGCGCCCAGCTGGCGCTGGTGTTCGAGCGGCCCGGCATGGACGGGCGCGAGGGCTTTCAGGAGGTGGCGCGCGAGACGCTGGTGCTGGTGATCGCGCCCGGCCACCCGGTGCTCGCCGCGGCCGGCGGCCGGCTGCGCGAACAGCACCTGGCGGCCACGCGGCAGATCGTCGTCGCCGGCCGCGACGTGCCCACGGCCGACCCGCGCTTCGTCTTCGCGCGGCAGGTCTGGCGCACCGACAACGCCCTGGCGGCGCTGAACATGGTGAGCGCGGGCCTGGGCTGGGGCTGGCTGCCGCGCAACGTGGTGCGGCCGCACGTGGCGGCCGGCACGCTGGTGGAAATTCCCTTCGAGAACCTCAGCAACGGGCTCAACCTGTGGGTCGACGTCGTGTGGTCGAAGGAGCGCCCGCTGGGGCTGGGCGCGCGCCGCTTCGTGGCACTGATGGGGCGCACGCCCGGCTGAGCGCGCGCCCCGCGGGCCGTGCTCAGGGGCGGTCCGGATTGCCGCCGTCGGGCGGCATCACGACGTGCGGGCGGGGCATGGCGCCCATGGGGAAGCGGGGCTGCGGCGCGGCCTGCACGGGCATCGGTGGCTGCGGCGCGGCCATGGGCGGACGGGGCTGCTGCTGCGGTTGCGGCGCAGCCATCGGCGGACGAGGCTGCTGCTGCTGCGGCGGTGGCTGCATCGGGAACTGGGGCTGCGGCCGGGGCATCGCCACCGGCGGCGGCTGCATGGGCGCCGGCGGCGGCCGGCCGTTCCATTCGGGGCGCTGCGGCTGCCCGCCCCAGCCCGGTCGCGGCGGTCCACCGTTCCACTCCGGACGCGGCGGTGGGCCGTTCCATTCAGGGCGTGGCGGCGGCGCGTTCCATTCCTGGCGCGGCGGGGGACCGGACCAGCCCGGACGCGGCGGCGGGGCGTTCCAGCCCGGCCCGGGCGGGCGCGGCGCCCAGCCCAGCGTGGGCGGGGGTGGCGGACGCCAGCCCGGCACGGGCGGCGGCGGGGGACGGTTGCCCCACCAGCGCGGCTCGCGGTACCAGGGCCGGTCGCGGTAGTAGTTGCTCCAGTAGTTGCCCAGGGTGAAGCCGACGATCGGCACGCCGATGGCCGCACCATAGGTCGCCAGCGGCAGGGTGTCGCCGGCATAGTCGTATTCGAGCCTGTTCGCCGCCACCCAGCCGCGCAGGCCGTCGGGCAGCACCACGTCGCACCAGCCGTAGCCGTCGGTGCAGCCCACGACGCTGAGCGACTGGCCGGGCGCCAGCCGTGCAACGGCCGGGTAGTCCGGGGAAGGGCCGGCGAAAAGGGTGGGCGATCCGCGCGTGTAGGCTTCCTGGGCCGACGCGGCGAGCGGCACGGCGAACGCCAGTGCGGCAACGGCGAGCCAGCGACGCGGGCCCGAGGGCTGGGATAGGGAGGTCATTGAACGGTCCTTGGTGACGCAGGGTAGGCAGACGCCGCAGGCACTGTCCATAGGACGCCGCCCTGCCTCCCGCCAACGCCACCGGTCGCCGCACGGTGGACCGCCGGTACTTTTGGCTACCGCCTTCATCCTCGCTTCACACGAGGCCGGGGTGCGGGATGCCGCGTCAGGCCGCTTCGCGGTACGCCTGCGGCAGCGCCCGGCCGCGCAGGGGCGCAACGGCGCGGCCGATGGCGGCGATGTGGTCCGGCGTGGTGCCGCAGCAGCCGCCGACGATGTTGACCAGCCCGTCGGCGGCGAACTCGTGGATGAGCCGCGAGGTGACCTCCGGCGTCTCGTCGAAGCCGGTGTCGCTCATCGGGTTGGGCAGCCCGGCGTTCGGGTAGCAGCTGATGAAGGTGTCGCCCGCCACGCGGTTGAGTTCCTGCACGTACGGCCGCATCAGCGCAGCGCCCAGCGCGCAGTTCAGGCCCACCGCCAGCGGCTGCGCATGCCGCACGCTGTGCCAGAAGGCGGTGACGGTCTGCCCCGACAGGATGCGACCCGAGGCGTCGGTGACGGTGCCGCTGATGATGATCGGCAGCCGCTCGCCGCTGGCGTCGAAGTACTCGTCGACGGCGAAGAGCGCGGCCTTGGCGTTGAGCGTGTCGAAGATCGTCTCGACCAGGATCACGTCGGCCCCGCCCTGCACCAGCGCCTCGGTCTGCTCGTAGTAGGCGGCGCGCAGGGTCTCGAAATCGACGTTGCGTGCGCCCGGGTCGTTCACGTCGGGGCTGATGCTGGCGGTCTTGGGCGTGGGGCCGAGGGCGCCGGCCACGAAGCGCGGCTTGTCCGGCGTGCTGAACTTGTCGCAGGCGGCGCGGGCGAGCTTGGCGGACTCGAGGTTCATCTCACGCGCCAGCTGCGCCATGTCGTAGTCCTCCTGCGCCACGGTGGTGGCACCGAAGGTGTTGGTCTCGACCAGGTCGGCCCCGGCGGCCAGGTAGCCCTCGTGGATGTCGCGGATGACGTCGGGGCGCGTGAGCGACAGCAATTCGTTGTTGCCCTTCACGTCCTTGTGGAAATCCTTGAAGCGTTCGCCGCGGTACTGCGCCTCGGTGAGCTTGAAGCGCTGGATCATCGTGCCCATGGCGCCGTCGAGGATGGCGATGCGTTGGGCGAGAATGCCGGGCAGCTCACGGGCACGGGTGTAGGCGGGCAGCGTCATGCGGCGATTGTAGGAATCGCGGCCTCGGCGCCGCCCCGCGCATCCGGCTGGCCCTGCCAACTTCCAGGTCGCCCGGCCGGTGTTTGACGGCTGTCATGACACTGTCCACAGGCCTCGGTTAGGGTTGCATGCCGATCCCTGCCGGGCCGCGGCCGGATCGCCGGTCTCCCTTTCGTCCACCGTGCGCGCAGGTCGCGCCTCCTTCAGCTCCATGTCCGAAACGACTCTCCAGCCGGCGCCCCGCCCGCTGCCACCCGAGGTGCCGCTGCCGCACCGCAAGACCATCCGCGGCTGGCTGCTGCCGCTCGTCCAGCGCAGCACGCTGCGCCCCATCCTGCTGCTGGTGCTGGACTACCTGCTGTTCTTCGCCCTGGCGTCTGCCGCCGTGCTGCTCGAGGCCGGCTGGGCCCGCGCCCTGGCCGGGCTGGCCTGCGGCTTCGTGATCGGGCGCCTGTTCATCATCGGCCACGACGCCTGCCACCAGAGCCTGACGCCGCACCGGCGGCTGAACCGGTGGCTGGGGCGCATCGCCTTCCTGCCTTCGCTCACGCCCTACAGCCTGTGGGACATGGGGCACAACACGGTGCACCACGGCTTCACCAACCTCAAGGGCGTGGACTTCGTCTGGGCGCCGCTCACGCAGGCGGAGTACGAGGCGCTGCCGCCCGGCCGCCGGCTGATGGAGCGCCTGTACCGCAGCGGCTGGGCGCCGGGCGTGTACTACATGGTCGAGATCTGGTGGCGCCGCATGATCGCCCGCGACCGGTCGGCCAACGCCGAGCGGCCGGTGTTCTCGCGCGACTGCGCGCTGGTGCTGGGCTTCGCCACGCTGTGGCTGGCGGTGCTGGTAGCGGTGTCCTTCGCCACCGGGCGCGCGCTGCTGCCGATGCTGGGCTTCGCCTTCGTGCTGCCGGTGCTGTTCTGGTTCGCGATGATCGGCTTCGTGGTGTACGTGCACCACACGCACGTGAAGGTGTCGTGGCACGACGACCGCGCGGCCTGGCAGCGCGCACAGCCCTTCGTCTCGACCACCGTGCACCTGACCTTCCCGTGGCGCATCGGCAGCCTGATGCACCACATCATGGAGCACACGGCCCACCACGTGGACATGAGCATCCCGCTGTACAAGCTCAAGGCCGCGCAGGCGCGCATCGAGGAACTGCTGCCCGGGCGCATCGTGATCCAGCGCTTCTCGTGGCGCTGGTACTTCGGCACGGCGCGGCGCTGCAAGCTGTACGACTTCACACGGCGCTGCTGGACCGACTTCCAGGGCCGCGCGACGAGCGATCCGGCACCGCTGCCGCTGGCAGCGGCCTGATCCGGCAGGACGCCTTCCTCAGCCCGGATCGGCCGGCTGCGGGTGCCGGACGGCGCCCGCGGCGGTCGGTTCGATGGCCATCGGCGCGGCCGCTCAGCGCGGCATCGGCTGCCCGCGCGCCCAGCCGGGGCGCATCGGGAACATCGGCTCGCCCGGGCCGCCGCGCGGCGCGAGCTCGATGACGGTGGCGCCGCCGTGGTAGCCGTAGCCCCAGGGCTGCACCACGTACACACCGGTGACGGCGCCGTTGGCGATCACGCCGCGCTGCGGCAGCGGGGTGCTGGTGCGGTGGTCCAGGCTGTCCTCTTCCTGCACCGCCTGCAGGCGGCTCTCGGCCACCCAGCCGCGCGCGCCGTCTTCGAGTTCGACCTCGCACCAGCCACGCTGCTCGGTGCAGCCGTACACCCACGCCGGCACCGTGCGCGGCACGCGCTGCGTGACCGCGTCGCGGGTGGACGGCCCGGCCCGCAGCACGCTGCCGGCGCGCAGGTCGGCATCGACGGGCTGCTGCGCCTGCTGGGCCAGGACGCTCAAGGGAACCAGGGCCGCGGCAACGACAGCGAAGGATGCGAGAAGGTTCGGGCTCGGGTGGCGCATGCGGTGATGCCTCGGGGTGTTCGAGGCCACGATGGTAAGCGCCGGGTCGCGCCCGCGTCCCGCGATCAGGCTTGCACGAACGCCAGCACGGCCTCCAGCATGCGCCGCACCTGCGGCTGCACGCCGGCCGCCACGGCGGGCAGGTAGTCGAAGGGCAGCGCCTCCTGCATGTAGCTGCTTTGCGTCATCTCGAGCTGCACCGCGTGGACGCCACCGGCCGGGTCGCCATAGCGGCGCGTGATGTGGCCGCCCTTGAAACGGCCGTTCAGCACGCCCGTGTAGGCCGGGTTGGACTGCGCGATGGCCAGCAATTGCGCCGCCAGCGCCGGGTCGCAGCTCGCGCCATCGGCGGTGCCGAGGTTGAGGTCGGGCAGCTTGCCGTCGAAGAAGCGCGGCAGCACCGAGCGGATGGAGTGCGCGTCCCACAGCGCGACGACGCCGTGCGCCGCCTTCAGGCGCGCGAGTTCGGCCGCCAGTTGCGCGTGGTAGGGCTGCCACAGGGCCTCTCGCCGGGCGGCGATCTCGGCCTCGTCCGGCACATCGCCCCGGGCGTACAGCGGCGTGTCGTCGAAGGTATCGACCGGGCACAGGCCGGTGACGCTCTGGCCCGGGTAGAGGCTGGCGCCGTCCGGCGGGCGGTTGAGGTCGATCACGTAGCGCGAATGCGTGGCGACGAGCACCGAGGCGCCGAGCGCATCGGCGAAATCGTAGAGCCGTTCGAGGTGCCAGTCGGTGTCGGGCACCTGGCGCGCCTCGTCGGTGAGGCGTGCGGCCAGCGCGGGCGGCAGGTGCGTGCCGACGTGGGGCATGGAGATCAGCAGCGGCCGGGTGCCGGCGCGGAAGCGGAAAGGGGGTTCGGTGGTGGTGAAGAGGCTCATGGTGTGTTCAGCAACTGGCGGCGCGCGGCGACGAAGCCGGCTGCGGCGCTGTGGTGGAGCGGGTGCCGCCCGCCCTGCGCGCGCGGCTGTCCCGCCACCCACACGGCATCGATGGCGCTCGTGCGCTGGCTGGCGAAGACGTGCGAGGCCAGCATGTCGGGCACAGGCAGGCCGGCCAGCGCGGTGTGGTCCGCATCGAGCACGACGAAGTCCGCCTGCTGACCCACGGCCAGCCCGGCGACCGGGCGGCCCGCGGCCTGCGCGCCGCCCTGCACCGCGGCCAGGGTCATCGCCGTGGCGACCTGTGGCTGCGACACGTCGGCAGCCACGTTGCGCTCGCGCCGGGCGAGGCGCTGGCTGTACTCGAGCAGCAGCAGCTCCTCGGCGGCGTTGACGCAGACGTGGCTGTCGGAACCCACGCCCCACGCGCCTCCGGCAGAACGCCACCCCGGCAGGTCGAAGATGCCGTCGCCCAGATTGGCTTCGGTGGTCGGACACAGGCCGGCGACGGCGCCGCTGGCGGCCGCGCGGCGGTATTCGTCGGCGTCCATGTGGGTGGCGTGCACCAGGCACCAGCGTGCGTCGACCGGCACGTGGTCGAGCAGCCAGGCGACCGGGCGCCGGCCGCTCCAGGCCAGGCAGTCGTCGACCTCCTGGGTCTGCTCGGCGATGTGGATGTGCACGGGCGCGGTGGCGTCCAGCGCCTGCAGGCCGGCCAGCGCTGCACGCAGGCTGTCGGGCGGCACGGCGCGCAGCGAGTGGGGCGCGAGTCCGAGCCGGCCGCCCTGCGCCTCGCACAGCGGCTTCAGGCGATCGAGCAGTGCCAGCATCGAGTCGGTCGAGCGGATGAAGCGCCGCTGGCCGTCGCCGGGCGGCAGGCCGCCGAAGCCCCCGGACTGGTACAGCACCGGCAGCAAGGTGAGGCCGATGCCCGCCTTCTCGGCGGCGCGCAGCAGCGCGAGCGCGAGCGTCGCGTCGTCGGCATAGGGCCGGCCGTCGGCATCGTGGTGCACATAGTGGAACTCGCACACCGAGGTGTAGCCCGCCTCGAGCATCTCGACGTAGAGCCACAGCGCGATGGCCTCCAGCTGCGCGGGATCGAGCCGCAGCGCGAAGCGGTACATCAGGGTGCGCCAGCTCCAGAAGGAATCCTGCGCCTGGCCGCGGTATTCGGTGAGCCCCGCGATGCCGCGCTGGAAGGCGTGCGAATGCAGGTTGGGCATGCCCGGCAGCAGCGGGCCGCGGGCCCGGTCGGCGCCCGGCAGCGGCGCAGCGTCGGCGTCGACGGCGACGAGACGGCCATGGTCGTCCCAGGCGATCGACACGTTCCTCGCCCAGCCGCCCGGCAGCAGCGCATCGGCGGCATGCAGCGAGCGCGTCATGCACCCTCCCCTTCGGCGATGCGGCCCTGACGCACGACGGCACGCACCGGGCGCTGGCCGAACCAGTAGGCGAGTTCGGCCGCTTCGCGCACGTCCCACAGCACGAAGTTGGCGGGTTGCCCGACGATCAGCGCGCCGTGGGTGCCCTGCAGGCCCAGCGCGCGCGCCGCGTGGCGGGTGACACCGTCCAGCGCCTCGGGCACGGTGAGGCGGAACAGCGTGCACGCCATGTTGACCATCAGCAGCAGCGACAGCGCCGGCGAGGTGCCGGGGTTGTGGTCGGTGGAGACGGCCATGGGCACGCCCGCCTCGCGCAGCGCGGCGACGGGCGGCAGCTGCGTGTCGCGCAGCGTGTAGTAGGCGCCGGGCAGCAGTACGGCCACGGTGCCGGCGGCCTTCATCGCATCGATGCCGGCCTGCGACAGGTGCTCAATGTGGTCGCACGACAGCGCGCCGTAGCGCGCCGCCAGCGCGGCGCCCCCCATGTCGGACAGCTGCTCGGCATGCAGCTTGACGGGCAGGCCCAGCGTCTGCGCGGCGCGGAAGACCTGCTCCGTCTCGTGAAGAGAAAAGGCGATGCGCTCGCAGAAGACGTCGACGGCATCGACCAGCCCCTCGGCCGCCAGCGCGGGCAGCATCTCCTGGCAGACGAGGTCGACATACGCCTGGCTGCGGCCCGCGTACTCCGGCGGCAGCGCGTGCGCACCGAGGAAGGTGGTGCGCACCGTCACGCCATGCGCCTCGGCCAGCCGGCGCGCCACGCGCAGCTGCTTGCGCTCGTGCGCCAGCGCCAGGCCGTAGCCGGACTTGATCTCGATCGCGCACACGCCCTCGGCCAGCAGGTTCGCGAGCCGCGACGAGGCGGCGGCGAAGAGTTCGTCCTCGCTGGCCTCGCGCGTGGCGCGCACGCTGGCGACGATGCCGCCCCCGGCCCGGGCCACCTCCTCGTAGCTGGCGCCGGCCAGGCGCATGGCGAATTCATTGGCGCGTTGGCCGCCGTAGACGAGGTGGGTGTGGCAGTCGACCAGGCCGGGCGTGACCAGCGCGCCGCCGCCGTCGTGCACGCGCGCGCCGGTCCAGCCGGCGGGCACGTCGCCGGGTGCGCCGGCCCAGCGCAGCAGGCCGTCGGCCACGGCCAGCGCCAGGGGCGCACCGCCGGCGTCGCGCAGGCCCGTCCACAGGCCATCGGCCGAAGGTCGCGAGGCGAAGGGTGTCATGAAGCGATCCGCTCTTGTGTCGATGGTTGCCTGCGCCCGGCTGGCGGGTGCTGCAGCCGGTTTCAATCTTGAGTCCGCGGCTCCCAGCGCACCGCGATCAGGCGCGCATCGCGGCTCGCGGGCGTGAGCACCCATTCCTGCGGCTGCTCGGCCCACCAGAGGCCGTCCCAGGTCTTGAGCAGGCCGCCGCCGCGCAGGTGGTAGTGGCCTTGCACGCACAGCAGCAGGCCGTAGGTGCAGCGCGGCATCGCGTGGGCCTGGCTGTACACCGAGACGGTGGAGGTGCCGGCATCGCGCCGCGTCATCACGTTGAAGTCGGTCGACGGGCCGCCGAGCAGTTCGCAGCGCAGCGCCAGGTCGCCACTGAAGGCGAAGGGGTCGTGCAGGACGTCGAGCCGGTGGCGCACACCCTCGCCCTCGAGCCACACGCCGTCGCCCTCGAGCAGCACGATGGTGCGGTCCACGCCCGGAAAGGGCGAGAAGGGGCCTGGCGCGGCGATGCTGGCCACACTCACCCGCCAGTCGAAGCCGTGCATGTCGGCGCCGCGTGGCCAGCACAGGATCTCGCGCGTGCTCCCGCCGCCGTTCTTCCACGGGCTCACGGGCAGTTCGTGCAGCTTGAAGCGTTCGTAGGGCATGCGGTGTCACTCCGTTCGGCGAGCCCGGCCGACGCGGCACGGGCACGGTGCCACTATCGCAGCGCCGCGGCCGCAGGGCCAGCGCGCCGGGCGGAAAGCCGGCGGCTCACTCGACCATCGGCAGCTTCAGCCCCTGCCGCTTCGCCGTCGCGACGGCGATGTCGTAGCCCGCATCCGCATGGCGCATCACGCCGGTGGCCGGGTCGTTCCACAGCACGCGCTCGATGCGTTTGGCGGCCGCGTCGGTGCCGTCGCACACGATCACCACGCCGCTGTGCTGCGAATAGCCCATGCCCACGCCGCCGCCGTGATGCAGGCTGACCCAGGTGGCGCCGCCGGCGGTGTTGAGCAGCGCGTTGAGCAGCGGCCAGTCGGAGACGGCATCGGTGCCGTCCTTCATCGATTCGGTCTCGCGGTTCGGGCTGGCGACCGAGCCGGTGTCCAGGTGGTCGCGGCCGATGACGATCGGCGCCTTCAGCTCGCCGTTCTTCACCATCTCGTTGAAGGCCAGGCCGGCCTTGTGGCGCTCGCCCAGGCCCAGCCAGCAGATGCGCGCCGGCAGGCCCTGGAAGGCGATGCGCTCGCGCGCCATGTCGAGCCAACGGTGGGTGTGGGTGTTCTCGGGGAACAGCTCCTTGATCTTGGCGTCGGTCTTGTAGATGTCTTCCGGGTCGCCCGAGAGCGCGACCCAGCGGAACGGGCCCTTGCCCTCGCAGAACAGCGGGCGGATGTAGGCCGGCACGAAGCCGGGGAAGTCGAAGGCGTTCTTCACGCCCTCGTCGAAGGCGACCTGGCGGATGTTGTTGCCGTAGTCCACGGTGGGAATGCCCATGGCCTGGAAGTCGAGCATGGCCTGCACGTGCACGGCGCAGCTCTTGGCCGCCGCCGCCTTCAGGCCGGCGTGGCGTGCCGGGTCCTGCGCGGCGGCGCGCCACTGCGCGACGCTCCAGCCTGCGGGCAGGTAGCCGTTGATGAGGTCGTGCGCCGAGGTCTGGTCGGTCACGAGGTCGGGCTTCGGGCCACCGGCCCGGGCCCGCTTCACCAGTTCGGGAAGGACCTCGGCCGCGTTGCCCAGCAGCGCGATCGACACGGCTTCCTTGGCGTCGCAGTGCTGCCGGATGAGCTCGAACGCATGGTCGATGTCGCGCGCCTGCTTGTCGACGTAGCGCGTGCGCAGGCGGAAGTCGATGCTCGACTGCTGGCATTCGATATTCAGCGACACGGCGCCCGCCAGCGTGGCGGCCAGCGGCTGGGCGCCGCCCATGCCGCCGAGGCCGGCGGTGAGGATCCATTTGCCGGCGAGGCTGTTGCCGTAGTGCTGGCGGCCGGCTTCGACGAAGGTCTCGAAGGTGCCCTGCACGATGCCCTGGCTGCCGATGTAGATCCAGCTGCCGGCCGTCATCT
>Ga0308159_1002437_pt1 | contig 21572 bp, 16 predicted proteins | sample PhyCR1_FD_201040 | JGI IMG/M metagenome (GOLD analysis project Ga0308159, IMG submission 201040) | Phyllosphere microbial communities from UC Gill Tract Community Farm, Albany, California, United States - DLSLC.R1 | ecosystem: Host-associated > Plants > Phyllosphere > Unclassified | place: USA... | reverse complement strand
TGAAGTCGTAATCACCGTGAAATGAAAAAACCCGTCTGGCGACGGGTTTCTGTTTTATTTCTTCTTCTTGCTCTGCTTCTTCAGCAGCAGCCGAATCTGCTTCAGCTCTGTTGCACTTAGTGCATCGGTCTTCACGTCAGCGGCACCGGATCCCTCAGTCCCCTCTTCAGTGATATCCTGGTTATCAATCGCCGGATGTGGATGCGTTTCCAGACTGGCCTGCAAACGTTGCACAATCTCCTGGCTCATCGAAATCTGATTTTCCAGCGCCAGCTGTTTAATCGTTTCTTTCAGCTCAGGATCAATTTTAATCGTTAAATTAACAGTTTCAGTCATCGGGCAGCTCCTTTTTGTTATTGCTACAAGCTACCGGATGGCCGTTTCGATTAACATACTGTCATAAAAATTTAATATTCGGTTTGCAAAGGTGTGAAGTCCCGCAGCACGCCCTCATCCATTCCCACCAGATTGCCCTGCAGCTCGGCATAAAGCTTCGCCATATAGCGCACCAGGAAATCGGCATTATGTTCAGCCAGCATGCGGCCGGTTTCAGTGTGCATGGTTTCCGGCAGACGCAGCAGCTTCTTCTGGAAATGATCCAGCGTCCACTTAACATCATTCAGTTCGCGATCTTTACCCAGCGGGTCCTGGCTGTCGAATAATGGCCGATTCAGCGCACCGGCGGTGTAGAAGACCCGCGCCAGCCCAATCGCGCCCAGCGACTCCAGCCGGTCAGCATCCTGTACAATTTTAGCTTCCAGCGTCTGAGGCGGTATGCCAGCGCTGAAACTGTGGGTTTTAACGGCATGCATCACGGCATCAATCTTTTCAGCCGGGAAATCGAGAAAGTCCTGCTGCAGAATGCGCTGGGTTTCCGTCGCGGCATAGGTAGAGGCGAGGTGACGTTCCGGATGATTCTTCGGCAGGTTCACCACATCGTGAAAATAGCAGGCGGTCAGCACCACCAGCGGATCAGCGGGCGTGCCATTCATGATTCGCTGTGCGCTCATCCAGACACGCCGCAGATGGGCGATATCGTGCGCGCCGTCGTCGTGGATCCAGTTCGCCTGAAACCAGCTTTCATAGCGAGATTGCCAGAGTGTGAGTGACATAATCTATCTCCCTGTAGTGATCGACAGCAGTTTTTCTGTCGCGATCAGTGCGCAAACGGCAAGCCATCATAGCGACTGGCTAATGACACTTTTTTTACAGTGCAGTTGAAAAGAGCAGCGCTGCCAGCAATTCCGGGCAGAAAAATGAGATCTGGATCATCTGTATAGCATCTCTGTTACACAATAACCGCAATTTCGGCTGTTTTCAGTCTTTCCTCAGTGAATTGCTGCTAAGAAAATTAGTTTAACAGGCGTAATGTTTGGTTCGATCTTAACCAACTTCCTGCCTCATGCTCAGCGTTTTTTTGTCACGCGATTAAGTGTAAAACTGCACGTTATGACAGGTGAAAAAGTCTGAAAAGGTTCCTATTTTTACGGTTATAACGTACTGTATCCGGGCTATTCGTCGCTTTTTGCCAGTTGCGTGATAAGCTTTGGTGCGCTTTTTGCATTTTGCTGGTTTTTAACTACTAAAGTGACAATTATACAGTGACAGTCAGCCGACAAATTATTAAGCAAAATGATTTAAAGCTTTTATGATAACTCTCAGATGTGAAGCAAATGGACTTTTACAGCAGTAACCGGGTTCTACTAATAAAAAGAGGTAATCCATGAAAGAACGGCCGATTCTTTTTTCCGAACAGCGTGTTCGTGCCCTGTTGGTTGGCCAGCAAACGCAAACCCGGCGCATTATGAAAACTCAGGCTTTCGGTCCGGGACAGGATCATCACGAGGGCGTCCACGCTTTCGATGTGAGTGCTAATCATCTGCATGGTTATAAAATGATGTCGATGACGGACATCAGCTATCAGTGTCCGTACGGTAAACCGGGTGACGTGCTCTGGGTGCGTGAAACCTGGCGTGGCCCGATGGTACCCGAGCAGTATCTGGCCGATTATGAACGCGACCCGACGCCCTTCCGCCAGCCAGAATATTGCCAGTATCGTGCAGACAGCAACGAGCTGGGCCAGCATGCACTGAGCACGCCGGAAGCAGAGCAGTTTGGCTGGCAAACCGCCATTCATATGCCGCGCTGGGCCAGCCGCATCAATCTGGAAATTACCGGCGTGCGCGCCGAGAAAATTCAGGACATCAGTGAAGATGACATTATGGCGGAAGGCGTGCAGACCGATTCGCACTTCCTCAACAACTTCTTCACCATGAACGTCAATTCTGAATCGCCCAAAGAGGCGTACCGTAAAGCCTGGGAAAAACAGTATGGTGCGACCAGCTGGGAAGTGAATCCCTGGGTGTGGGTGATTGAGTTTCATCGTATTGAGCGCAACTGACGCCCCGGCCCCACGCTTTGCGGGCTGAATCACAGACAACGACCGTGCTAACGGGTTGAATAGACGGCCCTTAGCCCTGTCGCCAGATGAACAGTGCCAGCATGGTGTTTCGATGCTGGCATTTTTATGTCTGCCGCGTCAGGATAGCGAAATAGTCCGGTTCTGTGCGGGAGTTGCGATGTTTAAATGGCCCTGGAAAACGCATAACGACGCCACCCTGGCCGCGCTGCCATGGCAGCATGGGCTGGCGCAGCCGATATTCAGCCAGCTGGATGAGGCTGAACAGCAGGCGCTGGTTGAGCTGGCGCAGCGCTTTCTGCAACAGAAAAAACTGGTGCCGCTCGACGGTGTTCAGCTGGATGAACTGCGCAGTGTGCGGATCGCCCTGCTGTTCTGCCTGCCGGTACTGAAACTGGGCCTGGAGTGGCTGGACGGTTTCCACGATGTGCTGATCTATCCCGAGCCGTTCGAAGTCGACGATCAGTGGCAGGATGACGATGGGCTGGTTCACAGCGCGCCCGCGGTTCACGCCGGGCAGAGCTGGACGCAGGGGCCGGTAGTCCTCAACTGGCTCGATATTCAGGACTCGTTCGATCTCTCCGGCTTTAATCTGGTGATCCACGAGGTTGCGCACAAGCTGGATGCCCGCGGCAGCGGTTACACCAGCGGTATTCCGGTCATGTCGCTGCGTGACGTCGCACTCTGGGAGAAGGATTTGCGTGCCGCGATGGCGGAGATTGAGAGTGAAGTTGAACTGGTGGGTGAGCAGGCCGCCACGATCGATCCCTACGCCGCCAGCGATCCCGCTGAGTGCTTCGCCGTGCTCTCTGAATATTTCTTTACGGCTCCGGTACTGCTGGCCGAACGCTTTCCCGCCATGTATCAGCATCTGCGCCAGTTTTACCAGCAGGATCCCCTGCCCAGAATCGCCGCTGACACTGCGCAAACTGCTTAAATCACGATCGCTTTGCGTTAAAGCTAGCCAGTTGAATGATAATGTATTTTTTGCTGTTGACACCTTAGAGCGACGCCGTTAATATTCGCCTCGTTCACACGATTCCTCTGTAGTTCAGTCGGTAGAACGGCGGACTGTTAATCCGTATGTCACTGGTTCGAGTCCAGTCAGAGGAGCCAGATTAGAAAAACCCGCTCAGGGAAACCTGAGCGGGTTTTTTGCTTTTCAGCGATCCCAGTATTCTCTTCCTGTCTGACTGTTCATCTCAGCTCGTCTGCGGCTGCTATTACCGAGACCACCGTTAAGTCTGAATCAACGCAGGCTGTCTGGCGCAATCCTGTAATGGTGTAATGACAAGCTGGCTTTAAATAAAAAACCAGCCGGGCAATATTTGCGCCAGCTGGCTCATACTATTGACGAATTATTAATCAGGAATGGTCAGTACCTGACCCGGTGCTATTTTATCCGGGCTGCTGAGAAGGTTTTTATTCGCCTCAAAGATTTTCATATACTGGGACGCATCATTGTAAAACTGCTTTGCGATGGCGCTGAGCGTGTCGCCTGATTTAACCGTATATGTACGATTACTCTCTGCGGCGGTTACAGACTTATCTTCAACATTTTTATCTACAGCATGTAACAACTCATCGCCTATATTTTTAATATTATCCAGAATGCTCATATTTACTCCCCTATCGTTTCTGATACGTTTAGTTTAATAAAGAAAACAGGATTGCCAGGCAAACACTACGCGGCGTACGATACACCCGCTTTTAATTCATGGGTTAAACCACTGCTAAACGTTGCTGTAATTAATATAAAACAGAGGATATTAATGATGGGTATATTGTCATGGGTTGTATTCGGATTACTTGCCGGCATTATCGCCAGATGTATTATGCCAGGCAAAGAACATATGGGCATTTTCATGACCATTATTCTGGGTATTATCGGTGCGCTGATTGGCGGTGTCGTCAGTACCGCTCTGGGTTTTGGCAAGGTCGATGGCTTCAATATTTACAGCATTGGCATTGCCACCGTGGGTTCAATTATTGTGCTGTTTGTCATTCATAAAATCAGAGCGTGTAAACAGTCTTAACAGATTAAGTTAAAGAGGATAACAGAATGAGTTTACTGGAAACAGTACTGGCCATGTGCGGCCTGAATAATCAGACCAGCCAGGAAGTGAAAGGTGTGCTGGAGTGGGTTGAGCAGCAAGGTGGTTTACATACTATTGTGAGTCACCTGCAGAGCGGCGAGTACAGTGAGGTGGTTAACTCCTGGCTGGGCGATGAGCAGAACATTGCGCTGAGCAGCGACCTGGTGCAGAAGATGATTAACTCTGAGGCGATTGAGCAGCTGGCTGCGCGGATGGGCATCAACACCAGCGATGCACTGAATCTGCTGGCGAAATATCTGCCGCAGCTGGTGGATAAAGCGTCTACGGCGGGCGTCGTGGATAAAAAAGCCGATCTTACCGGTCTGGTGAGTCAGTTAATGCACTAAGCGTGATGCCATTGAAAGATAAAAGCCTGCGGTTAAAGCATGAGGCTTTTATCTTTTAGATTCAGGAGAAGTGAGTAAAGTTGTTCAACGCATAGACTAAATATTAAAAAGAGGTTATTTAAGCCGGTATCAAATTTAACTTACCAGGAAAATTTTATATCATGCCACCTTACTATTCGAAACCTTGATTATTCTATCAAAACCCTCCCTAGGAATTTTCTTAATAATTTTGAGTGATACCTGGTTTTTTTATTGGTTTACAACATCTTTACTCAGGCGTTCGCAGAGAGCATCCCCATTTCTGCCGTAATATTGACCAAAGTCCATCAACTCAGCCAGAATGCGATGGAATCAGACTCTGTACGTATATCACGACCATCTATATCTATGTTTCTATTGCTGGTTTTATTTATCTACTAATAAAGGTAACCGCACTCAACTCCACATGATCTGGCCTAAGATCATATGCGGGGCGTCAGAGTTAGTTGATAATATTAGAAGATGGTAGTAATCTTTCTATTTCACCCTGATCTTTTTCATTGAAATAAACTTCAAGTTGATGTTTTTCATCATTAACCCAATCTAGGATGCAATCTTTTAAAACTTCTAAATATATACGTAAATCAGAGTCGGGAATGCCGGGCAAAGACTCATGTACAATCATTACTTTATTTTCACTAATCCAATCCAGATCGCGTAAACAATCATAGAGGGCGTTCCAGTTGAAGCCAAAATACCCGGGAAACCAAAGTAAATAATAGAGGGATCTTAGCAACTCGTCAGTGTCAGCGATGTTTGGATCGATCCTGGCTAAAAATACAGCGCCCTTTCCATAACACACTGATTTATCTTCATATTTAAACACACTCATTACGTAATCACCTGACTTTTATGAACGTTTTATAATGATCATTTGTATAATAAGCCTCACCATTTTGTCCAACAATAATTCGTAGAGGCCCTGGTCCTGATATGTTCGGAGTTGGATGAACATATTCTTTATAGTATCAATTAGGTTGCGTGGGCAAGCCAGATACTCCTGTCGCGCGATCAGGTTGATTTCTGAATACTGAACCATCATTTTTATGTGGATTCGTTCCACCACTAGCAATTCGATCAAGTGTAGGTTTTAAATCCACAGTTCCAGTAAATGTTTGCCCTGATTTTATATCTTTTACTGTAACGCCTTCGATAAAGCGAACCGGTTCCTTGGCTGCATTTACTGCTTTTGCTACACCGCCAGAAATAATGCCGCCCATTCCCTTCACATCGCCATCATCATCCACCACTCCAATTCTCTTCGGAGTAAAAGAAATAATTTTTACAGGCCGATTGCCGTGCTCCAACTGGAACTCATCATCATCATCACTTCCCAGCGTATTATTCTCAACCGCATTCTTACCGGCAACCGCCCCCTGAATGCCACCTTCAACAGAACCAGAAGCCACTCCCGCCGACAATTGCGCAGCAAGCTGGCCGAGTGCGCTGACAACCTGCTTCTCATCCTGCGTCAGGTCGCTGGCCTGCTTGCCAGGATACATTGAGTTGAGGATAGCTCTGGCCATCAGCTGGCCATCAGCTCGCCACCCGCAGCACCTGCCGCACCTGCTGTTGCGTTATTGCCCGCCAGCTGCGCCAGTACGGCACCCGCAACCGCGTGCGCCATGGTGTTAGCCAGGACGTTAGTCTGCTCCTGTCCGTCGACAACTTTGCTGGTAGCTTGCTTAATTTTATTGGCGATGTAAGGCGCCATTCCACCTGCTGCTGCACCGATGTTACCTGCGCCAAGGCCACCCAGCACGCCCGTCACGGCTGCGATAGAATAGCTGCCGATCAGGCCTGATTTTTTTCCTCGCGCTGAAGCATTTCAGGAAGAAGGGATAAGTGTAATACTGCTCGGAAAAAATAATTCGTTTTACAGAGATGACTCGCAGTTAATTCCCTGGCTTTCAGCGAGTTTATGCAGCAGAAGGTGTATATTTAAACAGGTTAAAAACGGAACAGGAAGAGCGTAACGAGCGATTTTTAGCGCGGCTGAAGCGGGTTGGCCCCCATTTCAGCCGCTGACCACAAGCAACTAACGAGGAGTTGATCATGGCTGCGCAAGATATTAAGCCAGAAGTGAGTATTTCCAAAGCGTTACGGCGGCTGAAGGTGGGATATACCAGTATCCGTCACGCTGATCGTAATGATATGACCACCTATTACAGCCGCTGCCCCAGCCTTAATCTAAAGGGCAACTGGCTGGAAGAGGCGGGGTTTGCGACTGATACCCCGGTGACCGTGGCGGTAGAGCACGGGCAGCTTGTGATTCGGCCAGTGGCTGAATGACAGGTACAAAATCCCGGCTCGGCTCGGAGGATCACACCTTACTAAGCTGGACATCCAGCTTTTGGGGTGCATTTTACGATGGCTGGGATTTTTTCATTTAGTCTATTCTTTGTTGCCCTGCCGTTCTCTTAACTTGCCTTTGAGCCAAATACCGACACCGAGTATTGTTCCTCCGACACAGCCTTTTTTAAAAGTATTAGGCAGAACTATTCCCCAGTCGATATTGAATATACCTACTTTAAAATAGATTATCGTAGGCGCTATTAAATATCCGAGCATTACAGCGCAACAAAGAATGCACATACAATAAAAAATCAATATAAATAGATCCTTGATATTAATTTTTTCCATTTTTGCCACCTGCATTATTCAGAGCATCTTGTACATTTTTTCCTGTAATCTCGCTCACAGTTCCACCTGTAACTGTCCCTATAATTTCTGCACTTCCTTCTTTGATCACAGGTTTCAACTGTTCTGTAGCAACCTTTCCGGCCACTCCGCCAATTATGGAGCCAGCTCCAGCGGCAATGGCTGAACTTGTAGGATCTTCCCCTTTTATCACGCTCCCAACCACTGCGCCGCCCACATTGACAGGGGTTGAAACTATAATGCCCTTCCCGGTTGTCGCGGCTGCTGTGACTCCCGCCATAATGACATCGACGTAACTGAACGGATCTTTTCCGGCAAGCTGAACGCCAGCATTAACTCCCACACCGATTGCTGCATTAGCCGCCATACCTTTCACGGTAAGACCCAACACACTTCCCCCAAATAACATAGGAGCATCACCAATGCTAGCATTTGATTTATGGTAGCCCCAGGTATTCATAATGCTCTGAGCTTTAGACATCGCTTCAGAGTCAGGAGCGCGTTTAATGTAGTCCTGCCCTGACAGCAATCCTTTAACCAGTTCCTGCGAGACGACGGAACCGTATTCTTGCTCCATTTCAGAGGCGTAAACGCGCAGATAACCTGCCAGTTCCGCCCGCTCGGTGCTGTTCATCTGCGACGGGTCTTTGGTGAATTTCGAGACCAGTGCATCACTGCGTCTATCGGCATTTTCCAGCTTTATCAGCTCATTTGCCGCCGCCAGTGACTTATCACCCTGTTTTATTTTCTCTACGGCTTTATCGAGTTTTTCCGAAGAGGTCGCGCCCAGGAAGTTATTCTCAACAGCATTCTTTCCAGCCACCGCGCCCTGAATGCCACCTTCAACAGAACCAGAAGCCACTCCCGCCGACAATTGCGCAGCCAGCTGGCCGAGTGCGCTGACAACCTGCTTCTCATCCTGCGTCAGTTCGCTGGCCTGCTTGCCGGGATACATTGAGCTGAGGATAGCTCTGGCCATCAGCTCGCCACCCGCAGCACCGGCTGCACCCGCTGTTGCGTTGTTGCCCGCCAGCTGCGCCAGTACGGCACCCGCAACCGCGTGCGCCATGGTGTTAGCCAGGACGTTAGTCTGCTCCTGTCCGTCGACAACTTTGCTGGTAGCTTGCTTAATTTTATTGGCGATGTAAGGCGCCATTCCACCTGCTGCGGCTGCACCCAGGTTACCTGCGCCAAGGCCTCCAAGAACGCCTGTAACTGCTGCTGCTGCCATGGAATAGCTGCCGCCTGTGCCCCACTTTTCTGCAACGGCCTTATAGCCGGGATCATTTACGATTAAAGTGTTTAATGCATCGGTTGAATAACCAGCATATTGCGGGTTTGCTTTCAGCAACCTTTCTCTGGTTTCATCTTCAGCAGCCTGCATTTTGTAGCTGCTGACATCGCCTGCTACACGCTGCCCCAGTTCCTGCATTCCCTGTGCAAACTCAAGCTTGCGTGCGACCTTATCCTTGTCGAATATCTTGTCGATATGGCCGTTGGCGTTGTCGGTATCTCTGCTTAGGTCTGCGACGTTCTGTGTCTGAGCCTGACCGTTACGTACCGTGATGGTACCGTCCGCCACGGCTGAACGGGTGGTGCCAGAGGCACTGCCATGGGTATTAGCAGAGGTTGGTATCGCACCGCCTGACATTTTATTATCTTCGTTACCCCCACCCATGCTGATGGATGAGCTACTGGCTTTGTAAGAAGCGTGGTTGTCGATGTCAGACCAGCCCAGCGTACCGGTGGAGAGCGCATTGTCCGCGGACTGCGCCGTTGAGGCGATCACCGCGCCATTCAGCTGGGTGTGGTTGCCAACATAGATGTCATAGCCACCATTCCCTGCAAACAGGCCGCTCTGATCGCCGACGCTGGCATACTCACTGTTCACTTTACTCTGGCTCAGACTGAGGCCAGCGGAGCCGGTCATGCTGCCGAACGTGAAGCTGAAGCCGCCGCTAGCGGTGATGCATGTTCCGGCATCAGTCTTCTGTGTGCCATCTGGCGGCGTGACGGTCTGATTAACAAATCGCGGATCGATCCCGCACAGATAGTAGCTGTCACTTCCGGGCTACCGCTGACGGAAGCGCTCATTGCAGCCGCTATCTTCACCAGCAGGGAAATCTTTTCGTTATCATTTTCGGCGGCGATACGTGCGTAATCAGGAAGACAGACTGAAGACAGGTTAACGCGGATTTACAGCATGAAAGCCCGCCCACAACTGATATTTCAGAAGGCTACAGGACGAAGGAATAAGTGAATTGCAGACCGGGAAAAAGAATCCATTTTTCAGAGGCGACTCGCATTTTATGTCTTAGCTTTCAGCGAGTTTTCCCGGCATAAGGTGTATCTTTAAACAGGTAAAAACGGAACAGGAAGAGCCCAAGAAGAGATTTTTAGCGCGGCTGAAGCGGGGGGCAACCCGCAGCAGCCGCTGACCACAACTAACTATACGGGAGTTAATTATGGCTGATAAGCATCATAAGTCAGGAACACGCACGGCCACAACCGCTGCGCATTATTACAGAGTCGGATATCGACCTAATAGGGGCCAGCCGAATCCCCTGCCCCAACTCACTATTAAGGGCCGCTGGCTGGAGCCGCTGGGCTTTACCACTGGCCAGCGGATCGAGGTGATCACCGAGCCGGGTCAGTTGATCATTCGCATCACGTCCGACACGGAGGGAACCGCATGAACATCACCTTTACCCCTAAGCCGATACTGGCAGGCGGCGCGTTGGCCGCATTGGGATTTACCACCGGCACTCCGATACAACAGACGCTTTAGCAGCACACTCTATGGATCTCTATCGTTACCAACAACGCCACTTAGGAAGCACTGTGCGGAACCAGCCAGGACTGACAGGATTTGAGTAGTGACTGGCTCATCGAGTCCGGCATTACCAGTGCTGAACAGTTTGAGTTGACCGCTGCTCCCAATGCGCTCCAGTTACAACGGCGAGAAGTGGATGTTTTTAAGGTATTAACGCCAAAATCCCCGGCTAATTAGCCGGGGCTCCTGTCTTCACTTTGTTGTTGATAACGTTCATCTTGTTGAATTAATGGCTCTATCTCTTCTTCCCATATACGTTTTTGGTATAACTGCCCTTCACTGGTTTCCTTGCGAGCTGCTAAGTATTCTCTAATAACCTTAATAGATGTATTGAATTCAGACTTATTCAACTCATTGAAATTTATCTGGTCAAGAACCTGAACTTCCATGATTTTTTGATGTATTACAGGATAATTATCCTGTAATACTTCATCAAGTAACGCCTCCAATACATCGGATGCTTGACGATTTAGCACTACACTTAAATTTCGCTCACCATAGTTATTATTTAGGGCTCTATAACCAATACCAAAATAAGCACCCATGACTCACCTCATAATAATGATTTTATCTTGTTGTGATTTAGGCAATGTCTTTATGAAATCCATAAAGATCGCTTGGTTTTTTTGAGTCAGTACACTGAAGTCTACAGGGACTAAATCTGCTTTCTTCAGATGTTGTAAGATCTGATCCTGTCCATGAGGTATGTCTCCTGGCGATTTCGATGTTGTCATATTCTTTTCGTAAAACTTATTGATCCCATCAATTTCTTTTTGAGATAGATTTTTAGTTGTATACATTAAGTCTACTGTTTTTCCTGCGTTCGGCCCGCTTGTAATAATGAAGTCAGCATTCTTATCAGTCGAAGAGTTCGTTATCCTGTCAAGTTTACCTATAGCGGTTTCCAACCTTGCAGCCGCCGCCGCTTCTGCAGGATTATACTTCCCATTACCCAGTAAATCTGGCGTATTCAGGCGGTCATGGCCTTCCAAAGGCGTTAAATTTATTTTTACCTCATAAATTCCATCAGCATTCTTAACAAGTGAACTTGCTGCCCCTGAAGCCGAAGCTTTATTGTTGAGCGCTACATCCTTTCCAAACTGCTTCGCCAGTGCACCAGACGCGACTACAGCACTCACTCCACTCGCGATGTACATGGAACCAACATAAGCTCCAGCTCTCGCTTTGGCCTCATCCTCCGTGTACCCAAACGACATGAATGCCTGAGTATACCCTTCCAGAATATTGAATACTTCCTTCGCATTCGGATCTGTAGAGTTCAGCAAGTTCACTATCTGCTGATAACCCGCCTGAGCCTCTTTCGGATTCTGGTAAGTCTGGTTGAAGTAGGTATCTTGCGCGGCTTTCGCTTTTGCTCTTTCTGCCTGACAGCCAGCTCCTGTGCCATTACAGGCCGCATAAACCGCCATATCGCTTTCCAGATCCTTACGATTTAACCTCTCCTTATCTTTCTGCTCTTCTGGCGTCAGGTTCTGTTTGTTGTTGAGATATGTCTGGCGGCTCTTCTCCGTGCTGCTCAGGTAGTTATTCTCAACCTCAGTTCTACCGGCAGATGCCCCGCTACCCACCCCAGCGCTGCCATCAACCGCACCGCCCGCTGTTGCGCCCGCCAGCGTTACAATGTTGGCAATCAGCATCTTGTCATCGGCTGACAGTTCCGAAGCATCCTTGCCGTATAGCAGATGGCTGAGCGCGTCGTTATAGCTGAGCATTCCTGCAGTCAGTCCTCCCGCCGCACCGCCAATGGCGCTGCCACCCTGCGCTTTAGCAATCAGCCCTGACGCCAGCGTGTGCAACAGCACGCGCATAGGTTCGTTACCCTGCGATACCTGCTTGACCATCTGCGCCAGCAATGGAGCTGCACCTGCCGCCACCGCGCCGCTGACGTTACCGCCCGCCAGCCCGGCAAACAGCCCGCTGATAGCCTGTGCCGCAATCTGCAGGTCTGACCCGATGCCGTACTTCTCTTCAACATTCTGATCGATTTTATCGAGTGCTTTTTTCTGATCCGCCTCAGAAAGCTTATTGAACGCAGCATCGTTTTTAAGCTTGTTTCTCTCCTGCTCCTTCTCCTGCTTCTTCAACGCATCAAAGGTCTGCTGAATCGCCTGCTGTCCGAGTACGGCCATTTCGCGCTGGATGGCAAGGCTGCCTTCTGCTTTTTGCACATCAAACTTATCTTTCAGCACATTCTCCGCCGCGGCGGTGTCGCGGCTGATTTGGGACACATCCTGCTTCTGCGCATCCGGATTGCGGATCTCAATCGTTCCCGGTGAGATCGCGCTGTAGGTGATTGAACTGGCGCGGTCTTTCGTCTGCTGCAGCGTGCCCATGGGCAGCGAGTTATCGCCCGACTGCTGGGACTGACCAGATTTTGATGTGTCGTTCCCTGAACTGTCAGATGTATGAGTAGTGTTTTTTCCCATGCTGCCGCTGACAGCTGCGCTGAAGCCGCTGCCGCCCGCATTGGCGTGGTTTTCAATATCCGTCCAGCCCAGCGTCCCGGTGCTGAGGTGATTTTTGTCCGGCGTTGCAGATGAGGCGATGATCGCGCCATCAAGCTGGGTATGGTTGCCGACGTAAATGTTGTAGCCGCCATCACCCGCGCTGATCCCGCTCTGCTGCTGTACAGAATCAAAATCATTGTAAATTTTGCTGCCGCTCATGCTGGCACTGCCCTGCACCGGTACGCCCGCACAGATAGGCGGTATGCAGATACTGGCGCTGAAGCCTGATGAGCTCTGATGGCTGTCGTAGCTTGCACGATCCTGCTGGCTGGCAATTTCCAGGTTACGGCCCGCGTTGAGGTCAACGTGATTGCCGTTGAGGTTTGCTCCGTTCAGCTTGACGTCCTGTCCCGCTTTGACCGTCAGATCGCTCGCTGCGGACACTTCGCTGTTGTGATGAGTAATGCTGCTGCCATTTCCGTTTGCACTGTTCTGGCTGGCAGCCAGCTCAAGGGATAAGCCGTTCTGGCTGCCGCCAAGGCCGAAGCCAACACCGACGCCGTATTTGCTGCCACCGCTGCTTGACCGCTGGCTGCTGCTGTCCTCGGCGCTGTTCAGGGCGATATCGCGCCCCGCATTCAGCGAGACGTTATCACCGCTGATTTTTACGCCTTCGCCTGTGATGTCCTGCTTAGCCGTGACTGCTACGTCGCCGCCCGCCTTAAGCACACTGCCGCTCTGCTGCGTGCTTTTCTGTTCCACGGACTGATGGCTGCTACCCACAGTGGCGCTCACCGTGACTTTGACGGCTGCGGTGTTCTGGTTGTAAGCCGACAGCGCGGTCATGGCCGCCTGCGCGGCATAAATAGCTTGCAGGCGCGGATCATCACTCTGTTTGTGCGACTGAGCCACCTTGTCCGCCGCCTGCGCCATGCTCACGCCGTAACCCGATACCTGTGCGGTGATGCCATACTGTGAGGATTTGCTGCTGCTGCTGCCTTCGTGCGTGTCTTTTGACGGATCGAGGTGGATGTTCTCACCGTTGACGCTCAGCGAATTGCCTGCATAAACGTCAGCCCCCTGCAGGTTAACGTCTTTGCCTGCATTAATTGAAACGTTACCCAGCGTACTGACGATACCGCTGCGTACGGTGTTCTGCTGCGTGCCCGTGCTGGCGTTTTTCCAGCTGTTATGACCCACGCCAACCGTTCCGCTGTAACCATCGCCGCCCAGATCGCCTATAGCATGGTCAGACCCGGAGGTCGATGCCTGCTGGCGGTCTTCGCCTGCTACGACGCTGATCTTACCCTGCTCCGCGTTAAGCGAGACGCCGGAGGTGCCGGTCAGGGTTGAACCGCTGATTGCGATGTCACCTTTATGGCTGGTGACGTCAACACTACCGGCGGTTATTGCGGAAGTGTGTTGCGCGAGCATGCTGCTATCACCGCTCATCTGGTTGTTTTTCGAGCCGTAATTAGTCCCTGCCGAACCATTGTTTGGCGACCCGCCGCCGCTACGTGCCAGCGCACCAATTGAAGCTGATGTTGTTGCCGACCAGCTCTTACTGCTACTACTGCTGGCAGCCTTCTGGCTGTCAGAGGCTGTGGTGATGTCAATATTACGGGTAGCGTCCAGTGAGGCTCTGGCACCGGCGTTCAGGCTGCTGCCCTCAACCAGAATGTTGCCGGTGTGGGTATCTGAATCGCCGCGGGCCTTCAGTAGCAGATTTCCGGTGGTATTGAGCGTGCTGCCGCTCTGATAGATGCTCTCGCTGTTCTGGCTGACTTTGCTGCCTGAACGGCCATAGGTCAGTCCCGGCGCCGGGGAATCCAGCGAACTGGCACCCAACTCATTGCCAGTCTGTTTCATCTGCTCGTACACCGAACTGGTGTTGTTCATGATGTCACGCAGATTGCGCACGGTGTCCAGTGGCGTTAAGTTCAGACTCAGACCAAACCCGCTGCTTTTTGACTTCTGTTTCGCGGTTTCGCGCACCTGGTCCTGACCGGCCACGATGGCGATGTTTTTCGCCGTCACGCTGATGTCGCCGTTCTGGCCGCCCGCAATAACGTCGCTTCCCTTGATCAGCGCGTTGTTACCCGCCGTCATGCTGACCACACCGTTGCCTGCACCCACCAGGCTTCGCGCATCGCTCTGCGTGACCTGGTCGCCGTTACGTTCGCTTTTAGCCGACTGTTTACCGTAACTGAGACCGAGTCCGCCACCCATCAGGCCGCTTTTCTTCTTCTCTTTCAGGCTGTAGGTAGATTGAGTATTGGTGGCGGTAACAATATTCAGGTCATTGCCTGCACTCAGTGCGACGCCTTTGTCACCAGCCACAGACGAGCCCTGAACGGTCAGGTCGTTTCCGGCAATGACAGACACGGTGTTGCCGCTCAGTTGTGAAGCCTTTTCCCGGGTGTCGCTGTTTTCCTGAATGGTGTGCGTAGTGGTCTTTTTCAGGAAACCTTTCTTGGTTTTGGTCTCTTCACGGTAGGCATAATCACTCTCCGTCGCAGTGGTGATATTGACGTCGTGTCCAGCCTGCAGCGCCAGATCCTTATTGGCTGTGACTGTGGCGGCCTGGCTTGTGATGTCATTACCCGCCAGTAGCCTGGTACTCCCACCACTGGCAATTTCAGTGCCCTGCTGGCGTACCGACTCATTGATCTCAACCTTCTTACCGGATTTGTAGCTATTGCCAGAACCGGTTTCAGCCGCCAGCAGATTGACGTCACGTCCCGCCTGCAAGGTGACGTCTTTGTCTGCGGCAATGCCTGCCGCCTGGCTATTGAGATCGCGTCCGGCCTGAAGTGCTAAATCGCCGCCACTGGTCAGCGTCGTGCGATCCAGACCGGTTGAATGGGTTTCACGTTTGCCCTTCACATCATTCTGGCTGGTCGTCGCGCTATTGAGATTAAGATCGTTACCGGCTGCCAGCGCCGCGTTTTTACCGGCAGTGATGCTGCTGGCGGTAACCGTCAGATCGTGGCCCGCCTGCATCGCCATATTGCCGCCTGCGGCGATCTGGCTGCCGACTGTGGTGACGGTAGTTGTGCTGGTTGGGTCAACTTTTTGCCAGCGGTTTCCGAAGCCGGATTGCGCGCTGCCAGTGACGTTCTGGTTCCCGGTTATAGCAATATCATTCCAGGCGTTCAGCAGCAGATCGCCACCCGCTTTGAGGTTAGCGCCGGTGACGATAATATCGTTGCCCGCCTTAAGGCTCAGAGAATCCAGTGACGTGATGCTCGCCGTTGGCCCGCTCAGAGTTTCGGTATAGGATTTCTTCGCACCCTTACCGTTGTCTGCATCCAGATGCCAGAGCTGTGATGTGGTCAGGTTGTTGATGTCACCGTTAACACTCTCCAGTGCCACCTTTTTACCGCTGATAGTCGCGCTGACGTTGTTGATATCATTCAGTGCGCTAAGCTGCAGATCACCCCCTGCATGGAGCAGACCGGCGTTGAGGTTACTGAGCGTGTTCTGACTGTCGATGGTCAGATCGTTTTTAGCCATCACGCTACTACCGGTGTTGATGACGTCCCCGCCTTTCAGCGTCACGTTGTTACCGGCAATTACGCTGCCATCGCGCATCTCCACATCTTTTGTAGACAGATAGAGCTTCGGCACCATCACCGTTTCACCGTTGATGGTGGTGGCTTCCCACCAGACCATACTCTTGTCTAAAGAGGCGAGTTGCCCGGCAGAGAGTGAGACACCAAACTCCAGTCCCAGCGACTGCTGCGCAGCCGCAGCGTTGTCCATCAGATAGCGCATCTGGGCGAGATCGGATCCCAGGCCATTGATGTAGCGATTACCGGTCTGATTTAGTACCGCATTACTGACGTAGCGGGTATCAAACGCCGCATCACCGAGAAAACGATAATCATAATCTGGCTTCAGATTAAGGCGACTCAGCATATATGAGGAGCCAAGAAAGGCGTTCTCGTCTGTGTATTGAGGACGCGTTTCCTGCAATGGCGTGGTGGCAGGCTGTTTGCCCAGTTTTGCGTTCAGCTCACCAAACAGGCTCTGATCCAGCTGGCCCAGGCCATTGAGTTTGGGGTTGACGGTAATCAGATAGCGGCTATTGGTGTTCGACGCAACAAAGTAGCCGTTTTCGCCAGAAGGTAATGGATAGGCGCTGATATCAACCTCAGCGGCCTTATAGTTATGCAGCGACGCAGGACCCTGAGCAGCATTCGTCAGGTTGACGGCTTTACCCAGCGCTGCGTTGTTTTTACCCGCAGTTGTATATTGCGTCAGCGATGCGCTGCCCTGTGAAGCACTCTCCAGCGCACCTGCGCCATTGACCTGCTGCAGCGCATTCTGGAGCTGATCGCGCCATTGCGGGGTATTGATTGCGGCTTTGTCGGCGGTTGCCAGTTGCTGATGGGACTGCGCGCCTGCGGTGCCTGCCGCGGTTAAGCCGCGTAAAGCGGGGGCCGAAAGGGTATTACCGCTCCAGCCGGCATTCGCGGTGGTGTTAGTGTTGCTGATATCGCCGCTGAAGTTAGCAGAGACATTGCCTCCGGCCTGAATAACGGCGCGGTAGAGCTGGCCAGGACTATATTCATTATCATGGCCTGTAAGCGAATAGCTTATAGATTTATTTTTGAAATTCGTTGGTTTGTTAGCTGTTTCTATTTTCTTTGTAGCGTACAAAGGATTAACAGTATTGCCATATTTATAAGTTAAATAGTCACTATTTACCCCAGCCTGAGCGCTCTGATTGTTTAATTGGATTCCGGATAAGGCAATGTTTCCATTGGCAAGAATCAAGCTGGCTTGATTATCCAAAGTATTCGTGTTTGCTAAAATATTACGTCCCGAAGCAATACGTGCTGCACCCGCAGAGCTAGTAACTTCAGTTGTTGTTTGTGAGGTTAAGTATTTGAGCTGATCCTTTTCTGCAAAAGGTGCGTAGTAGTAGTTAGTATAAGGGACATAATTACAGGCACCATGGCCATTACAAGGGCCTACCTGTCGTGTACCAGATTTGACATAGTAGCCATAGCTTTCTGCTGGCAAATCCGTAATGGGAACATTGATAATTGAATTGCCAATACCATTTTTAAGTATCAACTGCGTGGTTTGCTGAGTGACCTTAAACCCATCCCGCGTATTCAGCAAATGCCCCGTATTAATCGTGATATCGCCGTTCTGCGTTTCGATGGTGCCGGAGTTATTAATCACTTCGCCGTTGGCGTTCCCCGCCGCATCGCCCTGCAGCCACATACTGCCGCCTGCCAGCATATCGGCACGCTGGTTGCGAATACTGTTGGAAAAAAGAGAGAGATTGCCGGCCGCATAGAGCAGCGCGTTATTGACGATGCTGCCAGGCGCACTGAGCACCAGGTTGCCGCGGGTACCGGTAAAGCCGTCCAGGACAATATCGCTGCGGCTGGCTAAGTTGATGTTGCCGCCGCCCTGCAGACTGCCATTCCCGTTCATGGCGATGCGGTTGCCGCTTAACGTACTGTCACCCGAACCGGTAGTGAGCTGACCATTATTAGTGAGATCCCCGCCTGCACTCAGCGTCAGCGCGCCGCCCTGCATCGTGCCCTGGTTGTCTATCGCGCCATTACTGCTGACGGAGAGTCGCCCGCCCGCAGCCAGCACATCGCGACCGGTAAAACCATTCGCGATTTCCAGCGTGGCATCACCCAGCGCCACAACCTGACCGGTCTGATCAAAGCCATTGCTGTGAACCAGCAAACTGCCGCCACTGAACAGGCGCCCACTGCTTTGCTGATTAACCTGAGCGCCCATCACACTCAGCCGGTTGTTACCCAGCAGCGTGCCGCTGTTGTTTACCTGCTGATAATTAACCTCAAGGTTGCCGCCCTGGGCTGTGCCCTGGTTGCTGAAGCCATTGCCGGTCAGCGTGCCCTGACCGTCGGCCAGCAGCGTACCGTTATTGCTGGCATTGGTCGCATTGAGGATGAGTTGAGACGCCTGTAACCAGCCGTTGTTATTCAGCTGCGGCGTATTCAATGTCTGCGCGCCACCCGAGAGCCACCGGCCATCGTTTTGCGTTAAACCGGTTATTGTCGCGACACCGTTGCCATTGCCCTGAATCAGGCCATAGTTGAACAGTTCAGGCCCGGTCAGCGTCAGGGCGTTTTGCGTGATCATGGCGCCATTGCCGCCGTTGGTGATGCGTCCACCGGCATTGACCAGCAGGCTGTTGTCACCCTGTAAGCGCCCGTTGTTATCAACCGCGCCCGTGGTGATCTGCAGGTCGCCGCCCTGCACGCGTCCGGCATTATTAAGCGAGGAGGACTGAAGCGTCAGCCTGCCCGCACTGAGCAGCGTTTTATCCTGCTGCTGAGTCAGTGCACCGTTAAGGCCGATAGTCAGCGCCTCCACACCGGTCACTGCGCCGTTATTGTTTAACGTGTCGCCCCGGAGCGTCAGGTTTCTGGCAATCCATTCACCCTGATTGGTCAGCGTCAGTGCCTGCAGTGCCGCTGTGCCATTCGCTGAGATCTTACTGCCAGCGCCCGTATCAAGGCGATCCGCCAGAATCAGTTGCAGCGCATCCGCACTCTGGATCGCGCCATTATTGGTCAGTTGCCGGGCATTCAGCAGGATCTGCTGTCCCTGCCAGCTACCGTTATTCACAACGTCCCCGCCGTTGATGTTCATCGTGCCCTGCGTCAGCAGCGATCCGCCCTGATTATTGATCAGCTGACGTGATGGTGCGGCCAGCGCTCTGAGCAGCATTCGCCCGGCCACCTGTGGCGCAGCGGCAAACGTCAATGCCTGCAGACCAATCAGGCTGCCCTGATTAATGACGCTGGCGGGTGAAATGGTCAGGGTTTTGCCCTGCACCGATCCGCTGTTATTCAGCGCGGCACCGTTCAGCACCATCGCCCCTTCGCTAAGCAGTGAGCCGCTGTTGTTCAGCGTGTTCGCCGTAACCTGTGCGGTGTTCTGACTCATCAACGAGCCGCTGTTATGCAGTTCATTGCTGATGCTGGCGTTCAGATCTTTGCTTCCCAGCAGCGATCCCTGATGCAGCCAGTTATCAGCGTTAACCGTTGCCTGCTCGCCCTGCAGCGTTCCCTGGGTGTTGAGCTGACCTGCGGTCAGCGTCAGTGTTCCGCCGCTCAGCGTTTTGCCACCGGCAGATTGCGTGATGTTATCGGCCTGAGCAGTCAGCGCCGTGTTGCCCTGTAACAGACCGTCGTTGTTCAGGCTGGTGCCCTGCAACCCCAGGCGGTCCGCCATTATTTTGCCGCTGTTGCGCAGCGTGGTGGCATTCAGGTCGCTATTGTCCTGGCTGACCAGCGTGCCGCTGTTGATCAGATCGCTGGCGATATTACCGCGCAAGGCGCTGATGCCATTGATGCTGCCGCGATTGTCGAGAGTATCCAGCGTGACGTCGAGTTGCTGGCCCTGCCAGCTGCCATCATTGATCGCGCTACCGCCCTTGACGATCAGTCGATCGCCGCTCAGCAGTTGCCCATTGTTGTGGTTGAGGGACTGAGCAAATCCGAGATCCAGCAGGTTGTCGCCCTGAAGCAGCCCGCTGTTTTCCAGCGTATTACCGCTGGCGCTGAGTTGCTGTGCCGCAATCTGGCCGCTGTTACTGAGCGTTTGGGCATGCAGGTCGGCCTGCTGGCCGGTAACGATCTGTCCCGTACTGCTGTTATTCAGCGTATCGGCAATCTGAAGATCGAGGTCATCGCTCAGCAGGCGTCCGCTGTTGTTGAGACGGTTGCCGTTGACTGAAAGCTTACCGTTAACCTGCAGCAGCCCGTCGTTATCCAGTTGATCTAACGTCAGCGTCAGCGGTCCTCCGGCGATTAACTGGCCGCCCTGGAGGTTGTGGAGTTGCTGATGATCCAGCGTTAAGGCGCTGTTGCCCTGCAGCAGACCGGCGTTACTGAGCACTGGCGCATGCAGGCTGAGGTTATCTGCCGCCAGTGTGCCTTTGTTATCGATCTCCCCAGCCTGTAAATTCATCTGCTGCTGGCTGATCAGGCTTCCGCTGTTATCCAGCACACCCCCGACCTGGGCTGTCAGTGCCTTTCCGGCGCGAACAGTGCCACTGTTCTGCAACGCCTTCGCGTTTAACGCTATCTGATCGGCCTGCATTGCGCCGTGGTTATTCAGTGAAGTGATGTTGCCATTCAGGGTGCCGTCACTCAGCAACTGTCCGCCCTGCTGATTATCCAGCTGGTCGCCTTCCAGCGTAATCTGCTGATTACCCTGAATCAGGCCACTGTTAATCAGGTCGCCACGCAGCGTCAGCGCCTGGGCAATCAGCCAGCCGCTGTTGTCAGTGTGATTCGCTTTCAGCGCGATGCCCTGTTGTCCCAGAATCTTGCCGCTATTGACCAGCGTGTCGCTTTGCAGGTCAGCGTCGGCTTCACTGAGGGCATTGCCGCTGTTCTGCCAGCGGTCAGCATTCAGTGTCAGCTGTTTGCCCTGCATCAGTCCGCTGTTGTCCAGCGTCTGCTGTTGCACATTCAGCTGGCCTGCGCTGAGCAGCGTGCCGCTGTTGGTTAACCCGCTGCCCTGCAACGATACTGCCTTGTCGCCCTGGAGTGTTCCGCTGTTATTGACCTGGCTGACATCGCTATTCAGCGTTGCGGCGGCGATGATGCCCTGATTAGTCAGTACATCGCCGTGCAGCTGGAGTGGATCACTGGCCAGCAGTTTGCCACCCAGCTGATTATCCAGATGCCCGTACCGGGC
>Ga0308159_1002436_pt1 | contig 21580 bp, 22 predicted proteins | sample PhyCR1_FD_201040 | JGI IMG/M metagenome (GOLD analysis project Ga0308159, IMG submission 201040) | Phyllosphere microbial communities from UC Gill Tract Community Farm, Albany, California, United States - DLSLC.R1 | ecosystem: Host-associated > Plants > Phyllosphere > Unclassified | place: USA... | reverse complement strand
CATTGTGCAATTTCGACGTGCCTTGAGATACCAGTTCGGAAATTATTGTCTTTTTCAAGAACAGTGCTGAGCTCGTGTCCAAATGTCAGACCTGACCCCCGGCTTTATGCTGAGCTCGTGTCCGAATGTCAGACCTGACCCCGGCTTTTTTGGGTGTGCTTCAAGGATCGCAGCATCAAAACGCCAGCTGATATGTGAGCGTGGCGCGCAGTGGGCCGGCAAAGTAGAACCGGCGCTTTTCCAGGCCTGTCACCGGGTCGGCGTACGACGGCTCGAAGCCTTCATTTTCGCGCAGCAGATTGGCCAGCGACAGCCGCAGCAAGCGCTTGGCATCGATGCGCCAGGCGGCGTATGCATCCAGGTCGGTGCGAGGTGCCGTGTAATAGCCGCGATTGGCCGTCACCCTCACGAGACCATTGCGCTTGTGCGCTACGCTGCTGCCCAGTGTCAGCGCGCCGCGGCGGTAATCGATCCCCAGGTTGGCCGACAGCGGCGTTTGCCGTTCGAGACGGTTATCGGGGCCCGGTACCGATTCGACGCGCGACCAGTGCCGCGCCACGCCCGCCCGCACGTCGATCTCCGGCGCGTCCGCAAACAGGGACTTGAGCGGAAACTTCGTTTCCAGTTCCACTGAGCGGGTCTCGGCGCGGCCGTCGTTCACCGGCGTGAAGATCCAGCGGTAACCGTCAAAGTAGATGCGATTGCTCGTGTAGTCATCGATCCGGCGCAGCGAGGTGGCGATCGACACCATCGCGTTCTCGGCCCAGTAATGCTCGTAAGCGGCGTCGACGCCCCACGCCAGTTCGGGCTTGAGGTTCGGATTGCCCTGGAAGTCGGCCTCGGTGGCGCTGTTGTTTTCGAACGCCTGGCGCCGCGGCAGCAGGTTCCACAAGTCCGGCTCCTTGTAGGTGCGCGTGAGTGCAAAGCGCATCTGGTCGCCCTTGCGGCCCGGGATCTTCCACAGGGTCTGCATGACCGGACTCCAGACCCCGGAGCCCGAGCGGGTCGAGGCAAACGAATTGCCGGACGCGCGCGTGCGGATGCCCTCCCAGCGCAGCCCCAGGTACATCGACCAGTGCGGCGTGATGCCCCACTCGTCCTGGGCGTACATGGCCAACCGGATCACGCGCGCCTCGAACGTTTCGTCCAGCGCCAGCCCGGAAGGAAACGTGCGCACCCGATCCTGTTCGATGCGCGTCTCATCGCGCCACGTGACGCTGCCGTCCCAGCCAGTGGCAAGCGCGTGACCGCTGCCGAGTTTGCGCATCGCCTTGCCGGTCGAATTGATGCCGCGGTCACGCCGCGCGCCGTCGATGCGCCCGTCCGTCTCGGGATCGCCGGCCGCGTCGCGCCCGTCGCGCAAACTCACATTCTCGCTGCGCTCACCCGTCAGGCCAAGCTTGGCTTCGATGCTGGCGCCGGACGGGAAGCCCCTGCTCCAGCGCAGGTCGGTGCGCGCCGTTTCGTCATCGGCGCGGTAGTGCGTGACCAGGTCGGGCGCAGGTGGCGGGCCGCCGATCAGCGTGGTGACAAGGGCATGGCCACGGTGACGAAACCGGGTCACGTTCACGAACGTTTCGGACGTGATCTTGTCGCCGCCAGCCAGTGTCCACTCCAGGCGCGGCGTCAGGTTCAGGCGTCGCATGCGGCCACGTTCGTCAGTGGCTGTCATGCGCAGCAGGTCAACGGCGCCGTCGGTTCCCGTATTTTCGAGCACCATGCCATTGACGCGATCGAACCGTTCGCTCACGCCGTCGCCGGCCAGCGACCAGGCGAAGCCCTCGCGCCGGTCACTCAGTTGCAGGGACGCGTTCGGCCCCTTGAACACATCCGAACCGAGCATGCCCAGCTTGAGTTCGCGCTCCCGCATCTTTGCCACGTGGCGCAGGACGATGTTGACCGTGCCAGCCACTGCCTGCGTCGACAGGTCTGCCGTTGCGGCGCGCAGCACCTCGATGCGCTCGACCACCTCGGGCGACAGCGTGTCGAAGCTGAAGTTGCCAGGTGCCCGTTCGCCGTTGATCAGTACCTGCGTATAGCCGGCACCCAGGCCACGCAGCTGGATCGTTCCGCCCTGACCACTGCTGCCGTCGATCGTTACACCAGGCACGCGCCGCAGCGCATCCAGAATGGAGCGGTCACCGTAGCGTGTGAGTTCGTCGCGCTTGATGACGATGCGGGTGGCGGTATCGTCGCGACGCGCATCGTAGCCGGCGGCGCTGCCCCGGATGTCTACCTGCGGCATGCCAGGCCCGGTCTGGGCAGCCGCCAGTAACGGGACATTTGCAACAATTAACAGCGATACGGTGTAATGCGTTGGCAGTTTCATCACGGCGGCTTCTCCAGATTATTGAACAGGCCGGGCCAGAATATGCCACTTAGTAGCAGAATGTAAACGTAAATATAGAAATTTTTTATTCGACTTCAACGCATCCTATATTGCTAGTTCATAGAAATTATAAATAATAGGGAAGCGCATGCTTGCACTGTCCGCCATCCCCTGGCTACCTGCGGTACACTCGCCTCAACAGTGTTAAAAGCGGCAACAGAATTTCCGTCTGACATGCCCAGCTATAATGCGCACTTTTCCGCGAAAGGCGATCGACCGTGTCCAGACTCAAAGTCCTGCCCCAATATGTGATGCCGAAGCAGGCAATGACCAACCTCGCCGGCCGCGTTGCCGGTCACCGTGGCGGGTCGATGACGACTGGCCTGATCCGTTGGTTTGTGGGCAAATACGGCGTCGACATGAGCGAAGCGGCCAATCCGGACATCGCCAGCTACCCGAGTTTCAACGAGTTCTTCACCCGCGCCCTGCGCGATGGCGTGCGCCCGTTGGCGCAGGCCGATTATGTGTGTCCGGTCGATGGTGCGATCAGCCAGTTCGGCGACATTGATGACCACCAGATCTTCCAGGCCAAGGGCCACAAGTTCACCACGGCCGAACTGGTCGGTGGCGACCAGACGCTGGCGGCGCACTTCCAGCACGGCCATTTCGCCAACGTCTACCTGAGTCCGAAGGATTACCACCGCATCCACATGCCGTGCGACGGCCGCCTGACGCGCATGATCTATGTGCCGGGCAAGCTGTTCTCGGTGAACCCGACGACGGCGCGCGGTGTGCCGGGGCTGTTCGCGCGTAACGAGCGTGTCGTGTGCGTGTTCGACAGCGACGAGTTCGGCCCATTCGTGATGACGCTCGTGGGCGCAACGATCGTCGGCAGCATGGCCACCGTCTGGCATGGCGTCGTCAATCCGCCGCGCATGGCGCGCATCTGCGACTGGCAATATGAACCGGGCCAGGTCACGCTGAAAAAAGGCGACGAAATGGGCCGCTTCCTGCTCGGCTCCACCGTCGTGATGCTGTTCCAGAAAGGCGCAATCCGCTTCAATCCGGCCTGGGCGCCCGAGGGCAAAGTGCGCCTGGGCGACGTGATGGGCAATCGGCCGCTGCGCTGAGCGGTCTCAGGCAACGTCCGACGCACCGTTCTCCAGCGCGGCCTTCGCCCTGAAGGCCGCAGCGATTTGTTCCGGCCCGTGTCCGTGGGCCGTACAGGTTTCTTCCATCATGGCCAGAAATGCGCGCGTCTTGGCCGGCATCAGCTTGCGGCTCGGGAACACCGCCCAGCCATTGCCGGTCGGCATTTGCCATTCGGGTAGTACCCGCACCAGTTCACCCGTCTGCATATACGGTTCGGCAAACAGCGTCGAGCTGCGGGCGATGCCGGCACCGCGCGCGGCGATGCGCGCCAGCAGGTCGGGGGAATTGGCCGTCAGCCGGCTCTGCAGCACGCGCTGCCAGCGCACCTTCCCGCGAATCAGCGTCCATGGCATTGCGCCGCCACTGCGACTCAGGATGCACAGCACGTCGTGCGTGGCCAGATCGTCCGGATGTTCGGGAATCCCGTGGCGCGCCAGGTAGGCCGGTGATGCAAACAAGCCAGGCTGCTCGAGGATGAACGGGCGCGCACTGAGCGTGGCGTCGTCCGGCAAGTCACCCATGCGGATGGCGATGTCGAAGTTCTCGGCCACCAGATCGACCCGGCGCGGCGTCAGGTCCATCTCGAGCGTCACGGCCGGATAGCGCTCGAGAAAGCGCGCGATCACGTGATTCAGGGTGCTGTTGGCGAAGTCGCCCGGCGCCGAGATGCGCAGCTTGCCGCTCGGCTCGCCCTGGCGGTGCTGGGCCAATGCGCCGGCCGCTTCGACCTCATCGGCCAGGCGCCGCGCGTGTTCGTACAGGCTGGCGCCGAATTCGGTCACCACCAGCTTGCGCGTCGTGCGCTGCAGCAGGCGCTCGCCCAGGGTCGTCTCGAGCAGCGCCAGACGCCGCGAGACTGTCGACTTCGGCAAATTGACGCGATTGGCTGCGCGCGTGAAGCTTCCCGCCTCGACGATACGGGCAAAGAGCAGCAGGTCATTCGGTTCGACATCCATGATTGTCCCATCAGCAGAATAATGTTATCCATTTTACGGGCTTTCGCATTGTTTTTGGAAAGACTAAAGTAGACCCATCGCTACTCCAACCACGAAGGGACCACCACCATGAACATCTTGCACATCACCTCGAGCATCCGCGGCGACGCCTCCGAATCGACCCGCGTCACGCAACAGATCGTCGACAAGCTGGTCGCCGCAAACCCGGACGCGACCATCGTGCGCCGCGACCTGGGCGCTGCCCCGGTGCCGCTGCTCGACGGCGCGGCCCTGGGCGCGCTGTTCACGCCAGGCGAGCAACGCACCGCCGCGCAACTGGCGCGCGTTGAGCAGGACGATGCGCTGATCCTCGAAGCACAGGCAGCCGACGTGATCGTGCTGGGTGCACCGATGTACAACTTCTCGATGCCGGTGCAGCTGAAAAGCTGGTTCGACGCCATTGCCCGCGCTGGCGTGACGTTCCGTTATACCGAGACCGGTCCGGAAGGCCTGCTGAAGAACAAGAAGGTCTATGTGGCCGCAGCGCGTGGCGGTGTCTACGAAGAGGCGCAGGATCCGCAAGTGCCGCAGATGCGCGCGCTGCTGGGCTTCCTGGGCCTGGTTGACCAGACCTATATCTACTCGTCGGGCATGGCGATGGGCCCCGATGCCGTGGCTGCGGGCCAGGCAGCGGCCAACGCCGCCATCGAAGCGGCACTGGCGTAATACTTGCAACACCCCGGCCGCCGTCAGGCGGCGCAACCAACAGGAGAACAGATTGACCACTACCGTCCCGCAACCGGCCACCACGGCGCCTCTCGTCAAAAGCCGCGGCGTCGAGCGCATGATCAACGGGCAGTTCGTGATGGATGGCGCGGGCGTACGCATCAACCGTATCCTGACTGGTCCCCTGCAGCGCCGCCTGGACCCGTTCCTGATGCTCGACGCCTTCGGCAGCGACAAGCCGGGCGACTACATCGCCGGCTTTCCGGAGCACCCGCACCGGGGCTTCGAGACCATCACTTACATGCTGGCCGGGCGCATGCGCCACCGCGACAGCGCCGGCAACGAAGGCCTGGTCACCGATGGCGGCGTGCAGTGGATGACGGCCGGGCGCGGCGTGATCCATTCCGAAATGCCGGAGCAGAATGCCGGCCTGATGGAAGGGTTCCAGCTGTGGCTCAACCTGCCCGCAAGCGACAAGATGACGGCGCCGTGGTACCGCGACATCCCGCTCGAGGAAGTGCCTCGCTTGACCACCGACGACGGCGTGACCGTGCAGGTGATCGCCGGCCGCACGCACGGTATCGACGGCGCGGTGCAGCGGGCGCATACCGAGCCGCTGTATCTGGACCTCGAGATCCCGGCCGGCGTGACGTTCGAGCAGCCGATTCCAGCCGGGCACAACGCGTTCGTCTATGTGTTTCGTGGTGAAGCCGTCATCGACGGCAAAGGCGTGCCGCAAACGCGCATGGCGATCCTCGACAATGCCGCCGGCGCCGACGGCGTGCGCATCAAGGCCATCGCACCCACGCGCCTGCTGATACTGGCCGGGCGCCCTTTGAGCGAGCCGATTGCGCAGTACGGACCGTTCGTGATGAATACCCAGGCCGAGCTGCATCAGGCGGTCGAGGATTTCCGCGCCGGTCGTTTCGCGTAAGCGCTTCGTCAGCGGCCAGCCTACGTACCTGGCAGGCATGCGCTACACTCTCGGGATGACACAAGCGCAACACAGCCTGCCATGGCACTGCTAGACACCCTGGGCGACCTGCTCGCCCGCGCCAGCTATGCGCTGGGGCTGGAAAACGCCGACCGCTTCCCGCGCGGTCACGCTTCCCCGTACACCCGCTGGAACAAGGCGTACTTCGACATCCCGTCCGACCTGAAGGCCGAGCGGATGGAAACCATCGTCTGCGCGGCCATCACCAACACGCCCTATGTGTTCGGCGAGATCCGCAACCCCACGCCGCGCATGCAGCGCGCGCTCTTGGCCATCATTGAAGCGCGCCTGCGCCGCGCGGATGCGCCAGCCGATCTGGTGGCGCTGCTGGTCAAGGCGTACCGTCAGCCGCACACGCCGGACATCGTGCCGGGCCTGCGCGCGACGATCGCGGCCAATGCGCAGTTCGATGCCAATATCCAGGCGCATGCGGTGCTGGCGTATCTGGGCGATGCGCCAGCCGGATTTGGCGTGATCGACGCACACGGGTAAAACGCAACCGGACGCGCTAACCTTTCGAAGGCTGCGTCGCTGCCGGCGGTGGGCTGGCCTTGGCGACCGGCGGCGTGTCGGGTTTCACAGCCGTGGTGCTCGTGCCCGCCGCAGCACCTGCACTTGCTGCGGTACTCCCCCCTGCACCCGCTGCATCGGCCGGCTTGCCCGCCTGCGGCTTGACGGGCAGCACCGCTGCATTGACGAAGTTCTGCGTCGTCTCGAACGTCTTGAGCAGGACCCTGAACAGGGGCTCCACGCTCTCCGGTTTGATCGCGCCATTGAGGTAGAACTGGCACAGCGCGAACATACCCGTGCGAAACGCGTCGAGCGGCGCATTGCGCGATGCAAGGACCGTGACGGCAGTGCTGAAATCATCCTTGAGCGTCGCACTTTTGCCTGGCAGCGTAAGGGAGGTATCGACGCTCGCCTTGATACCTGTTGCCGTGTCTGGCGGCGGCTCGGCGCAAAAACGCGGTTGCGGATGCTCTGTCGCGGCAACGATGACTGTACGCCGGTCGGCCGACAGCGACACCGTTCGGACCGGACCGATCTCGTCTTCGACCACCGGACGATTAAAGAACGTGCCCGTCGTCGCGGCGCAACCCGCCAACGCAGAAAGAACAGCAAACATAACGAGGATGCGAAACATGGCAGCTCCTGGTGCGACCCCGGGTATCGCTCGGGTAGTCTGCCTGTCAGACTCGCGGGCCGCGCAGGCGTGCCCCGAACCTGACAGCCGTTTGCGCTCGCACAAACCTGTTGTCAGGCCAGAGTTTCCCGCTAGAATATCGCCACATTTCCCTTCCCGCCCAGACCTCATGACTTCCGCCCGCCAGTTCCAGTTCAAATCCATCAACTACACCGGCCTGCAGCCGGGCCCGCGCGTCATCATCATGGGCGCGACCCACGGCAACGAGGTGTGCGGCACCAAAGCCATCCGGCGCGTGATGGACGAGATCGACAGCGGCGCGCTGCACATCGCGGCCGGGAGCGTGACGTTCGTGCCGATCGTCAATCCGCTGGCGTACCAGCAAGTCACGCGCAATGGCGACCGCAACCTGAACCGCGACCTGTTCCCGAAGGCGAACCCGCAGGATTTCGAAGACCAGATCGCGAACTGGCTGTGCCCCCTGCTCGGCCAGCACGACGTGCTGCTCGATATCCACTCGTTTGCCGCCACGGGCGAGCCGTTCGTGATGGTCGGTCCACTCGACAATGAAGGCACGCTGCAGCCGTTTCGCCACGCCGAAAAAGAACGCGCGTGGGCGCGCCGCCTGGGCGTGCGCCGCTTTGTCGATGGCTGGCTGGCGACCTATGGCGACGGCGTGCAGCGCCGCAGCCGCAGTGCCGACGAACTGGAAACCGTCTTGCGCTACGGCGTGGGTACCACTGAATACATGCGCAGCACGGGCGGCTACGCGCTGACGCTCGAAGCCGGCCAGCACGACGATCCGGCCGCGCCCGATGTGGCCTACCGCGCAATCATGAATACGCTGGCGCACCTGGGCTTGATCGCCGCGCCCGACCCGGTGCCCGTTGATTTTGATGCCATGGAAGCGCTGTCGATGGTCGTCGTGCACGACAAGCTGCACGCGGAAGACGCGTTCGTGCGCCCGTGGAAAAGCTTCGATCCGGTGGCTGAAGGTGAACTGATCGGCACCCGCGCCGACGGCACGCCGGTGACCGCAGAATTTGGCGGCCGCATCCTGTTCCCGGCCGCCAGCGCCGCTGCCAACACCGAGTGGTATTACCTCACCCGCCCGAACCCGCTGTTCGGACGCGAACAGAACTGATCTTCACGCCGGCGACAGCAGCTTGAGCATCACGATGCCGCTGATGATCAGCGCGATCGCCAGGAGGCGCAGCGCGCCGGCCGGTTCGCCCAGCATCAACATGCCGAAGATTGCCGTACCAACGGTGCCGATGCCGGTCCAGATGGCGTAGGCGGTGCCCAGCGGCAGCTGGCGCAGCGCCAGGCCCAGCATGCCGACGCTGGCCGCCATCGTCGTTACCGTAAACACCGATGGCCACAGCCGGGTAAAACCCACCGTATATTTCAGGCCGACGGCCCAGGCCACTTCCAGCAGGCCGGCGATGACAAGATAGATCCAGCTCATGGGGCTTCCTCACGCGTTGTCAGGTCAAAAGGCGGCGAGTATACCACCGGCCCCTGAGCGAAAATCGGGCCGCCGCCAGCAGACTTTTTTTGAATATCGTAAGATGACGATATTCGGATCGAAAGATCCCGATATAAGGAACCAACCGATGGACATCGACGCGATCCACAAGGCCCTGGCCAACCCGGTGCGGCGCCAGATCCTGCACTGGCTGAAGGATCCGCAGCTGCACTTCAGCGAGCAGGAACACCCGCTCGAGATGGGTGTGTGCTGCAAGCTGATCGACGGACGCACCGGCCTGTCGCAATCGACGGTGTCGGCGCACCTGGCCACGCTGCAGCGCGCGGGCCTGGTGGGCACGCGCCGCGTCGGCCAGTGGGTTTTTTATCATCGCAACGAGGAAGCCATCGCGGCCTTCCTCGCCCAATTGAACGACGCAATCTAGGAAAACAAGATGACTACCATGTTTGATCCGATCAAGGTCGGCGCCCTCGAATGGCCAAACCGCATTGTCATGGCGCCGCTGACCCGCTCGCGCGCCGATGCCGGCCGTGTCCCAAATGCCCTGATGGCCGAATACTATGTGCAGCGCGCTTCGGCGGGCCTGATCCTGTCCGAAGCCACCTCGGTCACCCCGATGGGCGTGGGCTACGCCGATACGCCGGGCATCTGGTCCGACGAGCAGGTCGAAGGCTGGAAGCTCGTGACCGAGGCCGTGCACGCCGCCGGCGGCCGCATCTTCCTGCAACTGTGGCACGTCGGCCGCATCTCGGACCCGTCGTTCCTGGACGGCCAACTGCCAGTGGCCCCATCGGCGATCAAGCCGGACGGCCACGTGAGCCTGCTGCGCCCGAAGCGTGAATACGTCACCCCGCGCGCGCTGGACATCGAAGAACTCCCGGGCATCGTGTCGGCCTACCGCAAGGGCGCCGAGAATGCAAAGCTGGCCGGTTTCGACGGCGTGGAAATCCACGGCGCCAATGGCTATCTGCTCGACCAGTTCCTGCAAGACTCGACCAACCAGCGCACCGACGCGTACGGCGGCTCGATCGAGAACCGCGCGCGCCTGCTGCTGGAAGTGACCGATGCCTGCATCGACGTCTGGGGCGCCGACCGCGTCGGCATGCACCTGGCGCCGGCACGTGACTCGCACGATATGGGCGACTCGACGCCGGCCGAGACCTTCGGTTACGTCGCGCGTGAACTGGGCCGCCGCAAGATCGCGTTCATCTTCACCCGCGAAGGCCAAAGCCCGGACGAACTGGGCCCGATGATCAAGAAGGAATTCGGCGGCGTGTGGATCGCGAACCAGCAGCTGAGCAAGGAAAAGGCCGAAGAACTGATCGCCAGCGGCACGGCCGATGCCGTCTCGTGGGGCCAGCTGTACATCGCCAACCCGGACCTGGTGGAACGCCTGCAACTGAACGCACCGCTCAACAAGCCGAACCCGGACACGTTCTACCATCCGGGCGCGACCGGCTACACTGATTATCCGGCGCTGCCGGCCACGGTGTAAGCATCCCTTTCTCCGCGCCCTCGCCCGCTCTTGACGGCGAGGGGCGGCGCTTCTTCGAACAGGACCTGCGGGTCCTGTTTTTTTTGGCGCAGTCAACGTTAAATAGAGCCGAGCTATGAACTGATCAGCGGTCCCATGGTCCAACGCCTGTCCCCAGCGTCAGGAGTCGATCATGAAAGCGCCCCGTTTCAAGAACTGGTTTGCCAGGTTGCCAGCGCTGAATCAGCCACAGCGCCGGCAAGTGCTCGACGCCCTGCATCCCGCAGCTGGCCTCGACCAGGTAGTCGCACTGATCGCGCAAGCCAGAGCGCCAGCGCGCTGCTGCCCCAGTTGTGGCAACGAACGCTGCAATCGGCACGGATTCGCCAACGACCTGCAGCGCTTTCGCTGCTGCGCTTGTGGCCGCACGTTCAACGACCTGAGCGGCACGCCGCTAGCACGACTCAGGCACAAGGCCAAATGGCTCGCGTATTCGCAGGTGCTACTCGATTCACTGTCCGTGCGCAAGGGCGCAGACCAGGTCGGCGTACACCGCAACACGGCATTCCGGTGGCGCCACCGCTTCCTCGATTGGGTCAAACTCGACCGGCCTGCATCGCTCAACGGCATCGTGGAGGCCGATGAGACATTCCTCCTCGAATCGCAAAAAGGATCACGCACGCTCGACCGCCCGCCACGCCGACGGGGCGGGAGCGCGCCCAAGCCGGGCATTTCCCGCCATCTCGATTGCATTCTGGTGGCGCGCGACCGGAATGGCCGCACCATCGATGCCGTCACTGGTCGTGGCGCACTCACGGCCGCGCAACTCGAACGCGATTTGCTGCCCAGACTTGATCCGCAGGCGCTCTTGGTCAGCGACAGCCATGCCGCGTACCGGGCCTTCGCACTTAAGCACAGTATTGCGCACGAGACCGTCAATCTGCGCGCCGGCGTGCGCGTCAGGCATATGGGCAGCCGCGCCATCCACGTACAGAACGTGAACGCGTATCACGAGCGTTTCAAGGACTGGCTACGAGGCTTTCGCGGGGTGGCATCGCGCTACCTGCCCAATTACCTGGGATGGCGCTGGGTCCTGGATGGTGGGCGGGTCAGTTCCGCAGAACAGTTGTTCTGCATCGCAGTCGGCGTCATCAACAGATAAGGTTGACTGAGCCTTTTTTTTCGTATTGACGCTTGAATGAAGCATATGTATGCCATATGCATGGGCAAAAAAGGATCGTCGTGATGGGTGTCCAGCCACGAACGTTAGTGATATTCTTGCGCGATTGTTAGATTGTTACTGTGCGCACGTCTCGATGCGCCTACCGAGAGAGGATTTTCAGTGAACGTTCCAGCACACCGCGCCATGGCGCTTGCCATCGCTTCCGCCATCGCCTTGGGCGGCGCCGTCCACGCTGCGCCGGCAGCCCAGGGCGCCCGCGCCGAGACGCCGTTCCTGTCGCAGGTCGACGCCTTTGCCCGCTCCGCACGCGTATCGAACGTGGACTATGTGCTGGACTTCACGCTGACCGGCAAGGAAACCTTTGCCGGCACCACCACCGTCACGTTCGACCTGAAGGATGCCGACGCGCCGGTCACGGTCGACCTGAAAGACGCCACCGTCAAATCGGTCAGCGTCAACGGCAAACCGGTCGCCACACGCTACAACAAATGGTTCGTCACGCTCGACGCGACCAGCCTGGCCAAGGGCCGCAATACGGTCGTCATCGATTACGAGCGCCTGCACAGCACCAATGGCGAAGGCCTGCACCGCATGGTCGATCCGGCCGATGGCCGCGTCTATACCTATTCGCACTTCGAGCCGGTCGCCGCCCAGCAGATGTTCGCGGTGTTCGACCAGCCCGATCTGAAAGCCAGCTACACGGTGTCGGTCACCGCGCCGCGCGACTGGCATGTGGTCACGACCACGCGCGAAACCGAGATCGACGAGCGTGGCGCGAACCGCCACTGGACCTTCAAGACCACCAAGCGACTCAGCCCGTACAACTTCTCGCTGCACGCCGGCCCGTACCAGGTCTGGGAAGACAACAGCGGCAAGTACCCGATGCGCCTGTTCGCGCGCCAGTCGCTGGCCAAGCTGGTGGTTCCGGCAGACTGGTTCCGCCAGACCAAGGCCGGCCTCGGCTTCTTCGAAGAATACTTCGGCGTCCCGTATCCGTTCGAGAAATACGACCAGCTGATCGTGCCGGACTTCCTGTACGGCGCGATGGAAAACGCCGGCGCGATCACGTTTGCCGAAGCGCGTTACGGCGTGGCCAATATGACGGCCGAGCAGAAGCAGTCGCTGACCGAAGTGATCATGCACGAGATGGCGCACCAGTGGTTCGGCAACCTGGTGACCATGAAGTGGTGGAACGGCCTGTGGCTGAACGAAAGCTTCGCGTCCTTCATGGGTGTGCTGGCGACGGTCGAGTCGACCGAGTTCAAGGATTCGTGGCAAAAGTTCTACCAGAGCGGCAAGCAGCGCGCCTACATCCAGGACCAGACGGCCAGCACGCACCCGATCGAAGTGCCGGTGCCGTCGTCGAGCAATGCCTTCGACAACATCGATGCGATCACCTATTCCAAAGGCGGCTCGACGCTCAAGCAGTTGCGCCACCTGCTGGGCGAGGACGTGTTCCGCAAGGGCGTGCACAACTACCTGGTCAAGTACTCGTGGAAGAACGCGACGCTCGACGATTTCATCGGCAGCCTCGGTGAAGCGGCCGGGCGTGACCTGTCCGGCTGGACCAAGCAGTGGCTGTACAACGCCGGCGTGAACACGATCGCCGCGAACTACAGCTGCAGCGGTGGCAAGATCCGCAACTTCACGCTGGCGCAGACCGCGCCATCGAAAGACCTGCCGACGCTGCGCGAACAGCGTGTGCAGATCGGCGCCTTCAAGATCGACGGCGGCAAGCTGACGCTCGTGAAGAACGTCCCCGTCACCTACACGGGCGCCAAGACCGCCGTGCCAGACATGAATGGCACGGCCTGCCCGGATCTGGTCTACCCGAACTACCAGGACTGGGGCTACGCCAAGGTCAAGCTGGACCAGCGCTCGTTCGCCACCGCGCGCACCAGCCTGGCCAAGGTCGACGATCCGCTGCTGCGCGCGATGCTGTGGCAAAGCCTGTGGGATGGCGTGCGCGACGCCGGGATGCCACTGAATGACTTCCTCACCGTGGCGCTGAACAATGCGCCGCTCGAGAAGGATTACACGCTGCTGGGCGATGTGCTGGGCAAGGTCAGCGAGTCGAAGGCCTACCTCGATGCGATGAATCTGGATAACGCCTACACGCGTCAGACCACGCTGGCACTGGAAAAGATGGCATGGGACGGCGTGCTGGCCAACAAGGGCAATGCCGATTTCCAGCGCCGCTGGTTCAACCAGTACGTCAGCGTTGCCAGCAGCCCGGATGCGCTGACACGCCTGGCCGGCATCCTGGGCGGCCAGGTCGATGCGGCCGGCGTGCCGGTGGGCCAGCCGCAGCGCTGGTCGATCATCGCGCGCCTGAACCGCTACAACTATCCGGGCGCGTTCGACCTGATCGCGCAGGAGTCCGCGCGTGACAAGTCGGACGCCGGCCAGATCGCGGCCGTGGCAGCGACCGTCGTCCGCCCCGACGCCACCGTCAAGGCGGACTGGGTCAAGCAGATCGAAGACCAGAAGACGACGTTGCCGTTCTCACGCATCCGCACCGCGATGGGCAGCATCTTCCCGGCCGAACAGGGCGCGCTCAATGAGCGCGATGCCGATGCGCGCCTGGCGCGCCTGCCGCAGGTGGACAAGACGGGCGGTCCGGTCTTCATGCGCGCGTATGCGGGCACGATGATCCCGGCGACCTGCACGCCGCAAAGCGTGGCGCGCCTGAGCCGCGCGGCAGCCACGATGACGGACCTGTCGGCGTTCACGCGCCGCACGCTGCTCGACACACTGCAGGACGATCAGCGCTGCGTGGCGATCAAGGCAAAGCTGAGCGCACCAAAAGGCTGATCGCCACATGCTGGCTGCCTGGGTCCTGACGCCACGCCGCACGCCCGGCTGGCCGCTTGCGGTCACCCTTGGCCTGCACTTGCTGCTGGGCTGGTGGTGGTTGCAGGCGACGGGCGTGCGGATGCTGCCGGCGATTGTGTCGGCGCCCCGTGAATTCATCGTGGTGGCAGTGTTGGCGCCAGCGCCTTCGCGTTCTTCCGCTGCACCTGCTGCACCCGCTGCCGCAGCGTCACCACGACCGCGCGCAGCGCAAGCAATTCCTGCGCGCGCCGCTCCTGCCGCGTCGACAGTGGCGCTACAACCGATCACGCCGGCGCCTGCAGACAGCGCGCCGCCTGCGGCCACGATCGAACCTGCCGCAGACGCGTTCCCCACCCCGTCCGGCTCAGCACAAGACACCTTCGCCACAGGCGACGACAGCCTGGCCAACCGCGGCAAACGCACGGCAGGCGCAGTCGATCACGAGCTGCGCAAAGGGAAGCTGGCGCCGCTGGACCCGGGCGACAGCAAATGGCAGCGCTTCGCGGAGGCCGTCAGCAATGCCCGCGTGGACACCTCGCGCACGCTGGTATCGGAGAGCTATACGAGCCCGGACGGCGTCGTCGTGTACCGCTTCCGCCTGGGCGGGCGCACCTGGTGCCGCACCGGCGGTGGCATCAGGCCGAGCCCGTTCGGCGCCCAGGCTGGCGGCGCGACCTCGTTCGACACTGCCGGCGGCGGCGGCTTCGCCGGGACGATCGAGTGCCCGACCCGGGTACGGTTCAAGCCCGACTAAGCCGCTGCCACGCGGCGCGCAGTCGCCAGCCGCCGTCACGCGACCCTGCCGTAAAATGGCCGGACTTGCGGCCCCATGCCGCTCACGGAGACAACACATTGAATTGGGATTACCCGCAACCGTTCATCCTGGCGGTAACGCCGCAGGCCGGCGACATCGATGGCCTGAACCACACAAATAACGCGGTGTATGTGCGCTGGTGCGAGCAGGCCGGCTGGGCGCATTCCGACAGCCTTGGCCTGTCACTGGAAGACTACCGGCGCCTGGACCGGGCGATGGCAATCCGGCGCGGCGAATACGATTACCTGCTGCCCACATTCGTTGGCGAAGCGCTGCGCCTGGCCACCTGGCTCGTTGGGGGCGACGGCAAGCTGTCGATGGAACGGCGCTTCCAGCTCGTACGCGACAACGATGGCGCCACGGTGCTGCGCGGGCGCTGGGACCTGGTCTGCATCGAACTCTCGAGCGGCCGGCCGCGCCGCATGCCTGCGCCATTCCTGGACACGTATATGCCCGTGATCGTGGGCGGCGCGCCTACAGGATCTCGTTCACGCGCGTGAATGGCCGGCACAGTCGCACACCCTTGGGTGTCACGACAAATGGCCGCTCGATCAGGATCGGGTGCGCGACCATCGCGTCCAGCAGTGCGTCGTCACCCGTGCCGGGCTGATCAAGGCTTAGTTCCTTAAATACCGATTCCTTGCTGCGCACAGCCTCACGCACCGTGATGCCGGCATCGGCAATCAAGCGGGTCAGCGTGTCACGCGTTGGCGGATTGCCCAGGTAATCGATGATCTGCGGTTCGTGGCCGGCGTCGCGGATGGCAGCCAGGGTATTGCGCGAGGTGCCGCAGCGGGCGTTGTGGTAAATCGTGATGGCCATGGTCATAGCAAGGAGTGGTTCCTGTGAGGTTGCGGTGAATGAGACAGGCACATGATAACCACAGCGCATACCCGTCATCACTATTTCGCTTGTCCCCCCCTCCCCGCACGGGCTAGAATCGCACGCTTGATTTTCTTGCGCGTAGCCAATTGCAACCCTTGCAATGTGTTGACGCCACCCTGGAGACCAGATGACCGACTACCTGCTGCGCCCTGCAGCCCTGCCTACCCTGCGCCAGCGCGCTGCGCTGCGCGTGCTGCAGTTTTTTGGCTGGAAGGTGTTCTTCAAACCGTTGCCAGGGCCGCATGGCGTCTGCGTCATCTACCCGCACACGTCGAACTGGGATTTCCCGATCGGCCTGCTGGCCACGTGGGCCATGGGCACGCAGTTCAAATGGCTGGCCAAGGACACGCTGTTCCGGGGCCCGATGGGCCGCCTGATGCGCCACTGGGGCGGCGTGCCGGTCGACCGCCGCGCACCGATGGGCGCAACGCGCCAGCTGGCCGACACCATGCTCGCCGCGCCATCGTTCTGGATCGGCATCACGCCCGAAGGCACGCGCGCCTACCGTGCGAACTGGAAGAGCGGCTTTTACCACCTGGCCGTCACGGCCAACGTGCCGATGGTGCTGGTGCGCTACGACTATGGCAAGAAAGAGCTGAGCCTCGTCGACACGATGACGCCGACCGGCGACGTCGAGCGCGACATGGACGCCATCCGCGCCGTCTATGTCAAGAGCCAGGCGCTGTACCCGGAGAATGCCGCGCCGATCGTGCTGGCCCCGCCGCGCGACGAACAGCCGGCGCAGCGCAAGCGCGCCTGACACCGCTCAGTAGTGGTATTCAGTGGCGGTATTCAGTGGCGGTAAACAGGTTCAGCCTTTTGGCGGGAACTGCCCAAGCTGCTGGAAGAGACCAAACCAGTCCTCCATATGCCAGGTCGTGGTGATCAGGCCGCCTTCGAGCGTGTGAAACTCGTGCAACCGGAAGCTGACTTGCTTGCCGGTGGGCGCGATGCCGAACAACTCGCCCAGATGCGTCCCGCTGATCTCCGCGCGAACGGCAACCTTCCCGGGCGCCTGAATCGTGTCATGGATGGTGATGTGCACGTCCGGAAATGCGGCCGCCACCATCCGGATGATCGGCTTGATGCCCGCTGGCCCAGGGCCCTGGCCCGGGGCCAGCGGAATATCTTCCCATTCGGGGGCAAGCACCGCATCGACAAGATCCGGGTTTTGTTCGCTGAATGCGCTGTACAGCGTTTCCACGACGGTGAGTTCGGTGCGTAGCTGGTGCGCCAGGGCTGTCGTTGATATCGTCATCGGAAGGATCTGCTCGAAGTTGAATGAAGCGCCAGTGTGTTCCCCGCAGTTCGATCAGTCCAACAAATAACCGATATACCGTATTATTCGACTCATGGATTTTCATGGTCTGGATTTGAATTTGCTGGTTGCGTTCGATGCGTTGATGAACGAACGCAATGTCACGCGTGCTGCAACGCAGGTAGGCGTCAGCCAACCGGCAATGAGCGCTGCCTTGTCGCGTCTGCGGACCTTGCTGGGCGATCCCCTGTTCCAGCGCAGCAGCACTGGCTTGGTCCCCACCGCACGTGCACGCGATCTGGCCGCGCCCGTGGCCGCGGCGCTGCGTCAGATCGAATTGGCGATGCTGACGCAGCCCGCGTTCGAACCCGCAACGGCATCGATGACATTCAAACTGGGTCTGCAGGATTACCCGACACTGATCCTGTTACCGGCGCTCGTGGAAGCGCTCGAACGGGCCACGCCCGGCATATCGTTGAATGTGCTGGCGTTCAACGACCGGGATGCCGCTGTGGATCTGCTCGATGCCGGATCGATCGATGTCGCCATTAGCGTCGCGCCGACCGTCATGGATGCCCGTATCCTCACGCGGCCTTTGATGCGCGATACCTTTGTCACGATCGTGTCGACCGACCATCCGGCAGCCAGTGGTCGGATGGACTTGCGCACCTATCTCGACCTGCAGCACGTGCTCGTGTCACCCGAAGGGCAGTTGCATGGTCTCGTCGATCAAACCCTCGCGCAACAGGGCAAGCAACGCAAGCTTGCCTTGACCTTGCCGCAACTGTTTGCCGTGCCCGCGGTGATTGCGCGCACCAATATGGCAGCTACCATCCTCAAGCGTGTAGCGATGCATGCGCAGGCCGACCACCGGCTCGTGATGTTCCCACCACCCCTGGCACTGCCGGACATCACGTTTCACCTGATATGGCACCGCCGTAGCGACAGCAATCCGGCGCAACAGTGGTTCAGGGAGTTCATCGCGGAGCAGTCAGCTGCAATGTAATGACCAGTTGCGTTGAACGCAGTAGCGCACGCGTACTGCTACGGCGCATCCGCCCGCTGCGTGGCCGCTGCCGGTGTGCCGGCTGCACGCGATCCGGCCAGCTGGTCCCAGGCAATGGCGGCGCTCAGGAATATTTGGCCGTTGAGCTTACTCAGAAGATCGCTTTCCTTGAGACGGTCCATGACCGGCCCCTTCACTTCGGCCAGGTGCATCAGCACGCCGCGCTGGTTCAGCGAGCTGTTCAACTCTTCGAGGCCGAACAGCGCCGACGTGTCGATCGCATTCACGGCCGACAGCACCAGCACCAGATGGCGCGTGCCGCCATGCGCGACGAGTTCTTCATCGATGCGCTCGTTGACTGCATCCACATTACCGAAGAACAGGCCCGCATCGACGCGCAGCATCAGCAGCCCTGGTGTCGTTTCGGCCGAGTAGCGGTCGACGTTGCGGAAGTGTTCGGTGCCATGGATGCGGCCCAGCACCGCGATGTGCGGCCGGCTGGCGCGCCAGATCAACACGACCATCGACAGCGCCACGCCCACCAGTACCCCCGCTTCGACGCCCAGCACCAGCACCCCGCCGGCGGTGGCCAGCAGCGCCAGCGCATCGGCGCGGTCATAGTGCCAGGCGGTACGCAGCGTCGACAGGTCAAGCATCCCGAGCACGGCCACGATGATCGTTGCGGCCAGCGTCGGCAGTGGCAGCAGCGCGAGCCAGCCAGTGGGCAGCACGAGCGCCAGCGCCAGCAGGCCAGCCGTGATCATGCTGGCCAGTTGCGTGTTGGCGCCGGCCGCGAAATTGACGGCCGATCGCGACAGGCTGCCGGTGACGGGGAAACCGCCCGTCAGCGCGCTGCCGACGTTGGCGGCGCCAAGGCCCACCAGTTCGCGGTTGCTGACCAGCTTCTCGCCGCCGCGCTTGAGCGCCAGCGCCTGCGCGCCCGACATGCTGATCAGGAACACCATGAAGCCGATCAGGAGCGCCGGTTGCAGCAAGGCTTGCCAGTGCTGCGACGACGTTGCCAGGTTCAGGCCCGGCAAGCCGGTCGGCACGGCGCCCGTGGTGGCCACGCCCATCTGTGCGAGACCCAGCTGCTGCACGAGCGCCATCGCGCCCAGCACGACGGCGATCGGCGCCAGCTTGGACCCGACGTCGGCCGCCGCTGGGGGCACGCGCAGCCGGCGCAGCAGCGGCGCCAGGTGGCTGCGCGCGGCCAGCAGCAGCACGAGCGAGCCCACGCCCAGCAGGATGCTCGGCCAGTGCGGCCGCATGCCGAGCTCGATGGGGCCACCTACCAGCGTGCGCAACTGGCCCCAGGCGATCATGATCGCCGAGCCGATGGTGAACCCGCTCATCACGGGCCGCGAAAAGAAATTGGCGAGAAAGCCGATGCGCAGCAGGCCGCATAGCAGCAGCACCACGCCGGATAACAGCGCCAGTTGCGCTGCCAGCACGCCATACAGCGCCGTGCCGGGCGTGGCCAGGGGCGCCAGCGTGGACGCCGTCATCAGGGAAATGATCGCCATCGGTCCGACCGATTGCGTGCTGCTGGTGCCGAACAGCGCGTACAGCAAGGGCGGGACGATGCTGGCGTAGATGCCGACCGCCGGCGGCAGGCCCGCCACCAGTGCGTAGGCCATGCCCTGCGGGATCATCATCATAGCTACCACGATGCCGGCGCTGATATCGCCCGGCAGCGCGGCGCGCCGGTAGGGGCGCAACCACTCAAGCATGGAAAGTCCTGGCCGGGACGGCCGACGGTAAAAAGAGCGCTAGCGTAGCATAATTACCCGTACCGGCCGGGCATCAGCCGGCCAGCGCCACGAGCCAGATGCCCGCCGCGCCGATGGCCGCAGCCAGTGGCCGGCGCAGGCGCTCGCCCGGGATGGCGCCGAGCAGCATCAGCCCGGCGCTGGCCAGGATGAAGCCGGCTCCGCTGGCCATGCCGGTCAGTTCATTGCCGTGCGCGAGGCCATGCACGAAAGCGCAGGCGCCGACGGTAAGCACGGCCACATGAGGCTGCTGCAGGCGCGGCGCATACGCCACCAACCCGCCCAGCAGCAGCACGGTCGCCGCGATCGACAGCTCCAGCGCCGGCAACGCGACGCCGCCACTGCTGGCCGCACCCAGCGCCATCATCACGAGGAACGTCGGCGCGAGCAGGTAGCCAGACTGCTGACGGCTCCAGAGGCCGACCGCGAGCAACGCCAGCAAATGGTCGGCGCCCGTTACCGGGTGCAGCAGGCCGGCCACGAAGCCGCTGGCAGGCGCGTGGCCGGGATGCGCGGCCGCCGGCAGCGCCAGTGTCAGGGCGGTGACGGCCACGCCCGCGCGGACCAGGTGATGACGGGTTGCGTGGCGCAGCGAAATCAACTGTTTCATCATGATCGTCCCCTTGTCTTATTGGTGGGCTGCGTCGAGCAGGCCCTGGTCGCGGATGAACGCGACCACGTCCTGCACGCCCTCGCCCGTGCGCAGATTGGTAAACACGAATGGCCGCTCACCGCGCTGGCGGCGTGCATCGCTTGCCATCACCGCCAGGTCCGCCCCGACATGCGGCGCCAGGTCGGTCTTGTTGATGATCAGGAGGTCCGAGCGCGTGATGCCCGGCCCGCCCTTGCGCGGGATTTTCTCGCCACCGGCGACATCGATCACGTACAGCGTCAGGTCGGACAGCTCCGGACTGAAGGTCGCGGCCAGGTTGTCGCCGCCCGATTCGACCAGCACCAGTTCCAGGTCGGGAAAGTCAGCCTGCAAACGCGCGATGGCTTCCAGGTTGATCGACGCGTCTTCGCGGATGGCCGTGTGCGGGCACCCGCCCGTCTCCACGCCCATCAGGCGCTCGGGCGCGAGTGCGCCGGCGCGCAGCAGGATGTCCATGTCTTCGCGCGTGTAGATGTCGTTGGTGATCACGGCCATGTCGTAATCGTCGCGCATGTGGCGGCACAGCAGTTCGCACAGCGCGGTCTTGCCCGAGCCTACCGGCCCGCCGATGCCGACCCGCAGCGGATTGGAGGTTGTCATGCTTGCTCCTTCTTGATGAATGATCACGACCGGTACAACCGGCCATGCTGCACTTCGTGGCGCATCGACAGCATCGACAGGCCGGGCGCCCAGTTCGACAATTCGTCGTCCGGCAAACACCGCGCCAACTCAACCGCGCGCTCGATCTCGGGCCGCAGCGACAGCAGCAGGCGATGGCCGGCGACCTGCCCCAGCGGCACCGACTTGACGCACACCAGTACCTGGTTCTCGACCCACGCGAACACCATCGCCAGCAGCGCTGCTTCGTGCGGGATAGCCAGTCCGTTGACGGCGCAGGCAAATGCCAGCGGCAGCGTGACGTCCTCGCCCAG
>Ga0308159_1002433_pt1 | contig 21593 bp, 20 predicted proteins | sample PhyCR1_FD_201040 | JGI IMG/M metagenome (GOLD analysis project Ga0308159, IMG submission 201040) | Phyllosphere microbial communities from UC Gill Tract Community Farm, Albany, California, United States - DLSLC.R1 | ecosystem: Host-associated > Plants > Phyllosphere > Unclassified | place: USA... | reverse complement strand
GAGATGTTGTCGGTGATCCAGCCGCCCAGCAGCGGCCCCATCACCGGCGCAACCAGCGTGGTCATCGACCACATGGCCATCGCCAGCCCCGCCTTGGCGCGCGGATAGCTCGACAGCAGCAGCGTCTGCGACAGCGGGATCATCGGGCCCGCCACGAAGCCCTGGAGCGCGCGGAAGGCGATCAGCGTGGTCATGTTGGGCGCCAGGCCGCACAGCCACGAGCTGATGATGAACAGGATGACGCTGGCCATGAACAGGCGCACCTGCCCGAAGCGCTGCGTCATGAAACCGGTGAGCGGCACGGCGATGGCGTTGGCCACGCCGAAGCTGGTGATGACCCAGGTGCCCTGTGTCGGGCTCACGCCCAGGTCACCCGAGATGGCCGGCAGCGACACGTTCGCGATCGAGGAGTCGAGCACGTTCATGAAGGTCGCGGCCGACAGCGCGATGGTGCCCCAGACGCGCGCCGCCCCTTCGAGGGGCGGCGGCGGCACGTAGGCGGCTTGGGGAGTCGACATACGGATCGATGGCGAGGGAGCGGATCAGATCGGCTTGTTCTGCAGCGCCACGTGCGCGCCGTCGCCGGCCGTGGGCGCCGCCGAGCCCGGACGGTGCGCGGCGGGCGCTGCCGCCGGCTCGCGCCCCAGGTTGGCGGCGATGATGCGGCGCACCTCGGCCTCGGCGCCCTTGTCGAGCGTGCTGTAGACCTCGGTCTGCGCCAGCGCCGTGGTGCGCGGTGCCTCGGCCAGCATCTGGCCGTCCCTGTTGCGCACGTCGATCTCGACGTCCATCGACAGGCCCACGCGCAGCGGGTTGGCCTTGAGCTGCGAGGGCTCGAGCGCGATGCGCACGGGAACGCGCTGCACCACCTTGATCCAGTTGCCGGTCGCGTTCTGCGCCGGCAGCAGCGCGAAGGCCGCGCCGGTGCCCACGCCCAGGCCGGCCACCTTGCCGTCGTACTCGACCTTCTTGCCATACAGGTCGGCGGTGAGCTTCACGCCCTGGCCGATGCGGATGTTGCGCAGCTGCGGTTCCTTGAAGTTCGCGTCGACCCACAGCTGGTTGAGCGGCACGATGGACATCATCGGCGTGCCGGGGCTCACGCGCTGGCCCAGCTGCACGGTGCGCTTGGCGACATAGCCGTCGACCGGCGCCGGCATGGCGACGCGCTGGGTGGCGAGGTAGGCCTCGCGCACCTTGGCGGCGGCGGCCTGCACGCTGGGGTGGTCCTCGACGTTGGTGCCGTCGGTGAGCGAACGGTTGCTGGCGAGGTTCTCGCGGGCCGCCGAAACGCCCGCCTGCGCGGCCGCCAGGGCGCTCTTCGCGTTGGCCAGCGTGGTCTCGGAATGGTTGAGCTCTTCCTTCGACACCGCACCGTTGCCCGACAGCGCCTGGCGGCGCTTGAGGTCGTCCTGCGCGCGCGCGATGTCGCTCTGCGCCTTCACCACGTCGGCCTGGCGCAGCGCCACCTGGGCGGCCAGCGAGCCGTTGTTGGCATACAGGGTGCGCACCTGCCGCACGGCCTGGCCGAGGGCCGCCTCGGCCTGCTCGAGCGCGACCTTCGCGTCGGCGGGGTCCAGCTGCACCAGCGGCTGGCCGGCCTTGACGAAGTCGGTGTCGTCGGCGCCGATGGCCATCACCGTGCCGCCGATCTGCGGCGTGATCTGGATCACGTTGCCCTGGACGTAGGCGTTGTCGGTGTCCTCGTAGTGGCTAGCGACCAGCCATTCGTACAGGCCCCAGCCGCCGCCGACGACGATGACGACGGCCGCCAGGGCCGTGAGCGCGCGGCGGCGCTTGCCGTTGCCGGCGGGTGCTGCAGCCGGCGCTGCGGCTGCGGGGGCGTTGGGGGTGGTGTTCTCGCTCATGGTGTTGGAAGGAATCTTGAAGAGACGATGAGGTCGGCGGACGCGTTCAGTGGGCCGTCGCGGGCGCGGCGGCCGACGCCGTGGCCTGCAGGTCGGCGGGCTGCCAGCCGCCGCCCAGGGCACGCGCCAGGGCCACCTGCGTGTCGAGCGCGCGCGCGGCCAGCTCGACGGCCTGCCGACGCTGGACCAGCACGTTGGTTTCGGCCGTGAGCACGTTCAGGTAGTTGCCCAGGCCGGCGCCGTAGCGCTGCACGGCGATCTCGTAGGCGCCTTCGGCGGCCATCTGCGCCTCGCGCTGCTGGGCCTGCTGGCGCGCCACGGACTGGATGCTGGTGACCTGGTCGGCCACGTCGCGCACGGCGTCGATCACGGTGGCGTTGTAGCTTTCGACGGCGGCATCGCGGTCGGCCGCCTTGCCGCGCAGGTTGGCACGCAGGCGCCCACCCTCGAAGATCGGCAGCGTGACCGCCGGCCCCACGCCCCACTGCTCGCTGCCCGACTTCAGCAGGTTGCCGAAGCCCAGCGACTGCACGCCCACGAAGGCGGTGAGGTTCACATTGGGGTAGAACTGCTTGCGGGCATAGTCGACGTCGCTGCTCGCAGCCTCGGCGCGCCAGCGGGCGGCCGCGATGTCGGCACGGCGGCCGAGCAGGTCGGCCGGCAGCACGGGCTGGACGGCGATGTTCTTCATGGCGTCCAGCGCAGGCGGGGCGAGCGTTTCCGCCACATTGGGCTTGGCCACGAGGGCATCGAGCGCATGCTTGGCGATGCCGATCTGCTCGTTCAGCGCCTCGAGCTGCTGGCGCGCCTCGGGCAGGCCGCCCTCGCTTTGCCGCAGTTCGAGCCGCGTGTCCAGGCCGGCGGAAACACGGTCGCGCACAAGGCGCAACGTTTCATCGCGCTGGGCCAGCGTGCGCTTGGCCACGGTGAGTTGTGCCTCCAGCCGCGCCCATTGCACGTAGCTGCGCGCCACGTTGCTGGCGAGCAGCACGCGCGCGGCTTCGGCATCGGCCTGCGCGGCCCGGGCGTTGCCCACCGCCGCCTCGATGGCGGCGCGGTTCTTGCCGAAGAAGTCGAGTTCCCAGCTCCCGCCGATCTGCAGCAGACCGCTGTTCTGGATCGAGCCGCCGAGCGGCGACGGATAGATGTAGTTCTCGGAATACAGCGAGCGGTTGAGGTTCAGGTCGCCCTTGACCTGCGGCATGTCGGCGGCGCGCGCAGCGCGGATCGTCGCCTCGGCCTTGGCCAGGCGGGCCGATGCGACGGCGAGGTTGGGGTTGCCCTGGAGGGCGGTGTCGATCAGGCCGTCGAGCTGGGCGTCGCCGAAGCCGCGCCACCACTGGCTGTCGACCGCCGGCGCCGTGGCGGCGGTGGCATCGGCCGCCGGCAGGCCGACGGCGGCCGCGTCGCGCATCTGCGCCTGCGAGCCGATGCCGGCCATGTCGGCGCAGCCCGCGAGTGCCGCGGCCAGCGCGGCCGCAGCGAGCACCACGGCGCCACGCCGTGCCACGGAAAGATCAGGAAGAAGCGCTGTCATCTTTTTCTTTGCGCGCCGCGGCACGGGCCGAGGCGTCGACGGAGTTGTTGAGGATGCGGCGCAGGTACGCCTTCAGCTGTTTCCATTCGGCTTCGTCGAAGCCGGACAGGAATTCGTTCTGCACGCGGCACAGCACGTGCGGCACGCGCTTGGCGTGCTCGGCGCCCTCGTCGGTCAGCTCGATGTGCACCACGCGGCGGTCGGCCACGGAGCGCACCCGGCGCACCAGGCCCTTGGCCTCCAGCCGGTCCAGCAGGCGGGTCATGGCGCCGGTGTCGAGTTCGCACACGCGGGCCAGTTCGGCCACCGTGGTCGACGGGCCGGTGTGCATGTGCAGCTTGTGCAGCGGGATCCACTGCGGGTAGGTGGGGCCGCCCGGCTCCACCAGTTCGGCCTCCACCGCCAGGCCGACGGCGGTGATGATGCGCCGCATCATCAGGCCGATGCTCTCGTCGGCCGAGTAGTTGTCGGGACGGTAGAAGGTCTGGCCGACCGGGGGATCGGCAGAGGGCGTGTCCTGGGGCATAGGGCAAATATTAATTGCCATGGCAGTAATTGTCAAGGCTGACTTTGTGACGGCAGCGGTTGGCTAGAATCGGGCGATGGCTGCCTCCCTGCCCGCCACGGGCGATCTTTCTTCCGCGCCGGCCAAGGCATCGCCGCGCGCGCTCTCGGGCCTGCGCCCCTTTCTGCGGCCCTACCGCCTTCAGATCGGCCTGGCAGCACTCTTCCTCGTGCTGGCCGCCGTGACCACCCTGCTCTTCCCGCTGGCGCTACGCGGCCTCATCGACGGCGGCCTCGTGCCGTCCGACCGCGGCGCGCAGGCCCTCGCACTGCGCAACCATTTCTTCGAACTGTTCCTGGTGGCCATTGCGTTGGGGGTGTTCTCGGCCGCGCGCTTCTACACCGTGAGCTGGCTCGGCGAGCGCATCACCGCCGACCTGCGCAACGCCGTGTACCGCCACGTGCTGCGCCAGAGCCCGCAGTTCTTCGAGACCACGCAGACGGGCGAGGTGCTGTCGCGCCTGACGGCCGACACCACGCTGGTGCAGACGGTCGTGGGCTCCTCGCTCAGCATGGGGCTGCGCAATGGCGTGATGGGCCTGGGTGCGCTGGTGATGCTGGTGTGGACCAACCCCTACGTGATGGCGCAGGTGGGGCTCATCCTGGTGCTGGTCGTGGTGCCGAGCATGCTGTTCGGACGGCGGGTGCGCCGCCTGTCGCGCGCCAGCCAGGACCGCGTGGCCGACGCCAGCGCGATCGCCGGCGAGGTGCTCAATGCGATCCCGGTGGTGCAGAGCTACACCGCCGAGGCACGCGAGTCGGACCGTTTCGCCGCCTCGACGCAGGACGCCTTTCGCACCGCGGTGCGGCGCACGAAGGCGCGGGCGGTGCTGGTGGCCTTCATCATCATCGCCACCTCGGCCGCGTTGCTCTGGGGCCTGTACGCCGGCACGCAGGCCGTGATGCGGGGCGAGATCACGGCCGGCCACCTGGGCCAGACGGTGGTCTACGTGATCATCCTGGCCAGCGCTTCGGCCGTGCTCGGCGAGGTGTACGGCGAACTGCTGCGCGCCGCCGGCGCCACCGAGCGCCTGATGGAGCTGCTGCACGCGCGCCCGGTCATCGCCTCGCCGCGCCAGCCGGCGCGTGTCCCGGTGCCGCAGGGCGGCAGCGCGGTGCGCTTCGAGGCCGTGGACTTCCATTACCCGTCCCGGCCCGGCACGCCGGCGCTGCGGCAGTTCGACCTCGCGATCGCGCCGGGCGAAACGGTGGCGCTGGTGGGCGCCAGCGGCGCCGGCAAGAGCACGGTGTTCCAGTTGCTGCTCCGCTTCTACGACGCGCAGTCCGGCCGCATCCTGCTCGACGGCCAGCCACTGGCCACGCTGGCCCTGGACGACCTGCGGCAGCGCATCGGCCTGGTGCCGCAGGACGCGGTCATCTTCTCGACCAGCGCGATGGAGAACATCCGCTATGGCCGCCCCGGCGCCAGCGACGACGAGGTGCGGGCCGCCGCACGTGCCGCGCATGCCGAGGCCTTCATCGACGCGCTCCCCGAAGGCTTCGACACCTTCCTCGGCGAACGCGGGGTGCGCCTGTCGGGCGGCCAGCGCCAGCGCATCGCGATCGCGCGCGCCATGCTCAAGAACCCGCCGCTGCTGTTGCTGGACGAAGCCACCAGCGCTCTCGATGCCGAGAGCGAGCGCATGGTGCAGGCGGCCCTCGAATCCGCGATGCAGGACCGCACGACCGTGGTCATTGCCCACCGCCTGGCGACGGTGCAGAAGGCCGACCGCATCGTCGTGCTGGACCACGGCGCGATCGTCGAGCAGGGCACGCATGCCGAGCTGGTGGCGCTGGGCGGCGTCTATGCGCAGCTTGCGGCGCTGCAGTTCGTGGCCTGAGTTCCATCGAACGCCATCGGGCTGCAGCGCCCACCGGCCGGGCCGCAGCGGAATTCGTCTCGAAGGAAGGGGCCGATCTCGCGCCGGCCCCTCGACAGGCCTACTGCAGCGTGCCCTTGGCGCCGGGAGGAACGAGCAGCGGCATCACGACGATGCCCTCGTCCAGCAGGGCTTCCGCCTGCTCTGGGCTCGCCTGGCCGCGGATGCCGCGCTCCTCGGTCTCGCCGTAGTGCATGCGTCGCGCCTCGTCGACGAAGCGCTCGCCGACGTCCTCGGTGCGCGCCAGCACTTCGCGCACGGCGCGCATCCAGCGGGCCTCGGGGGTGTCGGCCGCGGGTGCCGCCTTGGCCGCCTCGGGCTCGCGGGCCGCGCCGAGGTTCAGGCGCGGGGCGCTGAGGCCCTTGGTGACCGCGGTGCTGCCGCACATCGGGCACTCGACCAGCCCGCGCGTGCATTGCGATTCGAAGTCCTCGGCCGATGCGAACCAACCCTCGAAGGTGTGGCTGTGCTCGCAACGCAGGTTGAGGACTTTCATGGCCGCGATTATCCGGCGGTGGCGGCGCCCTCGCCCGCCGACCAGTCGAGCGTCCATGCGCCTGACAGGACGTTCTGCAGCCAGACGGTGCACGTCAGCGTCTTGGCGTCGGTGACAGTGCCGTCGCGGCACCAGCCGAGCAGTTCCTCCGGCGTGGCCGCGAACACGTCGAGGAACTCGCCGTGGTCGAGTTGCCGCGCGCCGGCGGTGAGGCCGCGGGCGAAGTAGATGTGGATGATCTCGGTCGAGTAGGCGACGGCGAGATGCATCGCGCCCGCATGCGCCCATTCGCGGGCGCGGTAGCCGGTTTCCTCGATCAGTTCGCGCTGGCCGCAGACGAAGGGGTCCTCGCCGGCGTCGAGCTTGCCGGCAGGAAACTCCACCATCACGCGGCCGATCGGGTAGCGGTACTGGCGCTCCAGCACGATGCGGCCATCGTCCAGCAGCGGGATGACGACCACGGCCCCCGGGTGCACGACGTATTCGCGTGTTGCCGTCTTGCCGTCGGGCAGGCGGATGGTGTCGCGGCGCGCTTCGAGGAAGTTTCCCTTGAACAGCTCTTGCGAACCGACGCGCTCTTCCTTGAGGTGGGTGTCGCTCATGATGGATCTCGAAGGGAAAGGTGGGGCCGTGGCGCGCCGTTCAGGCAGCCGCGCGATGCTTGACGAGGTAGCGCCAGGTGAAGCCTGGAAAGGCCAGCACGAGGAACATCGCGCCCGTCACCGCATAGAACTCCCAGCCCTGCGGCGCGATCTGGCCCAGGCGCCGCTCGAACAGCAGGCCGACGGCGCCGGTGAGGCCGTACAGCACGGCGAGTTCGGCCAGCCGCCATCCCAAGGACTTCCGCCCCCCCGGTACCGGCAGCACGCCGAGCAGGCGCTCGGTCAGGAAAGGCAGGTTCGCGGCCAGCACCGCGACCAGCAGCACCAGCCAGACCGAAGCGCTTTGCGACAGCCCGCCCATGCGCCGCGCAAGCTCAGTTGGCCAGCGTGGCCACGATGGCCTGCGCGCACAGCGTCATCAACCCGCCGGGCAGGATGCCCAGGATCAGGATCAGCGCGCCGTTGAGCGTCAGCACCGTGCGCACGTCGCGCGGCGCCGACACCGTGGTGGCCGTGAGCGGTGCGTCGAAGTACATGACCTTGACCACGCGCAGGTAGTAGAACGCGCCGACCAGCGACATCACCACCGCATAGACCGCGAGCCCGATGTACAGCGCCTGGCCCGAGGCGATCAGCGCCTGCAGCACGGCCAGCTTGGCGTAAAAGCCCACCAGCGGCGGAATGCCGGCCAGCGAGAACATCGCGATCGCCATCACGCCGGCATACAGCGGGCTGCGCTGGTTGAGGCCGGCCAGGTCGGAGATTTCCTCGCTCTCGAAGCCTTCGCGCGCCAGCAGCAGGATGATGCCGAAGCTGGCCAGCGTGGTCAGGACGTAGGTGACGATGTAGAACATCGACGCGCTGTACGCATACTGCGCGTTGTAGGTGTTGCCGTTGACCACCCCCGCCACCAGGCCCAGCAGCATGAAGCCCATCTGCGCGATGGTCGAGTAGGCCAGCATGCGCTTGAGGTTGGTCTGCGCGATGGCCGCCAGGTTGCCGACCAGCAAAGACGCGATGGCCAGCAGGGCCAGCATCTGCTGCCAGTCGATGGCCAGCGGCAGCATGCCTTCGACCAGCAGGCGGATCACGATGGCGAAGGCCGCCAGCTCGGGCGCCGCGCCGATGAGCAGCGTGATGGCGGTCGGAGCACCCTGGTACACGTCGGGCACCCACATGTGGAAGGGTGCGGCCCCCAGCTTGAAGGCCAGGCCGGCGACGACGAAGACCAGGCCGAAGACCAGCACCTGGTGGTTAACCTTGCGGCTGGCGATGGCCTTGAAGACCTCGTTCACGTCGAGCGAGCCCGTGGCGCCGTACATCATCGACAGGCCGTAGAGCAGGAAGCCGCTGGCCATCGCGCCGAGAACGAAGTACTTCATGGCCGCCTCGCTGGCGACGGCGTTGTCGCGCCGCAGCGCGACGAGCGCGTAGCTCGACAGCGTGAGCAGTTCCAGGCCCAGGTAGATCAGCAGGAAGTTGCTGCCCGAGATCATGACGAACATGCCCAGCAGCGAGAACATGCTGATGGTGAACATCTCGCCGCCGCGCAGCATCTGGCGATCGGCCGCGTAGGGCCGGCCATAGACGAGCGTGACCATCAAAGCCACGGTGGCGAAGCACTTGAGCCAGTTGCCCATCGGGTCGCTGACCACCATGCCGCCGAAGCCGTACACGGTCTGGCCGGCGTTCGCCTGCATGCCGGTGAGCACGGCCACCACGGCCAGCGTGAGCAAGGTGAGCACGTAGGTGCGGGTGCGGCGCGCATCGGTGGTCGACAGGTCGACCAGCGCGATGATGCACGCCATGACGAGCAGGACGATCTCGGGGTAGATCGTGATCCAGCTGAGTTTGTCAATCATCTCGTTCTCTTGTTCAGCGTGGACTCAGGGCAGCTTGGAGGCGGCGACGTGGCGCAGCAATTCCGTGACCGAAGCGTCCATCACGTCGGTGAACGGCTTCGGGAACAGGCCCATCCACAGCACCGCGATCGCCAGCAGGGCCAGCATCAGGAACTCGCGGCCGTTGATGTCGGTGAGCTCTTCCACATGCTTGTTGCCGACCGGGCCGAGGTACACGCGCTTGTACATCCACAGCGTGTAGGCGGCACCGAAGATCAGCGCGGTGGCCGCGCCCAGGCCGATCCAGAAGTTGGCCTTCACGGCGCCCAGGATCACCATCCACTCGCCGACGAAACCGGCCGTGGCAGGCAGGCCGCAGTTGGCCATCGCGAACAGCAGCGCGAAGGCCGCGAACTTGGGCATGGTGTTCACCACGCCGCCGTAGTCGGCAATCTGCCGCGAGTGGACGCGGTCGTACAGCACCCCGATGCACAGGAACATCGCGCCCGACACGAAGCCGTGCGAGATCATCTGCACGATGCCGCCGGCCACGCCCAGGCTGTTGAAGATGAAGAAGCCGAGGGTCACGAAGCCCATGTGGGCGACCGACGAGTACGCCACCAGCTTCTTCATGTCCTGCTGCACGAGCGCCACGAGGCCCACGTAGATCACGGCCACCAGCGACAGCGCGATCATGAACCACGCCCACTCGCGCGAGGCGTCGGGCGCGATCGGCATCGAGAAGCGCAGGAAGCCGTAGGCGCCGAGCTTCAGCATGATGGCGGCCAGCACGGCCGAGCCACCCGTCGGGGCCTCGACGTGCACGTCGGGCAGCCAGGTGTGCACCGGCCACATCGGCACCTTCACCGCGAAGGCGGCGAAGAAGGCGAAGAACAGCAGGGTCTGCGCATGGCCGCCCAGCGGCAGCTTGTGCCACGTGAGGATGTCGAAGCTGCCGCCCGAGGTGTTGTACAGGTAGATCAGCGCGACCAGCATCAGCAGCGAGCCGAGCAGCGTGTACAGGAAGAACTTGAAGGCCGCGTAGATCTTGTTCGGGCCACCCCAGATGCCGATGATCAGGTACATCGGGATCAGAGTCGCTTCGAAGAAGACGTAGAACAGCATCCCGTCGAGCGCCGAGAACACGCCGATCATCAGGCCCGACAGGATCAGGAACGCACCCATGTACTGGTTGACGCGCTCGGTGATGACTTCCCAGGCCGAGATCACCACGATCACGGTGATAAAGGCCGTCAGCAGCACGAACCACATCGACAGCCCGTCCACGCCGACGTGGTAGTTGATGTGGAAACGCTCGATCCACGGCGCCTTCTCGACGAACTGCATCGCCGCGCTGCCGACCTGGAAGCGGGTGTACAGCGGCAGGGTAACGAGGAAGCTGGCGATGGCGCCGATCAATGCGGCCCAGCGGACACCGCGCGCTTGGGTCTCGCGGCCGAACAGCAGCAGGACGGCGCCCACCACGATCGGCAGCCAGATGGCAAGGCTCAACAAACCCATTTTTATTGTTCTCCAGCGCAGCGGATCAGCGGTTGAACCAGACGAAGTACGTCATCAGGACGAAGATGCCCAACAGCATCGCGAAGGCGTAGTGGTAGATGTAGCCCGACTGGAACCAGCGCACCACACCCGCCAGGCGGCCGATCAGCTTCCACGAGCCGTTGACCACGGCGCCGTCGATCAGGGCCTGGTCGCCGCCCTTCCACAAGCCGGTGCCCAGCGCACGCGTGCCACGCGCCAGCACGTTCTCGTTGAACCAGTCCATGTAGTACTTGTTCTCGAGCAGGCGGTAGACCGGGCCGAAGGCGCGCTTGATGGCCGCCGGCAGCGCCGGGTTGATCATGTACATGTACCAGGACAGCGCCACGCCGGCCAACGCCAGCCAGAACGGCGGCGCCTGCAGCCCGTGCAGCGCCATGGCCATGGGCCCGTGGAAGGCCTCGGCCAGTTCCTTCATCGCGTGATGCTTGGCCCCATCGACGAAGATGGCATCCTTGAAGAACTCGCCGTAGAGCATCGGCTGGATGGTGAAGTAGCCGATCACCACCGACGGGATGGCCAGCAGCACGAGAGGCAGCCAGACGACCCAAGGCGACTCGTGCGGCTTGGCGTCGTGGCCATGGCCGTGGTGGTCGTCGTGCGCGTGGTCATCGTGGTGCGCGTCCGGGTTCTGGTCGTAGCGTTCCTTGCCGTGAAAGACCAGGAAGTACATGCGGAACGAATAGAACGCCGTGATGAAGACGCCGGCCAGCACCGAGAAGTACGCGAAGCCCGAGCCCCACAGGTGGCTCTCGTGCACCGCCTCGATGATGCTGTCCTTGGAATAGAAGCCCGAGAACAGCGGCGTGCCGATCAGCGCCAGCGAACCGAGCAGCGAGGTGATCCAGGTGATCGGCATGTACTTGCGCACGCCGCCCATCCAGCGGATGTCCTGGTTGTGGTGCATGCCGATGATGACCGAGCCGGCACCCAGGAACAGCAGCGCCTTGAAGAAGGCGTGGGTCATCAGGTGGAACACCGCGACCGAGTACGCCGACGCGCCCAGTGCGACGGTCATGTAGCCCAGCTGCGAGAGCGTCGAGTACGCCACCACGCGCTTGATGTCGTTCTGGATGATGCCCAGGAAGCCCATGAACAGCGCGGTGATGGCACCGATCACGAGAATGAAGCTCAGCGCGGTGTCGCTCAGCTCGAACAGCGGCGACATGCGGCTGACCATGAAGATGCCCGCCGTCACCATGGTGGCGGCGTGGATCAGCGCCGAGATGGGGGTGGGGCCTTCCATCGAATCGGGCAGCCACACGTGCAGCGGGAACTGCGCGCTCTTGCCCATGGCACCGATGAACAGGCAGATGCAGATCACGGTGATCAGCATCCAGTCGGTGCCCGGGAAGCCGATCTTGGCGAGCTGGTCGGCCTTGGCGAAGGCCTCGGTGTAGTTCAGCGTGCCTGCGTAGGCGGCGATCAGGCCGATGCCGAGGATGAAGCCGAAGTCGCCGACCCGGTTGACCAGGAAGGCCTTCATGTTCGCGAAGATCGCCGTGGGCTTGTTGAACCAGAACCCGATCAGCAGGTACGACACCAGGCCCACCGCCTCCCAGCCGAAGAACAGCTGGAGCATGTTGTTGCTCATGACGAGCATCAGCATCGAGAAGGTGAACAGCGAGATGTACGCGAAGAAGCGGTTGTAGCCCGCGTCCTCTTCCATGTAGCCGATGGTGTAGATGTGGACCATCAGCGACACGAAGGTCACGACGCACATCATCATGGCCGTGAGGCCGTCGACCAGGAAGCCGACTTCCATCTTCAGCCCGCCGACGACCATCCATTCGTAGAGGGTGGCGTTGAAGCGGGCACCGTCGACCACGACGCTCTTGAGCGTCATCGCCGAGATGATGAAGGCGACCAGAACGCCCAGAATGGTGAGCGAATGGACGACCTTGCGGCCCAGGTGGTTGCCGCCGAATTTGGTGCCGAACAGGCCCGCGAGCGCCGAGCCCACGAGGGGCGCGAGCGGCACGGCCAGCAGGGTAGAAGCAGAAAGCGTTGCGCTCATGGTGGTTGTCGTTATCCCTTGAGCGCGTTGAGCTCGTCGACGTTGATGTTCGACTTGTTGCGGAACAGCAGCACGAGCAAGGCCAGGCCGATGGCCGACTCGGCAGCCGCCACGGTCAGGATGAAGAACACGAAGATCTGTCCGTGCATGTCGCCCAGGTAGTGCGAGAAGGCGACGAAGTTCATGTTGACCGCGAGCAGCATCAGTTCGATGCACATCAGCAGCACGATCAGGTTCTTGCGGTTCAGGAAGATGCCGATCACCGACAGCGCGAACAGCATCGCGCCCAGCGACAGGTAGTGGCCCAGGGTCAGCGTCATGGCTTCTTCTCCGCTTCGGCGTCGGCCACCGGCGCGGCCGGCGGCGGTGGGGGCAGCGTCGCGGCCAGCTTCACCACGCTCATGCGGTCGGCAGCCTTCACGTGCACCTGGTCTTTCACGTTGACGAACTTGGTGTCCTTGCGCTGACGCAGCGTCAGCGCGATGGCGGCGATCATGGCGACCACGAGGATCACGGCCGCGATCTGCACGGGATAGACGTATTCGCTGTAGAGCAGCAGGCCCAGCGCCTTGGTGTTCGAGCCCTGCGCGGCGGCAGCCTGCGCCATTTCGACGGGCGCGGCGCCCTGGAGCCGGAAGCCACCCATCAGCACGTAGGCCATTTCGAGCGCGATGACGACGCCGATCAGCGCGGCCAGTGGGAAGTGCTTCCAGAATCCCTGGCGAAGGCTGTCGATGTTCAGGTCGAGCATCATCACCACGAACAGGAAGAGCACCATCACGGCGCCGAGGTAGACGAGCACCAGCGCGATGGCCAGGAATTCGGCCTTCAGCAGCAGCCACACTGCGGCGGCCTGCGAGAAGGCCAGCATGAGGTAGAGCACCGCATGCACGGGGTTGCGCGCGGTGATGACCCGGAAGGCTGCGAAGAGCAGCACGACCGAGAACAGGTAGAAAAAGCCGGTCTTGACGTCCATGAGGATGGTTCTTTTCGGGCGCCGGGATCAGCGGTACTTGGCGTCGGCCGCCTTGTTGGCGGCGATTTCCTTCTCGTAGCGATCGCCCACTGCCAGGAGCATGTCCTTGGTGAAGTAGAGATCGCCACGCTTCTCGCCGTGGTATTCGAGAATGTGCGTCTCGACGATCGAGTCGACCGGGCAGCTCTCTTCGCAGAAGCCGCAGAAGATGCATTTGGTCAGGTCGATGTCGTAACGCGAGGTGCGGCGCGAGCCATCGTCGCGCACCGTCGACTCGATGGTGATGGCGACCGCGGGGCACACAGCTTCGCACAGCTTGCAGGCGATGCAACGCTCCTCGCCGTTCTCGTAGCGGCGCAGCGCATGCAGCCCGCGAAAGCGCGGCGACAGCGGCGTCTTCTCTTCGGGGAACTGCACCGTGATCTTGCGGCGCAGCGCATAGCGGCCCGTGAGGGCCATGCCCTTGAAGAGCTCGGCGAGCATGAAGCTCTTGAAGAAATCCTTGATCGAAAAGGACGAGGCAGCGATGGCTGTCATCTTGTTCGCTCCGCTTATTTCCAGATGTTCCAGGGCGTCTGCATCCAGCCCCCGACCACCAGCAGCCACACCAGGGTGACAGGAATGAAGATCTTCCAGCCCAGCCGCATGATCTGGTCGTAGCGGAAGCGCGGGAAGGTGCCCCGGATCCAGATGAACAGCGAGACCACGAAGAAGGTCTTCAGGCCGAGCCAGATCCATCCGGGGATGAAGTCGAGGAAGCCGATGGGGGACAACCAGCCGCCCAGGAACATCAGCGCGGCCAGGATCGAGATCAGCCACATGCTGGCGTACTCGGCCAGGAAGAAGATCGCGAAGCCCATGCCCGAGTACTCGACCATGTGGCCGGCGACGATTTCGGCCTCGCCTTCCACCACGTCGAAGGGGTGGCGGTTGGTCTCGGCCACCCCCGAGATCACGTAGACGACGAAGATCGGCAGCAGCGGCAGCCAGTTCCACGACAGGAAGCCCAGGCCCATGTTGGCGCCCATGCCCTTGCCCTGCGCAGCGACCACCTCGCCGAGGTGCAGGCTGCCCGACACCATGATGACCACCACCAGGCAGAAGCCCATGGCGATTTCATAGCTCACCATCTGGGCCGACGCACGCAGCGCGCCCAGGAAAGCGTACTTCGAGTTGGAGGCCCAGCCGGCAATGATCACGCCGTACACCTCGATCGAGGTGATGGCCATGATCAGCAGCAACCCGGCATTGACGTTGGCCAGCACCGCGTCGGGTCCGAAGGGAATGGCCACCCAGGCCGCCAGCGCCGGCATGATCGCCATCACCGGGCCCAGACGGAAGAGGCCCTTGTTGGCCGCCGTCGGGTTGATCAATTCCTTGGTGAGCAGTTTGAGCGCGTCGGCGATCGGCTGCAGCAGCCCCATGGGGCCGACACGGTTGGGACCGTGGCGCACCTGGATCCAGCCGAGGAACTTGCGCTCCCAGAGGGTCAGGTAGGCGACCGCCCCAAGCAGCGGCAGCAGCACGCACACGATCTTGATCAGCGACCAGACCACGGGCCAGCCGGCCCCGGTCCACCAGCCGGCATCGATGAGCCCACGCCCGAAACCGTAGATCGTGTCGATCATGCGGTCACCTCGTCGATGGCCTGGTAGTACGCGACGCCGCGGACGGCATGCGCGCTGCCACGGCCGTCGGCCGTCAACTGCAGCGACGGAGCGCGGCGGACGAGACCGTCCAGCTGGTAGATGGACGCAGCCACCGGCTCGGCGCCAGGCGCCGCAGCCGGCGCTGCGAGGTCGACCGGTGCGGCGAGCGCATTGCTCAGCCGATCGGCGGGAACATGCGTCGCGGCGGCGTCGAGGCCGCTGCGCACGTGCGCGAGCACGTCCTGCGAGGTCTCGAAGTCGAAGCCCGTGAGACCGAGCAGGTTGCCCAGCACGCGCAGCACCTTCCAGCCCGGGCGGGTTTCGCCACGCGGCTTGACCACGGCGTGGAAGCTCTGGATGCGGCCTTCGGCATTGACGAAGGTGCCCGGCGTTTCGCTGAAGGGCGAGATGGGCAGGAGCACATCGCTGAAGGCCAGGTTGGCCTTGAACGGGCTCAAGGTCACGACCATCTGCGCGTCGCCCAGGCCCTGCGCGGCCTTGGCGCCTGCAGCCGAATCGAACTCGGGTTCGTTGTTGAGCAGGAGCACGGCCTTGAGGCCGCCCGCCAGCATCCGGCCGGCGTCGAGGCCCTGGGCGCCCGGCAGCGCGCCGACCCATTGGGCGCCGACCGTGTTGGCCGCTTCGGTCAGGTAGCCGACCGAGGCGCCGGTGTGCTCGCCGATCCACTGCGCAAGGGCCAGCAGACGCGAAGCGTCGGCGGCGTGCGCGGCCGCATTGCCGAGAAGAATGGCCTTGCGCTCACCGCCCATGAGGGACTTGGCGGTCGCCCGTGCCGCATCCGTCGGCTCTGCGTGCGAAGGAGCGGACACGCCCTTCTCGGCGGCCACTGCCGCCGCCAGCACGGCCAGTGCATCGCCCCAGCCCGCCGCCTCGGCGGTCTGCGTGCTGGCGAGCGGCATGGCCCATGCATCCTGCGATGCGAGCTGCGCCTGGCCGGCGATGGCGTGCACCGCCGCGCCCTTGCGCGCTGCCTGGCGAATCCGTTGCGCGAACAGAGGGTGGTCCTTGCGCAGGTTCGAGCCGACGACCAGCACGCGCTGCAGTTGCGACAGCGAAGCGATCGACGTGCCGAGCCAACGCACGCCCGTGCCGCGCGTGAAGTCGGCGTGGCGCAGGCGGTGGTCGATGTTCTCGCTGCCCAGGCCCCGCATGAGGGCCGTGGCGAGCGCGAGTTCTTCCACCGTGCTGTGCGGGCTGACCAGCGCGCCGATGGCGCCGGCGCCGTGGTCCGCCTTGATCTGACGCAGGCCGTTGGCCACGTACTCGAGCGCGGTCTGCCAGTCGACCGCCTGCCATTGCCCCCCCTGCTTGAGCATGGGCTGGGTCAGGCGCTCGTCGCCGTTGAGCGCCTCGTACGAGAAGCGGTCGCGGTCGGCGATCCAGCATTCGTTGACGTCCTCGTTCTCGAGCGGCACCACGCGCATCACCTGGTTGCTCTTGACTTGCACGATCAGGTTGGCACCCGTCGAATCGTGCGGGCTCACCGACTTGCGGCGGCTCAGTTCCCAAGTGCGGGCGCTGTAGCGGAAGGGCTTGCTCGTGAGCGCGCCGACCGGGCAGATGTCGATCATGTTGCCCGAGAGCTCCGAATCGACGGTGTCGCCCACCACGGTGGTGATCTCGGAGTGTTCGCCCCGGTTGACCATGCCCAGTTCCATGATGCCGGCCACTTCCTGGCCGAATCGCACGCAACGGGTGCAGTGGATGCAGCGGCTCATCTCTTCCATGCTGATGAGCGGGCCGACATCCTTGTGGAAGACCACGCGCTTTTCTTCCTCGTAGCGCGAGGACGAGCCGCCATAGCCCACGGCCAGGTCCTGCAACTGGCATTCGCCGCCCTGGTCGCAGATCGGGCAGTCGAGCGGGTGATTGATGAGCAGGAACTCCATCACCGACTTCTGCGCCTTGATCGCCTTCTCGCTCTGGGTGCGCACGATCATGCCCTGCGTGACCGGCGTCGCGCAGGCCGGCATGGCCTTGGGCGCCTTCTCGATGTCGACCAGGCACATGCGGCAGTTGGCCGCAATGCTGAGCTTCTTGTGGTAGCAGAAATGCGGGATGTAGGTGCCGGCCTTGTCGGCGGCATGCATCACCATGCTGCCTTCGGCCACTTCGACCTTCTTGCCGTCGAGTTCGATTTCAACCATGTCGTGTTCTCGTTCGCGCTCAGGCCTGGGCCGGCGTCTTGGGCACGTAGCCCGGCACCAGCGCCTCGAACTCGTGGCGGAAGTGCTTGATCATGGCCCGCACGGGCATGGCGGCCGCATCGCCGAGCGCACAGATGGTGCGGCCCTGGATGTTGTCGGCCACCGAATTGAGCAGGTCCATGTCGGTGGGACGGCCCTGGCCGTTGTGGATGCGGTCCACCACGCGCCACAGCCAGCCCGTGCCTTCGCGGCACGGCGTGCACTGGCCGCAGGACTCGTGCATGTAGAAGTACGACAGCCGCTTGAGCGACTCGACCATGGAACGCGAGTCGTCCATGACGATCACGGCGCCCGAGCCCAGCATGGAGCCGGCCTTGGCGATGGAGTCGTAGTCCATCGTGCACGCCATCATGATGTCGGCAGGCAGCACCGGCGCGGAAGAACCGCCCGGGATCACCGCCTTGAGCTGGCGGCCCTTGCGCACGCCACCGGCCAGTTCGAGCAGCTTGGAGAACGGCGTGCCCATCGGCACTTCGTAGTTGCCGGGCAGTTCGACATCGCCGCTGACCGAGAAGATCTTGGTGCCGCCGTTGTTGGGCTTGCCGCACTCGAGGTAGGCCGGACCGCCGTTGCGGATGATCCAGGGCACCGCCGCGAAGGTCTCGGTGTTGTTGATGGTGGTCGGCTTGCCGTACAGGCCGAAGCTGGCCGGGAACGGCGGCTTGAAGCGCGGCTGGCCCTTCTTGCCTTCCAGCGACTCGAGCAGCGCCGTTTCCTCGCCGCAGATGTAGGCACCGAAGCCGTGGGCCGCATGCAGCTGGAAGCTGTAGCCACTGCCCATGATCTTGTCGCCGAGGTAGCCGGCGGCGCGTGCTTCTTCCAGCGCGGCCTCGAAACGCTCGTAGGTCTCGAAGATCTCGCCGTGGATGTAGTTGTAGCCGACGCTGATGCCCATCGCGTAGGCGGCGATGGCCATGCCCTCGATGACGATGTGCGGGTTGAAGTGAAGGATGTCGCGGTCCTTGCACGTGCCCGGCTCGCCCTCGTCGGAGTTGCACACGAGGTACTTCTGGCCCGGAAACTGGCGGGGCATGAAGCTCCACTTCAGACCGGTGGGGAAGCCCGCGCCGCCGCGACCGCGCAGGCCGGAGCCCTTGACCTCGGCGATCACCTGGTCGGGTGTCAGGCCCTCCGTCAGGATCTTGCGCAGGGCCTGGTAGCCGCCGCGCGCCTCGTAGTCGGCCAGCCGCCAGTTGGTGCCGTTCAGGCCCGCATAGATCTGCGGGTTGATGTGGCGGTCGTGGAAACAGGTCTGGACGCCGGTTGCCCGGAACTGGGAAAGGACTTGGTCGGGCGTCATCAAAGCTCCTCCCCGGCGGCAGCGCGCAGGCCGTCGACGAGCTGGTCGAGCTTCTCGTTGCTCATGAAGCTGCACATGGTCCGGTCGTTCACCAGCATCACCGGCGAATCGGCGCAGGCACCCAGGCATTCGCTCTGCTGCAGCGTGAACAGTCCGTCGGGCGTGGTCTCGCCCATCTTGATGCCGAGCTTCTTCTCGAGGTGGACCAGCGCGGTCGCACCATCGCGCAGCTGGCACGGCAGGTTCGTGCACACGTTGAGCTTGAATTTGCCCACCGGGTGCTGGTTGTACATGTTGTAGAAGGTCGTGACCTCGCGCACGGCGATGTGCGGCATGCCGAGGTAGTCGGCAATGGCCGCTTCGCTCTGCGCGCTGACGTAGCCCTCGATCTGCTGCACGATGGCCAGGCAGGCCATCACGGCCGACTGGGCCTGGTCGGCCGGGTACTTGGCGACCTCGCGCGCGAAACGCTCGAGCACGGCCTGCGGCAGCGCCGCGGCGGAAACGGGGGAGGAAGATGCGTCGCTCATCGGTCGATTTCTCCGAACACGATGTCCAGGGTGCCGATCACGGCCACCGCGTCGGCGATCATGTGGCCGCGCGCCATCTCGTCGAGGGCGGCCAGGTGCGCGAAACCCGGCGCACGGATCTTGAGGCGGTAGGGCTTGTTGGCGCCGTCGCTCACCATGTAGATGCCAAACTCGCCCTTCGGGTGTTCGACGGCGGCATAGGCCTCGCCCTCGGGCACGCGGAAGCCTTCCGTGAAGAGCTTGAAGTGGTGGATCAGCTCTTCCATGTTGGCCTTCATCGACTCCCGGGCAGGCGGCGCCACCTTGTGGTTGTCGGTGATGACCGGGCCGGGGTTCGCCTTCAGCCACTGCACGCACTGGGCGATGATCCGGTTGGACTGGTTCATCTCCTCCATGCGCACGAGGTAGCGGTCGTAGCAGTCGCCCGTCTTGCCGACGGGAATGTCGAAGTCCATGCGCTCATAGACGTCGTAGGGCTGCTTCTTGCGCAGGTCCCAGGCGATGCCCGAGCCGCGCAGCATCGGCCCCGTCAGGCCCAGGTTCAGCGCGCGCTCCGGCGACATCACGCCGATGCCCACGGTGCGCTGCTTCCAGATGCGGTTGTCGGTCAGGAGCGTGTGGTATTCGCCCAGGTAGGTCTGGAAGCGCTTGGTGAAGCCTTCGAGGAAATCGAGCACCGAGCCCTGGCGGTCCTCGTTCATGCGCTCGAGCGCCTTCGCGTTCTTGATCTTGCTGACCTTGTACTGCGGCATCGCATCCGGCAGGTCGCGGTAGACGCCACCCGGACGGAAATAGGCCGCGTGCATGCGCGCACCGGAGACCGCCTCGTACACGTCGAACAGGTCTTCGCGCTCGCGGAAGGCGTAGATCAGGATGGTCGAGCTGCCGCAGTCGTTGCCGTGCGAGCCGAGCCACATGAGGTGGTTCAACAGGCGCGTGATCTCCGCGAACATGACGCGGATGTACTGGGCGCGGATCGGCACCTCGAGGCCGAGCAGCTTCTCGATGGCCAGGCAGTACGCATGCTCGTTGCACATCATCGACACGTAGTCGAGACGGTCCATGTAAGGCAGCGACTGGATGTAGGTCTTGTGCTCGGCCAGCTTCTCGGTGGCACGGTGCAGCAGGCCGATGTGCGGGTCGGCGCGCTGCACGACTTCGCCGTCGAGCTCGAGCACGAGGCGCAGCACACCGTGGGCCGCAGGGTGCTGCGGACCGAAGTTCAGCGTGTAGTTCTTGATTTCAGCCATGTTCGATCACCAGGGGCGCGGCGCCCCTCAGTGCAGGCCTCCATAGTTGTCTTCGCGGATCACGCGCGGCGTGACCTCGCGGGGTTCGATCGTCACCGGCTGGTACACCACGCGCTGCAGGTCCGCGTCGTAGCGCATCTCCACGTGGCCCGACAGCGGGAAGTCCTTGCGGAAGGGATGGCCGATGAAGCCGTAGTCGGTCAGGATGCGGCGCAGGTCGGGGTGGCCGTCGAAGACGATGCCGTAGAGGTCGAAGGCTTCGCGCTCGAACCAGTTGGCAGAGTTCCACAGCGCGTTGACCGACGGCACGACGGGAAAGTCGTCGTCCGGGCAGAAGACCTTCACACGCACGCGCTGGTTGAGGGACACCGACAGCAGGTGCGACACGGCGCAATAGCGCAGGCCTTCCCAGTACTCGTCACGGTACGAGGAGTAGTCGACGCCGCAGATGTCGACGAGCTGCTCGAACCGGCAGCCCGGCGCGTCGCGCAGGATCTGCATCGCTTCGAGGTAGTGGGCCGCATCCACGACGGCGGTGACTTCCCCGAGCGCGACGGAGATGCGCTTGAGCCTGTCGCCCAGCGCCAGAGAGATCGTGTCCTTGAGGACCTGCGGATCGACAGCAAACGACGTCATGGGGCGTGGCTCCGATCAGGCACGGGCAATGCTGTTGGTGCGGCGCACCTTCTGCTGCAGCTGGATGATCCCGTAGATCAGCGCTTCGGCCGTCGGGGGGCAGCCCGGCACGTAGACGTCGACCGGCACGATCCGGTCGCAGCCCCGCACGACCGAGTAGCTGTAGTGGTAGTACCCACCGCCATTGGCGCACGAGCCCATCGACAACACCCAGCGCGGCTCGGCCATCTGGTCGTAGACCTTGCGCAGCGCCGGTGCCATCTTGTTGCACAGCGTGCCGGCCACGATCATGAGGTCGGACTGGCGCGGGCTGGCGCGAAACACCTCGGCGCCGAAGCGGCCGATGTCGTAGCGCGCGGCAGCCGCATGCATCATCTCGACCGCGCAGCACGCGAGGCCGAACGTCATGGGCCACAGCGAGCCGGTCTTGGCCCAGTTCACCACCGAGTCGTACGACGTGGTGATGAAGCCTTCCTTGAAAACACCTTCAATGGCCATGGCCACACACTCCTGCCGCGTTCAGCTCATTCCCAGTCAAGGGCACCCTTCTTCCACTCGTAGGCGAAGCCCACGACGAGGATCGCGAGAAACACCACCGCGGCCCAGAAGCCGAGCGGGCCCACGTCCTTGAGCGCCACGGCCCAGGGAAAGAGGAACGC
>Ga0308159_1002429_pt1 | contig 21606 bp, 15 predicted proteins | sample PhyCR1_FD_201040 | JGI IMG/M metagenome (GOLD analysis project Ga0308159, IMG submission 201040) | Phyllosphere microbial communities from UC Gill Tract Community Farm, Albany, California, United States - DLSLC.R1 | ecosystem: Host-associated > Plants > Phyllosphere > Unclassified | place: USA... | reverse complement strand
AGGTTATCTTCCAGAACATAAAAGGTGCCATCATGGTCGCGAATTAAATCTATCCCTGCAATATGAATGTATATATCATGTAATACATTTACATTATGCATCTCCCGTAAAAAGTGCGGGCACGAATAAATTACATTAATCGGAACAATTTTATCTTTTAAAATAAATTGATTGCTGTAAACATCTTTAAGGAAAAGATTTAAAGCTTTTAAGCGCTGTTTAATTCCTTTTTCTATAAAAGACCATTCGCTTGAAGTAATAATGCGGGGGATAATATCAAAAGGGAAAATTTTCTCTATTCCTTCTCCACTATCATACACGGTAAAGGTAATACCCTGGCTCATGAACAGTTTTTTAGCCAGTTCTTCTTTTTTGTTCAGATTGTCGAGCGATTCTTTTGAGAAATTATTAATGAAATTTGAATAGTGATTTCTATAATTATCACCATTTAAAAACATTTCATCGTAAGTGTTTGGATGATTTAAGTAGTTTTTTATAAAATTTTCTATCATTTTATCTAATTATTTCCTTAAAGTATGGTTTTGAAAAGAAAATATCTAGTTTTTTAAGTAAAAAATTAAAATATATAAGTTTTTATTTCGTTTTGTGTAGTTTTTTGAACTGATAATTAGGTAATTATCGTTTTCCTATTAAAATAAACTAAATATTTATATTTTTTTCTTGATAATATCACAAATGTTCGTACATTTGTAATGCTCGTTAATTATTATTATATATTTGGTTTAAAAAAAGCGCTGGTAACGGCGCTTTTTTTACAAAATTTAAAGACTTATTCATAATCAACATAAACCAAACAACCTAAACTAAACCAAAAAGCTTCTCCATAACAGAGAAGCTTTTTTTTATACTGTTTTGGCTGGAAATCTTAAAAACAAAAAAAGCTACCTCAACTTGCATCGAGATAGCTTTACAATTTATGTTTTGTTAGTTATTGTTCTGAGTAAGTGATTTTATTAACGTGTTTGTCAATTTCCCATCTTCCTGTACCTTCTTCTCCGATAACATCAAATAATTCTAGCGCACGACGAGCTTTGTATTCTTCTTCACGTTGCTCTTTTAAGAACCAGTTTAAGAATTCCATAGTAACGAAATCTTGTTCTTTATGGCATTTAGCAGCTAAGTTTTTAAAACTTTGAGTAATTGCAATTTCTGCTTCCAATGCATCTTCAAAAACTTCTCTAAATCCTGCGAAGTCTGTTTTAATGCCTGTAACTTCTGGAGAAATAGCATTACCACCCATGTCTAACACATATTTAAACAATTTTAACTGGTGCATTCTTTCTTCCTCAGATTGCTTTGCAAAATAATCTGCTGAAAAATCGAAACCGTTTTGGTCACACCAAGATGACATTGATAAATATAGTGATGAAGAGTGAGCTTCTTTTTTAATTTGCTGATTTAAAAGTGTTTCGATATCCTGAGATATTAAACATTTAATACGCATTAAATCTTTCATAATTTCTGTGCTTTAATAACAATACAAATGTACCATGTATTTGTTTAGATGTATAAATTATTTGCAATATGAAATTAGTCTAAATTGCTGATGGTTAGCTATTTGTAATGAGTTTAAATAATGACAAGAAGATGAGGTTGGAGAAATGTAAGATGGAGAATGAACTACTGGTGATTTACAAAGTAACGCGAAACGGATATTCATTGTAAGTTAGGAAGATAGGCGTTGATTTCGGTAAAAAGAGAAAGTTTTTTTGCTTTAATTAGTTTGTAAACTAAAAAAAAACTAACATCACGAAAAAGAAAAAACTAATTAATAAACCAGTCTGTAAAGGCAATCGTTAATCAAATGATTTAGTTTAAACATGGTAAAGGTGCCCTGTAATAAATCTTTTAAAGCAACAATTTCTAAAGCACTTAGTAAGTAGATGTGCTCGCAGCCATTAAATGTAACCAATTCGAAATTGGCTTTGTGGGTATTTAAAAGAAGAGATTCAATGTCTATTTGCTCTACAACTTTTTTTAATTTTTGAAGGGATAAGCAATTGTAGCGTGCAAATTTGCCGCCGAAATCAACATAAAAGCAGTTTAATTTATCCGATTGATAAATAGAGCCTTGAGCATTTGAAAATACACTAATGAGTTCGTTAATATCTATACACGCTTTTTCCATCGGACACAAAAATTGGTATTATTTAGATTAAATACAAATAAAAGTATAAATAAATTCCTGATATGACATTCTAAAGATTTACGCCAAGATTTGATAAACCATATGATAATAACTTCCTCCGATAAATTTTTTTTCGTCTTTAATCTCGAAACCTTTGTTTTGATAAAGTTTTAAAGCTTTATAATTATCAACTTCTACAAGTAAACCCACTTGAGTGTGGCCTAATTCTTCTGCTAATTTAATTCCTGCATCAATTAATTGTTTACCGATGCCTTTGCCTTGAGCGGCTGGGCTAACACTAATTGTGTCGAGATAAAATTCGCCCGCTTGTGTTTCTGGTTCTGGATTAAAATTATTTAAGCCATAATGAGTGGAGAGGTAATCTAAAAAATTAGTTCTGAGTTCTATCAGCTTTGCGCCATCATAAGCATTTAAAGAACCCAATACTTCATTGTTATCATTAACATAAACTAATGTGTTTTTAAAACTGTACTGATTATTGGTTTCTTTAAAGAAATGTTCAAAAAGTTTTATTGTAGCATTATGATCACTGGTATTGCTGAATTTGTAAGCCAGTTCACCCATCGCCTGAATAATTAAACGGGCTACAGTTTTTGCATCACTAATTTTTGCTTCGCGAATCATTATTAAATATCACTTAGATTAAAAGTTTCTAACACGCGAATGCCTTTTTCTGTTCTTTGTAAAGTGCAGCACTCGTTAACGGGATCGTGTTCCAGATATAAAACATAGCCATTATCTACAGCTTCTTCTAAAAATGCCTGTTTTTCGGTAAGCGTTTTTAATGGAAACATATCATAAGCCATAACGTAAGGTAGGGGTAGGTGCCCAACTGATGGAAGTAAATCGGCCATGTAAACAATGGTTTTACCTTTGTAATTGATTTTTGGAAGCATCATCGCATCGGTATGCCCATAAGCAAAACTAATTTTGATGTCTTTTTTCCATTCTACATTTTCTTTTTCTTCAATAAATTTTAGTTGTCCCCTTTCTTGAATTGGTAAAATATTTTCTTTCAAGAATGAGGCTTTTTCTCTGGCGTTTGGTTCAATAGCCCATTGCCAATGTTTTTCATTACTCCAGTAAGTTGCGTTTTTAAATGCAGGAATGAGTTTTTCGCCTTCATTAATGATCGCACCACCTACATGGTCGAAATGCAAGTGGGTTAGAAACACATCCGTAATATCAGCTGTAGTGAAACCCAATGCGGATAAAGATTGGGCTAAAGTGTCATCGCCATGTAGGTAATAATGACTGAAAAATTTTTCATTCTGTTTATTGCCAATTCCAGTATCAATTAAGGTGAGTTGATTACCGTCTTCAATTAAAAGACAACGCATCGCCCAGGTACAAAGGTTGTTTGCATCGGCAGGGTTTGTTTTTTGCCAAATTGCTTTTGGTACCACACCAAACATCGCGCCGCCATCTAATTTAAAAAGTCCAGTATTTATGGTATGTAGTTTCATCTTATTCGTGTTAAGTATATTGATTCCTAAAATAAGAAAACCCTTTAGAACTAACTAAAGGGTTTTCTTATTTTGTTTTTAATTCGCTTTTAGGTTTACCTTTAAGGTTAAACCGATCGCCTTTCAGTTTATAAGTGAATCACTTCTCCGTAAGCATCAGCTGCAGCTTCCATAATGGCTTCGCTCATGGTAGGGTGTGGGTGTACTGATTTAATCATCTCATGGCCAGTAGTTTCCAATTTACGGGCAACCACAATCTCTGCAATCATTTCTGTAACATTCGCACCAATCATGTGAGCACCTAACAATTCTCCATATTTAGCGTCGAAAATTAATTTAACGAAGCCATCTTTTGCTCCAGCCGCACTGGCTTTACCCGATGCAGAGAAAGGAAATTTACCAATCTTTAATTCATAACCAGCTGCTTTAGCTGCTTTTTCGGTGTAACCTACAGAGGCAATTTCAGGTGTGCAATAAGTACAGCCTGGGATGTTGTTGTAATCTAATGCCTCAACATGCTGACCTGCAATTTTTTCAACGCAGATAATGCCTTCTGCTGATGCAACGTGAGCCAAAGCTTGTCCGCCTACAACATCACCAATTGCATAATAACCTTTAACTGAAGTGTTATAGAATTCGTCTGTAACGATTTTACCTTTTTCAGTTTTGATGCCTGTTTCTTCTAAGCCAATGTTTTCGATGTTTGCAACAATACCAGCTGCAGATAATACGATATCTGCTTCGATCGTTTGCATTCCAGATGCTGTTTTAACAGAAACTTTGCAGCCAGCGCCACTTGTATCAACCGCTTCAACAGAAGCTGAAGTCATTACATCGATGCCAACTTTTTTCAAGCTACGTAGTAATTGTTTAGAAACGTCTTCATCCTCTACAGGAACAACGTTCTCCATAAATTCAACAATTGTAACTTTAGTTCCCATGGTCGCATAGAAATATGCAAACTCAACGCCAATGGCTCCAGAGCCTACAACTACCATACTTTTTGGCAATTCTGGTAAAACCATTGCCTGGCGGTAGCCAATAATTTTTTTACCGTCTTGTTTTAAGTTTGGTAATTCTCTAGAGCGAGCTCCAGTAGCAATAATAATATTTTTTGCAGTTAATTCTTTTTGAGAACCATCAGCACCTTTAACTTCTAATTTGTTTCCTGGTTTAACCTTACCAGTACCCATAATTACGTCAATTTTGTTTTTTTTCATTAAAAACTGAACGCCTTTACTCATACCATCGGCAACACCACGGCTACGTTTAACAACAGCTGCAAAATCTGCAGTCGCTTCAGCAGTTGTAATTCCGTAATCAGCAGCGTGATTAATGTATTCGAAAACCTGAGCACTTTTCAAAAGTGCCTTGGTTGGGATACAACCCCAGTTTAAACAAATGCCACCAAGAGATTCACGCTCTACAATTGCAACTTTTAGTCCTAATTGAGAAGCTCTGATTGCAGCTACATAACCACCTGGGCCGCTGCCTAAAACAATAACGTCGTAATTCATCTGTTTTTTTTAATTTATATTTTACCTGTCAGATGGAGCATACCATAATTAAAAATCATCATTAAAATGAATGGATAATTATAGTCAGTTCGTATCTATTTCAAATAGGTTTGCTTTTAATTGTCTTGTAAGCTCCGAATAGGAGAAGGCTCTTATGAGAAGATTTCCCTCGCTTTGCAACATTTCTGCTTTAGCATTACAATTCAGAGAATGTTACTTCTCTTTCAATGCCAAAACTAAAAAAATGTTTGTTAATAAACGATAAATGAAAAATTCCTTACAATAACTTTATAATGACTGAAAATTTGGGTGTTTTGAGCTGTAATTATTATGTTATTTTTATAATCAGAATCAAGTTGTTGATAAACTGAAAGTTAAAGGCTTATGAGCAGTGTTAATTGTTGAAAAGTTTTGTGATAATTAATAATAATTTAACATTGGATGTTAAAATGTGTTAAAAATTAATAATTACATTTGCACCATTAAAATCATTCCCGATTTATTATTCAACAAAAAACAAATTAAAAAATCAAAGTATGAAGAAATCTTTACTTTTAAGATTAGTACTTGTTATCGTGGCGTTTGTAGGTATTAACTTAAGTGTTAATGCGCAGGTTACAACGTCGTCTATGACAGGAACCATTAAAGATGCCTCTGGCTCTTTACCTGGTGCAAGCGTTAAGGCCGTCCACACTCCAACAGGTACGGTTTATGCTGTTCAAACGAACAATGATGGTCGCTTTACCATTGGTGCTATGCGTGTTGGTGGTCCTTACACAATTGAAGTGAGCTTTGTTGGTTACAAGCCAACTAAATTATCTGAAGTTTACTTGAAAATAGGTGAGCCTTTCGTAGCAAACTTAACTTTAGTGGATAACAGTTCAACATTGTCTGAAGTAAAAGTTGTTGGACAAAGTGCTAACAGCATTTTAAATTCAAATAAAAACGGAACTTCTACGGTAATTGCGAGACAGCAAATTCAATCTTTACCTACTATCACTCGTAGTGTAAACGACTTAACTCGTTTAACACCACAAGCAAATGGTACTTCAATTGGTGGTGGTAACTATCGTTCCAACAACTTTACAGTAGATGGAGCGAACTTCAACAATCAATTTGGTATCGGCCAGAATATCCCTGCGGGTGGTTCTCCAATTTCGATCGATGCATTAGAGCAGATTTCAATTAATGTTACCCCTTATGATGTTCGTCAAACAGGTTTTACTGGTGGTTCTGTTAGTGCAGTAACTCGTTCAGGTACAAATACCTTCCAAGGTAATGCATTCTATACAATGCGTGGCGAAGAAAATCAAGGTAAAAGAATTGGTGAAACTTATAGAATCCCTGATGCAGCTATCCAAAAATTAGATGAGAAAAATTATGGCTTTAGTTTAGGTGGTCCAATTATAAAGGATAAATTATTCTTCTTTGTTAACTACGAGAAAAAACATACGATTCAGCCTGGAACGACCAGGATTGCTTCAACTCCAGGTTTAGCTTATGGTGCTCCTGGTTCTCCTAACACTGTTGTTCAAGCTTCAGCATCTTTCTTAAATGAAGTTTCTTCTTATTTATTAAACACCTATGGTTATGCTACTGGTCCTTACCAAGGCTATTCAAATGTGAGTGATAATGAAAAAATGTTTGCTCGTTTAGATTGGAACATTTCTAAAAATCACCGTTTCAGTGTACGTTATAACCAGGTAGAAAGTCAAAGTCCATCACCTGCCAGTACATCTGTAACCAACTCTGCTGTTACTGGTGTTTTAGCTTATAACAATCAAAGATCTGGTTCTGCTAATAATGCAGGCTTACCTTTTTTTAACTCAAACTATTATCAGGCAGCTAATTTATACTCTGCAGTAGCTGAGTTGACTTCAAACTTTGGTAGTAAGCTTACTAACGTAGCTCGTGTTACTTATTCACACCAAAATGACCCACGTAATTCTGATAGTTCTCCTTTTCCTTTGGTAGATATATTAGATGGTACTCAAACAGCAACTTCTGCAAATGCGGGTAACGTATTAACAACTTTTGGTTATGAGCCATTTACTTATGGTAACTTAAGAGATGTTAAAGGTTATACCTATAGCGATGATTTAAGTTTAGCATTGGGTAAACATAACATTACTTTAGGTTTACAAGCTGAATTAAGTACTACAACAAACGGTTTCCAACGTTTTGGAACGGGTTTCTACACTTTCAAATCATGGGATGATTTCAAAAATGGTGCAAGACCATTACAATATTCAGTAACCTATCCTTTAACTGCTGATGGTTCTCAGGCTTTCCCAAGCTTTAAGTTCGCTCAATATTCAGCTTATTTACAAGATGAGTTTACCGTAACTGATCGTTTAAAATTAACTGCAGGTATTCGTTTCGAACAAGCAACTTATCCTAATTCTCCAGGCATTTTAACACACCCGTTAGTTGCTGCACAAACTTTCGCAGATGGTAGAAAAGTTGATACAGGCGTATTGCCAGAAAACAGAATTTCTTACTCTCCAAGATTTGGCTTTAACTGGGATGTAAATGGTGACCGTTCATTACAAGTACGTGGTGGTTCAGGTATCTTCACAGGTCGTGTTCCTTTCGTATGGATTGTATCTCAATCTAGTGATGCTGGTTTATTACAATACTTACAAACTTATTCTAGCACTAACGGTGGAACCGTTCCTTTCTTTAGCCCAAGTATTGCACCGCAATTACTTACTGCTACTAAGCCAGCTGCTGGTACTAGTATCCCAGGAACAATTAGCGTAATGTCGCCAGATTTAAAATTCCCTCAAACATGGAAATCGAGTTTAGCATTTGATGTTAAATTACCATTCGGTATTGTTGGAACTTTAGAAGGTATTTATGGTAAGGACTTAAATGTTGCTGTTGCAAGAAACATCAACTTAGTTGACCCAACAACAACTAATATTACAGGTTTCCCAGATAACAGACCATTATATCCAAACTCAGTTGCAGGTAGACAAGTTGTTGACATTAATTCTGCTGGTATCCCAACATTAAACGGAACTACTGCTTTAAACGTTACAGAAATGACTAACGCTAAAGGTGGTTACAACTGGCAAGTTACTGGTCAATTGACTAAACAGTTCTCTAACGGTGTTTCTGCAATGGTTGCTTACACTCGTTCAGATCAACGTAATTACGGTGATGGGGCAGGTGATCAGTTAGGTAACTTATGGTCTATTCCAGCTACTTCAACAAATCCAAATACACCTACTTTAAGTTATTCTCAAAACTTAAACCCAGATCGTATTATCGCTAATATTTCTTATAGAAAAGAATATTTGAAAAACCTTTCAACGTCAATTTCATTATTTTATGAGGGTTCTCAACAAGGAAGATACTCATATGTTTATGGTGCCGATTACAACAGAGATGGTGTTAACGGAAATGATTTGATTTATATTCCAAAAGACGTATCAGAAATGAACTTTGTTGCTGTTCCTGCTAACTTAGTAAGTACTGCTACTGTTACTAGAGCATATCCAAGATCATATACTGCTGCTGAACAAGCTGCGATTTTTGATGCTTACATTTCTCAGGATCCTTATTTAAGCAAGCACAGAGGTGAGTATGCAGAACGTAATGCTGCTAAATCTCCTTGGAGAAATCAATTCGATTTAAGAATTACTCAACAAGTATTCAAAAACTTTGGTAAATCTAAAAATAGCTTTGAATTCACTGCAGATATCTTTAACGTAGGTAACTTATTAAACCGTAAATGGGGTAATGTAAATTTTGTAAATAATGCTAATATTTTGGTTCCTCAAAATGCCGGATTAATCACAGCAACTACAAAACCAACATTTATCTTAGGTGCAGCGCAAGGTGATATCGTAAGAGATACCTTTGGTACTTCACAAACGATTTCTTCTACTTATTACATGCAGTTTGGAGTTCGTTACAACTTTAACTAATACTTAACTTAGTATAACAAAAAAGTCCCGATGAGAATCGGGACTTTTTTTGTTTAATAGAATTAGGTAATTGCTTTTTATAAAAATGTATCTACTTGGTTATAGCTGCATCAGTTAAGTCTTTATACATTATAAAAGCATCAACAAAGCCTAGTGTTTTGTGTCTGAACGCCTTCGGTGTTTTGCCGATAATATCAAAACCAAATTTCTCCCACAGTTTTACAGCACCTTGATTCGTGCTAACCACTATGTTAAACTGTATAGCTAAAAAACCATTGTCTTTGGCGAATTGTATGGAATGTTTGCAAAGTAGTTTTCCTGTTCCACGACCGTGATGCTTTGGATTTACCATATAACTACAATTGGCAATATGGTTACCTAAGTCGATTTGGTTTGGCTTGATAATATAAGTTCCTAAAATTTCTCCGTTATCTACCGCAACAAATGTGTTCATGTAATCGGCGAACCAATGTTTATGTAACCTGTTTTTTGGTGTGTTTGGGTCGAAAACATAGGTGTCGCCTGTAGAAATCACATTTTCAAAAATTTCCCAAATCTTGTCAAAGTCTGCTTGTTTGTCTGCTGGTCTTATCTCCATTTAAACTTATAGATTTATTCTTGAATTAATCTTCCAAACGAATATAGCATAATGTAAAAAGTTTTGAGGTTGCAATTGCATTTTTAAGCCAAAACCTCATAGTTGTTTGTTTTAATGCTTTTATGTCAATGTATTAAATCTTTTTCAAACGATTAAATAAATTTTGTTGCTATGCTCAATTCAAAAGAATAGGTGTTTAGGCTTCGACAACAACTTGTTTCAGATTATTTTAAACTTATTTCGCTAATATTACCAATCAAATTAAAATTTTATGAAAAAATCGCTGATTTACTTATCTGCATTGGCTTTCAGTATCTCTTCCTGTAAACAATCGGCAGAACATGCGGCTGAAGCACCTGATTCTACAGCTATAAAGGCAATTAACGGCAGTAGCCTTAGCAAATATTTATCGGTTATTGCCGCTGATAGTTTAGAAGGACGGAAACCCTTTACTAATGGAGAAACCAAAACGATTAATTATTTAAAAAGAGAATTTGAAAAATTAGGTTTAAAACCTGGCAATGGCGATAGTTATTTTCAGGAAGTTCCAATGGTGGAAATCAAATCGACCCCAGATGAGAAAATGGTTGTTAAATCGGGTTCGAAAGAAATAGCGCTAAATTATCTGACAGAGTTTGTTGCAGGTTCCAGGCGTGTTCAAAACGAGGTAAGTGTTAAAAATTCACCTCTGGTTTTTGCAGGTTATGGCATTGTGGCACCCGAATATGGTTGGAACGATTATAAAAATTTGGATGTAAAAGGAAAAACGGTTGTGGTTATGATTAACGATCCTGGTTTTGCTGATTCAACCTTGTTTAAAGGCAAAAACATGACATATTACGGTCGCTGGACTTATAAATTTGAAGAAGCTTCGAGACAAGGTGCTGCTGGCGTTTTAATTATTCACGATACGGCACCTGCGGCCTATCCATGGACCGTTGTTCGCAGTGGGTGGTCTAAATCAAAGCTGCAATTGCAATCGGCAGACAACGGCATGAACAGGACTGTGGTTGAAGGCTGGATCGGTTTAGATGTAGCTAAGAAATTGTTTGCTTTGGGCGGTCAGTCTTTTGATGCATTAGTTTCGAATGCCCGCAAAAAGGATTTTAAAGCAGTTGATCTGAATTTGACGACTTCGTTAACAGTTAAAAATAAGATTAAAAAATCAGTTACTTATAATGTTTTGGCTTCAATTCCTGGCGATAAGCTTAAAAATGAAGCGATTATTTATTCTGCACATTGGGATCATTTAGGTATTGGTGAAAAAGTTTTAGGCGATTCTATATACAATGGGGCAGTAGATAATGCAACAGGAGTAGCTTCCTTATTTGAACTTGCTTCGGCATTTAAAAAGTTACCGAAAAATCCAGAGAGAACCATTCTGTTTATTTCTTATACTGCTGAAGAGCAGGGTTTGTTAGGATCAGAATATTATGCCAAACATCCTGCGTTTCCATTAGCAAAAACGGTTGCCAACATTAATATGGATATGATGGGAATTGCGGGCAAAACTAAAGATATTGTGGTTTATGGCTTCGGTCAGTCTGACCTGGAAGATTATGCTGCGGTTTCAGCTAAAAAGCAAGGTCGTGTGTTAGTACCTGATCCAGTTCCATCTTCGGGTTTATATTATCGCTCTGATCACTTTAACCTGGCTAAAGTTGGTGTGCCTTCGTTGTTTACAGGTTCTGGTGTCGATAATATTAAAAACGGTAGAGATTGGGGTTTGAAACAGGTTGCTGATTTTACTAAAAATCGTTACCACTCACCTCAAGATAATTTCGATGCTAAAACCTGGGATTTATCAGGCATTATTGAAGATGTGAGATTGTTATTTGATATGGGTTATAGGCTAAGTAATGAAAGTACTTATCCAAAATGGAAAGCGGGTTCGGAGTTTAAAGCGATAAGAGAGAAGAAATAAAAAAGGGCAAATAGAAGTTACAGGATAAAATTTAATCTAACAAAAAAATCCCAGCCTAGGCTGGGATTTTTTTGTTGAATTTATCCTTTAGTTCTAGAAGTGGAACATTACACCTAATTTTGGAGCAAATGTATCAGCTTCTAAACCGAATGAGTTTGAAGTTACTTTAGCGCCACTTGCTTCGTTTTTAACCTGGAAGTTTTGGTAACCTAAACCATTAACCGAAACTTCGATACCGATTCTTTTAGTAGGGAAGAATGCAAAACCTGGAGCTACATTTACACCGATTGAAGTAGTAGTACCAACTTTAGCACCTGCATCACCATTTGGAGCAACAACTTTATTTGAACCGAACGCCATTGGTACAGATAACTGACCAAAGAATTTAAACTGATCTGATAAACCAACATAGTAACGACCAAATGGTGCAACTACAAAAGCTTCGTTTTGAGTTAAACGACTAACTTGTTTATCAAATGTATAACCTACGCCTGTACCAATAGCAAAATTGTTAGCTACAAAATAACCTGCACTTGGAATGATGTTAAAGCTAACATCTGATTTTGCAGCACCTTCTACTTTAGTTGAATTAAAACCAACGCTACCACCTAAAATTACTTTTCCTTTTTCTGTTTGTGCATTCGCACCATAAACCAAACCTGCAACTGCTACTAACGATAATAATAGTTTTTTCATCTTTTTTATTATTTATTTGTTTAAAAATTATAGTCAATTTTACTTTTTTAATTTCTGACTATATTTGGCTAAAAGTCAATACCTGTGCCAAAAAACATTAATAAAGTCACTAAAAAATCAGTTTTTGGATAACTATCTTATTAGTAATTAGATATAAATTTGGTGTTAATTCAATATTATTTTACTGTGACTTAAAATTAATCGATTGATTAATTTTTGCGACTGTCAGAAATTGACAAGCTGACTTTTTTTGTATAAATGTCAGATTTTTAAATGGCACATTTGGCAGGAGGGCTGCCGCAATTAAATTAAACGCGGCAGGCCGAAATTAGATTTTCTAGCTTTATTTTGATGATGCTCAGGGTTTTATCGTCAGTTAAATTTCCATTTTCATCAAATTTATTCTGCGCTTGTGCGATTAAAACTTCAGGCTGCAAAACAGGATTCATATTTAAAAAAGTAAAAACTGGCAGAAATGCGGTTTGCATTCTAACAGTTCCCCACATTCCCTGGGTTGCTCCAATTAACGCCACGGGTTTGTGCATTAAAGGGGAATCTTTTCCACGGCTTGCCCAGTCTATAGCATTCTTTAAGCCGCCAGGAATAGAATAATTATATTCAGGAGATGCAATTATGAAGGCGTCGGCAGTGGCAAGCGTATCTCTAAATTTTTTAACCGATTCAGGTCGATCGCTTACTTCTGGTATATCATAATCGGCATTGTAAATAGGAATATCATCATAAGAAACAATTTCAAAGTTTATTCCATCTGGCAATAAGCTCCCTGCCACTTTTAATAGCATTGCATTGTACGAATTTTTTCTAAAGCTTCCACAAAGGCCAACAATTTTACCATTCTTTTCCACAGTTAAATAACCAATAATGGAGTTAAAAGTTTTTATTGATTCGTGTGTCGATAAAAATATCAAATGTTAACTTTGGCTTATATCTAATAATTTATGAACGATAACTCCAATTCTCAGGCTTTAATTGAAAAAACTGTTTTCCCTATACTTTTTGCATTAAGTTTTTCGCATTTACTTAACGATACAATTCAATCATTAATTCCAGCTATTTATCCGATTATAAAAACTAGTTACCATTTAAGTTTTTCTCAAATTGGTTTAATTACCCTTACCTTCCAGCTGGCAGCTTCTTTGTTACAACCTTTTGTAGGGCTTTATACCGATAAAAAGCCTCAGCCATATTCATTGGCAATTGGTATGGGTTTCACGCTTATCGGTTTGATTACACTTTCTCAGTCTGTACATTTTTACACCATGTTAATTTCTGTTGCTTTGATCGGGGTTGGGTCATCAATCTTCCATCCAGAAGCCTCAAGAATGGCCCATGCCGCATCAGGAGGTAAACGGGGCTTGGCGCAATCTGTATTTCAGTTGGGTGGCAATGCTGGGAGTTCCTTAGGGCCGCTATTGGCTGCGTGGATAATTGTTCCTTATGGGCAATTTAGTGTTATCTGGTTTTCTGCAATCGCTCTTTTGGCAATTGTTGTTTTAAGTTATGTTGGCAATTGGTATAAAGGTTTTGTGCTGGCCAGAAGCAAAAAAGTTAATATTCAATCTGTAGTAAATCAGTTTTCGAGGAGTAAAGTTATTTTCTCTGTAGGTATCTTGTTATTGCTTATTTTTTCAAAATACTTCTACATGGCTAGCTTAACTAATTATTTTACATTTTATTTAATTGATAAGTTTCATGTATCTGTACAAACCTCACAAATCTATCTATTTGTATTTCTGTTCTCAGTTGCTGCTGGTACTTTGTTGGGTGGGCCGATTGGCGATAAAATAGGTCGCAAATATGTAATATGGGCTTCGATATTAGGAACAGCGCCATTTGCACTTTTACTTCCCCATGCAAATTTATTTTGGATCGGGGTTTTAATTGTTCCTATCGGGATGATTTTAGCCTCTGCATTTTCTGCAATTTTAGTTTATGCACAAGAATTGATACCAGGAAAAGTTGGGCTTGTAGCGGGTTTATTTTTTGGCTTTGCTTTTGGTATGGGGGGCATAGGTTCAGCGCTTTTAGGTAAGCTTGCCGATTATAAAGGAATAGAATATGTATTTTCTATCTGCGCATTTCTGCCTCTTATCGGTTTGTTAACGGGTTTTCTACCAAATATAGAAACTAAGAAAAAATAAGATAGCCCACCAAATTAACGACGGGATATCATTAATAAAATCTCGAAAAAAACTTTAAAAAAGTATGTAAATTTTAAACCTTAAATTGTCGATGAATCCCTGATAGCTAAGATTGAAAGATGTGTTCTGCACTTTATTAATTAATGTAGACACACCTTCGGTTTGTTTATTTGAGTTGCAAGCTATATCAGCAGATAATAAACTGTTTAAGTTGAAAATTAGGTAAACATAATTACCTAATAAATACGATATAATGGCAAGATTAGTTGAATTAAGTTAACATTTTTTATAAATTGGAATTTATTTTACTTCTAACTTCAGGGCCTTCATTCCAAAATTTCCATTCATATCCGAACCTTCAATCCATACCGTGTAAAAACCTTTTTTATCAGCCGAAAAGAACGAAAAATTTGCAATGCCTTTTTCATTTGTCAAAATATGTGGATTCCAGTAAATGGTAGAACGGTAGTCTGGCTTTTTATTTCCCTTATTCTGATCTGTATATTTTGGACTATAAAATTCCTTATTATCGCCATAAGCTGGTGGGTTATATTTGAACATGTTAGACGATTTTCTTAAAAATGGCCCACTCCCAGTTCTCGTGGTAACTTCAACAAATACATAGGTTTCAACCGTAAAGGGATCTTCATATTGTTTAATGTAATTATTTACATTTTTGCCACTTGTCATAATTTCAATCCCTTTAATATCTTCCGCGTTGTAATAATCAAAATAACTTTTTATGAACTGTAAATATTCCGTTTTAGAAGTAGGATCAAAATTGGTAAAAAAATAATCGACTTCAACTCCATCGATAATCATTTTAAAGATAGATCCATTTACTTTATAAAGCTGGAAACCTGTTTTTGGTTTAACGGATTCATGTAAACCTTTTATATTTTCTTTAAGCACATCGCCAAGCGTTTTTTTAGCAACCTTATCGAGGTCTTTTTCTGTTAAAGTAATATCTGCGTTTCCGTCACCATTTAAATTTTTGGAACCTTTAATGGTCTTTTTTCCAGTAATTTTAACTTCTCTTAAAATAATACCACTTTTAAACGAAGCTTCATATTCTTCATTTTTTGCCGCAATAAATTGTTTAGAAATGCTATCTAAAGGCTCTTCATAGTTTGTCAGGTTATTTTTTGCAGTCATTAAGAATGGAGCACTCTGAAATTCGTTTAATTCAATACCCAAGGTGCCGACTTTGCCTTTCGCATTTTTAGCTTGTACAACGAAAGCAGCACTATCGAGTACAGGAAAATCTCTAAAAATAAATACTCCATTACTATCTGTTCTGGTTTCCATTATCGATATAGGTTTCTTCATACCCAGTAAAAGTATTTGCCCATTTATTGCAGGTTTGTTAGTTATATTGGTTACCCGACCACTTATTGTAAATTCTTTTTCGGCCTTAAATAATGGCCTTTTATCTAATTCCCAATTGTATTTGATCCAACCTTGGGTAAGTACCAAGGCTTCTAAGTCGTTATGTTTTTGCTCATCGAAATGATTAAAATAATATCCTGGCGATTCGATCTCACCTTTTAAATCGGAGGCTAGTAATAAATGGCCTAAAATATTATTATCGTTTAAACTATCTTTTTGAATCTGGTTGTCATCCGTTACAGCTACCGAAAAAGTTCCTGATATTGGTTTTTTTTCGAAATCTGATGCCTGGATATTTACGCAAATGCTATCACGTAATCCGTAAACTGAAGTTGAGGTTGATGGTTGGATAATTAAGTCTTGTGATCTGTTTATAAAAAAATTTCTTTCATTAAGAACACGGTTTTTACCATCCATTAATAAAATTTGACAAATCCCTCTAGGAAAAAGACTTTTGGGAACATAAACGGTTTTGTATTTTTTGCCCGAGATAAACTTTGCAGTGAAGCAAGCAACTCCCTTCGATTGACCAATCATTGTAATTTCCTGTTCAGGTAAATCCGAATCGACGTTAATGGCCTGGCCATCTGAACCATAAGAGTTATTTACTTGTAAAAACGCACCAGAACTGGCTAATTTAGGGAGATTTTGCGTTTTAGTTATTTCGGTGCTATTTATGGTTGCCGTATAGGCTTCGTTTAGGATTGGAACCATCATAAAATAACCCATTCCTTTATTATTCGATTTAAAATCTAATATTTTATTCTGTTTAGAATCGAAAATTTCTCCCGTAACTTCTATTCCTTTTCCCGCATAATTAACAGCCTTAAATGCCATTTTTTGCATGCGATCTGCTTTCCAATTTCCACCCTCGGGTAAAAATTGAATATCAATATCTTTACTTTTTTCTATGGTTCTTGCGCTAATCTTTCTGGGGGTTGGCAAGGGTTTTTTATCAAGTTGATAAACATTCTCGTCTTTAATAAAATCCAGAATTTTGATCTCCTTTTTGAATATATAGGCATCTCCAAAATTCTGCATCCAATTGGTGTAAGCTCTAAAGGTGTAGCTTCCAGCTTTGTAAGCATCGGGTTTTAGCGCAATGCCACCCCAGGCAACACCCATGGCAGTAGGTACACAAATGGTTTCGATTAAGGTACCATTGGCATCAAACATATCAAAATAAATTAATCCGCTAACTTTAGAGAAAACGTTTGTGGTCGCATCAACCAAATAGGCCTTAAACCAAAGAGTATCTTGTGGCGCAAAAATAGCTTTATCTAGGTGTACGTATATTTTTTCTCTTGGGGCAACGGTTCTGACACTGTCGTATTGAGCGATAATTTTAGCATTCGATGTCGGCTCTTGTGCAAAAGCTAGTTGTCTGAAGCAAAAAAATAGTAAAAGAAAAAATGGAATGGGAGTAGAGCGAAGATTTATCATAGGGAGAAAGCTGTAATCTAAAATACAACTTTCTTTCGATAAAATGGATGTAAATGCCTGGTTATAAACAGATCACATTGGTACAGAGCAATGTCTTCGTATTTGCTATTTATAATGGAAGATAGCCGAAATTAGGCGCCTCACAATTTCACAAAAAAAAATCCCCCAAAATTTCATTCTGAGGGATTTTAAAGTGCTTTTGTTAGCCTTGATTCTGATTCAGAAACACAAAATTATGATCAAACATATCTAATTTAATCTTGCTCTCCTTATCAATTTTGCCTGCCAGTATCTCTTTCGATAATTCATTTAAAATTCGTTTTTGAATTACACGTTTTAATGGCCTAGCGCCAAACTGAGGATCGTAACCAAGTTGTGCCAACCAATCTAAAGCTTCTGGTGATGCATCCATCTCTATACCCATTTCTGCCAGCGTTTGTTGTACATGCTTAAACTGCAAGCTCACAATATCTCTTATTTCGTTACGGTTTAGTGGCGTAAACATAATCAGCTCATCAATTCGGTTTAAAAACTCTGGACGAATAGTTTGTTTCAAAACTTCGAATAATTCGTTTTTAGTTTTAGCAATAACTTCATCACGGTTTTCATCATTTAAATCTTTAAAATTATCCTGAATTAAATGCGCTCCGATATTCGATGTCATGATAATGATCGTGTTCTTAAAGTTAACCGTTCTGCCTTTATTATCGGTTAAGCGGCCATCATCTAAAACCTGCAGCAAAATGTTAAACACATCTGGGTGTGCTTTTTCAATTTCATCGAGCAATACAACCGAATAAGGTTTACGTCTTACCGCTTCGGTTAATTGTCCGCCCTCATCGTAACCTACATATCCTGGAGGCGCTCCAATTAAGCGTGACACAGCATGGCGTTCTTGATATTCACTCATATCAATACGGGTTAGCGCATTCTCATCATTAAATAAAAACTCAGCCAATGCTTTAGCCAATTCAGTTTTTCCAACTCCTGTTGTTCCTAAAAATATAAACGAGCCAATTGGTTTGCGCTTATCTTGTAAACCTGCACGAGAGCGGCGAATGGCATCAGAAATGGCTTCAATAGCCTCATCCTGCCCAGCAACACGTTGGTGTAATTCAGCTTCCAGATTTAAAAGCTTTTCGCGTTCGCTCGCTATCAGTTTGGTAACAGGAATGCCTGTCCAACGGCCAACCACACCAGCAATATCATCGGCGGTTACCTCTTCTTTGAGCATTCTGCTATCGCTCTGCTGATTTTCTAAATTAGTTTTAAGCTTTTCGAAAGTATCTTGTGCTTCCTTAATCTTTCCGTAACGGATTTCGGCAACTTTACCATAATCTCCAGCACGTTCAGCTTGCTCAGCTTCCAGTTTGTATTGCTCAATCAATTCCATTTGGTTGTTTAAGTTATCAACCAAATCTTTTTCACCTTGCCATTTTGCCTTTAGTTCATCACGCTCTGCAGATAAGTTTGCAATTTCTTCTGAAAGCTCTTTAACTTTTTTATCGTCTTTTTCGCGTTTAATGGCTTCGCGTTCAATTTCTAAACGCATAATTTCTCGGTCTAGCGCATCCACGTTTTCTGGTACACTATCCATTTCCATCCGCAGTTTCGAAGCCGCTTCGTCCATTAAATCGATGGCTTTATCTGGTAAAAAACGATCAGAAATATAACGCTGACTCATTTCTACAGCAGCGATAATGGCTTCGTCTTTAATTCGAACTTTGTGGTGGGTTTCGTAGCGCTCTTTCAATCCACGAAGAATTGAAATTGCATCTTGCGTATCTGGTTCTTCAACCATTACTTTCTGGAAACGACGTTCTAAAGCCTTATCCTTTTCTAAATATTTTTGATATTCATCTAACGTTGTTGCTCCAATTGCACGCAATTCGCCACGAGCTAAAGCTGGCTTTAAAATATTTGCCGCATCCATCGCACCTTCTCCACCGCCTGCACCAACTAAAGTATGAATCTCATCGATAAACAAAATGATATCACCATCGCTCTGCGTAACCTCTTTAACTACGGCTTTTAAACGCTCTTCAAACTCGCCTTTATACTTTGCACCTGCAATTAACGCACCCATATCCAAAGAGTAAACAACTTTGCTTTTTAGGTTTTCAGGTACATCGCCTTTTATAATTCTAAAGGCGATTCCTTCTGCAATTGCAGTTTTACCAACACCAGGCTCACCAATTAAAATCGGATTATTTTTTGTTCTACGTGATAAAATTTGAATCACCCGACGAATTTCTTCATCTCGACCAATAACAGGGTCAAGCTTTCCGCTTTCGGCATATTCATTTAAATTACGAGCATATTTACCCAAAGCCTGATAGGTTGCCTCTGCATTTTGATCGGTTACACGATTGTCGCCACGTAACTCTGTAATTGCTTTTTTAAGATCTTTTTCGTTAGCGCCTTGTTCTTTTAATAGGTTCGAAGTGCTGTCGTTAACGGCTAAAATTCCAAGTAGTAGGTGTTCAACAGAAACAAATTCATCTTTAAATTCTTTTAAAAATGATTGTGCCTTTTGTAAAACATTATTGGTGTTCGATGACAAATAGACATTACTTCCGCTAACTTTCGGAAATTTTGCAATATCTGCATCTAATTTTTGATTAAGTAAATTAAGATTAACGTTTAATTTCTTTAAAACATAAGAAACTACGTTTTCATCAACAGTAAGCAAACCTTTTAACAGGTGTGCCGTTTCAATAGCCTGCTGCTGATTGCCCTGAGCTATTTCGGAAGCCTGTTGAATTGCTTCCTGGGCTTTTATTGTAAAATTGTTGAAGTTCATATTTCCCTTTAAATCAAAACAAATGCCATATCAATTTTGATTTTATAATCGGAAATTTTGTCGGTAAGATTATTTTTAATCTGACTAATTTACTGATTAATAGTGTTTTGTGCTGAAAATTTGTCTTAATTTTGAATTGGAAAGCATTTGCACTGCGCTTCTGATTCTGCAGCCCCGCTTTCCGCTTTATTTTTTGTTGTCCTTCGACTACGCTCAGGATTACAACAAAAATATGCCGCTCCAATCGGGTTTATGCGGGCTGGCTTGTGCATCTATTTACGATAAACCATAACGCATAAAAAAAGCATCTGCGTTTTATTTGCAGATGCTCTTTGATATTTTTGTTGATTGTTAAACAATTTAACAATCAAATAATTAACAATATTCTATGCCAAAATTTCTTTTAACTTTTCCGTCTGGTGATCAGCCAATTTTTGAAGCGGACCAGAAGCCAACATTTTCATCATCATATTCAAATCTGCTGATATTATATGCTTAGCAGTTGTAGTACCGTTTCCGTTGTCTTTAACAGTCCATTTCAACTCTAAATCGAATGGTGCTTTTTCTGTAGGGATAGCAGTAAGTTCTTGGTTTTCTACACGATTTGAAATCTTAATTGCAAGTTTAGCCATATTCTGAATGGTAAAACGTGCTTCATCTTCGGTCGAATCCCAATTGTAAATATTCTCAGGCATTAATTCCTGATGATTGTTCATATTTGCAAGGAATGTATAAACCTCAGCAACTGGTTTGTTAACTTCTACGGCACTTTCAATAATTGTCATTGGTTAAATATATTTGGGTTAGGGAATTTTACCTTAAGATTCTGAATTTAAAACCTGATTTTGGCCCCATTCTGCTGGGTTTAAACGCCATTTACCTAATAATTCCATGTCGCTTTTAGCAATAATACTGTGCTCTGCAGCATAATCAATTAAAGCAGCATAATTAGATAAAGTTATGTATCGGCATTTAGCTTCAGCAAAATTTTCATCAGCTTTTTCAAAGCCATAATTAAAAATTGCAGCTAAACCAGCAACAGATAAGCCTGCATTTCTTAAAGCCTCAACAGCTTGTAAACTACTTTTGCCTGTAGAAATTAAATCTTCAATTACCATCACACGTTGGCCCTCTACAACCTCTCCTTCAATTAAACTTCCTGTTCCGTGTTCTTTAGCTTTTGCTCTGACATAGATAAATGGCAAGCCTAATTCTTGTGCAACCAAAACACCTTGCGGAATTCCAGCAGTTGCAACTCCAGCAATAACATCTACCGAACCAAATTCTTCCTGAATTGCTTGCGCAAGTTTTTGACGAATGTAAGTTCTAACCTGAGGATGGGAAAGGGTAATTCGGTTATCACAATAGATTGGCGATTTCCAACCAGAAGCCCAAGTAAAAGGATTATTAGGTTGTAATTTAATTGCCTTTATTTGTAATAAAAATTCCGCTACCTTTAATTCAATATCACTTTTATTATACATGGCCCAAAATTACAGAATT